>Ga0326597_10000630_pt1 | contig 61481 bp, 62 predicted proteins | sample RVTome_12_FD_203789 | JGI IMG/M metagenome (GOLD analysis project Ga0326597, IMG submission 203789) | Soil microbial communities from uranium-contaminated site in the Upper Colorado River Basin, Wyoming, United States - RVT100D185 | ecosystem: Environmental > Terrestrial > Soil > Contaminated >...
CCGCGAACGCCGAGCGCATCATCAAGGAAGGCTACCGCTATCTGATGTGCGCCGCGCCGCGCAGCTTCGCCACCCTCGAGAAGGCGCGCGGGTTCGCCGGCCGCTCCTGATCGTTACGGCACCAAGGCACGAGGAACAAGGAGTGACGACCGGTATGTCGTCAGGGGGTTCGGCTGCTACCGCCGCCGCAGGTACCCCGGCCGCGGCGCCATCGGCGGCGGGACGTGGGCGTCCTTGTGCCGGAAGTTGATGCGGCCCTTGGTCAGGTCGTAAGGCGACATCTCGACGGTGACGCGGTCCCCGGCGAGGATGCGTATGCGGCGCAGGCGCATCTTGCCCGAGGCGTGGGCCATCACTGCGCAGCCGTTGTCGAGGGTCACGCGAAATACCGCGTTGCGCAGCACTTCGTTGACGATGCCCACCAATTCGATCAGCTCTTCTTTTGCCATGTCGGTACCCCTCGCAGGCCCAAGCGGCGCTGCCGCCATCCCGCGGTGATGTGTCCTGCGCGTGAACTTCCCGGGACCCGGGCCCGGGATGGGCGCGGCATCGATCAGGGAGATTACGGGGCCGTCCGGAAACAAGGCGACTGACTGCCGGCGGCCGATGTGACGCGCGAGTATGGGCGCTGCCGGCGTGCTTGGCAAGAGTTTTGGGAGGACAGGCGACTCACGAGAAGCCGTCTCAAAAATTGTTTTGACCACGGAAACACACGGAAACACACAGAAATTCTTAAATGATTACGGGGACTCTAAGGGGGGCGGGTTATTGTCCGTGTCATTCCGTGTGATTCCGCGGCTAATTTCGAGACCGGTTCGACACACCGGGGTGTTATAATGCCGGTGTCGAATGCGCTTTGGGTCTGTCTGCAGTTCGTGTCCGGCTGTCACTTCCGGTCCTCTCCCACAGGTAATTTTGATGCCTCGCGCGCTCTCGCGCGCGGCCACGCCACCTCTGGAGGACATCATGTCTACCGGCACCGTAAAGTTTTTCAGCACCATCAAGGGCTTCGGCTTCATTCAACCCGATGACGGCTCGAAGGACGTGTTCGTGCACATCTCCGCGGTCGAGCGCGCGGGCCTCGGCACGCTGAGCGAGAAGCAGAAGATCTCGTTCGACGTGGAGAAGGGCAACAACGGCAAGGTCTCCGCGACCAATCTGAAGACCGCCTGAAGTCCGCTTCTGCGCGTGCGAAACCCCGCTGCGGCGGGGTTTTTTTTCGACTTGGCGGTCCTCGGTCATGAGGCTTTCCTGTGGGCTACTTGATGGAGTCACTTCGCCGGTACAGCCGGCAACCCGACCTGGGAAGGAGGGCAGAAATTCCCCTCCTCTCTGAGGAGGAGGGGTGGCGCCGAAGGCGACGGGGTGGTGGAACGAGGACTATAGCGGCTTGACTTGCACCTTGCGGAACTTGATGACACCGCCGGGGGCGCCTTTGGGAAGGTTTCCAAACTGAAGCCCGAACGGCCCGCTCGCAAACTTGGTGTCTGTTGCTTCGGCGGTGCGGACTCCATTGAGCACCACGGTCAATTGCGAGCCTTTGACCGTGATCTCGTAGGTATTCCATTTGCCGCCCGCCTTCTGCACGGACGAAACCGCTGCGATATGGACGATGCCGCCCGTGGCATACGTCTGGTCGGGGCGCTGGTCAAAAATGTTCGCTTCGTAGCAGGTCTTGTCGGTGGGGTTGCTGGCATTCTGGCAGCGCATGTATATGCCGCTGTTGGCGTCGTGACCAGGCCAGAACTCGATTTTCAGCTGAAAGTCCTTGTAGGAGCTTTTCGAGACGAGGAAGCCGCCCTTGCCCCTGTCGGCCACGATTGCGCCGCCCTCGGCCCGCCAGTTGGCGTCACCGACGCGGTTGAAGTTTTCCAGGCCCTTTTCGCCGTCGATGAGCGTGACCCACCCTGTGTCCATCACCGTGTCATACATAGAGGACATCTGTGCGCAGCCGAAAGCGGTGAACGCGACGACAAGCAGTGCCGAAGTAATGACGGACAGGCGCTTCATTGTGACCTCCCCCTTGGTTGTTGATGAATGCCGCCGCTTAGGATGGCCCCCCTGCGGCGGACCGTCAAGATGCCGGGCTTGCAGGCTACAGGGCCGAAATAGTTAAGCGGGCGCGATGCGTGAGAAAATAGCCGCTGGATTCAAGGGAGATTACGCCGTGACGGAAAAAGTGCAGGCGGCCGTGAGGACCGGCCCGAGCCGGACCGAGTTCCGCGAGTTCCCGATGCCGGATATCCCGGAGGACAGCGCGCTGCTCAAGAGGGAAGTCGCGGGCTCATCCTGGAGGGAAAGAATAGCGGGCGGCCGAATCCCCTCGGGGTGCGGGTATGCCGGCCGCGTCGTGCGGGACGGCGTGGCGTTCGCCCCCGCCGTCATTAGAAAGGCGTGATTCGTGAATCGTGATTCGTGAGTCGACTGGAACGTTAATGTCTCACGCGTAGCGACGCAGGCGCTCCGAAAATTCCGCCAACGGCCGGATATTGCTGGCCTCGGCGCGCTGGCACCAATCCTGCAATTGCCTGACGAGCTGGTCGCGCGTGGCAGCCGAGCGTCCCCAGACTGCGGCGAGGTCGCGGCGCATCGCAACCATCGTCATCAGGACGCGCGACTTCGGCAGCACTTCTGCCAGTTTGCGGCGCTCGGACTCGGGGACCATCTTTTCGTCCTGGTTCAACCAGCGCTTGAGACTGCGCAATATGCGCGCATCCTGCGGTGCGATGTCCCGCAGTTTTTTCAGCTCATCGGCATAGGCGCGCTTGAGTGACTTCGCGTACTTCGCAAGCACGTCGTAGCGACATGCGATGACCGCCTGCAGCATTTGCGGATCGACCGCAGCCTTGGGCTCGGAGAAATGCGGGGTCGGCGCGACATGCTTCAGCTTCGCAAGGCCCAGCGCTTCGAGGATGCGGATATACAGCCAGCCGATGTCGAACTCGTACCATTTGATCGACAATTTGGCCGAAGTCGGATAGGCGTGATGGTTGTTGTGCAATTCCTCGCCGCCGATCAGGATGCCCAGTGGCGTGATGTTCGTGCTCGCATCCGGCGTGGGCCAGAGCCGATAGCCCCAGTAATGGCCAATGCCATTGATGACGCCGGCGGCCCAAAAGGGGATCCACACGATCTGAGTCGCGAGGACCAGCGCGCCCGGCACGATGCCGAAGAGGATGATGTCGATGGCCCCTGCCAGGGTCAGGCCGAGTACCTGAAACCGCGAGTAGAGATGGCGCTCAAGCCAATCGTCCGGAGTCCCGTGGCCGTAGCGCTCGAGGGTCTCGGGCTTGTGGGCTTCCTTGACGTAGAGGAACACGCCACCCCACAGCACGCGGTTGATCCCGAGCACCTGAGGGCTGTGGGGATCTTCCGGCGTATCGCACTTCGCGTGATGCTTGCGATGCACCGCGGCCCACTCCCGCGTGACCATGCCAGTGGTCAGCCAGAGCCAGAACCGGAAGAAATGGCTTGCGGCCGGATGCAGGTCCAGCGCGTGGTGCGCCTGGTGACGGTGCAGGAAGACGGTGACCGCGACGATCGTAATGTGGGTGAGTGTCAGTGCGACTGCCGCAACTCCCCACCACGGCAGGTCAAACACGCCGGAGAAAATGAGCAATTCCATCTTTGCCAGGGATCAATGGCTTTCGCGTCGCGGTAGATTACCCCGAAGTGGAATCCAGACGTTTGATATGGGTCAAGGACGCATCCGCCCCGGCAGCGTCCCGCCGAGGGGGCGATGATGCGCATCGATGAATTGCCGGTTATCCTGCGCCAGACCGGCGGCCGGATTGTCGAGAACTGGAACGCCAACCACAGGCAATGAGTGCCAGAGGAGTGACAGTATGGCCATGATCCCACGCGAGCGCGTCCCTTACAGCGCCATCATCGATCGACCGAGGCTTGTCCTGCCGGGCGGCGGGCGCATCATTGTATGGACGATCGTGAACCTCGAGGTGTGGGACATCTCGAAACCGATGGCGCGTCAGGTCATTCCCGCGCCGACCGGCGCGGCGCTGCTTCCCGATGTCCCGAACTGGAGCTGGCACGAGTACGGCATGCGTGTCGGTTTCTGGCGCTTTCATGCGCTCTACGGACGGCTCGGCACGCGGCCGACGCTGGCCATCAACGCCCGGGTGTGCGAGGACTATCCGCGCGTGGCGCAGGCGTGCAGGGACGCGGGCTGGGAGTTCATGGGGCACTCCTACCAGCAGGGGCCCATCCACAAGGAAGAGGACCAGCCCGCAATGATCAAGCGCTCGCTCGACGTGATAGAAAAGTTCACCGGCAAGCGTCCGGTGGGCTGGCTCGGTCCGGGCCTCACGCAGACCTACGAGACACCCGATCACCTTGCCGCGGCCGGCATCCGCTACATCGGGGACTGGGTGTATGACGACGAGCCGACAGAGATCCGGACGGAGCACGGTCCGCTCATCACGCTGCCCTACTCGGTTGAAACCAACGACATCCCGGTGATGACCGTCCAGCATCACGAGGCGGACTACTGGACGCGAAAGTGCGTTGACGCCTTCGATCGGCTTTACATGGAAGGCGCGGAGCGGCCGCGGATCATGGCGATCGCCATCCATCCGTACATCTCAGGCCAGCCATTCCGCATCAAGTATCTCGAAGCGGTGTACGACTACATGGCGCGTTTTCCGGGCGTGTTCCACTGGAACGGCGAACAGATTCTCGAGTGGTACCTGAAGGCGAGCAAGCAGTCGAAGTGACCGGGCTCGTCCTCACCGGCCTCATCTACGGCGCGAGCGGCGCGGACTACGGTCCACTTCCCAAGGAGGGGAAATTCGTCTATCCCATCCGAAGGGCGGGTGGCCGTCCTATAATCTGTTATCGGAGGCCGCGAGCGGCCGAGGGAGGGGACAAGTCATGTCAGGAACCCATACCGGAAAAGTCGTTATCGTCGAGCCGCGCTCCGGTCAGGCCCTCCAGGCCCTGGGCGACCGCATCGTCTGCAAGGCGACGAGCAGCGAGACGCTCGGCGCCTGGGAGCTTTTCGAGATCGAGGCCGCTCCGGGCGGCGGGCCGCCGCTCCACCGGCATCCCTGGGACGAGGCCTACTTCGTGCTCGAGGGCGAGCTCGAGTTTCAGGTCGCCGGCAAGAAGTCCATGCTTCGTCCCGGCGCGTTCGTGAGCGTCCCGGGCGGTACACCGCACACGCTGTTCAACCACGGCCCGGCGCCGTGTCGCTATCTCCTCTGGGGCTCACCGGCTGCGACCGGCGCTTTCTTCGCCGATCTCGACGAAATGGGCCGGACCGGAGCGCCGACGCTCGAGCGCATCCTCGCCGTTGCCGGCAAGCACGGCATCGAGGCGCTCGCCGGCCCGGCGTAGAAGATTAGAGGGGCCGGGCTCGAATTATTCGTAAATCGAGCCTGGCCCCTTTTTTCCTTTAGAAAATCGTGAGACGCGAGACGTGAACAACGCGAATCACGACTCACGAATCACGAATCACGGATTTCAGCCTTCGGCGTCATAGCCCGGCAGCACGCGCGCATCGATAAGGCATACGCCGCCGTTGCGCACCGTCTCGATGCCCTTGTCGATGGCCGGCTGGAGATCGGCCGGGCGCGTGACCGGGCCGATGCCGACCGCGCCCTGGGCGCGCGCGAGGCCCGCGAGATCGATATCGGGGTCGCCGATGTGCATGCCGATCCAGCGGTTCTCGACCGGCCGGCTGCGCTCCTTCGCGACGCGCTCCTGGTGCAGCTCGTCGTTGAAGAACGAGCGGTTGTTGCAGACCACGATCAGGGAGGGGATCTGGTAGTGCGCTGCGGTCCACACCGCGGTGTTGGCCATGAGGAAGTCGCCGTCGCCGAGCACGCCGATCGGGAGCCGCCCGCTGCCCTTCAGCGCCAGCGCGGCACCCACCGTGATACCGGGCCCCGCGCCCACCCCGGCGCCGCCTTCCGCACCCAGATAATCGAGCGGGTGGCGAAAATGGCTGTTGGCGCCGTTCCAGCCAAGCGGCAGGTGAGCGTAGCAAACGTCGATCCCGCGCGTTGCCTTGTTGAGGGCGTCGGCGACGCCCGTCAATGAGACCGAGTCGGCCGGCGCGGCGGGCTTCCTGGGCGCGGGGGCGTCCGTCACGCTCGCCGTGCGCGCCTTCGCCGCTTCCAGCAGCATTGGCACCGCGGCTTCCGGCTCGGACATGAGGTAGACGTCGATTGGCGGCAGTCCCTGATGGTCCATGCTCCAGCCGCGGTGACTGTGCTGGTCGCACGAGACCTGGATGATCCTGGCCGTTACCGGCCGCGATCCGTAGGCGCTCTTCAACAGGCCCGCAAGGTCGAGCCAGTCGAGCGACAGGATCACGTCAGCGTCGGCGATCATCTTCAGCGTTTCCGGGCCGAAGCGGTTTGCCGGCGGTGCGGAGTGCAGGCGGTGATCGGTCGGGAACGCGGCAGCGACCTTCATGTTGGTCAGCACGCGCAGGTTGAGTTTTTCCGCGAGCGCCACCCGCGCCTTCCACGCATCGAGGTCCCGCGAGCAGCGTCCCGCGAGCAGGATCGGGTTCTTCGCTTCGGACAGCAGTTTCGCCGCCGCCGCCACCTGTTCGGGCGCCGGACGTACCATCGCCGGCGCGGCATAGCGCTTCACGTCGGGCAGCCTGGGCATCGGGCCGATCTTGCCCATTTGCAGCGAAATATCGAGATTGATGTACACCGGGCCGCGCGGCGCGGTCTGCGCGATCTGCGCGCCGCGCAGCATCGCCTCCATCGCCGCCTCCACCGAGCCGGGCTGGTTGTCCCACTTGGTGAAGTCGCGGATGAGGGCGCCCTGGTCGGACGCCGTGTGGATCCAGTCGATCCAGGGGCGGCGCTTCGCGGCGTCCCACGGTCCGGTCGCGCCGAGGATCAGCACAGGGGCGCGGTCGCACCAGGCGTCGAAGATCGACATCGTGGCGTGCATCAGGCCGACGTTGGAGTGCAGCGCCGCCGCCATCATGCGGTCCGTGGCCTTGGCGTAGCCGTGGGCGATGGTAACCGCGTTCTCATCGTGGATCGAGAGCAGCATCTGCGGCGCGCGGTTGCCGAGGTAGTTGACGATGCTGTCGTGCAGCCCGCGGTAGCTTGCGCCCGGATTGAGCGAGATGTAGGGGATGTCGAGCTCGCGCAGGATCGCGGCGAACGCGTCGCTGCCCCAGTATTCGGCGCTCTCGCGCGAGCGCACCGGCGCGTCGTGGACGATGGATTCCTTGGGCGTCATTTCCTGTTCCTGATGGTGGACGAAAGAAGATCCGTCACCTGTACCTCGTCACCTGTATCTCGTCACGGGGTCAATCGGCCCGGGCGCCTGAGATTTTCACCACCTCGGCCCAGCGCGCGAGCTCCTCGCGCAGCAGCTTGCCGAACTGATCGGGCGTATTGCCGACCGGCTCGGCACCGAGGTCGGTCAGGCGCTGCTTGGTGTCCGGGGAGTGCGCAGCGCGAGCGATAGCCTCCGAGAGTTTCGTCACGATGTCGCGCGGCGTTGCCGCAGGCGCAAACAGGCCGTACCAGACCACGACTTCGACGCCGGCGACTCCGGCTTCCTTCATCGTCGGCACTTGCGGCAACTGCTCGGAGCGCTTCGGGCCCAGGTTGGCAAGCGGGCGGAGCCGGCCCGACTTGACGTGCGCGGAAATGGCCGGGATGTTCGCGTAGGTGAGGTCGACCTCTCCGCTGATGAGGGCGGTGAGCGACGGGGCGCTGCCCTTGTACGGCACGTGCACGATTTTCGTGCCAGCGCGCAGGTTGAAGAGCTCCCCGGCGAGATGCTGCGTGGTGCCGGCGCCGGCGGACGAATAGTTGAGCTGGCCCGGGCGGGTTTTCGCGAGCGCGACCAGCTGCTTCGCGCTCTTGACCGGGACGGACGCATGGACCACCAGGATGTTGGGCGCCATTGAGAACAGCGACAGCGGTGCGAAGTCGCGCACGGCGTCGTACGCCACCTTCCTGTAGAGGCTCATATTGATCACGAGCGCCGCCGTGTTGATCAGCAGGGTGTAGCCATCGGGCGCCGCCCGGGCCACGAGCTCGTTGGCGATGTTGGTGCCTGCGCCGGGGCGGTTCTCCACGATGATCTGCTGTCCGAGATACTCGGTGAGCTTGGGCCCGAGCAGGCGGGCGTTGATGTCCACGCCGCCACCGGGCGGGAAGCCGACCACCATTCGGATGGGCTTGCTCGGGTAGGTTTGCGCAAACGCCATTGACGCGCCGCACGCGAGCACGAGTGCCGCGAGCATCGGCGGGAACAACCTTGCAGACATGGCTTCTCCTCGGTAATCAGGAGCTGCGAAAAGCAGATTCAAAATCACTCACCGGTCGGGGATCGCCGGTCACGGTTTCTGCATGCAACCCGGGTGCTATGATAACAGCCAGCAGCCTGCCGGGCGTGGCCTCCGGCAGGCTGCTAACAGCAAAACCGCCTGCGAGTTTCTGGATCCGACAAACTCCTGGAGAAGCGTTGATGAAGCGGTTCGATATCGCGGTGATCCCGGGGGACGGCATCGGCCGCGAGGTGGTGCCGGCGGGATGCAAGATACTGGATACCGTCGCGGCGGTTCACGGCGGCTTCCGGTTCCGCTACCAATCCTACCCGTGGAGCTGCGCCTGGTATCTCAAGCACGGCAAGATGATGCCCGATGACGGTCTCAAGCGCATCGGCGACTCGGATGCGATTTTTCTCGGCGCGGTTGGATTTCCCGGCGTAGCCGACCACGTTTCCCTGTGGGGGCTGCTGATCCCGATCCGGCGCGGCTTCCAGCAGTACGCCTGCGTGCGGCCGGTGAAGCTGCTGCCCGGCGTGCGCTCGCCGCTGGCGGGACGCGGCCCGCAGGACATCGACTTCATCGTGGTGCGGGAGAACAACGAGGGCGAGTACTCGAGCATGGGCGGGCGCATCTACAACGACACCCCGCACGAGGTCGTGACGCAGTTGAATCTCTTCACCCGGCGCGGCACCGAGCGCATCATCCGCTACGCGTTCGGTCTCGCGCGCAGGAAGCGCAAGCGAAAAGTCACTTCCGCGACCAAGTCGAACGGCATTATCTTCAGCATGCCGTTCTGGGATGAAGTGTTCTGGCAGGTCGCAAAGGAATATCCCGGCATCGCGGCGGAGCAGATGCATATCGATGCGCTGTCGGCGCGCTTCGTCACTCACCCGCAGAATTTCGGCGTCGTGGTCGGCAGCAACCTGTTCGGCGACATTCTCACCGATCTCGGCGCGGCCATCGCCGGCTCGATCGGCATCGGTGCCTCGGCCAATCTCAACCCGGAGAAGAAATTCCCCTCAATGTTCGAGCCGGTGCACGGCTCCGCGCCCGACATCGTGGGCAAGGGCATCGCCAATCCCCTCGGCCAGATCTGGAGCGGGGCGATGATGCTGGAGCACCTCGGCGTCCCCGCCGCGCATGACCTGGTCGTGAAGGCAATGAGCTCGGTGCTTGCGTCGGGGATCAAGACCCCCGATCTGGGCGGCCGGGCCAGCACCCGGCAGGTGACTGCGGCGGTGGCGAAAGAGATCCGCCGCCTGGCGCACTAATCGTGAAAGTGACGAATAAGGGTGACGAATAAGGGTGACGATTAAAGGTGACGAAAAACCGTAGCAAGTTGTACGTTACCTGTGTCTCGTCACCCAAATCTCGTCACTGGTCGAGCATGATGCAAACGCTGCCGCGCTACTTGGCAATCGTGGTGGCGGTGCCTGCGCTGGTGGCGTGCACGAACGAGGAACCGCGCAGCTATCAGGGCTATGCCGAGGGCGAGTACGTCCGGGTGGCGGCGCCGTTCTCCGGCACGCTGCAGGTGCTATCCGTGAAACGCGGCGGCCAGGTGAAGGCAGGCGAGCCGCTGTTTACCCTCGAGCAGGAAAACGAAGCGGCCGCGCGGCGCGAGGCGCAGCAACGTCTCCAGAACGCCGAAGCCCAGCTTGCCAACCTGCAGAAGGGCAAGCGGCCGACGGAGATCGAGGCGAACCGTGCCCAGCTCGCGCAGGCCGAAGCTGCGCTCACGCTGTCCGCGACGCAGCTGAAGCGCCAGCAACAGCTGGTGCAGCAGAATTTCATCGCCCGGGAACGCCTGGACGAGGCGCGCGCCGCATACGAGCGCGACACGCAGCACGTTGCCGAGCTGCGGGCGCAACTGGCAACCGCCCGGCTCGCCGCCCGCCCCGACGAGATCAAGGCGGCGGGGCACAATGTCGAGGCCGCGCGGGCCGCGCTTGCCCAGGCGGAGTGGAAGCTCGATCAGAAATCGGTGGAGGCGCCGGTCGCAGGCTTGGTTCAGGACACTTATTACGTCACCGGAGAGTGGGTCAACGCCAATCAACCGGTGGTATCGCTGCTGCCCCCCGAAAACATCAAGGTGCGCTTCTTCGTCGAGCAGCGCCGGCTCGGGGCTATCAGGATCGGGCAGAAGCTCGCCGTGTCCTGCGATGGCTGCGCGGCGCCGGTCGCCGCGGAGGTGAGCTTCATCTCTCCCCAGGCGGAGTTCACGCCGCCCGTCATCTACAGCCGGCAGGAACGCGCCAAGCTGGTGTTCCTGATCGAGGCGCGCCCGGCAGCCGGGGACGCGGTCAAGCTTCACCCCGGCCAGCCGGTGGAAGTTCGGTTTCAATGAAGCCGCCGATGAACGCCGATGGACGCAGATAAGACAAGCCCTCAATGCGTCAGCCACAGAGATCACAGAGAACACAGAGAGTGAGATCAAGAACAGGAATTAGCCACAGATAAACACAGATACACACAGATGAAAAATCAAACCAAGAAACACATTAACCTGAAATATCTGTGTTCATCTGTGTCCATCTGTGGTTATTCCGTCTTGGGGGTCTAGCGGTGTGGACGTGAGTGACGCGGTCATCGACGTCAAGGGCCTGTCCAAGAGCTTTGCAGGCCGGCGCGTGGTGGATAACGTTTCGATGCGCGTCGCGCGCGGCAGGATTTGCGGCTTTCTGGGCCCGAACGGCAGCGGCAAGACCACCACCATCCGCATGCTGTGCGGTCTGCTCAAGCCCGATGCGGGTAGCGGCACCTGCCTCGGCTTCGACATCGTGCGCGATGCCGCGGAGATCAAGCGCCGCGTCGGTTACATGACGCAGCGCTTCAGCCTCTACGAGGACCTGTCCATCCGCGAGAACCTCGACTTCATCGCTCGCGTTTACGCCGTGCCGGACCGCGGCCGCGCCGTGACCGAGGCGCTCGAGCGGCTGGGCCTCGCGCAGCGCGCAGACCAGCTCGCAGGCCAGCTCTCGGGAGGCTGGAAGCAACGCCTGGCGCTCGCGGCGTGCCTGCTGCACGACCCCCAGTTGCTGCTGCTCGATGAGCCGACCGCGGGGGTGGATCCGAAGGCGCGGCGAGCGTTCTGGGACCAGATACACGATCTCGCCGCTGGCGGCATCACGGTCCTCGTCTCCACCCACTATATGGACGAGGCCGAGCGCTGCCACGAGCTTGCCTACATTGCCTACGGCAAGCTGCTGGTCACTGGAACCGGGGACGAAGTCGTGGCGCATTCGGGGCTCGCAACCTGGACCGTAACGGGCGGTGGGTTGTTCGAGCTGGCGCTCGAGCTGAGGACGCGGCCGGGGGTTGCGATGGTGGTTCCCTTCGGCAACACGCTTCACGTGAGCGGGGAGGACGCGCAAGCGCTCGAGCGCGTCGTCGCGGCCTACCGCAACCGGCCCGATCTCGAGTGGCGACGGGCCGAACCGGGGCTGGAAGACGCGTTTATCCACTTCATGCGCGAAGCGCAGGACAATTTCCAGTGAACGTGTTCTCCTGGAACCGGTTCATCGCGGTGCTGGTGAAAGAGTTTGTCCAGATGCGCCGCGACCGCCTCACTTTCGCCATGATGGTCGGCATTCCGGTCATCCAGCTGATCCTGTTCGGGTACGCGATCAACACCGACCCCAAAGCGCTGCCGACCGCGGTGCTCGCGGCCGACAACAGCGTGTTCGCGCGGAGTTTCGTGCGCGCGGTGGAGAACAGCGGCTACTTCCGGGTGGTGCGGCAGGTTTCGTCCGAGCACGAGGCGGAGCGCGCGCTGGCGGTGGGGGAGGTGCAGTTCGTGCTGACCATCCCGGAGAATTTCGCGCGCAAGCTGGTGCGCGGCGAGCGGCCAGTGCTGCTGCTGGAAGCCGATGCGGCCGATCCCGCGGCCACCAGCAACGCGCTGACGGCGCTGGCCCAGCTCAACCAGACCGCGCTCGCGCGCGACCTCGCCGGCGGCCTTGCCCACCTGCAGAACGGCTCGCCGCCGTTCGAAGTGCGCGTGCACCGGCGCTACAACCCGGAGGGGGTGACCCAGTACAACATCGTGCCGGGTCTGATCGGGGTGGTGCTGACCATGACCATGATCATGATGACGGCGCTCGCGATGACGCGGGAACGCGAGCGCGGCACGATGGAGAACCTGCTCGCCACGCCGGTGCGCCCGGGGGAGGTAATGGCGGGCAAGATCATTCCGTACATCATCGTCGGCTACGGGCAGGTCACGATCATTCTGCTGGCGGCGAAGCTGCTGTTCGGGGTGCCGATCGTCGGCAGCGTCGCGCTGCTTTCGGTCGTGCTGGTGCTGTTCATGGCCGCCAACCTGGCGGTGGGCTTCACCTTTTCCACGCTGGCGAGAAACCAGATGCAGGCGATGCAGATGACGTTCTTCTTTTTTCTGCCGTCGATGCTGCTCTCCGGCTTCATGTTCCCCTTCCGCGGCATGCCGGAATGGGCGCAGTGGCTGGGCGAAATCCTTCCGCTCACGCATTTTCTGCGGGTCGTGCGGGGCATTTTGCTCAAAGGCAACGGGACCGCAGAGATCCTGCCCGACCTGTGGCCGATCGCGGCGTTCCTCCTGGCCGCCGCGATCATCGCGCTCAAGCGCTACCGCGAGACGATCGACTGAGGAATCTCTGCGCTGACCCGCGCATGGATTCCTTAATCCTAATGGAAGGAATTCTCCGGAAAGAAACAGGCATGATGATTGGCTGGCGGCACGTGCTGCGCGGCTTGCTATTGTGTGTCGTACTATTATCTTTTTCTTGCGCTGCGGCGCAAGAAAAAGATGCGGCCATCGCTTCGGCGCATCCGCTCGCCACCGCGGCCGGCCACGAGATCCTCAAGCGCGGCGGCAATGCGTTCGACGCCGCGGTCGCCGTCGCGGCGGTGCTGGCGGTGGTCGAGCCTTATGCGTCGGGGCTCGGCGGCGGCAGCTTGTGGCTGCTGCACCGCGCTTCCGATGGCCGCCAGGTGATGGTGGACGCTCGCGAGACCGCGCCGGCCGGGGTCAAGCGCGAGCTGTACCTGGATGGATCCGGCAAACCGATCCGCGGCGCCACCACGCAGGGCGGCACCGCAGCGGCCATTCCGGGCGCGCCGGCGGCGCTCGTTCACGTCGCGGGAAACTACGGCGCGCTGTCGCTTGCCGAGACGCTGGCGCCGGCGATCCGCCACGCCCGCGACGGATTTCCCGTAGATGAGCGCTACGCGCGTCTCGCCGGACTGCGCGCGCGTTTCCTGCAGGCACACCCGGAAGCGGCGCACATCTTCCTTGATGAAAACCGCCCGCCACGCCCGAGATGGCGCTTGCGGCAGGCAGAGCTGGCGGCCACACTGGAGCGCCTCGGTAAAGAAGGGACCCGCGGCTTCTACGCAGGTGACGTTGCCGAGTCACTCGTTGCCGCAGTCAATCGGGCGGGCGGCGTGTGGCAGCTCTCCGATCTCACCGGCTACCGCGTCGTCGAGCGCGCGCCATTGCGCTTCCAGTACCGCGGAGCACTCATCACGACCGCAACCTTGCCTTCCGCGGGCGGCATCGCGCTCGCGCAATCCCTGCAGATGCTCGAGCGATTCGAAACGGTCGATCCGCGTTCACCGCGCGACGCCCACCTGGTCATCGAAGCGCTCCGGCGCGCATTCCGTGATCGGGCGGCGTACCTCGGGGACGCCGATTTCGGCGCCGTGCCGGTGGAGCGGCTCGCGAGCAAGGCGTATGCCGCGCAGCGGGCCGCCACCATCGAACCGGGCGCCGCCACGCGCAGCGAGGCGCCGGAGCGCGAGCCGGCCGCCGCCGGGAGCGGGAACACCACGCACCTGTCGGTGGTGGACGCCGCAGGCAACCGCGTCGCGGCGACGCTGACCATCAACCTGCTGTTCGGCTCCGGCGTCGTCGGCCGCGGCACCGGCGTGCTGCTCAACAACGAGATGGACGACTTCACGCTGCGAGCCGACGTGCCGAATTCGTTCCGGTTGCGGGGCGGGGAGGCGAACGCCATCGCTCCCGGCAAACGGCCGCTGTCGAGCATGACGCCCACCTTCGTCGAGGACGCGAAAGGCGTGCTCGTTCTCGGCGCGCCGGGCGGCTCGCGCATCGTGAGCCAGGTGCTGCTGGCGGTCATGGATTACGTGCTAGCGCCGGCGCTCGATCTCAAAGCGATCGTGGGTGCGCCGCGCTATCACCACCAGTGGTGGCCGGACCGCGTGGAGGTGGAGCCGGAGGGGTTTCCCGCGCAGTGGCGCGCGGCGCTGGAAGCGAAAGGCCATCGGCTGGAGCTCGCCCGGCGCAAGTGGGGCAACATGCAGGCGGTGTTCAAGTCGAAGCAGACAGGGGTGGCGGAGGCGGCGGGCGATCCGCGCGGCGCGGAGTAAAGCAAATATATCAGCCGCAGATGAACGCAGATAAAAACAAAATTGAACCGCCGAGACGCCGAGAGAAACAAGAATGATAATTGAACCGCCAAGAACGCCAAGAAAGACAAAAATGGAACCACAGATGAACACAGATACACACAGATAATTCAAACCCGATGATGTCATTAGCAGGGGATTTCATCCGTGTTCATCTGTGTTTATCTGTGGTTAGTCTCGTGTTTCGGTTGTTCCGTGCTTTCTGTGGCTGAAGGCATTGTGCTGTATCATTTGCGCACATGAAAACCACGTTCCTGGATTTCGAACAGCCCATCGCCGAGCTCGAGGCCAAGATCGAGGAACTGCGCTTCGTGCAGGACGATTCCGCGCTCGACATCTCCGTGGACATCGCGCGCCTGCAGAAGAAGAGCCAGGCGCTGACGAAGGAAATCTACGGCAAGCTGAACGCGTGGCAGATCGCGCAGGTGGCGCGTCATCCGCAGCGGCCCTACACGCTCGACTACGTCAACAACATCTTCACCGGGTTCGAGGAGCTTCACGGCGACCGCGTTTTCGCGGACGACACGGCGATCGTAGGCGGCCTCGCGCGCTTCAACGGCGAGACCTGCGTCGTGATCGGCCAGCAGAAGGGCCATGATACCAAGGAGAAGATCTTCCGCAATTTCGGCATGCCCAAGCCCGAGGGCTACCGCAAGGCGCTGCGCCTGATGAGGCTCGCCGAGCGATTCGGCGTGCCGGTCTTCACCTTCGTGGACACGCCGGGTGCCTATCCCGGGGTCGGCGCGGAGGAGCGCGGGCAGTCCGAGGCGATCGGCCGCAACCTCTTCGCAATGGCCGAGCTCAGGGTCCCCATCATCTGCACCATCATCGGCGAGGGCGGCTCCGGCGGCGCGCTGGCGATCGCGGTCGGGGACGCCGTCATCATGCTGCAGTACTCGACCTACTCGGTGATCTCGCCCGAGGGCTGCGCCTCCATCCTGTGGAAGAGCGCCGATTACGCCGCGGAAGCCGCGGAAACGCTCGGCATCACCGCCACGCGCCTCAAGGCGCTGGGGCTGATCGACAAGATCGTCGGCGAGCCGCTGGGCGGGGCGCATCGCGACCACGACGCGACGATGCAGGCCGTCAAGAAGGGGCTGCAGGACAGCTGGCGGCAGCTCAAGGAAATCCCGCTCGACAAGCTGCTCGAGACCCGCTTCGAGAAGCTCATCGGTTATGGCAAGTTCAAGGAAGTCGAGCAGAAGTAAATCCCCCCTCGACCCCCCTTTTGCAAAGGGGGGAGGCAAAATCCCCCCTTGCCCCCCTTTGACAAAGGGGGGAAGCGAAGCGGGGGGATTGATCATCCGCATCGCCGCGCAGCTCAAGGACATCGTCAGACCTTCCGACCGCCTGCTGACGGGGCTTTCCGGCGGCGTCGATTCCGTGGTTCTGCTGGACATCTTGCGGCGCGTTGCGCGCCGGGTGCGATTCCGGCTCTCGGCGCTGCACGTCAATCATCAATTGAGCCCCCACGCGGGGCGCTGGGAAGCGTTCTGCCGCAGTCTCTGCCGCGCGCACGGCATCCCGTTCCGGCGCGTGAGGGTCAGAGTGGGGCGGGGCGACAGCCTCGAGGCTGCGGCGCGCGCGGCGCGCTATGCGGTCTTCGCGCGCCAAGACTGCGATTACGTCGTGCTGGCCCACCACCGCGACGACCAGGTGGAGACGCTGCTGCTCCAGCTCCTGCGCGGAGCGGGAGTCAAAGGACTCGCGGCCATGCCACTCTTGAGGGATGAGGGCGGAGGGCGGAGGGCGGAGGGGAAAGGCGGAAAAAGCGGCAAGCCCGATTCCTCATCCCTCATCCCTCATCCCTCATCCCTAAGAGGTCATCCCTCATCCCTCATCCCTCATCCCTCATCCCTCAGGATCCTCCGTCCGCTGCTCGACGTGACGCGCGATGAAATCCTCGAGTATGCGAAGCAGCGCAAGTTGACGTGGATCGAGGACGAGAGCAACCAGGACATCTACTTCCAGCGCAACTTCATCCGGCATGAAGTGCTGCCGGTGATCGCACGGCGCTTTCCCGCTTATCGGGCGACCCTTGCGCGCGCCGCGGGCCACCTCGCTGAGGCGGCAAAGGTGCTCGATGAGCTGGCCGCGAGCGATGCCACCGGCCAACTCGCGGGCGGGACCCTGTCGATTGCGGCATTGCGCCGCCTGCCCCCGGCACGCCGGCGGAACCTCCTTCGCTACTTTCTCGCCTGCCGTGGCGTGACCCTGCCCAACACCGAGCGGCTCGAGGAAGCGCTGCGGCAGGCGCTCACCGCGAAGCAGGACGCTCGCGTGCGGATCGAGCTGGGCGGTTTCGAATTGAGGCGATTCGAGAACCGACTGCACGTGATAGTGGGCCTCGAGGAGCCTGCTGCGGGTTATGCACGGCGCTGGCGCGGTGAGAAGGAGATCGCGCTGCCGGATCTGGGCGGCGTGCTGACCCTGGAGCGCGCGCGGTGGGCCGGAGCAAGCCTGGCACGGCTGCGCGGGCGCCCGGTGACGATCCGTCTGCGGCGTGGTGGGGAACGCCTGCAACCGGACTGCCGGCGCCCGCGCCGCAGCCTGAAGAACTTGCTACAGGAGGCGCGCTTTCCGCCGTGGGAACGCGAGCGGTTGCCGTTGATCTTTTGCGGTGAGCAGCTGGTCTGGGCGCCCGGTATCGGCGTGGACTGCGCGTTCCAGGCGGCGCGCGGCGAGGCCACGGTGCGGCCGGCGTGGATATGGCGGCCATGACGCCCGCCGTGGCCCCGTCACTCTGCGCTTGACGGTGATTGGCCGTTACTATACGGTTTGCCACGAAGCCGCGATTCAAGACCGGTGAGTCGAGCCGGCAGGCGGGCACCAGGGATAGCAGCACCAATATTAGGAGGAGGTTATGGACCGTAGCCAGATTCATCGATTCGGCGTGAGGACCGCTGCGGCGATCGTCGTCGCTGCCCTTGCCGCCACCTGGGGAGCCTCCCAGCCTGCCAGCGCGCAAGACCAGCCGAAGAAGGTGGTGCTGCGCTTCGTCTCCGACTTCCCGCCGCCTCCGCACCCGGCCGGCCTCGCGATGCGGTACTTCGCCGACCGGTTGCCGCAGGTGATTCCGGGAAGCGAGGCGCGCCTCTACTACGCCGGCGCCCTCTACACGATCCCCGAGGCCTTCGAGGCGATGCGCCAGGGCAACCTGGAGATGACTTGGATGCAGATCGGCAAGGCGGCGCCGGTTGACCCGTTCGTGATGACCGTCGTCGGGCCGGGCGTGCTGACGACAGTCGGGGCGGTCGATTCGCTGGAGAAGACGAAGACCTACCAGATGCTGGTGGACCGGCTCGCCAAGCGCCAGGCCATCACGGTGTTCGGCGTCGGGCACATGAGCTTCGGCATGGGCATCGGCGGCAAGCGGCGCTACGTCAAGCCGGAGGATTTCAGCGGGAAGAAGATGCGCAGCATGGGGCCGGTCGAAAACGCCTCGCTTTCGGCGTGGAAAGCCTCGCCGGTCGTCATGAATTTCGGCGAAGTGCCGAACGCGCTCGAGTCCGGCGTCATCGACGGGCTGATGACCAGCCTCGGCGGCTGGAACTCCCTGCGCGAGCAGGCCCCTTACTACACGATGGGCGGCGCCGGCGCTTTCGTAGGGGACTACTACATGATCAGCGCGAGCCGCCGCTGGTTCGATCGCCTGAGCCCGGCGACCCGCACCGCGCTGGACGGGTTGATCAAGGAAACGATCCAGGTGCAGAAAGAGTACAACTGGTGCTTCGACAAGATGGCCTACGACAAGTACGGCACCAAGGACCCGTCGAAGCCCGGCGTCTACTGGATGACTCCGCAGGAAGTCTCCGCCATGGTCACCGCGATGGGAGACTCGACAATCAACTACGTGAAGAGCAAGACACCGGCGGACGCGAATCCCTGGGTCGACGTATTCGTGAGGGAAGGCCGCGAGCTTTCGAGGCAGAATCCCGCCGGCTCGTCGTGGATCGAGAAGGTCGACTGCTCGAAGCACGCGTCGAAGATCGTGATCAAGTAGCGCAGGAGTTCTTCCGTTACGTGACGGACGAACTCCTGGTGCAAGGCCGTCGGCACATGGACGGGAGGAAATGTGTGGAAGCGGCTTTGCAATTTTGCATACGCGCGTTGGAGGCCCGGACTGTGTCGGGTTTCGGGTTCTGTTTGAAATCCGCTGGCGGGCTTGCAGTGAGCCGCCTGTCGGTCGGCTGAACCCGGCAGGAGGCTGGCGCGTGGAAAAGGCTTATGCCATCTGGCGCGCGTTCCAGGACGGGATCCTGGAGCGCGTCGCCGCGTTGCTGCTGCTCGGCTGCACGCTGCTCGCCCTGCTGGAGATCTTCCGCCGCTACGTGCTCGGAGTGTCCTTTGAGTGGCAGCAGGACGCCGTCACCTTCTTCATCCTGAGCGGCGTCTACCTGTATTTCGGTGTCGCGCAGCGGCATTACTCGCACCTCAACGTGGCGCTGCTGACTGAATCGCTGGAGACAATTGGTCCGCGCGCGCGCTATGTCGCGGAGGTCGTCAAGCTTTTGGCCCTGGTGATTTCGTTCGTGTTCATGCTGCTGGTGGTCTGGTGGGGCATACCGGAGGTCGAGGACGCCATGAAATACGAGACGCGCACCGAAAGCCTGGCGTTTCCGATGTGGCCGTTCCTGCTCGTCTTGCTCGTGGGTTTCGGCTTCATGGCAGTGACGCTGTTCTTTCAGATTTACCGCCAGGCATATAAGCTGCGCGGCCGGAGCGTGCTCGCGGAACCGGCTGACGCGGACACCGCAGGGCACTGATCGCCACGGCGAGCCGGCGGCCCGCCGTCAGGGAAGGGGAAAAACCAGATGAGCATCGTGTGGATTACGGCCGCCGTCCTCCTCGTGCTGAGCGTGCCGATCGGTATCGCGCTCAGCGCCGCGGCTGCGGCCTACATCGCGGTCGACCCGCTGCTCACCAACGAGGTCATCTTCCGGGCGTTCTTCAACTTCATCAGCCGCTATTCGCTGATGGCGATCCCGCTGTTCATTTTCGCGGGATTCCTCATGGAGAAGACCGGCCTCGTGAGCCAGCTTTTCCGCTTCTCCGACGCGCTGGTGGGGTGGCTGCCGGGGGGCTTCGGCGTGGCCACCGTGATGGCCTGCGTGCTGTTCGGCGCGATCTCCGGCTCGAGCGTGGCGATGGCGGCTGCCATGAGCGTCATCGCCATTCCCGAGATGAGAAAGCGCGGCTATCCGGACTGGCTGTCGGGGGGGCTGGTGGCAACCGCCGGCGGTATCGCCATGCTGATTCCGCCGAGCATCATCCTCATCCTCTACGGCATCGTGACCGAGACCTCGATCGTGCGCCTGTTCTTCGCGGGCGTGATCCCGGGATTGTTGCTCGCCGCGGGCAACGCTCTGAGCGTCATGGGCATCGCTGCCTGGCTCAAGCTTCCGCGCGGCAAGTTCGATCGCAGCCGGCTCTGGCCCGAGACCAGGGGCGCGCTGCCCGCGCTCGGCATGCCGGTCGTCATCCTCGGCGGGCTCTACGGCGGGGTTTTTACCCCCACCGAGGCCGCGGCCGCAGCCTGCGGGTATGCGCTCCTGTACGGGCTTCTGGTGCGCGGACGGCAATTCCTGCGCGAAATGCTGCCCACGGCCGTCCGCGCACTGAATCTCACCGCGGTGATCCTGTTCCTGGTCGGCAGCGTGGGCGTGTTCCAGTTCCTGCTCGCCAACCTGTACTGGCCGCAGAAGATCACCCAGGCCGTCATCGGTTGGGGACTGTCGCCGCTCGGCTTCATATTCGCCTTCATGGGCGTGCTGATCCTGCTCGGCATGATGGTCGATGGCGTGGCGATGGTGTTGCTCACCGTGCCGGTCGTGTTTCCCGTCGCCCACGCGCTCAAGATCGACCCAATCGCCCTCGGCATCATGGTCACGCTCAACGTCGAGATGGGCGTGGTGACGCCCCCCGTCGGTCTCAATATCTTCGCGGTAAGCGGGACCTCGAAAATTCCCCTGATGCAGGTCATGAAGGGCACCATCCCGTTCTTTATCGGGGACCTCTCCGTATTGCTGCTGGTGATCTTCTTCCCCGGGCTTGCCACCTGGCTCCCGAACCTGCTCGTCATTGACGTCTTCAAGTGATCGCGGGACCGCAGCAGCGTCCCGCAATCACTTATCGAAAACAACAATGGACAGGATTTACAAGATTCACAAGATCAAGAGCCCTTCGCCAATCCTGTTAATCCTGTCTATTTGGTGCTTCCGGCCTTGCCGGTGAGCCATACGCGCTCGATCTGCGGCAGCGCCTGCTCGATCCGCCGCCCGATTTCCTCGTCGGTGAGCGAGCTCAAGGGGTGAGCAATGACGACCGCATCGAGTCCCGCCATGCCGAGCGCATCGCGCTGCGTCTCGGCCTCGAGCGCGAACTCGCTGGTGACGATCACGGCCGTGGGACGGCCCCGCGACTCCAGCATCACCGTGTCGTGCATACAGCACGACGTGCAGGATCCTCAGTCGCCGATGGCGGTGAGGACGATGTCGTTCTCGGCCGCGATCTTGGCGAGCAATTCGGGCGTGGCGGCGAGGGAGAAACTTTCCTTGCGGTAGTAGTTCACGGCGCCGAAGGCGTGGTTCTGCGCCAATCGGTCGCGCACGCCGCGCAGCAGCTTGTTGGCGTTCCACTTGGTGTTATCGAGGAGGCCCAACCGCAGGCCTTCCAGCCTCTTCACGCGGGGTGACGTCGCAAGCGGCGCCGCTTCCACCACACCGCGGGGGTCGTAGACGGGAATCGTCTTAGGCATAACTTTCTCCTTCGCGTTTCAAGCCGTCAGCCGTCAGCTGTCAGCCGTCAGCAACCGCATACTGCCAACTGCCAACTGCAAACTGACGGCTTAGACAGCGCAAGTGCCGTCCACACACTCCGGTCCGCCCGCCGGCTGCGCGCCGGCGACACCGCGCAGCACCGGCGAGGACATGTGGCCCCATCCCGGAATGAAGGCGGAGAAACGCCCGGCCTCGCCGCCGGCGACGAAGAGATGGATGTGGTCGGGGCTCGGCACGATCGGCGTGCGCGCATCGGGCTCGCGCTTGTACCACACCGGCAGGTTGCGGTTGTAGACCTTGCCGTAGCGGCCGTTGCCGTAGAGGTCGCCCCACCGGTTGCCGGAGTGCGCCCACAGGTAATGGCGTATGTCGTGACGCTTGAAGCCGGACTTGGCGACGGTGGCCGCGTGCTCGGGGCCAAGGACCACCGCGCAGTGCCCGGCCGAGACCGCGTTGTTGTTGCAGATCGTGCTCATCGCGGAGCAGACGCTGTCGAGTATCCCTTCCGCGTCATTCGCAAAGTGGTTGGTGATGCTGTGCGGCGGCTCGGCGGCCAGCACGAATACCGTGGAATCGTCCGCCTTATAGCCGTGTTCCACGTGATAGGGCGCGAATGGGCTCGCCTCCTCGTTCTCGGCGATGCAGTAGGTGTACTTGCCGGGATGGCCGAGCGTGCTCTTGTCGAGGAGCCCCGGCCAGCCGCCGCCGACGTTGAGCAGCACGAGCCGCAGCGCGCGCCCGATCGTGGCGTTGGCGCGATTTCCCGAGCCGAACGCGTTGCACCCGGCGTTCATGCCGATCACCCGGCGCACCGGGCCGTTCACCACCAGCAGCGGGCTCGCCATGTGCGTCGTGGCCTGCACCCCGTTCAGATTGAAGCGCGTTTCGCACAGGGCGAGCATTGCCGCCTCGACCACCGGCGCGTACTCGGGCCGGCAGCCCGCCATTACCATGTTGATCGCCAGCACTTCGCGGATGAGGCTGCCCCAGCGCGGTGGCACTCGGGCGAGCAGGCGTCCGGGCTCTCCGCCGAGCGCGGCGACGGCCGCCGCGATCTTCCCGGGCGTCGGGGGCACGAGCGGGAGGCCGTCGGAGCAGCCGCGCTGGTAATACCACTCGATGAGATCGGTGCCTTCCGGCACCTGCGGCACCTCGGCCGGCGACGGCGACTGGATGACGTCGGTTTTTCCCATGGTTAGTGTGCGGGTCAGAGGTAGGGAAGGGGGGTACCGTCCACATTATCTCACTGGGGCTTCCATACCGGCGCGGAATTGAGTAGATTGGGGACTGGAGGAGGGAAAAACCATGAAACCAATCATTGCCGCTGCAACCATCGCTGTCCTGCTGGCTGCTTGTCAGACCACGCCCCCCGAGCCGCTCATGGCGACCGCGCAGTTGAAGCCGACCAAGGGCAGCAAGACCTTTGGTGAGGCGACCTTCGAGCAGGTGGGCGACCTGATCCGCGTGGTGGTGTTCGTCCAGGGACTCAAGCCGGGACAGGAGCACGGCCTGCACATCCACGAGGCCGCCGACTGCTCCGGCGACGCGATGGGCGCGAAGGGCCACTTCAATCCCTACGGCAAGCCGCACGGACTTCCCAGCATCGCGGAGCGCCATGCCGGCGATCTTCCGGCCCTGAAGGCGAACAAGGCAGGCCGCGCCAATATCCACGTTGACTTGGACATCATCACCTTAACACCCGGGCCGGCGAACATCATCGGCCGCGGGCTCATCGTTCATGCCGACCCCGACGACTACAAGACCCAGCCGACCGGCAACGCCGGCGCGCGCATCGCCTGCGGCGTGATCCAGACCAACTAGAATGAGTGACAGAGTGATTAAGTGATTGGGTGATTGAGTGTTGTAGCGTGCTGTTGGGTGTTGTCACTCGGTCACTTGGAGCCGAAACATAATGTGAATCCCCTCGCCCCCGGTCGTGGGGGAGAGGTGCGCCGGAATGAGGAGCAGGGGCCCCGTTTATTGGGGATGCGACCGTGTAGGCGCACATCAGCACGCGGGCCAATGCGGCGCTGCATCCCGCTCCGGGGTCGCATCCAAGCATGATACGCTTGGAACCTGCTCCGCCCTCCGCGGGCGCAGGGTGAGGGGGCGCCTCGGTGTTCTTTCGTTACGCTCTCTTATGATGTTTCCTTTCCGCCTGCCCCAGAGCGGTCGAGCCGGTCCCGGGAGAATGCATTGACTGCAACCACGCAGAAGCTGGCCGAATTCGCCGCCGGGATTTCGTACGGCACCCTGCCCGTCGAAGTGCGCGAGCGCGTCAAGGCGCTCGCCCTCGACCTCGTCGGGATCGCGCTGCGTGCCCGCAACGAGGCGGAATCGACGCCGGCGATGGTTGCCGCCGCCGGCCGGCTCGGCATGACCGGGGGCGCCTGCACCGTGATCGGCGATGCCGCTGGCTACACCCCGCCTGGGGCGGCGATGGTAAACGGCACGCTCGCCCATTCGCTCGACTTCGACGATACTCACGCGCCCGGCTCGCTGCACCCGAGCGCGCCGATCGTGCCGTCCGCCCTCGCCGCCGCCGAGATGACGGGCGCCGATGGGAAGGCAACGATCGCCGCCATCGTCGCCGGCTACGAAGTGCAGATCCGGTTGAGCCTCGCGCTCGACCCGGCGGCGCATTACGACCGCGGGTTTCATCCGACCGCGACCTGCGGCGCGTTCGGCGCGGCGGCCGCGGCGGGACGGCTGCTCGGGCTCGATCCGGAGAGCCATGCCAACGCCTTCGGCATCGTGCTCAGCATGTCGGGAGGCTCGATGCAGTACCTGGTGAACGGCGCCTGGACCAAGCGCTCGCACGTCGGGCACGCGGCGATGTGCGGGTTGATCGCGGCAACGCTTGCGCGCGAAGGCTACAAGGGCGCATCCGAGGCGATCGAGGGCAAGTGGGGTTTCCTGCACGCGTATGCGCCTGCCGCCGACGCGGCGAAGGCGGTGGACGGCCTCGGCCGCCGCTGGGAGACGCTGAAGATCGCGGTAAAACCCTATCCCTCCTGCCGCTATGGCCATGCTCCCATCGACGGCATACTTGCGCTCGCTCGCGAGCACCGCATCAAGCCGGAGGAGGTGGAGGAGGTCACGGTTGGCCTGCCCGAGCCGGGCTGGAAGCTCATAGGCGACCCCGAGCCGGCCAAGCAGTCGCCGAAATCAGTGGTGGACGGGCAATTTTCGATGGCGTTTTGCGCCGCCGTGGCGCTGCGCAGCGGCGGCTTCGCCTGGGACGACTATGCGCGCCATCTCGGCGATCGCGCCACGCTGGAGTTGTGCAAGCGGGTAAGGACCTGGGTGGATCCCAAGGTCCAGGCTGATTTCCAGAAGGAAATGAGTGGGAGCGTGCGGATCAAGACCGCTCGCGGCACGTTCGAGACCTACGTGCGGGTGCCGAAGGGTGAGCCGGCGAACTTTCTCTCGGCGGCAGAGCTGCGCGCCAAGTTCGATGGGCTCGCCGGGCCGTACCTCTCCGCGCGGCGCCGCGACGAGCTTGCAGGAGCATTACTCTCGCTCGAGCAGGCGAAGGACATCGGCGCGTTGCTGCGCCTGACGCGTCCCGAGCAACCCCAGCGGATCGCCGCCGCCGGCCGCTGACGCCGATAAGATCAACAACAAGAAATAGACAGGATTAACAGGATTTACAAGACTAAAGTCAGCATCAAAACCAAACAAGAAACCGATGTTGATCTAATCCTGTTTAATCCTGTAAATCCTGTCTATTTTGTCTTTTCCATATGGCGGTTGAGCGCAAGCCGGTCGGGCCGAAGCGCTACCGCGAGTCGTTCGGCCGTCACTTCGAGGAATTCACCGTTGGTGACGTCTACGAGCACCGGCCGGGACGCACGATCTCGGAAGCGGACAACACCTGGTTTACGCTGCTCACCCTGAATACCAACCCCCTGCACTTCGATGCTGCCTATGCAGCCAGGACCGAATTCGGCCGACCACTGGTGAACAGCTGCCTGACGCTGGCGATGGTCACCGGCATGAGCGTGAGCGATCTGAGCCGGAAAGCGGTCGCCAATCTCGGCTGGGACAAGGTCCGGCTCACGGCGCCGGTGTTCGCGGGCGACACCATCTATGCCGAGTCCGAAGTGCTGGAAGTGCGCGAATCGAAGTCGCGCCCGACGCAGGGAATCATTACCGTGCGGACCACCGGCAGGAAAGCTGACGGCACGGCGTTCATGAGCTTCGAGCGCTCGATCCTGGTGCCCAGGCGCGGGCACGCGGTGGACGACTGAGGGACATTAGCCGCCCATCCCTCATCCCTTCCCCTTCTCCCCAAGTAGAAGGGAAAACTCGAGCCTCCCCTCTCCACTCGGGAGAGGGGCGGGGGTGAGGGGATCGAACGCCGATATACGCCGACAGATTCCAGAACAACAATAGACAGGATTAACAGGAATTACAGGATTCGATCACGAGCAAGAACCAGGACCTGAATGGGGTTCGTTCCAATCTTGTTAATCATGTCAATCCTGTCTAATACCTGTCTTTGAGCATGAGGGCGATAGCGGACCACGAGCAAGAGGCGCTTATCCTGCAAAGCGTGGACCGCTTCCTCGAGCGGGACGTGCGCCCGGTCGTGCACGCGCTGGAAGCCGCCGACACCTATCCGGTTGCGATCGTCGAGAAGTTGAAGGCGCTCGGGCTCTTCGGCGCAACCATCGCGCTGGAGTTCGGCGGCCTCGGGCTCCCGGCCATGACCTACGCGCGGATCGTCGAGCGCATGTCGGCGGTGTGGATGTCGGTCCCGGGATTCTTCAATTCGCATCTCATCATGGCGGCGGCGGTAGAGCGTCACGGGACCGCGGAGCAGAAGCGCCGCTACCTTCCGCGTTTCGCGAGCGGCGAGCTGCGGGGCGGCCTCGCGTTGACCGAGCCCGACTGCGGCACCGACCTGCAGGCGATCCGCACCCAGGCGCGCCGTGAGGGTGATCACTACATCGTTAACGGTGCCAAGACCTGGATCACCAACAGCGCCGAGGGACAGATCCTGGCGGTGCTGGTGAAGACCGATCCCCGCGCCGAGCCGGCGCACAAGGGCATGAGCCTGCTCTTGATCGAGAAAGGACCGGGCTTCAAGGTGGTGCGCAAGCTCGACAAGCTCGGCTATCGCGGTATCGATACGGCCGAACTGCTGTTCGAGGACTGCCGGGTGCCGGCCGCGAACCTCGTCGGGACATCGGAGGGCCGCGGCCTGCAGCAGGTGCTCGCCGGGCTGGAGCTCGGGCGCATCAACGTTGCCGCGCGCGGAGCGGGACTTGCGCGTGCCTGCCTGGAGGAATCACTGCGTTACGCGCAGCAGCGCAAGACCTTCGGCAAGCGGATTGCGGAACACCAGGCGATTCAGATCAAGCTCGCCGACATGGCGACGCGGGTCGAGGCCGCGCGCCTGCTGACCGAGGCCGCCGCGCGCGCCTATGACTCGGGCGGGCGCTGCGATCTCGAGGCTGGCATGGCGAAGCTCTACGCCACCGAGGCTGCGCTCGAGAACAGCCTGGAGGCGATGCGCATCCACGGCGCTTACGGCTACTCGAAGGAGTTCAACATCGAACGCTACTATCGCGACGCGCCGCTGCTCGCAATCGGGGAGGGGACGAACGAGCTGCAGAGGATCATCATCGCGCGGGAGCTGGTGAAGCGGAACCCTGCTTGATCGAACCGCCAAGAAAGGCAGGACGATAATTGAACCGCCAAGCCGCCAAGAGAATCAAGAATAATAATGAACCGCCAAGGCCGCCAAGAACGCCAAGAACGCCAAGAACGCCAAGAAAAACAAGAATGGAACCGCAGATAAACGCGGATAAGTTCCGATCAGCCACGGAAACACACGGAACAAGACGCTGAATCCCTGATCCCGAATCCTGAATCCTGTTTCTTGAGCCGCAGATAGACGCAGAAAAAGGCGGGTAAAATTCAATCGGCCACGAAACCACACCAGCCACAGATTACCTAACCGGAGATTCCAAGATGAAAACCATGCATCTCTTCGTCGTCGCGGCGCTGTGCGCGGCGAACGGCATCACGCAAGCCCAGAACTACCCGGTGAAACCGGTGCGCATCATCGTGCCGTTCCCTCCCGGCGGCGGCTCGGATTACATCGCGCGCTTGATCGCGCCGCCGCTTACCAAGGTGTTCGGACAGCAGTTCATCGTCGACAACAGGGGGGGCGCGGGGAGCACGCTCGGCACGGAGGTCGCGTTCAAGTCCCCGGCGGACGGGTACACGCTCCTGCTCATCTCGGGCAGCTTCACGACCTCCCCGAGCCTCTACAAGAACCTGAAGTACGACCCGCTGAACGACATGGTTCCGGTGATCCAGACCGAGGATGGTCCGTACGTGATAACCGTCCACCCGTCGCTGCCGGTCAAGACCGTGAAGCAACTCGTCGCGCTCGCCCGGTCCAAACCCGGAAACATCAACTATGCCTCGACCGGACAGGGCGGCATCACGCATCTCGCCACGGAGCTCTTTGCGATGCGCACCGGGATAAATATCACTCACATCCCCTACAAGGGCACCGGCCCCGCCGTGATCGACACGGTCTCGGGACAGACGCAGATGATGGTCGCCGCGGCGGCTGCCGCCGTGCCCCACGTCAAATCGAAGCGCCTGGTCGCACTCGCGGTAAGCTTCCCGAAACGCGTCAGCGCGCTGCCCGATGTGCCCACCGTGATTGAATCCGGCTACAAATACCAGGTGAACAACTGGCACGGTGTCGTCGCGCCGCGCGGGGTGCCGAAGCCGATCATCGACAGGCTGAACGCCGAAATCAACAAGATCGTGAAGGAGCCGGATTTCGCGGCGCGAATCGCGAACGAAGGACTCGAGCCGAGCGGCGGCACGCCGGAGGAGTTCCTGACGTTAATCAAGCGCGAGATTGCCGAGTGGGCCGAGGTGATCAAGCAGGCCAAGATCACGCTGAACTGACCAACCGGGCGCGTTCGTTCGCATGAGAAGAACCCTCGGGGTCAGACCCCATTGGAACCCACTTTTGACGAAAGTGACTATGGGTGTTTCCGTCAAGAGCTTGGGCATCGACCGACTCAACGTCGATGAACGGCTTGCGCTTATCGAGGAAATATGGGCAACCAAATGCGCCGATGCGAAGGCGTTTCCGCTCACCGACGAGCAGCGAGCGGAATTGGATCGCCGTATTTCGGATGATGATTCCTTCCCGGAAGACGTAGTGCCTTGGGATGAGGTCTAGGCAGCAGCCCGGTCGCACCTCGCGCGAGTGCCAAAGATTCAACTGCCGTGGTTTCCATGTCGGTGCTAGAATTGATTCTGTTGAGCGACTGAGGATAAATGCGCATGCGATTTTTGGCACTGACTCCGGCACAGCGACGTCGCATCGAGAAACTTGCCCGGCTCTCCGGCCGCACGCCGCGATCGATGTTGCAATTCGTTCTGCGAGACGGGCTTGAGGCGACCGAGCGGGACGTGCGCGAGACCATCGAAGCGGACCAGGATATCGACCTCAACGGCGCGATACCGCACCGCGAGGTAATGGCGCGAGCGCGGGCCACGATCGAGCGGCATGCCGCAAAGCGCCGGCGCAAAGCCGCTTGACTGGGCGCGCGCGGCTCGAAACGCGTTTAACGCGTCGATCGATTTCATCGCGAGCGAAGACCCGTTTGCGGCGCGGCTCGTCGTCGAGCGCGTCGAGAACGCGCTAAAGCAGATTCAGGCGTATCCAAGAATCGGCAGACCTGCCGGAGCACGTGGCCGGCGCGCCTTCCCGGTACCGAACACCAGCCACATCATCAACTATCGCGAGACCAAGAGCGCGATCCGCATCCTGCGCTGGTATCGTGGCAAGCAGAATGTGCCTCGGTAATTTTGTCTGCGGCTAATATGGTCTCTAAGGGCGCGCCATGTTGCCCCTGACCGGCGTGCGCGTGCTCGCGGTCGAGCAGTACGGCGCGGGGCCGTTCGGCACGATGTTCCTCGCCGACCAGGGCGCGGAAGTGATCAAGATCGAGAACCCGAACGACGGCGGCGACATGTCGCGCGCGGTCGGGCCGCACTTCTTCGCGCCCGGCGACAGCGAGTTTTTCCACAGCTTCAATCGCAACAAGAAGAGCCTCACGCTCGATTTGAGCCGCCGCAAGGGGCAAGCGGTGCTGCACGATCTCGTGCGCGGCGCCGATGCGATAGCCTCTAATTTGCGCGGGGACGTGCCAGGGAAACTCGGCCTCGATTACGGCCACCTCAAGGGTCACAACCCGAAGATCGTATGCGCGCATCTCTCGGCCTACGGGCGCAGCGGACCACGCGCCGACTGGCCGGGGTTCGATTACCTGATGCAGGCGGAGGCTGGCTACTTCTCGCTGACCGGCGAGCCCGGCGCGCCGCCTGCGCGCTTCGGGCTCTCGATCGTGGACTACATGTCGGGACTTGGCCTTGCCTACGCGCTGCTCGCTGCGCTGACGGCGGCGCGCGCGACCGGTGCTGGACGCGACATCGACATCAGCTTATTCGACATGGCCCTCGTCAACACCGCGTATCAGGCCACCTGGTATCTTAACGAGGGCGTCATCACCGGGCGCCTGCCGCGCTCGGCGCACCCGGCGCTCACGCCCTGCCAGCTCTACCGCACGCGCGACGGGTGGATTTACCTCATGTGCAATAAGGAGAAGTTCTGGCCGGCGCTGTGCGGGAAGCTCGGGCGATCCGAGTGGATCAGAGACGCGCGCTTTCGCCTGTTCCCGGACCGGCTGCAACACCGCGATCTGCTCACTGAATTGATCGACCACGAGCTCGAGCAGCGCACGACGGGCGAGTGGCTGGCGCTCTTTGCCGGGGTCGTTCCGGCGGCGCCTATCAACGACCTGGCACAAGCGCTCGAGAACCCGTTCGTGACGGAGCACGGCCGGTTGCAGACGCTCCCGCACCCGGTTAAGGGGTCCTACCGCATGGTCGCTCCGCTCGTGCGGTGCGCGGGCGAGGAGCCGCCGGCGCGGCCGGCACCGGCGCTCGGCGAGCACACGGACGCGCTGCTGCGGGATCTAGGCTATGGCGGCGCGCGCATCCAGGCGCTGAGGAATGCGAAAATAATCTAGGACCGCATATCGAATCCAAAACGGCTTGCCCTGCGTAGACACGTTGGGACCGCCGCGCCGCGGGCGAGCGCGGAGCGAGCGATGATGGAGGGCAAGCGCATGACGCTGGGTCGGGACAATACCGTTCTCGTGCATCCGCTGGTTGTAAGAATCACCCATTGGATCAATGGGTTCGCGATCCTGATCATGATCGCGTCGGGGTGGCGCATCTACAATGCGTCACCGCTGTTCGGATTCAAGTTTCCCAGCGACTGGACGCTCGGCGGCTGGCTGGCCGGGGCGTTGCAGTGGCACTTCGCGGCGATGTGGCTGCTTGCCGCGAGCGGCCTGGTCTATGTGACCTACGGCATCATGTCCGGGCACTTTTGGCGCAGGCTGCTGCCGGTCGCGCCGGCGGCGGTCTGGCGCGACGTCGCGGCCGCCCTTCGCGGCAAGCTCGCGCACGATGATCTGCGGGTCTACAACGCCGCGCAGCGCGCAGCGTACCTGGGCGCCATCCTGATCGGCATCGTCCTGGTGCTGTCCGGGCTCGTGCTGTGGAAGCCGGTGCAGTTCTACACGCTCGGCCTGCTCATGGGCGATTACGAAGGCGCGCGCTACATTCACTTCTTCGCAATGGCTGCGCTGGTGCTATTCGTCATCGTCCACGTCGTCATGGTGCTGGTCGTTCCGCGCAGCTTCCCGATGATGTTCACCGGTCGCGCCCGCGTTCCGGCCGCAACCAGGGGAGATTGATTTGAAGCGCCTGTTCGGCATGCGAGAGAGCCTCAAGGGCCAGCCCCGGCCGCAGATCGAGAAAATCGAGCGGCGGCTGTTCTTGCGGCAGGGATTGAGTCTTGGCGCGTTGGCGCTGCTCTCCGGCTGCGAAGTGACGAACGCGGAATCGGTGCAAAAAGTGCTGTGGGCGATGTCGCGCTGGAACGACCGCGTGCAGGGCTGGATCTTCGATCCCGACCGGCTCGCGCCCGAGTTTCCGGAAACCGCGATCACCATGCCGTTTCCGTTCAACGCCTTCTACAGCATGGACGAAGTGCCGTCGGTTGACGCGGCGAGCTACAAGCTCGAGCTGAGCGGTCTAGTGCGGGACAAGAAGCCATGGACGCTGCCGGAGCTCTACGCGCTGCAGCCGCAGGTCTCGCAAGTCACCCGCCACATCTGCGTCGAAGGCTGGAGCGCGATCGGCAAATGGAGCGGCGTGCGCTTCAGCGATTTTCTGCGGCGCATCGGCGCGGACCTCACCGCGAAGTATGTGGGCTTCAGATGCGCGGACAAGTATTGGACCAGCATAGACATGCCGACGGCGCTGCATCCGCAGACCCTGCTCACTTTCCGTTTCGCGGACCAGATCCTGCCGGCGCCCTTCGGTTTCCCGATGAAGTTGCGCATCCCGACCAAGCTCGGGTTCAAGAATCCCAAGCACATCGTCGCGATGTTCGTGACGAATGAGTATCCGGGAGGCTACTGGGAAGACCAGGGATACAACTGGTTCAGCGGGTCATGAGGGTTTGCGGGTATGTCGCGCTGTATCGATGTGTTTTCGTTCAACTTTGAAAGGAAATAGAGCATGAAGAAGCTGATTGCAGCCGCGTTTGCATGTTGCCTGCCGTTCGCCATGGGCGGCGCCTACGCCCAGGACATGAAGAAAGACGAAATGAAGAAGGAGATGATGAAAGGCGAGATGAAAAAGGAGATACAAAAAGGCGACATGAAAAAGGACGCCATGGGCAAGGACGAGATGGTGAAGGACATGTACAAGGGCGGCATGATGAAGGATGAAATGAAGAAATGAGTCGGTAATCGTCGGCCGCCTCGGGAACGGCGTCGAGGAGCGCCAGCCGGTGCCGGCCTGAACAAAAGACCCCGCCCAGGCGGGGTTTTTTCTCGCTTGCAGTTACATCGACTGCTAGGAAGGCCTGAGCTCCGCAGCGGGGAACCAGCGAGGCAAGCGCCTGTTTTCGCGCATGAAATGGCGCGGATCTGCTTCATTTCAAAGCCTTATCGTGGTATTCTCACAAGTTGGACTTAGAAAACCAAAAGCAAGGGAAGCTGAATGGCGGTCGAGCGCACTTTGTCCATCATCAAGCCCGATGCCGTAGCCAGGAACGTGATAGGCAGGATCTGCACCCGCTTCGAAGACGCCGGCCTCAAAATCGTCGCCGCACGCATGACCTGGCTGTCGCGGGCCGAGGCCGAGGGCTTTTATGCGGTGCACAAGGAGCGGCCGTTCTTCAAGGAGCTGGTGGACTTCATGATTTCCGGCCCGGTGGTGATCCAGGTGCTGGAAGGCGAGGACGCGATCCAGAAGAACCGCGACCTGATGGGTGCGACCGATCCCAGGAAGGCGGCGAAGGGCACTATTCGCGGCGACTTCGCTCAAAGCATAGACGCCAACGCCGTGCACGGTTCGGACTCGCCGCAGACCGCTGTCACGGAAATCGCCTATTTCTTCCCAAAACAGGAAATCTACTCGCGTTGAACGCATTGCGGCCATGACCGTCAACCTGCTCGGACTGGACCAGGAGGCATTGCGGGGCTTTTGCGCCGGATTGGGCGAGAAGCCATACCGCGCGCGACAGTTGCTGCGCTGGATCCATCACGCAGGCGTCGACGATTTCAGCGCCATGACTGACATGTCCAGGCCGCTGCGTGAACGGCTTGCCCGAAGCGCGGCGATCGCCGCGCCGCGCGTGCTGCGCGACACTACCGCCGCCGACGGCACGCGCAAGTGGCTGCTCGACGTCGGCACCGGCAACGCGATCGAGACGGTTTTTATTCCCGAAGGCGACCGCGGAGGGTTGAGCAGGGGCCCCGCTTGCGGGGATGCGACCCCGGAGCGGGATGCAAGCGCCTCGGGTGTGGTCGCCAGCATCCTCTCCGCTGGCCGATCCCCTTCCAGGGGGCCCTCGTCCCGCGCTCCGAGGCGCTACCGTGGCACGTTGTGCATCTCCTCTCAGGCGGGGTGCGCGCTCGCATGCACGTTCTGCTCAACGGGCCATCAGGGGTTCAACCGCAATCTCACCGTGGAGGAAATCATCGGCCAGCTGTGGCTGGCAAACAGGAGCCTCGGCCGCGGCGTGACCGAGGAGCGGCCGATCAGCAACGTCGTGATGATGGGCATGGGCGAGCCGCTCGCCAATTTCGAGAATGTCGTGGTCGCGATGCGGCTCATGCTCGATGACTCCGCTTACGGGCTGTCGCGCCGGCGCGTCACGCTCTCGACGGCCGGCCTGGTGCCCGCCATCGACCGCCTGGGCGAAGCGTGCCCGGTCGCGCTCGCAGTCTCGCTGCACGCGCCCAACGACGCGCTGCGCGACGAGCTGGTACCGATCAACCGCAAGTATCCGATCCGCGAGCTGCTGGCCGCGTGCCGGCGCTACCTCTCGAAGGCGCCGCGCGACTTCGTGACATTCGAGTACGTGATGCTCTCCGGCGTGAACGACGCCGTCGGCCAGGCGCGCGAGCTCGCGGCACTGGTAAGCGACGTGCCATGCAAGATCAACCTCATACCGTTCAACCCGTTTCCCGGCGTCGACTACCAGCGCTCGAGCCCTGACGCAATCGCCCGTTTCCGCGACGTGCTGATGCAGGCAGGACTCGTCGCGACCGTGCGCAAGACACGTGGCGACGACATCGCCGCGGCGTGCGGGCAGCTGGCGGGGCGTGTGCAGGACCGCACCCGGCGCACGAGCAACCGTCAGCGGGAGCTGTCGAGATGAGGATGACTGGTGTCGTGCTGGCGGCGGCTTGCCTTGCGCTGTCCGGCTGCGCCACGCAACGATCGGATGATTCGGGGCTTACGGCCGTATCCGCTCCCACCACCGGGGACGAAAGCGCCGACCGGCTGCGGGCGCGCATTCACACCGAGCTGGCCGCGAACTATTTTGAAATCGGCAACGTGGCGGTGGCGCTCGAGGAGGTCAAGGAAGCGTTGCGCGCCGAGCAGAACTTCGGTCCGGCGCACAACGTGGCGGGCCTGATCTACGCGCAGTTGAAGGAGGACCACCTGGCAGAGGAGAGCTTCCAGCGCGCGCTCAACATCAATCCGGCCGATCCCGATGCCCACCATAACTACGGGATGTTCCTGTGCCAGCGCAAGCAGGAGCGGGAGGCGATCCGGCATTTCATGCTGGCGGTACGCAACCCGCTCTACCTGACGCCCGATCGCTCCTACATCAACGCCGGTGTGTGCGCGAGGCGCAGCGGCGACGCGGCGGGCGCCGCCGAGTTTTTCCTGCTGGCACTCAGGGTGCGCCCGACCCAGCCCCAGGCCCTGTACCAGATGGCGGACTTGTCCTATGTGCGGGGCGATTACGGCGAGGCTAAGAACTATCTCAACCGCCTGATACAGGCGGCGCCCTCGAGCGCGGAGGCGCTGTGGCTCGGCGTGCGCGTCGAGCGCCGATTGGGAGACCGCAACTCCGAGGCGAGCTACGCGCTGCAGCTGCGCAACAAGTTTCCGAATTCGAGGGAGGCACGCGCGCTCATCGCGGGCCAGTATGAATGACTGAAGCCGGCAACATTCGGCCGATTGCGGCCGCACAGGCGGGAAGCGCCGCCCCTTACCTGCGGCTGAGCCAGGCGCGGCAGGCACAAGACCTCTCCACGGCTGATGTCGCGCGGCGCCTGAAGCTTTCGGTGTGGCAGATCGAGGCCCTGGAATCGGGCCAGTATCAGCGGCTGCCCGGCATGATCTTCGTGCGCGGCTTCATCCGCAATTACGCACGGCTGCTCAAGCTCGACCCGGAGGAGCTGGTGCATGCGGCCACCGCTCTCCTTCCCCAGCCCGCACCGCTCCCGGAGACCTCGCTGTCGAAGGACATCCCGTTTCCGGCCGCCAGGACCTGGCGCTGGCAGCGCTACGCCGCGGCCGCGGCCGTGATCGTGGCCTTGCTCGCGGTGTACGAGTTTTACTTCAATGACGAGCCCGGGACGGTTACGCCGCGGCCCGGCCCGGTCGCTGCGCTGCCGTCCTCGCCAGAACCGCAGCCGGCGGTGCCGTCCAGGAAGCCGCGGGAGGACCCGCCGACGCCGCCAACCGCTGCCACGGTATCATCGCCGCAGATTGCGCCCGCTTCGCCCGCTGGCGGGTCCCAGCAGCAGGAGCGGATCGTCTCCCCGGATGAGCGCGAGGTCAGGCTGGTGTTCGAGGAGGAATCGTGGGTGGAAGTCCGCGACCGCAACGACCAGACCCTATTTTCGCGGTTGAATCAGGCCGGCACCACGCGGCGCATCCGCGGCGTGCCGCCGCTGCATATCGTGGTGGGCAACTCCCAGGGCGTGCGAATGACCTTTGCCGGTCGCGAAATCGACCTCGCGCGCCACACCAAGATCGATGTCGCCCGGCTGACGCTCGAATGAAGTGCTATCCCGAACATGGCGCAGCGCCGCGCCGCAGGAGCCGCCAGGTGCGGGTGGGACACGTTGCGATCGGCGGCGACGCGCCAATCGTGGTGCAGTCGATGACCAATACCGACACGGCGGACGTGGCCGCGACCGTCGGGCAGGTGGCGGATCTGGCGCGCGCCGGATCCGAGATCGTGCGCGTGACGGTCAACAATGCCGAGGCCGCGGCCGCGGTGCCGGCGATTCGCGAGCGGCTCGACGCCATGGGCATCAGAGCGCCGCTGGTCGGCGACTTTCACTTCAACGGGCATCGCCTGCTCACCCAGCACCCAGCGTGCGCGGAAGCGCTGGCGAAGCTGCGCATCAACCCGGGCAATGTCGGGCGCGGCGCGAAGCGCGATGAGCAGTTCGCGACCATGATCGAGTTTGCATGCCGCTACGGCAAGCCGGTGCGCATCGGCGTCAACTGGGGCAGCCTCGATCCGGAGCTGCTCGCGCGCTTGATGGACGAGAACGCGCGCCGCCCGCAGCCTGAGGAGTCCGCCGTGGTGACCCGCAGCGCGCTGGTCGCTTCAGCGCTGGACAGCGCGCGTCAGGCCGAAGCGCTCGGCCTGGCGCACGATGCGATCATCCTCTCGTGCAAGGTGAGCGGGGTGCAGGACCTCATATCGGTTTACAGGGACCTCGCGGTGCAGTGTGATTACGCGCTGCACGTGGGACTCACTGAGGCGGGCATGGGCTCGAAGGGTATCGTCGCCTCCACGGCGGCGCTAGCGGTGCTGCTGCAGGAAGGCATCGGCGACACCATCCGCATCTCGCTCACGCCCGAACCGGGCGGGGATCGTGCCCGTGAAGTGGTGGTGGCGCAGGAGATTCTTCAAACGCTCGGATTGCGCTCGTTCGCCCCGATGGTGATCGCCTGCCCGGGATGCGGGCGCACCACCAGCACCTATTTCCAGGAACTCGCCGACCGCATCCAGAGCTGGCTGCGGGCCCAGATGCCGGGGTGGCGCGGGCGCTATCCCGGCGTTGAGAACATGCACGTCGCGGTGATGGGCTGCGTGGTCAACGGTCCGGGCGAGAGTAAGCACGCCGACGTGGGCATCAGCCTGCCAGGTTCGGGAGAGAACCCGGTGGCGCCGGTCTTCGTGGACGGCGTGAAAACCGTGACGCTCAAGGGCGATCATATTGCCGCCGACTTCCAGAGAATCGTCGAGCAGTACGTCATCGACAGGTATTCGAAGGAGCCCGTTGGCAAAGGAAAGCAGCCGTCCAAGAACGCTGCGCACGTCTGATGTTGCGGGGAATGGGGAGCAGGGACTAGGGAATGGTGGACCGGGCTTCGCGTCCGACCGGGGCGCCGGCCAGCCTACAATATCTCATTTCCCATTTCCCGTTTCCCTGATATGACCTCCCAAAAAATACAAGCAATCCGCGGGATGAACGACGTCCTGCCGGACGAAGCGCACCTGTGGGAGTTCTTCGAGGACACGGTGCGCGACTGGCTGCGGGCCTACGGCTATCGCAACGTGCGCACGCCGATACTGGAAAAGACCGATCTCTTCGTCCGCTCGATCGGGGAGGTGACTGACATTGTCGAGAAGGAGATGTACACCTTCGTCGACGCGCTCAACGGCGAGAGCCTGGCATTGAGGCCCGAGGGCACGGCTGCCTGCGTGCGCGCGGTGATCGAGCACAACCTGCTCTACGGAGGTCCGCAGCGCCTGTGGTACTGGGGCCCGATGTTCCGGCACGAGCGCCCGCAAAAGGGGCGCTTCCGGCAGTTCCACCAGGTCGGAGTCGAAGCGCTGGGATTTCCCGGCTCCGACATCGATGCCGAACATCTCACCATGTGCGCCCGGCTGTGGCGGTTGCTCGGCCTCGACGGCATGGCGCTCGATCTCAATACGCTGGGCGACGCGCAGTCGCGCGAGCGCTACCGGCGCCGGCTGGTCAAGTACCTGGAAAGTCACGAGCGCCGGCTCGACGCCGACTCGAAGCGCCGGCTGCACGCCAATCCGCTGCGGGTGCTCGACAGCAAGAATCCCGAGATGGCCGAGTTGATCGCAGGCGCGCCGAAGCTCGCCGACGACCTGGACGAGGTCTCGATGAAGAGTTTCGAGGACTTGCAGGGGTTGCTGCGGGAGAGCGGCGTCTCCTTCCGCATCAACAGCCGGCTGGTGCGCGGGCTCGATTATTACAATGGCGCGGTCTATGAATGGGCAAGCGACCGGCTCGGCGCACAGAACGCGGTATGCGCGGGCGGCCGTTATGATGCGCTCATCGAGCAGATCGGCGGCAAGCCGGCGCCGGCCTGCGGGTTCGCGATGGGAGTCGAGCGCCTTCTCGCCCTGGTGAAGGAGGGCGCGGGCACGCGAGCGCGCGTTGCCGATGTGTACCTGGTGCGGCAGGGTACCGCCGCCGGGCGTTACGGTGCAAGCGTGGCGGAACAACTGCGCGATGCCGGCCTCGCCGTCATACTCCACTGCGGCGGCGGCAGCTTCAAGTCGCAGATGAAACGGGCGGACGCCAGTGGCGCGCACTACGCGGTGATCGTAGGGGATGACGAGGCGGGGGCGGGCGTGGTGAGCGTGAAGGCTCTGCGCGAGGCCGCGCAGCAGGTCCGTGCATCGATCTCCGAAGCGATCGATTTGATCAAGGGAAAGGCATAGCCACAGAGGACACAGAGTTCACAGAGAGAAGCGGGAATGAAACGGAAAACCCTCTGTGTTCTCTGTGATCTCTGTGGCAAATAAATCTTTTTGGAAAATTGCAATGGCATACGATCCGCAAGAACAGGAACAGCTTGAGGAGCTGAAGGCATGGTGGAAGGATTACGGCAGGCTGGTGATACTCGGTGCCACCCTGGCGGCGCTCGTGATCGCGGGGTTCCAGGGCTGGCGCTATTACCGGCACAGCCAGTCGCTTGCGGCGGTCGCGCTCTACGAGCAGCTCGAGCAGGCCGAGCGGGCCGGTGAGCGCAGGAAGGTGCGTGATATCGCGGGCGAGATCGTGGCGAGATACGGCTCCACGCCCTATGGCGCCTTTGCCGCGTTGAGCGCCGCCCGCGTCAGCTTCGAGGGCGGGGACCTCGCGGAGGCGAAATCGCAGCTCACGTGGGTAGTGGAGCACGCGCGCCGCGACGAGCTCCGGGACGTCGCGCGGCTGCGGCTGGCCGGCGTGCTGCTCGACGAGAAAAACTACGGGGAGGCGTTGAAGCTCGTGGAAACGAAACCGGAGGATTCGATGGCCGGCCTGTACGCGGATCTCAAGGGCGACATCCTGCTCGCGCAGGGCAAAAGCGCGGACGCGCGCAGCGCCTACCAGCTGGCGCTGGACAGGAGCGAGGCGGGGAGCCCCTATCGCGCCACCCTGCAGCTCAAGCTCGATTCTCTCGGTGAAGCAACGCCAGCGGTCCGCTGACGCGGCAATCTGGGTAACCGGGTGGCCAACAGCCTGTCGCAACCCCAAGTCCGACAGGCTGTTAGCAGCAAAACCGCCCGCGCAATTAGAATGAAATCCAGGGTAACGACTCCGATTATCGTCCAATGGGTACGCGCGTAGGCTGGAAATGAGGTTTTAAGTGTCATTGGCTTCCGTCATCGTGCGGGCGGTTTTGCATAAGGAGTTTGTCGGACTTAGGTCCGACAAACTCCTAGGCAGATGAGGTCGTTCGTTCTCTCGGCAGGGCTGGCGTTGCTTGCCGCTTGCGGCAGCACCCCGGTGCACAAACCGGCCGAGCTCACTGAATTCCAGCCGACGGCGACACTGAAGATCCTGTGGCAGGGCAGCGTGGGCTCCGCAGACAAGAATATTTTCTATCCGGAGGCGATCGGCAACGTCGTCTATGCAGTCGGGGCCGAGGGCAGCGTGACCGGGTTTGACAAGGCAAGCGGCAGGGCGACGGTGAGCTTCGATGCCGGCGAGCGCGTTTCAGGCGGCGTCGGGGCCGGCGGTGGCCTGGTGCTGCTCGGCACGCCCAAGGGCCGGGTGCTCGCGTTCGACCGCGAGGGCAAGCCGCTGTGGCAGACGCAGCTTTCCGGCGAAGTGCTGGCGCCACCGGAAGCCCAGGAGAGCATCGTCGTGGTGCGTACCGGCGATGGCCGGATTCACGGGCTGGACGTCGCGACCGGCAAGGGCAGGTGGATCTATCGGCGGGCGACGCCGGCGCTCACGGTGCGCACCCATGCGGGCGTGGTGGTGCGTCAGGGAGGGGTGTTCGCGGGGTTTCCAGGCGGACGGCTGGTGGCCTTGGCGCTCGTCAACGGCAATATCGGCTGGGAAGCGGTGGTCGCGCTGCCGCGCGGGACCACCGAACTGGAACGCGTGGCGGACGTTACCAGCCTGCCCGTGGTCGATGGACGGCAGGTGTGCGCCGCCGCGTTCCAGGGACGGGTGGCCTGCTTCGATGTGTTTCGCGGGACCCTGTTGTGGGCGCGCGACGTGTCCAGCGTTGCGGGAATCGGGACGGATGCGCGCTACCTCTACGTCACCGACGACAAGAACGCCGTGCAGGCGCTGGACAAGACGAGCGGCGCCGGCATCTGGCGCCAGGACAAACTCGCCGGCCGCAACGTGAGCGCGCCGCTTGCGCTCGGACGGCATGTCGTGGTCGGAGACCTTGAAGGCTACGTGCACCTGCTCTCGCGTGAGGACGGCTCCTTCGCGGCGCGCATCGACACCGACGGCAGCGCGATCAGCGCGCCGCCGATCGCGCTCGATGCGACGAGCTTTTTGGTGCAGACGCGCAGCGGCGGCGTCTTCGCGATCACGGTCCAATAAACCGGTGAGCCGTAAGCAGTGAGCGGTAAGTGGTGGAGCGCGCCGCAAAGCCGTGACGATCATGCAGTGTGATGCATTAAACTGCTTACTGCTTACTGCTTACTGCTTACCGAATTTGCATGCTTCCTATAGTCACGATTGTAGGCCGGCCGAACGTCGGCAAATCCATGCTGTTCAACCGGTTGACGCGGAGCCGCGACGCGCTCGTCGCCGACGTGCCGGGGATGACGCGCGACCGCCATTACGGCCGCGGACGGGTGGGCGCGAAGCCCTACCTCGTGGTCGACACCGGCGGTTTTGAGCCGGTGGCGCGGGAAGGCATCTTCCACGAAATGGCGCGCCACACACGGCAGGCGGTGGACGAGGCCGACGCGGTGCTGTTCATGGTGGACGCGCGCGCGGGGCTGGCGCAGCAGGACCGCGCGATCGCGAACGAGCTGCGCAAGAGCGGACGCCGGATCTTTCTCGTGGTCAACAAGGCGGAGGGCATGGAGCCCGCTATGGCGGGGGCGGAATTCCACGCGCTGGGACTCGGTGATCCCCTGCCGATATCCGCGGCCCACGGCGAGCAGGTCTCGGACCTCGTGGATCTCGTGCTCGCCGAGCTGCCGTCCGCGCCGGAACAGGCGCCGGAACAGGGCCGCCATCCCAAGATCGCCGTCGTCGGCCGGCCCAATGTGGGCAAGTCGACGCTGGTCAACGCGCTGCTCGGCGAGGAGCGCGTCATCGTCCACGGCGAGCCCGGCACGACGCGCGACTCGATTCATGTCGAATTCGAGCGCGACGGCCGCAGCTACACGCTGATCGATACCGCCGGACTGCGCCGGCGCGGGCGCGTGCTGGAGGTCGCGGAGAAGTTCTCGGTGGTGAAGACGATGCAGGCGATCGAGGAGGCCAATGTCGCGATCCTGGTTCTCGATGCGCGGCAGGACATCTCCGAGCAGGATGCGCACATCGCCGGCTATCTGCTCGAAGCGGGGCGCGCGCTGGTGGTGGCGGTCAACAAGTGGGAGCGGCTCCCCGAGGAGGAGCGCGAGCACACGAAGCGCGTCCTCGCGCGCAAGCTCGATTTCCTGGCATTCGCTCGCCTGCATTTCATTTCGGCGCTGACCGGCCACGGCGTGGCCTCCCTGTTGAAATCAGTTGACGAGGCCTACGCCGCGGCGATGGCGCGCCTGCCGACCCCGCGCCTTAGCCGCGTCCTGGCGCAGGCGGTGGCGCAGCAGGAGCCGCCACGAGCGGGGGCGATCCGCCCCAGACCGCGCTACGCCCACCAGGGCGGCGTCAACCCGCCTCGCATCGTGATCCACGGCAATGCGCTGGAGCGCGTGCCGGAAACCTACCGCCGATACCTGGAACGATTCTTCAGGGAGGCTTTCAAATTGCAGGGAACGCCCCTGCGGGTGGAGTTCAGGTCGGGGGCAAATCCCTATGCAAGACGCGCCGGCGCGCGACGCTAACCGCATGGCGCAATTGCGAAAAAGCGAGTAGAGTAGTTTTCTCAAAGAACACGATAAAGAGGCGAACATGAGCAACAAAGGGCAGCTGTTACAAGACCCCTTTCTCAACACCCTGCGCAAGGAGCACATACCCGTTTCGATCTACCTGGTAAACGGCATCAAGCTCCAGGGGCAGATTGATTCCTTCGACCAGTACGTGGTCCTGCTCAAGAACACGGTCACCCAGATGGTCTACAAGCACGCAATCTCGACCGTGGTGCCCGCACGGGCGGTCAACCTCCAACTCGACCCGAGTTCCGACAGCTGATGCTGCGTCCTCACGGAACCTATCTCAGGGGCGGCCGCGTGATGCGTTGCTGCCGAGACGGGATGGATGCTAGGCACGTGGCCGCAGCAATATGTCGATATTGCAAGGCCGCGTAACAACGCAGACGCCCGTCTCGGCAGCAACCCGAAGGGACGGGGCGATTTCGGCGCATACCTTTGTCGCTCACCGCTTACATAGAGTCTATGCGGCGCGGTTCGCTTCGCGGTCTGCATCCAAACTCGCCTCCGTCGCACACGTGTCCGTCCCTGAGATAGGTTCCTAATGCTTGACCGTCCCGGGAACGGCACCGAAGCGGTGCTGGTCAGTCTCGATTTCGGCGAGGCGGGCTACGCGGAAGGCGTGCAGGAAATCAGCGAGCTTGCGGCAAGCGCGGGCGTCAGCGCCCGCGCGCTGGTGGGCGGCCGGCGCGCGCGCCCCGATCCCGCGCTGTTCGCCGGCAGGGGCAAGGTGGAGGAAGTGGCGCGGACGCTGGCCGCCACCGGCGCGCAACTCGCCATTTTCAATCACGAGCTGTCGCCGGCCCAGGAGCGCAATCTCGAGCGCGAGCTCGGCTGCCGGGTGGTCGATCGCGTGAGCCTGATCCTCGACATTTTCGCTCAGCGGGCGCGCACCCACGAGGGCAAGCTGCAGGTCGAGCTGGCCCAGCTCGATCATCTCTCGACCCGGCTGGTGCGCGGGTGGACCCACCTGGAACGGCAGAAGGGCGGCATCGGGTTACGCGGACCGGGCGAGACCCAGCTCGAGACCGACCGGCGGTTGATCGGCAAGCGGGTGAAGGTCCTCAAGGACAAGCTTGAAAAGGTGCGGGCGCAGCGCGCGATCCAGCGCCGCTCGCGCGGCCGGAACCATCTGTTCATGGCCTCCATCGTCGGCTACACCAACGCCGGCAAGTCGACGTTGTTCAACTGCCTGACGCACGCCGGGGTCTATGCGGCCGACCAGCTGTTCGCGACGCTCGATACCACCACACGGCGCGTGCACACCGGCAACGGCGCCCGCGTCGTGCTCTCGGACACCGTCGGCTTCATCCGGAGGCTTCCGCACACCCTGGTCGCGGCGTTCCGCGCCACGCTCGAGGAGACCGTGCACGCCGATCTGCTGCTGCACATGGTGGACGCGAGCTGCGAGGACCGCGACGCGCAGGCCGCGGCGGTCAACCAGGTCCTGGCCGAGATCGGCGCGCAGGCGATCCCGCAGGTTGTGGTCCTGAACAAGATCGATCGCACGCGGCTTCCCGCGCGAATCGAGCGGGATGACTGTGGTAGAATTTCGCGCGTCTGGGCGAGTGCGCAAACAGGCGCGGGCATCGAGTACGTCCGCCTTGCGCTCGAGGAATACGCCGGCGCCGCGCCGGTTTCCGCTGAACTCAACAACACCGCCGCGGCATAAAAACGATCCGGGCTTTCATGCTGGCTTACTTGAGGACTTTCCGCGATCTTCTCCGCGACCGCTCGCTGCGGTTGCTTGGCGTTCTCATGTCGATCAACGATCCGCAGTGGGGACGGCGTCCCGGCCAGGGCCCCCCCGATCTCGACGAGATCTGGCGCGAGTTCAACAGGAAGCTGAACAGTCTGCTCGGGCGCCGCGGCGGCGGCGGTGGCGGCGACGAGCCGCGCGGGCCAGGCGTCAAGAGGTTGGGCGGCGGTGCGGGGATTTTGCTGGGGCTGGTCGTCGCGGTGTGGATCGCGAGCGGCTTCTACATCGTTAACGAAGGCCAGCGCGGACTCGTATTGCGCTTCGGTAAGTTCGTAGAGACCACGATGCCAGGTCCGCGCTGGCACCTGCCGTATCCGGTCGAGTCCGCCGAAGTGGTGAACGTGGCGGGGGTGCGCAGCGTGGAAGTGGGCTACCGCAACAACGTCAAGAGCAAGGTGTTGAAGGAGTCGCTGATGCTTACCGATGACGAGAACATCATCGACGTTCAGTTCGCCGTGCAGTACATATTGAAGAGTCCGACGGACTACCTGTTCAACAACCGCCTTCCCGACGATTCGGTGCTGCAGGCGGCGGAGACCGCGATCCGCGAGATCGTCGGCAAGAGCAGCATGGATTTCGTGATCTTCGAGGGCAGGGCCGACGTCGCGGCGCAGGCGCATAAGCTGATGCAGGAGATCCTCGACCGATATGGCACGGGCATCAGCATCAGCAAGGTGACCATGCAGAACGCGCAGCCCCCGGAGCAGGTGCAGGCGGCGTTCGACGACGCGGTCAAGGCCGGACAGGACCGCGAGCGCCAGAAGAACGAGGGCCAGGCCTATGCCAATGACGTGGTTCCCAAGGCAAAAGGCATGGCGGCGCGCCTGCAGCAGGAAGCCGAGGGCTACCGCCAGCGGGTGATCGAGCAGTCCGAGGGCGACGCCTCGCGCTTCCGCCAGATCGTGGCCGAGTACAACAAGGCGCCCCAGGTTACCCGCGACCGCCTCTACATCGAGGCGATGCAGCAGATCATGAGCAACACCACCAAGGTGCTGATCGACCAGAAAGGCGGCAACAACCTGATCTACCTGCCGCTCGACAAGATCATGCAGATGACGGGCACGGGGCCAGTTGAGGCCGCGCCCAAGTCCGGCGAGGCCGCCCCGCCCCCGGAGTCTTCCACCACGCGCTCGCGCGAGGCGTTCCGCTCGCGCGAGCGGGAGTCACGCTGATGAGAAACCATCTCGGCGCAATCCTGGTGGGTGCGCTGGTGGCGCTGATCGTCGGCGCGATGAGCCTGTTCGTCGTGGACCAGCGCCAGAACGCGATCGTGTTCCGGCTGGGCGAGGTCATCGACGTCAAGAAGGAGCCGGGCCTCTACTTCAAGGTCCCGCTGCTCGACAACGTGCGAAATTTCGACGTGCGCATCCTCACCATCGACACCGCCGAGCCGGAGCGTTTCCTCACCTCGGAGAAGAAAAACGTGCTGGTGGACCTGTTCGTGAAATGGCGCATCACGGACGTCCGGCAGTATTACGTGAGCGTGGGGGGCAACGAGGGCCTGGCGCAGACGCGGCTGCTGCAGACGATCAACGACGGCCTGCGCGCCGAGTTCGGCAACCGCACCGTGCACGACGTCGTCTCCGGCGAGCGCGACAAGATCATGGACCTGATGCGCGACAGGGCCAACGAGGACGCGAAGACGATCGGCGTCGAGGTGCTCGACGTGCGGCTGAAGCGCGTGGACCTGCCGCAGGAGGTGAGCGTCGATGTCTACCGCCGCATGGAGGCCGAGCGCAAGCGGGTGGCGAACGAGTTGAGGTCCACCGGCTTCGCGGAGTCGGAGAGGCTGCGCGCGGAAGCCGACAAGCAGCGCGAGGTGATCGTCGCACAGGCCTACCGCGAGGCGCAGCGCGTCAAGGGCGAGGGCGACGCCAGGTCGACGGCCATCTACGCCCGCGCCTACGAGCAAAACGCCGAGTTTTACGCGTTTTATCGCAGCCTCGAGGCCTACAAGGCAAGCTTCCGCAGCCGCAACGACGTGCTGGTGCTCGAGCCCAATTCCGAGTTTTTCAAATACCTCAGGTCGAGCGGCAGGCAGGGCAAGTAGAGGCGCCGGAACCCCTCACCCCTGCGCCCGCGGAGGGCGGAGCAGGTTCCAAGCGTAGTGTGCTTGGATGCGACCCCGGAGCGGGATGCAGCGCCGCGATGGAACGCGTGCTAACGTGCGCCTACACGGTCGCATCCCCATCAATGGGGCCCCTGCTCCACGTTTCGGCGCACCCTCTCCCGAGTGGAGAGGGGGAAAGTACAGTGCGGAAATTGTTCGCAAGTGATTTCCGCAAGAATACTGATCGATGGGAAACATCCTGCTCACTGCGCTCGCGCTGATGCTCATCATCGAGGGCGTCCTGCCGTTCCTGCTGCCGGGATTGTGGCGCGATACGTTCCGGCGCCTGACCGAGTTGAGCGACGGGCAGATCCGCTTCATCGGCCTCACCTCGATGCTCGCCGGCCTGCTGCTGCTCTACATCGCACGCCAGTGAAAAGCAGGATCGAGGAGTGAGGATTGAGGGCTGAGTGAAAAGCTTAGTCGCCGACCCGATCTTCTCTATAATTGCCCTCGATCCTCAATCCTAGATGCTCAATCCTGTAATGCGTACCTGGGTACTGCCCGAATACATCGAGGACATCCTCCCGCCCGAGGCCGCGCGCATCGAGCGGCTGCGGCGCGACGTCCTCGCTCTGTTCCGCACCCACGGCTACGAGCTGGTCATGCCGCCGATGCTGGAATACGTCGAGTCGCTGCTCACCGGCACCGGCCACGACCTCGACCTGCAGACCTTCAAGCTGGTGGACCAGCTCTCGGGACGCATGATGGGTCTGCGCGCCGACATTACGCCGCAGGTCGCGAGGATTGACGCGCATCTTCTCAACCGCAAGGGCGTGACGCGACTGTGCTATTGCGGCAGCGTGCTGCATGCACTGCCGGCGAGTCCGGGCGCGACCCGCGAGCTGATCCAGATCGGCGCGGAGATCTACGGCCAGCCCGGCGTCGGGGGCGACCTCGAGATCCAGGCGCTGCTGTGCCGCTCGCTGGCGGCCGCAGGGGTGCGCGGCGCGCGCATGGATATCGGTCACGTCGCGGTTTTCCGCTCCATCGTTCAGGCGGCCCGGGTCGGTGCCGAGCTCGAGGGCGAGCTTTTCGAAGCGCTCCAGAAGAAGGACGTGCCCGCCCTCAGGCGACTTGGGCGCGCCCTGGACGCGAAAACAAGGTCGGCGCTCGCGCTGCTCCCAGAGCTGTATGGCGGCCATGAGGTGCTGGCGGTAGCGGAGAAAAAGCTGCCGAAGATTCGCGAACTGACCCGCGCCCTGGTGACGCTGCGCGCCCTCGCGAAGGCCTGCCCGATTCCGGTGAGCTTCGACCTCGCGGAGCTGCGGGGCTATCACTACCACTCGGGCGTGGTATTCGACGCCTATTGCAAGGGCGTTTCCGGGGCGATCGCGCGTGGCGGACGCTACGACGAGGTGGGCAGGGCGTTCGGGCGGCTGCGGCCGGCCACCGGTTTTTCGATCAACCTGCGCAGCCTCGCCGGAGCGGGCGGAGCGCCACGGCGGCGCCGGCCGGGCGGCAAGAGCAAGGGGCGATGAAGCGGACCGCGCGCAACGTCGTCGTCATCGGTGCTCAATGGGGCGACGAGGGCAAAGGCAAGGTCGTTGACTGGCTCACCGATCATGCCCAGGGCGTGGTGCGGTTCCAGGGCGGGCACAACGCCGGGCACACGCTGGTGATCCGCGGCAGAAAGACGGTGCTGCATCTGATTCCGTCCGGCATCTTGCGCGAGAAGGTGGCGTGCTACATCGGCAATGGCGTGGTGCTCTCTCCGCACGCGCTGATCGAGGAGATCGAGGCGCTCGAGTCTGCCGCCGTCGACGTCCGGTCGCGGCTCAAGATCAGCGAAGCGTGCCCGCTGATCCTGCCGTACCACGCGGCGCTCGACCTGGCGCGCGAGGCGGCGAAGGGCGCGGGCAAGATCGGCACGACGGGGCGCGGCATCGGGCCGGCCTACGAGGACAAGGTGGCGCGGCGCGCGATCCGGCTGCAGGACCTGTTCCACTTCGAGCGCTTCTCGACGAAGCTGCGGGAGGTGCTCGATTTCCACAACTTCGTGCTGTGCAACTACTTTCACGCCGGCACCGTGGATTACCAGAAGACGATCGACGGGGCAATGCGGCTCGCGGAGCGCATCAAGCCGATGGTCGCGGATGTGCCGCGGCTGCTCTACGAGGCAACGCAAGCGGGGCAGAGCCTGTTGTTCGAGGGCGCGCAGGGCACGCTGCTCGACATCGACCACGGCACCTACCCGTATGTGACCTCGAGCAACTGCGTGGCGGGCGCGGCCGCGGCCGGCGCCGGCGTCGGGCCGCGCGAGCTGCATTACGTGCTGGGTGTCACCAAGGCGTATACCACCCGCGTCGGCTCGGGTCCGTTTCCGACGGAGCTCGATGACGAAGTCGGGCGGCAGCTTGCAAGCCGCGGCAATGAGTTTGGCGCCACCACCGGGCGGGCGCGCCGCTGCGGGTGGTTCGACGCCGCGGCGCTCAAGCGCGCGATCCAGATCAACGGCGTTTCCGGGCTTGGCGTCACCAAGCTCGACGTGCTCGACGGCATGGAGACCGTGCAGCTCGCGATCGGCTATCGCGTAAACGGCGCGCGTAGCGACATCCTTCCGGTAGGGGCCGAGGCGCTCGAGGGTTGCGAGCCCGTTTACGAGGAATGGCCAGGTTGGAAGGAGAGCACCGTCGGGCTCACGCGCTTCGCGCAGCTGCCCGGGGCGGCGCAGGACTATCTCAAGCGCATCGAGCAGGTCTGCGCCGTGCCGATCGACCTCATTTCCACCGGTCCCGAGCGCGCGCAGACCATCGTGCTGCGCCACCCGTTTAAATGACAACGATGAACGATGAACGATGAATGATGAACGATGAACGGGAGCGATTCCGTGCCCTGCACGATGTTTCTCGTTCCGCGTTCCGAGTTCATCGTTCCGAGTTGGGAGGTGGTGCCCAGGAAGGGATTCGAACCCCCACACCATTGCTGGCGCCAGGACCTGAACCTGGTGCGTCTACCAATTCCGCCACCTGGGCGTGCGGGCGCGATTCTAACTGAACGAGCCTGCCTGATCAAATGAACCCACGCAAGAATCGAACATCGCGCCCCGCGCAGAAGCATCACACTCGCGATCCTCACCACGAGCGCGAGGCAAGCCGCTACGAACGCCCGGTCGCGAGCCGGGAATTCATCCTGGAAACGCTGACGCAGCGAGGCGTGCCCGTCGCCGAGGACGAGCTCGAGCGCCTGCTGCGCATCGCGCCGGCGGAACGTGACGCGTTTACCCGCCGCATCGCCGCGATGGAGCGCGACGGCGAAATCATGCGCAACCGCCGCAACGCGATCTGCGTGGTGGCGAAGCTCGATCTCGTGCGCGGCCGCGTGCACGGTCACCCCGACGGCTTCGGCTTTCTCGTGCGCGACGAAGGCGGGCCCGATCTCTTTCTCGGCCCGAAGGAGATGCGCGAAGTCCTGCACGGCGACCGTGCCGTGGCGCGCATTTCCGGTGTCGACCGCCGCGGCCGGCCCGAGGGCAGGATCGTGGAGGTGCTGGAGCGCGCGCAGCAGCGGCTGGTCGGGCGGCTGCGCCGGGAGCACGGGATCCTCTTCGTGTCCGCGGAGGACAAGCGCATCAGCCACGATTTCCTGGTACCGCCGGACGGGGTGGGCGGCGCAGCGCCGGGGCAGGTGGTGACGGTGGAAATCATCGCCCAGCCGTCGCGGCACGCGCAGCCGGTGGCGCGCGTAGTCGAGGTGCTCGGCAACTACGCCGACCCCGGCATGGAGATCGAAATCGCGCTGCGGAAGCACGCTTTGCCGCACATGTTTTCGAACGCAGCCGAGCAGCTGTGCGCGCGACTGCCTGATGTCGTGACCGAGGAGGACCGCCGCGGCCGTACCGACCTTACACAGCTGCCGTTGGTGACGATCGATGGAGAAAGTGCAAAAGATTTCGACGATGCCGTGTACTGCGAGCCAATCCTCCCCCACCCCCCTTTGACAAAGGGGGGTGCGCGCAGCGCGGGGGGATTCCGGCTGGTGGTCGCGATCGCCGACGTCAGCCACTACGTGAATCATGGCGACGCGCTCGATCAGGAGGCGCGCAACCGGGGCAATTCGGTCTATTTCCCGCGCCGCGTGATCCCGATGCTGCCGGAGAAACTTTCGAACGGCCTGTGCTCGCTCAATCCGAATGTGGCGCGTCTTGCAGTGGTGTGCGATATGCAGATCGCCGCAGACGGCGAAATCCGGTCCTACAAGTTCTATCCCGCGGTATTCCGCTCGCACGCGCGGCTCACCTATACCGAAGTCGCGGCGATGCTGGAGGACGAGCGGGGCGAGGCGGCGCGCCGCCACCACGCCTTGCTGCCGCACATGCAGCACCTCCACCGGCTCTACCGGTTGCTTGCGAAGGCGCGCGAGCGGCGCGGCGCGATCGACTTCGAGACCATCGAGACCGAGATGATCTTCGACCCGCACGACAAGATCGCGCGCATCGTGCCGGTCAGGCGCAACGATGCCCACCGGCTGATCGAGGAGTGCATGCTTGCCGCCAATGTCTGCACTTCGGACTTCCTGCGCGGCAACGACCACCCGATGCTGTATCGCATCCACGAAGGCCCGACTCCGGAAAAACTCGCGGCGCTGCGCGAGTTTCTGAAGGGCTTTGGATTGCAGTTGGGCGGGGGAGATGATCCTCACGCGAGCGACTATGCGAAGCTGCTCGTGCGCGTCAAGGACCGGCCGGACGCGCAGCTCCTGCAGACGGTGATGCTGCGCTCGTTGCAGCAGGCCGTTTACAGCCCGGACAACGTCGGCCATTTCGGGCTCGCCTACGAGTCCTACACGCATTTCACGTCGCCGATCCGCCGCTACCCGGATCTGCTGGTGCATCGCGCCATCAAGGGGGTGCTGCGGCGCCAGCGCTATGAGCCGGGTGACTGGCACGAGCTCGGGGCGCACTGCTCGATGACGGAGCGGCGGGCGGACGACGCGACGCGCGACGTCGTCTCCTGGCTCAAGTGCTATTACATGAAGGACCGGGTGGGCGAGGCTTTCACCGGCAGCATCAGCGGGGTCACCTCCTTCGGCGCGTTCGTCGCGCTGGACGGGGTCTACGTCGAGGGCCTGGTGCACGTCTCCGATCTCGGCAACGATTACTTCCACTTCGATCCGGCCAGGCACCAGCTCTTGGGCGAGCGCACCCGCAAGCGCTATCGCCTCGGCGACCGGCTGCGGGTGAAGGTGGTGCGCGTGGACCTCGATACCAGCCGGATAGATTTCACTCTGGCGTGAAATCTATTAACAATACGTACATGATTGTCTATCTTAAGCGCGCCTCCCCCGACGTAACCAGTCGCTCCGGCCTTATTCAATTCCTGGCGTAGGTACCGAGTGGCAGAGGCGCGCTTCATCTACGGATTCCACGCAGTGACCAGCCGGCTGCGGCAGAAAGCGGCGGGCGTCAAGGAGGTCTATCTCGACCAGGCGCGCGGCGACTACCGCGCGCGCGACCTGGCGCGGGCGGCGCAGGAGCGCGGCGTGCGCGTGATCATGGTGGACGGTGCCCGACTCGACGGCATGACGCAGCACGCGCGGCACCAGGGCGTTGCCGCCCGGGTGGATGCTGCGGCTCCGGCACGTGATCTCGAGAGCGTCCTCGACGCGCTCGAGGAGCCTCCGCTGTTGCTGGTTCTGGACGGTGTGACCGATCCCCACAATCTCGGTGCCTGCCTGCGCGTGGCGGACGCCATGGGCGTGCACGCGCTGATCGTCCCCAAGGACCGGGCCGTCGGCATCACGCCGACAGTGGAAAAAGTGGCAAGCGGCGCAGCGGACACCGTGCCGTTCTTCGCTGTCACCAATCTCGCGCGCACGATGCGGGAGCTGAAGGAACGGAAGATCTGGCTCATCGGCGCCGACCAGGGCGCCGGCCGTGACCTGTATTCGGTCAGGCTCGAAGGGCCGCTGGCATGGGTGGTGGGGGCGGAGGGTGAGGGCATGCGGCGGCTCACGCGCGAGAACTGCGACGAGCTGGCACGGATCCCGATGCGGGGCGCAGTGGAGAGTCTCAACGTCTCGGTATCGGCCGGCATCTGCCTGGCCGAAACGCGGCGCCAGCGACAGCTGCGCGGGTAGGAGTCTGCCAGGCCGTCGGGTGTGTTAGGCGCCGCGCGCCGTTCTGCTCGTGTTCCGGTCGCCGCGGCGGCTTTGACCGGCTGAAAAACTCCTGTATAATCCGCGCCTTCATGATTTCGGCCGACGGCCGGAATCATCCTTGCCTCACCGCGTGCACCCTGCGGGAGGCTTGGGGATCCTGGGATCAGGAGCCCTTAACCCACAAGGAGACATGCCGATGCGGCATTACGAGGTAGTTTTCATCGTCCATCCGGACCAGAGCGAGCAGGTCCCGGGCATGGTCGAGCGCTACCGCCAGATGGTCACGGGGCGGAGCGGGAAAATCCACCGGCTGGAAGACTGGGGCCGGCGGCAGCTTGCCTTTCCCATTCAAAAGGTCCACAAGGCGCACTACGTGCTGATGAACGTCGAGTGCGACGGCGAAACGCTGGGGGAGCTCGATCACGCGTTCAAGTTCAACGACGCCGTGCTGCGCCACCTCATCGTCAAGATGGGTGAAGCGGTGACGGCGCCCTCGCCGATGATGAAGGAGGAGAAATCGAGATCGTTGACGTCCGCCACCGAGGAAGCCGCCAGGCCGGCACCGGTTGTGGAAGAGACGGCGGCTCAAACTTGACGAACGAGGTTGCGCTCAGCGGAGAACTGTCCGCCGTCGAGCCGTTGCGCTACACGCCCGCCGGCATCCCGCTGCTCAGTTTCCGTCTGCTGCACCGGTCGCAGCAGACGGAGGCGGGACTGAAGCGCCAGGTCGAATGCGAGGTGAGCGGCGTGGCGATGGCTGAGGTGGCGGTGGCGATGTCCCGCCTCAAGCCAGGGCAGACGGCGCGGGTGAAGGGCTTTCTCAACCGCAGGAACCGGATGAGCGCGCAGTTGATTTTCCATGTTACGGACGCACAGTTGATAAAGGAATAGTCATGGCTATGGCAAGACAGGGCATGTCGAGAGGGGGAAGGGGCAGGGGCAAGGGCAAGTTCGGCAAGACGGGCAAAGGCCGCGACACGCGCGGCGGCCGCGGGCAATTGTTCCGGCGCAGGCGGTTCTGCCGCTTCACGGCCGAAAAGGTCAAGGAGATCGACTACAAGGACATCGGCGTTCTCAAGGAATTCATCAACGAGAACGGCAAGATCATCCCGGCGCGCATCACCGGCACCAAGGCGCGCTACCAGCGCCAGTTGAGCGTCGCGATCCAGCGCGCGCGTTTTCTAGCGCTGCTGCCGTACACGGACCTGCACTGAGAACCCGTGAATCGTGATTCGTGATTCGTGAATCGGGCTCCACACCGAGCTGCGCCTTCCCGGTACCCGGGAGAGGGTGGGGTTAAAGCGGAATTGAATCACGACTCACCAATCACGAGTCACGCCTTTCATAGCGGAGCGTAAGTATGCAAGTGATCCTGCTCGAAAAAATCGTGAACCTGGGAGGCCTGGGCGACGTCGTCAAGGTGAAGGACGGGTTTGCCCGTAACTATCTGATCCCGCACGGGAAGGCCAAACGCGCCACACCCGGGAACGTCGCTGAGTTCGGACAGCGTCGCGCCGAGCTGGAGCAGGCGCAGGCAGCGGCGCTGGCGAAGGCCCAGGAAAAGGCCGCGAAGCTCGACGGCCTCATGTTGCAGATCACGCAGAAGGCGGGCGTGGACGGCAAGCTGTTCGGCTCGGTCACCAATGTGGATGTCTCGGAAGCGCTCAAGGCGCAGGGCTTCGATATCCCGAAGGCCGCGATCCGCGTGCCCCAGGGGCCCCTGAAAACGGTCGGCGACCACCCGCTGAAGATCGCGCTGCACGCCGATGTGGTGGTCACGGTGACCGTCTCCGTGCTGGGAGAGCAGTAGCCGAGGAACTTTCAGAGGCCGCGCGCGACCTCTGAGCGGCGATTCCCGAAACGCGATCATGATTAGCCGCTAATTACAAAGATTTTTTTTCGCGCGAGAAAAAAGGGCTGGCCTCGGCCCTTTTTTTTATGTAAATTTGATCTGCAGCGCGCGGCATCCGCGCGATGATTTCCCCCAGGCACGGAACACCCACCAGCGAGACAGCGGCAGCGCGCGGCATGGCTCAGGCCCAGGTCACTTCGATCGTCAAGGACGCCCAGCTCGAAGCTGCGCGAATCCCGCCCCAGTCGATCGAAGCCGAGCAGTCGGTGCTGGGAGGGTTGCTGCTCGATAATACGGCGTGGGACAGGGTCGCCGATCTCATTACCGAGCAGGACTTTTACCGCGCCGATCACCGGGTGATCTTTCAGCACATCGGTGCGCTCATCGAGCATGGCAAGCCCGCCGACACGCTGACCGTGGGCGAAAGCCTCGAGCGCAGCGGCAAGCTTGGCGAGATCGGGGAGCATGCCTACCTCGCCTCGCTTTCGCTGAATACCCCGAGCGCGGCCAACATCCGCCGTTATGCCGAGATCGTGCGCGAGCGTTCCGTGATGCGCCACCTCGCCGCGGTCGGCACCGAGATCGCGGATTCCGCCTATAGCCCGACGGGCAGGACGGCGGGGGAGCTGCTCGACCACGCCGAGGGGCGCGTGTTCGAGATCGCGGAAGCGAGCAGCCGCGGCAAGCAGGGATTTCTGGGGATAGACGAGTTGGCTGCGCGGGTCGTCACCCGCATGGACGAGCTGTATCACTCCGATAATGCGAGCGACATCACCGGCATCCCGACCGGCTTCACCGATCTCGACCAGAAGACCGCGGGACTGCAGCCCGGCGATCTCATCATCGTCGCCGGCCGGCCGAGCATGGGGAAAACGGCCCTCGCTTTGAACATTGCCGAGCACGTCGGCATCGATTACGGATTGCCGGTGGCCGTCTACAGCATGGAGATGAGCGGGGAGCAGGTGGCGATGCGGATGCTGGGCTCGATCGCGCGCGTGAGCCAGCACAAGATCCGCACCGGCCGCGTGGAGGAGAACGACTGGTCGAACGTGACCGCCGGCCTGGGCAAGCTGCAGAACGCCAACATCTATATAGACGAGAGTGGGTCGCTCAACCCGCTCGAGCTGCGCGCGCGGGCGCGCCGGCTCTACCGCCAGTGCGGGAAACTGGGGCTGGTCGTCGTCGATTACCTGCAGCTCATGTCAGCGACCCGCGCCGACAGCGAGAACCGGGCCACCGAGCTCTCGGAGATCTCGCGCTCGCTCAAGGCGCTGGCGAAGGAATTGCACGTCCCGATCGTCGCCCTCTCGCAGCTCAACCGCGGCGTGGAATCGCGCACCGACCGGCGCCCGCTGATGTCGGACCTTCGCGAGAGCGGGGCAATTGAGCAGGATGCCGATTTGATCCTGTTTATTTACCGGGACGAGGTCTACCGTCCCGACTCGCCCGACAAGGGCTTGGCGGAGATCATCATCGGCAAGCAGCGCAACGGGCCGATCGGCACGGTCAAGCTCACGTTCCGCGGCGAGTTCACACGCTTCGAGAACTACGCCAATCCCGAACGCTTCTAACGAGAGAGTTCCAAGTTCCGAGTTCCAAGTTCCAAGTTCAAAGTACAGTGTCAAACCTTGAACCCGGAGCATTGAACTCGGAACCTGCTCACTTGTAGGCGATGAAGTTCGCGCCCTGAACGCCGTATTTGCGCGCGACCTTTTCCTTGCTGGTGGCGCGGAAGGTATCGAAGAACTGCCGCACGGCGGCGCGCCGGAAGCCCGCCTCCCTGATCACGTCTATCATCTCTGCAACCTGCAGAGCGCCGGCAATTCACCCCGTCCAGAGGTCGATGTTGTTGCGCGTGTCCTCCGACAACTCGGTCTCGATCACGATGTCGGCGAACTGCAGTCTTCCTCCCGGCCGCACCACGCGATAGAGCTCGTTGAATACGCCGGTCTTGTCCGGCAGTAGATTGATGACGCCGTTGGAGATTACGATGTCCACGCTCTCCGGCCCGAGCGGAAGCGCGGTGATGTCGGCCTTCTCGAACCGCACCTGCGCCAGCCGCGCCTCGGCCGCCCCGCGGCGCGCCCGGTCGAGCATGGCATCGGTCATGTCAATGCCGATCACCCGGCCTGCGGTCCCCACGCGCCGGCCCGCGAGCAGGCAGTCCATGCCGGCTCCCGACCCGAGATCGATGACCGTTGCGCCAGCCGGGAGCTGTTCCATCAGGAAAGGGTTTCCGACGCCCGCGAAAGGCGCCGTCGCAGTGATGGGCAGGGCGCGAAGCTCGGCGAGATCGTAGCCGAGAAACTCCGCCGCGTACTCGGCGCCGCGATGAAAATGGAAATCCCCTTCGGGATTCTGCGCCACCTGCGCATACGTGGCGCGAACTTCCGCTTTGAGCCGTTCGCGGTCGAGATTGATCGGACACACTGCCGCCATGCGACACCCTCCTTCAGCGCGAATACGCGATATATAGTGACCCAGGCGCGCGACTCAAGTCAACCCGCGACTCCAGGCGCAAATGCTGTCCGCGGGTCCTGTCACAATGTTTCGGCAGCGTAATCCGCGAGGCGCGAGCGCTCCCCGCGCGTCAATGTGACGTGCCCGCTGTGCGACCAGCCTTTCATGCGGTCCACCACGTAGGTGAGCCCCGAGCTGCCCTCGTTGAGGTAGGGCGTGTCGATCTGCGCGATGTTGCCGAGGCACACCACCTTGGTGCCGGGGCCCGCCCGCGTGATGAGCGTCTTCATCTGCTTCGGCGTCAGGTTCTGCGCCTCGTCGATGATCAGGTACTTGTGGATGAAGGTGCGCCCGCGCATGAAGTTGAGGGACTTGACCTTGATGCGCGAGCGGATGAGATCCCGGGTGGCCGCCCGTCCCCACTCGCCGGCTTCGTCGTCGGACTTGTTCAGCACGTCGAGGTTGTCCTCGAGCGCCCCCATCCACGGATTCATCTTCTCCTCCTCGGTGCCGGGCAGGAAGCCGATGTCCTCGCCCACCGGCACCGTGACCCGCGTCATGATGATCTCGGTGTAGTGTTTCTGCTCCAGCGTTTGCATCAGGCCGGCGGCGAGCGTGAGCAGAGTCTTGCCGGTGCCGGCCTGGCCGAGCAGCGTCACGAAGTCGATCTGCGGGTTCATCAGCGCGTTGAGTGCGAAATTCTGCTCGCGGTTGCGCGCGGTGATGCCCCACACGTTGTGGCGCTGGCCAGCGTGGTCGCGCAGCGTCGCGAGCACCGCGGTCTTGCCGCTGACCTCCTGGACCTGGGCGTGGAACGGGCGGTCGGCTTCGAGGTAGACGAACTCGTTCACCATGAGCTGCGGGCACAGCGGGCCGCGCACGCGATAGAAGGTGTGCCCGGATTGCTGCCACGATTCCATTTCCCGGCCGTGGCTGTCCCAGAAGTCCTCCGGCAGCTCGCGTGAGCCGGTGTAGAGGAGATCGGTGTCCTCGAGCACCTTGTCGTTGAAGTAGTCCTCCGCCGCCAGACCCAGCGCGCGCGCCTTGATGCGCATGTTGATGTCCTTGGACACCAGGATCACATGGCGCTTGGGGTGCACCTCCTGCAGGTGCTTGACCACCGCGAGGACCTGGTTGTCGGACTTGCCGCTCGCGAGACGGGCCGGGACGTCCCCGTTGATCGCTTCGGTCTGCAGGAACAGGCGCCCGGTGGCGGTCTTGTCGCCGTGGACCTCGAGCGCGATGCCCGCGGCGATGGCTTGATCCCAGCGGGTAATCATCTCGTCAAGATAGCGGCTCACCTGGCGCGCGTTGCGCGCGACTTCCGACATGCCCTGCTTGTTGTTGTCGAGCTCCTCCAGCGTCGCCATCGGGATGTAGAGATCGTGCTCCTCGAAGCGGAACAGGCTCGTGGGATCGTGCATCAGCACGTTGGTGTCGAGCACGAACAGCTTGCTGGCGGCGGGGAAGCGGGCGACAACGGACGAGGCTGCGGACGCGGTCTTGCGCTGAGTCATGAACCTTCCTGGTGAACGGTAAACGGTGAACGGTAAACGGTGAACGGTAAATCGCGAATTGCCTGAAGACGACTGTTAGGTCAGTGTCGTCCGTTCACTGTTCACTGTTCACCGATCACTAGCGCAGCGTTCGGACGAACTCGAGCACCTCCTGGACGTGGCCGGGGACCTTCACGCCGCGCCACTCGCGACGCACGACTCCCCTGGCGTCGATTGCGAATGTGCTGCGCTCGATGCCCCGCACTTTCCTGCCGTACATGTTCTTTATCTTGATGACGCCGTAGATCTTGCAGGCCTTTTCCTCGACGTCGGACAGCAGCTCGAAGGGAAACCGCATCTTGGCCTTGAAACCTTCGTGCGACTTGATGCTGTCGCGCGATGCGCCGTATATCGCGCAGCCGAGCTTCTGGAACTCCGGATAGAGGTCGCGGAAATGCTGGCCCTCGGTGGTGCAGCCCGGGGTGTTGTCTTTCGGGTAGAAGTAGAGTACGAGGGGAGCGCCTTTGGCGCGGGAGAGGCGGAAGGTCTTGCCGCCGGTGGCAGGCAGCTCGAAATCGGGTGCTGGCTGGTCTAGCATTCGGCGGAGCGGATCCTCGGCGCGCGGTTTTGATCAATGGTGACCGAAACCGCTTGCATGCGCAAGTTGATGAATTCTTCGCGCTACGCGAGAAATTCCTTGCCCTCTACCGCAACCGTGCCGCGCGTGGCCGGGAAGAATTCCTCGGCGATGATACGCCGCGGCAAGCGCGACAGACTGAGTCCGGCCGCGTAATCACGGAGCGAAACCACCTCGTAGCCCAGCGCACGCCAGCCCGCCAGCAGCGCGCGCAGCGCGGGCGTGAACACCGTGCCCTCGACCTCGGCGCTCAGCGCGTAGACGTGGCCGGTCGGCGCCGGATCGCGGCTTGCGTCGAGCAGGTGCTGCACCGCTTCATCGGGCGTGTTGCCCCCGGCCAGCAGCTCGTCGAGCGTTGGCAAGGTCGTCGGCAGCTGCGGGCAGGCGACGATCTCGCCTCTGACCACCGGGATGAAGGGGCTGGTGCCGCGCGTGTCGGAGCAGTGCTGGAAGCCGAGCCGCTGGGTATAGCGGAAGGCGTACCGATTCATACGCCATCCCGGCGCGCCGTGCGTGAGTGCCGGGGTTCCGAAGATCTCCTCGTAACGCTCGCGGGCACGCCGCATCTCAGTCGCCGTCCACGCCTCGCCCGCGCCGGCAACGCACTTTAGCCAACGCACCCGGTCGTGAGCCAGGATGCCAGCCTCGTGACCCTCCGCCTGCACCGAGCGCATCGCCTCCGCGCCGCGCCGGCCGATGTTGGCACCGGGCAGCAGCGTGCCCGATAGCAGCGCGGCAAGGCCGTAGCATTTCAGCCGCGGCACGCGCGGCAGGCTGGCGAGCGCGCGCCCGGTGTGGTCGGGGCCGAGGCTGAACAGGAAGGTTGCGCTCGCTTGAGCCTCCTTCAGAGCTGCCGTGATCCGCGGCACGGCCTTGCGCGTGCCGCGCAGGGTGGCAACCTCGATGCGCAGGCCGAGCTTCACAAGAGCCGGGATGAGGGATGAGGGATGAGGGATGAGGGGAAAACCAAGGTCCAGTTTGTACCGGATTTCATACCTTCACCCGTTCAGTAGTCTTCTCGGATTCCAGGCAGCGGCGGGCGAGCGCAGCGAACGCCGCGTCGTCCACACTGCCGAGAGCGAGCTTCATCGCGTGTGACAGCGCGGCGTAATGCTTGCCGGTGGCGCGCGTGTAAGCCGGATCGTAATGCCGCGCCAGCAGGTCGACGATCAGCTTGTCCCAGCGCCGTGCGAGCGCCAGCTCCTTCCACTTCCCGATGATCGCATGCCCGTGCAGGGGCAGCAGGCATTCCAGTTGCCGGGCGAGCGCTTCTGTTTGATCGAAAAAATGCGCGTATTCGCTCTTGAGCAGCTGCACCCGCGCCACGGCTGGCGCTTCCAGCACGATGCACTCGGCTGCCCACATGGCCTTGATCAGCGCCTCGGGCACGCGCAGCACGCCGATCTTCCTGCTTTCGGCCTCGATGTAAACGGGGCGCTTGCGATCGGACCCGCGCAGCGCGTGCCACACCAGGCTTTCAAACATTTTCTGCGTGGGCTGCGGCGCGTCCGGCAGGCCCCCGAGCACCGAGCCGCGGTGCGCCGCCAGCGCTTCCAGGTCGAGCACCTGTCCGCCCGCGTCCCGTAGCGCGCGCAGCAAACGGCTCTTTCCGGTGCCGGTCAGCCCGCACACCACGCGCAGCCGGAAAGCGCGTGGCAGGCGCTCGAGGTCGGCGACCACCGCCCGGCGGTAGGCGCGGTAGCCGCCGTCGAGGCGGCCGACCCGCCAGCCGACCTGGCCCAACACGTGCGCGAAGGCGTCGCTGCGGTTGCCGCCGCGCCAGCAATAGATCAGCGGCCGCCACTCGCGCGGCCGGTCGAGAAAGCGTTCGTTCAGGTGCCGCGCGATATTGGCGCTCACCAGCGCTGCGCCGATCTTCTTCGCCTCGAATCCGGAACGTTGCTTGTAGATCGTCCCGACGCGCGCGCGCTCGGCGTCGTCGAGGGCGGGGCAGTTGATGGCGCCGGGAACATGGTCCTCGGCGAATTCCCCCTCGGAGCGGACGTCGACGATCTCGTCAAACGCGGACAGTTGTGCTACGGTTGCAAGCGTCGGTCTTTTCGGAGCGGCAGCTGAATCCGGTCTCGCCATCATCGCGTATAGTTTACGGGAAATATGAACAAACCTCGCGAAACAGCCCCATTCAGGCTCACCCAGTTCTCGCACGGGGGAGGGTGAGGCTGTAAGCTACCGCCAGCGGTGCTGGGGGAAATTCTCGCGCAATCGCCGCTCACCTCGACCTTTCCCGACCTGCTGGTCGGGACCGAGACCAGCGATGATGCTGCCGTCTATCGATTGAACGATCGGCAGGCGATCGTCGCGACCACCGACTTTTTCCTGCCGATTGTGGACGATCCGTACGATTTTGGGCGCATTGCCGCGACCAACGCGATTTCCGACGTCTATGCCATGGGAGGCAAGCCAATTTTTGCGCTCGCGCTGCTCGGCGTGCCGATGAATAACTTTCCGCGTGAAGCGATGCAGCGCATAGTTGCCGGCGGGCATGCCGTCTGCGACGTCGCCGGCATCCCGATTGCAGGCGGCCATTCGATCGATTCGCCCGAGCCTTTTTACGGCCTGGTTGCCATCGGTTTGATCCAACCGGATCGCGTCAAGCGCAACGATCAGGCGCGTGCCGGTGACGTGCTGATCCTCGGTAAAGGGCTCGGCATCGGCGTGATGGGCGCCGCGATCAAGAAGGGCGAGCTCAAGGACAAGGCCTATCGGCAAATGCTCGAGACCACCACGCAGCTCAACACGCCTGGAATCGCGCTCGCCGAGCTCGAGGGTGTGCATGCGATGACCGACGTCACCGGCTTCGGATTGCTCGGGCACCTGCTCGAACTCTGCCGCGGCTCGAAACTTCAGGCGCGGCTCGAGTTCGACCGCGTGCCTATCCTGT
>Ga0326597_10000632_pt1 | contig 61337 bp, 51 predicted proteins | sample RVTome_12_FD_203789 | JGI IMG/M metagenome (GOLD analysis project Ga0326597, IMG submission 203789) | Soil microbial communities from uranium-contaminated site in the Upper Colorado River Basin, Wyoming, United States - RVT100D185 | ecosystem: Environmental > Terrestrial > Soil > Contaminated >...
TTCCTCCGGCGGAAGCCGAGGCGCGCTACTATGCGCAATCCGATGAGCTCGCCATGGTGGCGTGACTCAAACCAAAAAGCCTCCGGCAAACCCGGCGCGGTTCAGATGTTCATTTTTATGCCGCTTTATCAGGTTATTACCAAGTCGAAGTTCATAGAAAATGTTGCGCCCGCAGTACCCTTCGAGGTAACTCGTCACTCCACTGCATTTTTTGCAGCTTGCCTTGGGTAAAATGACTTTGCCTCCAAGGCAGGCGGGGACGATATGTTCGTCGCTTAATGGGGTCCCCTCTTCATTAAGGCAATAAATACACTGGCCCATAGGAATGAAACGTCCTGCGTTTCGAAGCCGATTGCCTGAAGGTGTGATGCGAATATCTTTTAATGCCATTTGCACACTGCCTTGAGAAAGGACGAGATAGTGCTTAGGAGATGGGAGCAATAAATTATACGCTGTGGCACGTACTTTGTTGGGAATTATGCTAGGCGCCATAGAGTTTGATCTCTCCACCATTCGTGCTGAGTGCGTCGAAGCACGAACGGCCGCACCATGTCTTCGCCCTTCGACATCTCAGGTCGAACGGCGTCGAAGTAAGTACCCGAGACGGTGGTCGACATGGGAAGAGCCCGCACAGTCGCGTCCCCGCCCCGCCACAACATCTTGTGTCGGGCTTCTTGGGAATAAATGTCGCATAATGTTGTGACAATCGAGACTTATCGGCAATTCCGCTATCGAAACGATGGAAGGAATATATTCTTTTCAACGGGCTGGCAAAAACAGGTCAGCATCGCTGACCATTGTTTCACGTGAAACATTTTCCGGAGAAGGCCCCAAATATTGGGGCCGGGGACGCTACATCCCGTCGCGGGCGCAGCGGAAGCCGATGTTGTGGTGGCCGCGCTCGGGGTTGCGCGAGACGCCGCGGCCGCGGAAGGCGGCGCGCAGGGCGCCGGCCGGGCTGTCGTGCGCCCCGCCGCGGGTGACCCGTTCGCCCGCCACCTCGAGGTTCTCGCGCCCGTCGCCGGCGTTATAGTGGTACGGCAGATAGAGACTCGACGTCCATTCGTGGACATTGCCGGCGAGGTCGAGCACCCCGTCCTCGGTCACCCCTTCCGGGTTGGCGCCCGCCGGCGCGGTGCTGCCGTGGAGCCGGGCGAAGCGGGCGCGGGACGGGGTCGGCGCCTCCTCGCCCCACGGAAAGGTGCGGCCGTGCGCGCCGCGCGCGGCGCGCTCCCACTCCGCCTCGCTGGGCAGCCGCGCCCCGCGCCAGCGGCAGTAGGCCAGCGCGCCGTGCCAGCTCACCTCCACCGCCGGGTGGTTGGCATAGCCGCCCGTCGCCACGTAGCGCCCGCCCAGCACGCGGATGTGCCCGTCCGGATCGTCGAGGTCGTAGTAGAGCCCGCCGAGGCGCTCGCCCGGCCCGCGGGCGTCGAGGAATTCGGCGAACTGCGCGTTGGTCACCGGCAGGCGGTCGATGCGGAAGCCCGGCAGCCCCACCAGGTGCTGCGGGCGCTCGTCGGCGGGGCCGGTATCGCTGCCCATGACGAAGGGGCCGCCGGCCATGGGCACCATATCCTCGCGCGCCGCCGCCGACGCCGTACCGGCTACAAGCGCCAGCGCCAGGGCCAGGGCCGGCATCCGGCTCATGGCCGCGTCCCGGCGATCTGGTGGCCGGTGTGGATCACCCGCTGCACCACGGTGAAGGCCGAGAGGGCGGCGAGCAGCCACACCGCCTCGGCGGCGAAGCCGGCCATCAGCCCGGCGGCCAGCAGCACCACCCGTTCGGGGCGGGTGAACAGCCCCACCCGGCAGCTCAGCCCCAGCCCCTCGGCCCGCGCCCGCACGTAGGACACCAGCCCCGACAGGAGCAGCGCGAGCACCACCGCCGCCGCGTCCAGCGCGCCGCCGTCGACGGCAAACACATAGGCCAGCGCGGCGAACACCACCCCTTCCGATACCCGGTCGAGGGTGGAGTCGAGGAAGGCGCCGAGCGCGCTCTCCCGCCCGGTGATCCGCGCCAGCAGCCCGTCCATCATGTCGAACCCGCCGCCGAAGAGATAGAGCGCCCCCGCCGCCACCGGCCGTCCGGCGACGACGAGCGCCGCCGCGGCGGCATTCAGCGCCGCGCCGGCAACGCTGAGCTGGTTGGGGCTGACGCCGGCCTGGCCGAGCAGCCGGGCGAACGGCGCGAAGACGACGCCGAACCCGCGGTGCAGCGTCTCGCGCAGGGCCTCCATCGGCGCTTCATGCGCCGACGCGGGCGCGGCGGACGCGGCGGGCGCGTCGCGGCGGGCGGGAACGGGCTCGCTCATGGTCAATAACTATGGGACAGGGCATACTCCCCCGCAATGGTTCCCGTGCCCGCACGCTGCGGTATAGTGACGCCGGGAAGGAACGCCACCGATGAGCGCACCCGTCGCCACCGAACTGCTGCGCCTCGCCGCCACCGGGCGGATCGCGCTCGACGGCGCCTGCTGGTCGCCCGCGGGCAGGGCCCGCGACACCGCCATCGCCCTGTTCCCCGGCACCGCGGCCGACTTCTGCCACCCGCCCATGGGCGAGGTCGGCCCGCTGCTGGCGGCGGCCGGTTACCGGGTGCTGTCGCTCAACCGGCGCGACCACGGCATGCAGTACGGCTTTTACCGCTTCCACGAGTCGTGCATGGACCAGCGACTCGCCGTCGACTGGCTGACGGCGCGGGGGGCGACGCGGGTGGTGATGGCGGGCCATTCCTACGGCACGCTTACCGTGCCCGGCTATCTGGGCGAGACCGGCGACGCGCGGGTGCCGGCGGCGCTGCTGTTCGCGCCGCTCGGCGATCTGCGCGCCGCCTCGGTGACCATCGTCGGCGGCAGGACCCGCTACGACGCCATCGTCGCCGAGTGCCGCGCCAGGGTGGCCGACGGGCGCGGCGACGAGGCGTTCCTGATTCCGCCCATGGTGCCGGACGCGCTGCCGCTGGTGCACACCCACGCCGTCTTCCTCGACAAGCGCGGGCCGGAGGCGCAGACGGCGGGCGCCGCGCTGATCGCGCGCACCGGCGACCGGCCGCTGCTCGGCATCCGCGATCCGGCGGACCCCTACCCCGCCACCCTGCCGCCGGCGCGGGAACAGCTCGAGGCGGCGAATCCGCGCCTCGACTACGTGCTGCTGGACGACATCCGCGACGGGCGCATGGACGCCGACGCCCACTACTTTACCGGCCGCGCCGGCGAGGTGACGCGCATCGTGCTCGACTGGCTCGCCGCGCACGGGCTGGACGATTAGAAGAAGGATACGACCGCCATGACGCCGCTGACCCTGGATGCCGCCGTCGCCATCGTCGACGCCGCGCTGGGCGCCGGACGCGACCACCGCATGATGCCGCTGACCGTCGCCGTGCTCGACGCCGGCGGCCACCTGATGGCGTTCAAGCGCGAGGACGGGTCGGGCATCATGCGGCCCGAGGTGGCGATCGGGAAAGCCTACGGCGCGCTCGGCATGGGGGCGAGCACGCGGCTGCTGCGCGACCGTCTCGCCGACCGGCCGGCGTTCCAGGCGGCGCTGGCGGCGGCATCGCAGGGCCGCTTCGTGCCGGTGCCGGGGGGCGTGCTGGTGCGCGACGCCGCAGGGGCGGTACTGGGCGCGGTCGGCATCAGCGGCGACACCTCGGACCGGGACGAGTACTGCGCCATCGCCGGCATCAAGGCGGCCGGTTTCGTACCCGACCCGGACGACCCGGCGGAGGACTGGAACAGGTCGCGGCTGTGAGGCCGGCTCACGCCGGCGCGCGCCGGTCGCCGGGCGGCGCGGCGCCCTATCCGGCGTCCGGAGTCAGGGCCCGGCGCAGGTCGGCAAGGGCGACGGGCTTGCCGAGCACGACCGTCTGCATCCGGCCGGTGGCGTTGGCGAGGGCGCCCGCCATCTCGGCATAGGCCGGATTGAATCCCGTGATCGCCACCAGGCGCGAATCGTAGCCCTGCTCGACCAGCCAGCGGATGAGTTCGATGCCGTCGCACTCGGGCATGACGATATCGGTCAGCACAATTTCCGGCCGGTCGCGCAGGAAGTTGGCCTTGAAATCGTCGGCATTGTCGACGGCAACCGCCTCGTGGCCCATCTCCACCGCCACGGTCCGGACCAGGTCGGCGAAATCGCGCTCGTCGTCGATGATCAGGATGCGGCAACCCAAGATCGGTCCTCCCCCGCGCCGGTCCCGAGCGCCCGCCGGACGGCATCAATCAACTCTTTGATATGAAATGGTTTTTTCAACAACATGATGTCCTTGACCGTCCGATCGTCGCGATGCACGAGGGTTTCCGCATGGCCCGACATGAACAGGACGCGCAGTCCCGGAACCAGCGCGCGCGCTTCGTCCGCCAGCTCGTCGCCGGATCCCCTGCCACGAAGAATAATATCGGTCAGCAGCAGGTCAAACCGGCCGTCGTCGCGCAGCAGCGCCAGCGCCGGTTCCATGCCGTCCGCCGCCGCAACCGCGTAACCCCGCGCGGCGAGAATGGTGACGGCCAGGGCGCGAATGTCCGCATCGTCCTCGACGACGAGGATCCTTGACCCTCGCGCGCCCGGGTCGGGCGTCCCGGACGGGCGCGCGGGCGGCGTACCGTCCCGGCGCGCCGGATCGCCGGCATCGCGGGGGAGATAGAGCGTCACCGTGGTTCCCTCCCCCGGCGCGCTCGTCACCCGGACATGTCCCCGCGACTGCTTGACGAAACCGTACACCATGCTGAGGCCGAGCCCGGTGCCCTTGCCGACGTCCTTGGTGGTGAAGAAGGGCTCGAACACCTTTTCGACCACCTCTCTCGGCATGCCGACGCCGTTGTCCGACACCGCGATGGTCGCGTAATCGCCCGGTTCGAGGTCGGGCACCGCGGCGGCCTCGGCCGGCGCTACCGTGCAGTTGGCGGTGCCGATGGTCAGTTGCCCGCCCTCGGGCATGGCGTCGCGCGCATTGACGGCGAGGTTGATGAGCGCGGTCTGCAGCAGGGTGGAATCCGTCCGGCACGGCCACAGCCCGCTCGCCGGCACCGTCCGCAGATCGACGGCTTCGGTGAGCATGCGCCGCATCAGGTCCGCGGTCTCGCCCACCACGAGATTGAGGTCGACCACCGCTTCCGCCAGGGGCTGCCGGCGCGCATAGGACAGCAGACTCTGCGTCAGCTCGGCGCCGCGGCGGACAGAACGCAGGGCGGTGTCCGCCATCGTCCGCAGCGCCGGCCGGTCGTCGAGTTTTTCCTGCAGCATTTCCAGGTTGCCCGAGATCACCGCCAGGAGATTGTTGAAGTCGTGGGCGACCCCGCCGGTGAGCTGGCCGACCGCTTCCATCTTCTGCGCCTGGCGAAGCTGGGCTTCCACCAGCTTGCGGTCGCTGATGTCGCGCAGCGTGCCGATGAACAGGCGCCTCTCGCCAAGGGCCATCTCGCTGATGCCCAGCTCGAGCGGGATCTCCCGCCCGTCCCTGGTCAGCCCGGTGACCTCGCGCGGGCCGCGGCCGAGAATATTCGCCCGGCCGGTTTCCAGGTACGTGCGCAGATATCCGTCGTGCGCGGAGCGGAACGGCTCCGGCATCAGCACGCTGACGTTGCGCCCGCGCAGATCCGCCTCTTCGTAACCGAAAGCCTTTAGCGCGGCGGGGTTCGCCGTTTCGATCGTGCCCTTCTCGTCGATCAGCACGATGCTGTCGTGGATGTTCTCCATGATGCTGCGGAAGCGTATTTCGCTCCGCCGCAACGCTTCCTCCGTGCGCAGCCGTTTGGTCACATCGCGCATGATGCCGGAAGCGCGGAGCGGCGTCCCGTCGTCGGCGTAGGCGAGCTCGGCGTACTGCTCGATCATACGGAGCTCGCCGCCGGGGAGGACGATGCGCGCGTGGTAGCCGAAGGAAGAGGCATGCGCCGCCAGCGCGTCGGCGATCGCCGACCCGACCTTCTCCCGATCCTCGGGATGGGTGGCGAGAACGATGTTGTCGAGACTGGCCTCAAACGTCTGCGGATCGCGCCCCAGCAGGCGGTAGACCTGTTCCGACCAGCGCACCTCGCCCGTCACCAGGTTGCGCTCCCAGTTGCCCATGTGGCCGATGCGCTGGGCATTGGCAAGGCTGCGTTCCCGTTCCGCCAGCGCCCGCTCGGCACGCACCGCGTCGGTCACGTTCTGGCCGATGGCCAGCAGGCCGGTGGGCCGCCCCCGGTCGTCGGTCATGGTCCTGCCGAACCACAGGACGTCGCATTCGCTGCCGTCGGCGGTCAGGACCCGTGCGACGGTGCCGCCCGTCGGCCGCCCGGCGTTCGACGGGTCCAGCGCCCGGCGCAGCCGCGCCCCGTCGGGCTCGGGCAGGAAGCTGTCGTAGCAGTTCCTGCCCCTGGCCTCGTCGAGGGAAACGCCGGTGACTTGCTCGAAATACGGGTTGACGTGCTCGATGCGGCCGTCGCGGTCGAGAATCGCGATTATGACGGGGGCGATGTCCACCACCTTGCTGGCGAGGTCGCGCTCGCCCTCCAGGGACCGTTCGGCCCGCTTGAGCGCCGTCAGGTCGATGAACGTGCGCTGGACCGCCGGGCAGCCATCGAACGTCACCCGTTGCAGGATGGCCTGGACCGGAAGCGTCGCGCCGTCCTTCCGCACGCCGGTGAATTCATAGATCATCGGCCCCGGCGCGCCGGCGACCAGGGCGGTATGCAGGCGATGAACGCGCTCGCGGTCGGCCGGCGCCACGAAGGAGAGCCGGGGCAGCGCCATCAGCCCTTCCACCGTGTCGACTCCGGCCATCCGGATAAAGGCCGGATTGCCATAGAGCCGATTGCCGTCGTCGTCGCTGATCTGGATCGCCAGCCCCGACCCGTCCACCATCTCGCGCCAGCGCCGCTCGCTGTCGCGCAGCGCCCTCTCGCGCTCGGCGCCGGCGTCGAGCCGCCGCGTCAGGCTCAGCGTCGAAAGCAGCAGCAGAAGGCAGAGCAGAGTGGCGGCAATACCGACCGTCCACGATTGCCTGCGCCAAGGGTCGAGCGCCCCCTCCACGGAACGTCTGACGGCCATGACCAGGGGGTAACCGGCGACGATCTGGCGAACGACGATCGCTTCCCCGCCGCTTGCGAACGACCCGGCGGCATCCGGTTCGGACGGATGGCGCAGCAGCGGCGTCCCGCCGGGGCCGAGCAAGACGAAATCCGAATCGCCCCACTCTCCCACCGCGCCGAAGACGGTCCGGTAATAGGACGGATCGAACGACGCGAAGACAAGGCCGAGCGGCCGGCCGTCCGGTGCCGATATGGGACGGAGAAAGCCGACCGTCCACAGCCCGTTGACGCGGTTCTGGAACGGACCCACCAGGCGCAGCCGCTGCTCCGGGTCGGCCTGCATCTCGCGGAAGTACGCCCGGTCGGCCACGTTGATCCGCCGCGGCGATGCGGAGTGGGAATCGCCGACCAGGTTGCCCGCGGCGTCGAACACCGAAAGATTGCGGATCTGCGGGGCGCTTTGGTTGAGGCCGGCCAATCGCCGGTGCAGCGCCGCCCGCCGCCACGCCGCCGCGGCGCCGTCGGTTCCCAGCTCGTAGGCGACATGCAGCAGCATCTGGTCCATCGCCTGCACCGAGCGCCCGACATGATCGGCGAGGACGCGGGCTATGCTGGCGACGTTCCGCTCCGCAACGGCGCGCGCCGTGGACCGCTGACTCCAGATCCAGTCGGCGGTCCCCGCCATAACCACGATTACAACCGCCAGCATTGCGGCGATGAATCGTTTGGGCGCCGTCGGCGGCCGCCACCTCACGGTAAGGCAGCCCCGGCGCGGGAGTGCATTTCGGAACCGGCCACCATTACCTGAAGTCTCCACCGCAGGCGGAACACCGTACGCCGGGATCGATCATCAACCGGCGGGCATTACAGTATCAGGATATGGCAACTCAGGGTTTATTTTTCGTTAACGGCCCATTCGTTAACGGCCCCCGTGGGTGTACCTGACGCATTGTCGCCGCGGCGGCGGCGCGCCATAGTCCGCCCATGGCAGCGCTGACGCCCGAAGACCTTGTTGCCCGCGTGCTCTATCGCGACGGGCTGATGCTGGCCATCGACAAGCCGGCCGGGCTGCCCGTCCATGCCGGCCCCGGCGGCGGCGACAACCTAGAGGAGCTGTTCGACGCGCTCCGCTTCGGCCTGCCGCGCCCGCCGGCGCTGGCCCACCGGCTCGACCGCGACACGTCGGGCTGCTTGGTGCTGGGGCGCCATCGCAAGGCGTTGCGCCGGCTGGGCCGGCTGTTCTCGGAAGGGCTGGTGGAAAAGACCTACTGGGCGGTGACCGACGGCGCGCCCGCGGGCGACAGCGGCACCATAGATGCAGCCCTGAAGAAGATCACGCGCAAGGGCGCGGGATGGCGCATGGTGGTGGCGGCGGACGGACAGGCGGCGGTCACCGACTGGCGGGTTCTGGGCCGCGCCGGCGGCCGCGGGTGGCTGGAACTGCGCCCGCGCACCGGACGCACCCACCAGATCCGCGTGCACCTCGCCCTTCTCGGCTGTCCCGTCGCCGGCGACGAGGCCTATGGCAGGGGGGACGGGGCGCTGCTGCTGCACGCGCGCGCCATCGCGCTGCCCCTCTACCCCGCCCGCCCGCCGGTCGCGGTCGCGGCACCGTTACCGGACCACATGCGCACGGCGCTGGCGCCGTTCGGATTCGTCGAGCAGGACCGGCCCGCGCCGCCGCAGCCGGAGGAGAACCGCCATGACTCTCGCGCTCTATAACTTTCCCCAGTCCACCTGCAGCCAGAAGGTCCGGCTGGTGCTGTGGGAAAAGGGACTCCCGTTCGAGGACCGCAAGGTCGATCACAAGTCGCGCGAGCACCTGAGCGGGTGGTACCTCGCGCTCAACCCCAACGGGGTGGTGCCCACCCTGGTGCACGACGGCGCGGCGATCCTCGATTCCTCGGTGATCATGGAATACCTCGACGAGGTATTTCCCGACACGCCCATGTCCATGCCCGATCCGGTGGGCCGGGCGGCCTTGCGCAAGTGGCTGCGCTATTTCGAGGAGGTGCCGACCCCGTCGATCCGCGTGCCCTCGTTCAACCGGTACCTGGTGCGGCGTTACAGGGACCTGTCGGACGAGGACTACAACCGCATGGCCGACAACCACCCCATCCGCAAGCACTTCTACCGGCGCCTCGCCAAAAAGGGCTTCGACGACCGCGAGACGGCGGAGGCGCTCGACCGGCTGCAGCAGACGGTGGACCGCATGGAAAAGGCGCTCGGCGACGGCCGGCCGTGGCTGATGGGCGAGCGGCTGACCGTCGCCGACGCCTGCGTCATACCCACCATCGACCGCATGCAGGACCTCGGCCTCGCCCGCCTGTGGGCGGAACGGCCCCATGTCGCCGCCTGGTACGACCGCTATGCGGCGCGCGAGGCGTTCGGCAGGACCTACTATCCCGGCACGCGGCTGAGCGAGATCTTTGCCGGGGCGGGGTAACGTTCGCGCGCCGCCCCGTTTCCGCGCGCGCCGATAATGCACTAACATGGCGCCGCCGGAACGGCCCGAAGAGCCGGCCACGGGGGAGACCGCAACGCATGCTCACGCTCTATCACAACGACGCCTCGACCTGCTCGCAGAAGGTGCGCTTCACCCTGGCGGAAAAGGGGCTGGACTGGGAAAGCCGCACGCTCGACCTGCGCGCCGGCGACCAGCAGACGCCCGAGTACCTTGCGCTCAATCCCAACGGGGTGGTGCCGACGCTGGTGGACGACGGCAAGGTCATCGTCGAATCCACCGTGATCAACGAATATATCGACGACGCCGTCGACCCCGGTTCGCTGCGCCCGGCCGGGGCGATCGGGCGCGCCCGCATGCGCCAGTGGACCAAGCAGCTCGACGAGGGGGTGCATGCCGCCACCGGCGTACTCAGCACCTGTATCGCCTTCCGCCACCAGCACTTCGCCGTCAAGACGCGGGAGGAGATCGAGCAGCAGCTCGCCCGCATGCCCGACGCCGCCAAGCGCGAGCGCCAGACCCGCAACATCTTCGACGGGGTGGAGTCGCCCTTCTTTCCCGGCGCGCTGAAGCGCTTCGACCGGCTGGTCGGCGACATGGACACGGCGCTGGAGAGCGGCCCGTGGCTCGCCGGCGACACGTTCTCGCTCGCCGACGTGGCCTATGCGCCCTATGCGGTGCGCCTCGACCACCTGCAGCTCGGGCTGCTGTGGGACGAGCGCCCGCACGTCGCCGCGTGGTACGAACGCATCCGGGCGCGGCCCGCCTTCAAGACGGCGCTGGTCGACTGGTTCAACCCCAAGTACCTGCCGCTGATGGCGGAGAAGGGACAGGAAGCGCTGCCGCGCGTGCGCGGGATCCTGGCCGGCGGATGAAGACGGCAGAGAAAGAAGAAGGACCTTCATGAACGACGTTTCCCGCCACCCCCTGCCGGCGAACGATCCGGAACGGCCGCAGAACCTCGGCAACCCGCGCATGGGCTGGGCCAGCGACGCGATGGCCGAGACCATCCGCCGGCTCGGCTTCCGCTATGTCAGCCTGACGCCGGGCGCCAGCTATCGCGGGCTGCACGACAGCCTGGTGAACTATCTCGGCAACCGCGACCCGCAGATGATCCTGGCGCTGACCGAGGAGGCCGCCGTCCACATCGCGCAAGGCTACGGCAAGGTGATGGACGCGCCCATGGCCTGCGCCGTGCATGCCAATATCGGGCTGCTGCATTCGGCGATGGCCATCTACAACGCCTGGTGCGACCGCACGCCGATGCTGGTGCTGGGCGCCACCGGGCCGGTGGACGCCATGCGCCGGCGGCCGTGGATCGAATGGATCCACACCTCGAAGGACCAGGGCGCGCTGGTGCGCAACTACGTCAAGTGGGACGACCAGCCGGCCTCGGTCGGCGCGGCGGTCGAATCGCTGCTGCGCGCCGCGCGCATCACCCGCACCCCGCCCTTCGCCCCGGTCTATGTCTGTCTCGACCAGGCGCTGCAGGAATCGGCGCTGGAGGCCGAGCCGACCCTGCCCGACGTGGCGCGCTACGCCCCGGCGCCGGTGCCGGTACCGTCGGGCGCGGCGGTGGACGCGGCGGTGGCGGCGCTGAAAAAGGCGAAGCGGCCGCTGATTCTGCCCGGCCGGGTGTCGCGGTCGCAGGCGGCGTGGGACGCGCGGGTGCGGCTGGCGGAGCTTCTCGACGCCCGGGTCATCACCGACACCCTCAACGCAGCGGCCTTCCCGTCGCGCCATCCGCTGCACCTGGGCGGGCCGCGGGCGCGCCATTCGAAGCAGCAGAACGACGCGGTGAAGAGCGCCGACGCGATCCTCAGCCTCGACCGCATCGACCTCGCCGGCGCCCTCAACGCAGCCTGGCCGGACCGGCGGCCGGCGGCCACCGTCATCAGCGCCACCATCGACGACCGGCTGCACAACGGCTGGACCCAGGACCAGCAGAGCCTGCCCGCGGTGGACATCGCCATCGACGCCCACCCCGACGCCGCCGTCACGGCGCTGCTCGCCGGGCTTGCCGGGCACGAGGGCAAAACGGACTGGCCCGCCGGGGCGGTGACGACGCCGGCGCCGGTGGCGAAGGAAAGCGGCGCCATCTCCATGGACGACCTCGCCGCCTGCTTCGGCGCCGCCGCGACGGGGAAGGCGGTGAGCCTGACCCGCGTGCCGTTCGGCTGGCCGAGCGGGGCGTGCGACTTCGCCGGCCCGTTCGACTATCTGGGGCGCGACGGCGGCGGCGGAGTGGGATCGGCCCCCGGCATCGCCGTCGGCGCGGCGCTGGCGCTGCGCGATCTCAACGCCGCGGGGGCGAGGCGGCTGCCGGTGGCGGTGATCGGCGACGGCGAGTACGTCATGGGGCTGATGGCGCTGTGGACGGCGGCGCGCTACCGCCTGCCGCTTCTGGTGGTGGTGGCCGACAACCGCGCCTTCTACAACGACGTCGAGCACCAGGAGCGCATGGCCGTCGCGCGCAATCGGCCGGTGGAGAACAGGTGGATCGGCATGCAGATGGACGACCCGCCGCTCGACCTCGCCGGGCTCGCCCGCGACCAGGGGCTGGAGGGCGTCGGCCCGGTCGCCGACGTCGGGGACCTGCCCGCCGCGCTGGCGCAGGGATTCGCCGCGGTGGAGGCGGGCAAGGCGTTCGTCATCGACGTGGTGGTGGTGCCGGGGCGCGAGGACGGCTGACGGAACAGGAGGCGCCACCGATCATGTGCAGCCCGGCATGATGCACCCGCGATCCCCCCTCGCATGAGCCGCCGCACCGCCGGCGACGCGCGAATTCGCCCCCGCCGCATGGCGCTGCCGGCGCAGCGCGTGCCCGTGGACGACGACGCCGACGTGGTGGTGGCGGGCGGCGGCCCCGGCGGGTTCGCCGCGGCGCTGCGGGCGGCGCGCATGGGCGTGCGCGTGGTGCTGGTGGAGAAGTTCGACATGCCCGGCGGGGTGCACACGGCCGGGCTGCAGGGCGCGGCGGGACCGGGCGCCGGCGGCATCCATACGGAGCTGATGGCGGCGTTTTCTGACGCCGGCCACATCTATACGGCGACGGAAGATACCCACCCCGGCTGGGCCGGCAACCCGCTGGCCCATTACGAGCACCGGCTGAAGCCCGGCGCGCCGTTCGCCCGCGCCAGCTTCAACCCGGAAGGGGCCGGCAACGTCATGGCGCGGCTGCTGGAAGAGGCGGGCGTGCGCGCGCTTTACGGTGCCGTCGTCGTCGACGTCATCGTGAAGCGCACGACAGGAAACGACACCATCGCGGCGGTGGTGGTGGAGGACGCCGCGGGCCGCCGCGCCATCCCGGGCCGGGTGTTCGTCGACGGCACCGGCACGGCGGCGCTGGCGGCGCGCGCCGGCGCGCCGTTCGTGCGCGGCGGCGGCGGCCAGCCGCCCGGCACCGGCTGGGACGGAAGGCCGCGCCCGGTGCCCGGCGGGCTGCTGTGGATCATGAGCGGGGTGGACATCGCGAAGACGATTGCCTACCAGCGGTCGGGCAACGACCCGACATTGGCGAACCTGATCGCCGAGGCGCGCGCCGCCGGCGACATCCCGCCCGAACTCTACCGCCCGCGCATGGCGGGCAGCGGCGTCTACGGCGACGCCTATATCGGCCACCCCACGGTCGATCTGAGCCCGATCCGCGCGCCCGGCAGCTACGTCCTGTGGCAGAACGTGCCCTATGACTGGGCGCTGCACATGGACGACGACGCCGGGGACGCGGCACGCGCCACGCGGGAGATGCGGGCGCTGATCGACGCCGAGGCGGGGTTTCTGAAGAAATACGTGCCGGGGTTCGGGAATGCGACGCTGGCCAATGTCGGCCGCTTCGTCGGCGTGCGCGACGGGCGGCATCCCGTCGGCGAGCACGTGTTCTCGCTCGCCGACGTGCTGGCGGGGCGGCGCTTCCGCGACGCCGTCACCCGGCCACTCACCAGATCCTTCCACTGGGACGGCCATCGCCGCCACACGTTCGAGGTGCCCTACCGCTCGTTCCTGCCGAAGAAGGTGCGCAACCTGCTACTCACCGGCGCGTCGCTGTCCTTCGCCTACGAGACCATCTTCATGGTGATGCGGAACTTCCCGTGGTGCACCCAAACCGGCGAGATCGCCGGCTTCGCCGCCGCCCGCGCGGTGGCGAAGGGACTGAGCCCCAAGGAACTGGAGTGGACGACGCCTTACTTCTGACGCCGCCGGCGCAACGCCCCCAGCCCGGTGAGACCGAGGCCGAGAAGGGCGAGCGATCCGGGCTCCGGTGCGGCGACGACGGCCGCCTCGTAGGTGTAGGTGACCTCCACCGTCGGCGAGAAGTTGTGGATGAACGTGTCGATGAAGGGGTTCGATCCGGCGGGACCGGACAACGTCGTCTGCGAGAGGGTATAGGCGGTATTGCTGTTGCTGGACGCTCGCCCCTGTGTGTGCTGGGCCACATCGAACACCACCGATCCGCCGCCGGTGAATGCCGACAGGATGGAGGCGTCGGAAAAGACGCTGGTGATCGCCTGCGTCCGGGCGGTGCTGGTCATCTGGTTGCTGGTGCCGAACGATCCGATTGTCTGGCTAATGGTTGCGCTGCCGAGCGAACCGCCAAACGGAAGAGTGAAGAAGTCGAAGCCGCTGAGCGGAACCGGATCGCCCGGGAACGCGAACCCGAAGGCGGGGATCGTCCCGTCGTTGGGGATCACCCCGGCAAGGCCGATGCTCGACAGCATGAACCCGTTGAACGTGGTGGTCCAGTTGCCGGATGACGCCGGGCTGCCGAAGGTGGTGCGGTTCTGGATGCGCGCGGAGAACGACGAGTTGACCACATAGCGCACCTGGACCTGCTGCAAAGTGCCGAGCGTCGGGTCGAACTGCGCAACCGGCAGGGTGGAGCCGAAGGACACCGCGCACGCATTGCCCAGGAACCGGCAGGCATCGCGCGTCACCGGGAACCCCGTATCGCGATGGTTGAGCCCGCCGAACGCCAGCGCGTAGCCGGCGCTGAAGGTTCCGCTGGTGGTGATCGTCGCCGCCGAGGCGCCCGTCGTCCCCATTCCGGCCAGCGTCGCCGCAGCGATCACAATGCCCGGATAAAGTCTCCAATTCGCCAACCCCATCATGTCCTCCACTATCATTCGGCAAGAAAATCGCCGCTTGCCCCCGGTTCTCACGGCGGCGGGTCTGAAATCAGAAGCAAGATTCATGCCAACCCGGTCAAAATATTTCCGTTCAATGGCTTACGGGAAACAAGGGCCGGGGGGAAAGCACGAACTGTAAAATCCACCGACACCTTGCAGCCCGACCGAAATACCTAGTGGGATGAAGGGATTTACTTTCCGCTCGCCCTCATTCCCCCGCCGCCGCCCGTCGCATGCGGCCCCTCGCCCACTGGGCGAGGGCATAGATGTACTGGGTGCCCATGTTGACCACCACGACCCGGAACAGGTGGAAGGCCACCACCAGCGGCACGCCGATGTGCAGGGCCTGGGCGACGATGGTCATTTCCGCCATGCCGCCGGGCGCGGTGGCGATCAGCATGGTGGCGAGCGAGAGATCGAACAGCCACGCCAGCCCGAGCGCCACCGCCGCCGACACCGCCATCACGAACACGGCGTTGATCAGGGCGAAGGGCACGAACAGCCGGTAGCGCACGAAGAAGGCGCGCTCGTAGCGGGCGCCGAGAATCAGCCCGAACATGAGCTGGGCGAGGTCGATCAGCCAGCGCGGCACGGACGACAGCTCCACCCCGCCCACCATCAGCCCGGCGCCGAGAAAGATGGGCGCCATCAGGTAGCCGTTGTGCACGCCGAGCTTCTCGCTCAGCCCGCCCGCCAGGACGCCGCCGGCCATCCACGCCAGAAACACCGGCAGGTCGAACGGCAGGCTGGGGCGGAAGGGCGCGGATTCCAGCGGGATGCCGCCATAGGTGAGCGCGAAGGGAACGACGACCACCACGATGGAGACCCGCAGGGAGTGCGCCACCGCCACCGGCGCGATCATGGCGCCGTGGCGTTCGGCCAGCACAGCCATGGCCATGGCACCGCCGGGGATGGAGGCGAAGAAGGCCGACTTGCCGTCGATGCCGGAGACCCGGCTGAGGGTCAGCGCCCCGAGCCTGCCGATGAGAAACGCCGCCGCAGTGGAGACGGCGATGGCGCCGAGATGGGCGCCGAGCGCCGCCACAACCGGCGGGGTGAAGTAGAGCGACACGGCGGAACCGAGGATCACCTGTCCCGCCTCGCGCCCGAACGGCGGGGCGTAGACGCGCCGGCCCATCAGGTTGACCGCCGCCACCGCCACCATGGGGCCGATCATCCACGGGATCGGCGTCTCCAGCCAGTCGCACAGCGCGCCCGCAGGCACCCCCACGAGCAGTGCCCGCACCAGCCCGGGAAGGCGATCGCGGAAGGCGGAAAGCTGCTTCATGGGGACGATCGGTCAGGGCCGGAGCGGCAAGCGGGGAACGGGTTCTTATATACCGGCACGGCCGGGACGCCAGGGGGCAGGCCGTTGAAAGTCCGGTTATGAGGTAAATTTACCTCTATTCCGACTGCGCCTTGCCGACCGGCGTTCATCCGTCCCCGTACGGGAGCGGTTGCCTTTTCCATTGCGAATGAGCCGTGCGAAGGCTATGTCAGGCAGGTCATTCTGCTTCGGATTGCCGAACTGCTGCGCCCCTGGGTGCCCCGGGTCACTGTCATTCCAAAGCACGGTCTGATGCGTCGCATAAAAAATGCGCCGCCAACACTGCACCCAAGGAGGACAGAAATGCCCATCGGCACCGTAAAATGGTTCAATAGCACCAAGGGTTTCGGCTTCATTCAGCCGGAAAGCGGCGGCGCGGACGTCTTCGTCCACATTTCCGCCGTTGAGCGCGCCGGGCTCGGCACCCTGGCCGAAGGCCAGAAGATTTCCTACGAGGAGCAGCGCGACCCCAAGCGCGGCAAGACCTCGGCGGAAAACCTCAAGGCGGTCTGAAAACACCGCAGTCCGCATCGCCGGGTGGGGAACACCGGGTCACCGGTGTTCCCTTCGTCGTGTCCTGTCCGCAGCCGGGAAGGAGAGCCCGATGGCCTTCAAGCCGAACTACAACCACCAGCGCCGCGAGCGCACCCGCGCCAAGGAACAGAAGAAGCAGGAAAAGCTGCAGCGCCGCCAGGACGCCGCCGCCCAGCGCAAGTCCCCGCAGGACGAGCCGGAGAACCCGGACAACGACACCGGCGACTCCGGGACCTGAACGAACCCGACCGGATCCGAACCATGGCCCGCAGGAAACGCCCCGTCGACACCGGCCCCGTACTGTTCGACGTCATCTATGACGACGGCACGCGCACCTCGAACCGCAAGGTACCGGGCAACGATCTGGGCGGGCTGGACGGCGACGAGCCGGCGCGCGCCTTCATCGAGGCGCAGGACCGCAGGATCGCCGAGATATCGGGCCGGCCGCGCGCGGCCATCAGGTCGATCGCCCGGTCGGCGCGCCAGTAACCCCCAAGGGTCATTCGGAAAGACTCTTTCCCCGTTATGCCGGGGGTCGTCGAGCGGAACGGCGAGGAGTCGGCCATGACGGCCCCGGTTATCACTTCTCGCGCAGGATCTCGGGCCGGGCACGGAAGCCGAGACGCCAGACCGACCACGCCGTCAGCGCCACGAACACCATGGCGATGGGGCGCTGCAGCAGCCCCTGCGGGTTGTCGCGGAACAGCACCATGGTCTGGCGCAGCGCATCCTCGAACAGCGGCCCGAGGATGAAGGCGATGAGGAACGCCACCACCGAGAAATCGAGCTTGCGCATGACGTAGCCGAGCAGGGCGAAGCCGAGCATGAGTCCGACGGCGAACAGGCTCTGCTCGAGCAGGAAGGCGCCGCAGATGCACAGCAACACCAGCGCCGGGTGAATGTAGCGCGCCGGCAGCGACACCACGAAGGCGAAGAAGCGCAAGCCGACCGCGCCCACCGCCAGGGTGATCGCGTTGGCGACCAGCATGGCGGCGAACAGGCCGTAGAGCACCTTGCCGTGCTGCTCGAAGATCAGCGGCCCCGGCGTCAGCCCATGCACGATCAGCGCGCTCATCAGCACCGCCGCCGACAGGTTGCCGGGAATGGCCAGCGACAGGGTGGGAATCAGGTTGGCGCCCACCGTGGCGCTGTTGGCGGCTTCCGCCGCGGCGATGCCTTCCGGGTTGCCGGTGCCGAAGGTCTCCGGGTTCTTCGAGGCGCGCTTGGCCATGGCATAGCCGAGGAACCCGGCCAGGGTCGAGCCGAGACCGGGAATGGCGCCGATCGCCGTGCCGATCAGCGCCGAGCGGACCAGCGTGCGCATGCAGCCGGTGAACTCGGCGCGGGTGACGACGCGGTTCTCGCGCGGCACGTCGCGGGCGAACGGGTTGACGCTCGCCGCCTCGGAGCGGCCGGTGCGGGCGTACGTCTCCACCTGGATCAGGACCTCGGACAGGGCCAGCGCGCCGATGACCAGCGCCAGCAGCGGGATGCCGTCCTCCAGCTCGTTGAGGCCGAAGGTCATGCGCGGGGTGGATGCCTCGGTGTCCAGCCCCACCGTCGCCAGCAGCATGCCGAACGCGGCGGCGACCAGCCCGCGCAGCATGGACCGGCCCACCACCGCGGCGATGAAGGTGAGCGCGAACAGCAGCAGCGCCGTGATCTCGGCCGGGCCCATCTTCAGCGCGATGACGGCAAACGGCGCCGCCACCAGGATCAGGATCAGGTCGCTGAACGTGTCGCCGAACACCGAGGCGTAGAGCGACATCTTGAGCGCCTTGAGCGGCTTGCCCTGCTGCGCCAGCGGATAGCCGTCGAAGGTGGTCGCCATGGCTTCCGCCGTGCCCGGCACGTTGAGCAGCACCGCCGAGATGGAGCCGCCGTAATTGGCCCCCTTGTTGATGCCCACCAGGAAGGCGATGGCGGTCAGCGGGCTGAAGGCGAAGGTCAGCGGCAGGGCGATGGCGATGGCCATGGGGCCGTTCAGCCCGGGGATGGCGCCGAACACGATGCCGGTAAACACGCCGAGCGCGATGAACGCCATGTTGGCGAGGGTAAGCGCCTCCGCGATGCCGGCGAGGATGACGTCCATGGGATTTTCCGCTCCGGCCTAGGGCAACGTGAAGCCGAGCATTTTCCAGAACACCAGCCAGATCGCCAGCGGCGCGGCCACGGCGGTGGCGACGATGGGAAGCGGCCGCCGCTCGCCCATAATCAGCATGAAGGCGGCGACGGTGAACGGCGCGCCAAGCCAGAAGCCGCCGAGATCGAACAGGGCGAAGGCGGCAGCCATACCGGCGCCGGCCACCAGCAGAAACGTCCAGTTGCGCGCATCCATGGGCGCGGGCGCGTCGGCCGCGCCGCCGTTTCCGTTCAAGTCATTCCCGGTGCGGCCAAGCAGGCTGCGGAGCAGGAGAAGGGCGGCGAACGCCGTGCCCGCCGCCGCGGTGATGACGGGAAAGTGCTCGGCCTCCAGCCCGTAGTCGCCCTCGGCGTGGCCCGGCACCCAGACCGGGATGACGACGAACAACACCAGCAGGCCGAACGCCGTGAGCAGCGCGCCGGCGACAAGCTCCGCCCGTTTCACGCCCCTGCCCCGTCGGTGCCGGCGAACCCGAAAAGCGCCACGCCGCCCCGCCCTACTTGTCGTAGGAGGCGATAAGCTGCCGGTAGCCCTCTTCTTCCTTGAGCATGTAGGCGGCGAGGTCCTTCGGGCCCTTGTCGTCGACCAGCATCTTCATGTTCTTGCGGAACAGGGTGGCGATCTTCTCGTCCTTGCGCGCCGCCATCATGGCGGCGGCGAGATTGGCCACGGCGCTGTCCGGCATGCCCTTGGGCCCGACCACGATCTGCAGCCCCGGCGTCGCCGCGTGGACGCCCATTTCCATCAGCGTCGGCGCGTCGGGATAGTCGGGATCGCGCTTCTCGTTGATGGCGCCGGCGACGATGGTCTTGCCGGCCTGGGTGTACCTGGTATGCGCCCCGCCGGAGAACATGGCGTCCACGTGCCCGCCGAGGATCTTCTGCATGGATTCGCCGCCCGAGCGCGCGCGCACGATCTGCAGCTTGATGCCGAGGTCCTTGCCGATGGCGGTGGCGACCAGCCGGCCCGGCCCGCCGGAATAGACGAAGCGCAGCGGCTTGCCGTCGGCCTTCAGCTTCGCCACCATCTCGCGGACGTTGGACCAGCCGCGCCCGGCCAGCGACACCACCGAGAACCGCGCCTCGGTGATGGAGCCGATATAGGAGAAGTCCTTCGCCGTATAGGGGATCTTCTTGCGCTTGTACCGGGACGCGAAAGAGACGTGGTGGCTGTAGACGTAGCCGATGGTATAGCCGTCGGCCGGCATGTCCTTGAGCTGGATCAGCGCGGTCGAGCCCGCACCGCCCGGTTTGTTGACCACCACCACGGGCTGGCCGAGGGTCTTTTCCATGGACTGGGCGAGGATGCGCGCGCCCGCATCCGTGCTGCCGCCGGCGCCGGCGCTGACGAGCATGTTGATGGGCCTGTCGGGATATTGCGCCTGGGCCGCGGAAACGATCATACCGAGCGCCAGCGCCGCCGTGGCGGAAACGAGACGCAGCTTCCCTGTCGTTGTCATGGCTATTCCTCCCCGGGGCCGTCGCGCGCGGGCGCGCCCTCTGTGCGTTTGCTTGGTGCGTTCGCTGGCGTTCTTGCCGTCGACGGGGCGTGCCGGAAGCCCGTCCCCGAAGATATCGGTAGAATCTTAGCGGCCGTGGCCGGCGCTGTCGACTCCGGATAACCGCGCGCGCCGCAGCCGGGGGAAAGCCCCCGTTGCCAACCGCCCTGCCCTGCCCGATAGTGCGCGTACCGGGTCTGCGCCGCGTGCAAGCCGTGCGTACGCGAACGATCCGACCCCTACCGCACAACCGAACCAGGGAGTCTGCCGTGATCGATCTCTATGCCGCCCCTACCTCGAACGGCGTCCGCGCCAAGATCATGCTCGACGAATGCGGCCTGCCCTACACCTTGCACAAGATGAACCTGCAGGCGGGCGACCACAAGAAACCGGAATACCTGAAGCTCAATCCCAACGGCGCCATTCCCACCATCGTCGACAGTGACGGCCCTGGCGGCAAGCAGGTGGTGACGGCGCAGTCGGTCGCCATCCTCGTCTATCTCGCCGAGAAGAGCGGCAAGTTCATCCCCGCCGATCCCGTCAGGCGCATCGAGATGTTCGAGGGGCTGCTCAACGTCGCCTCCGACGTCAGCGGCAGCCTCGCCGCCGCCTTCACCCTCAACCGCGAGAAGGAGCCGCACAAGCCCTCCATCGAGATGTTCGGCCGCCGCTACACCAATTACCTGAAGGTGTGGGACGGGAAGTTCGCCAGCCGCAAGCATTGCGTCGGCGACGAGGCGACCATCTGCGATTTCGCGCTCTATGGCGTGGTGGCGCGCGGCAACCAGGTGATGCCGCAGCTCATCGAGGGGCTGGACAATCTCGGGCGCTGGTTGGGCGACATGGCCGCCCGCCCCGGCACCCAGAAGGGCATGAACTTCGGCTGAGTACATCCGGCGCGCCGTCGCCGCGGCACCGCGCGCCCTTTCCGCCGGCCATGACCGATCCCGGAGCTTCCGCAACCGCGACCGCCGCGCCGCGCTCGTTCGCGGCGCTGCGTCATCGCGGCGCGCGCCATTACCTGCTCGGCGCCATGCTGGCCATGATGGCCGACAATGTCGAGCACGTGATCAGCTACTGGATCCTGTACCAGAAGTTCCGCTCGCCGGCGCTGGGCGGGTTCGCCGTGCTGTCCCACTGGCTGCCGTTCCTGCTGTTCTCGGTCTATGCCGGGGCGCTCGCCGACCGCTTCGACCCGCGCCGGCTGATCCAGCTCGCCATGGTCCTGTTCATGGCGGTGTCGGTGGGCTGGGGCGTGCTGGCGTGGAGCGGCACGCTGGAGGTGTGGCACGCGGCGGTGCTGCTCACCCTGCACGGCCTGGCCGGGGTGCTGTGGGGACCGGCGGGACAGATGCTGGTGCACGACATCGTCGGCCGCGCCGAGCTGCAGAGCGCCATCCGCATGATGGCCACGTCGCGCACGCTGGGGGTGCTGCTCGGGCCGGCCCTCGGCGGCGCCCTGCTGGTGCTGTGCGGCCCGTCCCTCGGCATCCTGATCAACGTCGCCATCTACCTGCCGCTGACCCTGTGGCTGTGGAAGGCGCCGTACGGGCCGCGCTTCCGCCAGCAGGCGGCGGAAACCGGTACGCGCGCCCTGCGCGGCATCGACGAGATCAGGGCGACCCTGCGCGAGGTGGCGGGCAACCGCACCATCCTGACCATGATGCTGCTGGCGGGCGGTGCCTCGCTGCTGGTGGGCAACGCCTACCAGGCGCAGATGCCGCAATTCGCCGACGATCTCGGCCACGGCGAGGGCGGGCTGCACTACAGCGTGCTGCTGGCCGCCACCGCCGCCGGCGCGGTGATCGCCGGGCTGGTGCTGGAAAGCCGCAGCCTGCTGCAGGCGCACCCGCGCACGGCGCTGATCCTCGCCATTGCCTGGTGCTTCGCCATCGCCGGATTCGCGGTGACGGACGTCTATCCGCTGGCGGTGGCGCTGCTGTTCGTCGCCGGGTTCCTCGATCTGTCGTACAATTCCATGGCGCAGACGCTGGTGCAGCTCAACGCGCCGGTGGCCATCCGCGGCCGCATCATCGGCGTCTACAACATGGTCGGGCTGGGACTGCGCGCCTTCAGCGGCGTCACCGTCGGGTTCGGCGGCAGCCTGATCGGCATCCACTGGTCGCTGGCGCTGAGCGCCATGGTGCTGCTGGTGGCGGTCGCCACCCTGCTGTCCCTGGCGCTGCGCCCGGCCCCGGCTGCGGGGGAATGAGGCGCGGCGCGACGATGCGGCCGTTCGTGCTTCGACGGGCCCAGCACGAACGGTAATCTTTTGGGGGGAGACACCTCACAAATTTTGCAAGCCTCTCCAAGTCCGTTCGTCCTGAGCCAGTCGAAGGGCGAACGGACAGACTCCCCTATTTCAGGTGCCGGCGGAAGAAATCGACCGAGCGCTCGAGCGCCGGTTCGGCCGCCCCGGCGCGGTAGACGCGGCTGCCGTGACGGGCGAAGGCGTGGTCGGTGTCGGGGTATTTGTGGATGGTGACCAGCGGGTTGGGCGCGAGGCGCCGCTCGATCATGGCGCACACCTCGGGCTGCACCCACTTGTCGGCCAGCGCCTGGTGCAGCATGAACGGACGGTGCAGGTTCGGCGCCTCGCGGATGGAATGCTCGATATAGGTGCCGTAATAGGCGACGGCGCAGTCGATGTCGGTGCGGCAGCACATCAGGTAGCCCATCTTGCCGCCGAGGCAGTAGCCGACGACCCCCACCTTGCCGTTGCCGCCGGGGATGGCGCGCAGGAAGGCCGCCGTGTCCTCCATGTCGCGCACGCCGAGGTCGTAGTCGAAGTCGTAGTAGAGGTCGAACGCCTTCTCCATATCGGCGGGGTCGGCGTCGGACAGCTCCACCCCCGGCTCCTGGCGCCAGAACAGGTCCGGCACCAGGCAGATGAAGCCGGCCTCGGCGAACTCGCGGGCGTGGCTGCGCATGGTGTCGTTGATGCCCCAGATCTCCATGATGGCGATGATGGCGCCGGCGGGCGTGCGGTCGGGCTCGGCGAGCCAGGCGCCCATGGTTCCGTCGCGCAGAGGTACGGTGATGGTGCTGGTCTTCATGGCGCTCCCGTTCGTATCTTTATGGGGATCGTTCTCCGTGCCACCATAGCAGCGACGCCGCGCGTTGACAGCGCCGCCGGGCCAGCGAGGACCGATCCATGAAGCTCGACGTGTTCAACCACATCCTGCCTGCGGGCTATTTCGAACGGCTGGCGGAGATTGTGCCCGACCGGCGCATGCGCGAGCGCTGGCCGCGCCTGCCGGCGCTGTGGGACGTGGAGGCGCGGCTGCGCCAGATGGACCAGTTCGGCGACTATGCGCAGATCCTGTCGCTGGCCAACCCGGCGCTGGAGATGCTGGGCGGGCCGGAGGAAAGCCCGTCCCTGGCGCGGCTCGCCAATGACGGCATGGCGGCGCTCTGCCGCCGGTATCCCGACCGCTTTCCCGGTTTCACCGCTTCGCTGCCCATGAACAATCCGGACGCGGCGGTGGCCGAGGCCGAACGCGCCATCACCGAGCTCGATGCACGCGGGGTGCAGGTGTTCACCAACGTGCTCGGCCGGCCGCTGAGCGCGCCCGAGTTCTTCCCGGTCTTCGAGACCCTGGCGCACCACGACCTACCGGTGTGGATCCACCCGATCCGCGGTCCCAACCACCCCGACTACGCCAGCGAGAGCCGGTCGGAGCACGAGATCTGGTTCACCTTCGGCTGGCCCTACGAGACCAGCGCCGCGCTCACCCGGCTCATTTTCGCCGGGCTGTTCGACCGCCTGCCGGACCTCAAGATCATCACCCACCACATGGGCGGCATGGTGCCTTTCTTCGCCGCGAAGATCGCCATCGGCTTCGAGCAGATCTTCGCCGACGACCCGGCGAAGAATCCGCTGGCGACCGAGGCCGGGCTGAAGAAGCAGCCGCTCGACTATTTCCGCCTGCTCAACGGTGATACGGCGCTCAACGGCTCGCTGCCGGCGCTGCAGTGCGGCCACGCCTTCTTCGGCAGCGACAGGAGCCTGTTCGCCTCCGACGCCCCGTTCGACCCGGAGGGCGGCAGCTACCTGATCCGCAGCACCATCGAGGCCATCGAGGCGCTGGATATCGGCACCGCCGAGCGCGCCGCCATCTACGCCGGCAACACCCGCAGGCTGCTGAAGATGGGGTGAGGCCGGGGGCTGGACCGCAGCGCCGGGGTGCCGTTGCGACGGGTCGAAAAATTCCCTAACCTTTTGTCCCTGTCCGGTCGCGACCGTCGCGACCGCCAAAAAAGCCAAATCGCAAATAAATATCGCAACAAAATAGGGAGTGCGGACCATGGCGGCTTCACACTGGCTTACCGGCCCCGCGGCGGCGCTGGCCATCGCCGCATCGCTCGTCTGCGGCATGACCTCCGCCGCGGCGGAGGGCGCGGCCGACTTCTACCGCGGCAAGACCGTCAAGTTCATCGTCGGCACGGCGGCGGGCGGCGGGTTCAGCACCTACGCGCTGTTCCTCGCCTCGCACATCGGCCGCCATATTCCGGGCAATCCCAACGTCGTGGTGGAGCACATGCCCGGCACCGGCGGCATCAAGTCGCTCAACTACGCCGCCTCGGCGGCGCCGAAGGACGGCTCGGTGTTCGCCGTCGCCATGCCCAATTTCTGGGTCACCCCCTATGTCAGCCCCACGGCGGTCACGTTCGATCCCAAGAAGTTCCGCTTCATAGGACGGGTCAGCGATTTCGGCCGCGTGCTGGCCGTGTGGCACACCACCGGGGTGCGCACCATCGACGACCTGAAGAAGAAGACGCTTACCGTCGGCGCGTCGTCCAAGCGCTCCACCACCTCGGTCGCGCCGACGCTGATCAACGAGCTGCTGGGCACGAAGATGAAGGTGGTTACCGGCTATCGCGGCACCGGGCCGACGCTGGTCGCCATGGAGCGCAGCGAAGTGGACGCCACCACGGTCGCCTCGGCGACGCTGGTCGGCACCCGCGGACACTGGCTGCGCGACAGGAAGATCGTCGTCCTCGCCGGACTGGACTTCGCAGAAGTGCCCGGCGCTCCGCGCATCCGCGACCTGATCAAGGACGACAGGCAGCGCGCGCTGTGGGATTTCGTCGCTCTGCCCGCCCTGTTCGGCACCGCCTCGCTGGTGGCGCCGGGCGTGCCCGCCGACCGCCTGGCGGCGCTGCGCCAGGGCTTCAACGCGACGGTGAAGGATCCGGCGTTCCTCGCCGACGGCAAGAGACGAAACCTGGCCGTCAACCCGCAGACGGGCGAGGAGCTCGATGCGTTGCATGCCAAGCACGGCTCGCCCACGCCCGAGATCGTCGCCCACGTGGCGCGGGTGATGGGCGTGAAATCGAGATAGCGCGCGGGCCACGCCCATGGACGGCTATCCCATGTTGGGGTTCCTGGTCCGGCACGGCGGCGTTGTGGCCGCCGTGCTCGGGCTGGCCCCCCCGGCACTGGCGGTGGCGGCGCTCGCCGCCGGCTGGGCGGCCGGGTGGCTGGCGGTCGGCCTCGCCGCCGGCGTTGTGCTGTTCGCGCTGGTGAAGAGCTATGTCGAACTGATCCGCGTGGTCACCGACATGCTGCTGCCCAAATAGGCCCGGAGCCCGATGTCCGAGTCCTTCGATGCAGTCATCGTCGGCGGCGGTCTGGCCGGGCTGGTGGCCGCCAACCGCGCCGCCCAGCTCGGGCTGCGACCGCTGGTGCTGGAGAAGGGGACGGAGGACCGCTACCCGTGCAACTCGCGCATCACCAGCGGGGTGTGCCATGTGGCCTCCAGTTCCATCGAACTGCCGGCGGCGGAGATCGCCGCCGCCATCGAGAAAGCCAGCGGCGCGGCGGCGAAGCCCGAGCTGGTCGCCGCGCTCGCCGGCGACTGCGCCCGCGCCGTGGCGTGGCTGCGCGGCGAGGGCGGCAAGTTCGTCGGGCTCGGCGTCGGCTATGTGAACAAACGCCGCCACCTGGTGCTGGCGCCGCCGAGGCGGTTCCGCGCCGGGCTGGACTGGGAGGGGCGCGGCGGCGACTACCTGCTGCGCACGCTGGAAGCCGGGCTGGAAAAGCGCGGCGGTGTGCTGCGCCGCGGCGTCCGCGCCACCCGGCTTGTCATGGACGGCGATGTCTGCCGCGGCGTCGAGGCCGAGGCCGGCGGCGCGGTGCGCCGCTTCGATGCGCCTGCCGTGGTAATCGCCGACGGCGGCTTCCAGGCCAACCGCGAGATGGTAGGCCGGCACATTTCGCCGCGGCCCGACCGCATTCTGCTGCGCGCCGCCCCGTCGGGCGACGGATCGGGCATCCTGATGGCGCAGGCCGTCGGCGCGGCGATGACCGAGCTCGGCACGTTCTACGGCCACTTGCAATGCGCCGACGCCATGACCAGCGACCGGCTGTGGCCCTATCCCAACATGGACGTGATCGCGGTGGCCGCAATCGTCGTGGACGCCCGCGGCCGGCGCTTCACCGACGAGGGACGCGGCGCCGTTCCCCTCACCAACGCGGTGGCGCGGCTCGACGACCCGCTGTCGGCGACGGCAATCTTCGACGAGGCGATCTGGAACGGCGCGGCGAAGGAGGGCATCGTGCCGCCCAACCCCTATCTGATCGACGCCGGGGGCACGCGGCTGAGCGCGCCGGACCTCGCCGGGCTGGCGCAGGCTGTCGGCGTGCCCGCCGGCGCCCTGGCCGAATCGGTCGCGGCCTATAACAAGGCGCTGGCCGACGGCACCACCGACCGGCTGGACCCGCCGCGCAGCACCGCGCGCAGCCCAGCCTTTCCCATCGCCAGTGGGCCGTTCCATGCGGTGCGCCTCTGCGCCGGGCTGACCAACACCATGGGCGGGCTGGCGATCGACGCCGATGCCCGCGTGCTGCGGGCGGACGCAAGCGCCATCGGCGGGCTGTTCGCCGCCGGGTCGTGCACCGGCGGTCTCGAAGGCGGCGAGCGGATCGGCTATGCGGGCGGTCTGGTCAAGGCGTTCGTGTTCGGCCTGCGCGCCGCCGAGTCCATCGCGCGCGACCAGGGTCGCGCGGTTCAGTAGGTCGCTTCGTCGTCGGCCACGGCGCGGCGCCACCGGAGCCGGAGCAGCAGCCCGAAGACCAGCACCTCGCCGGTCACCGGCAGCAGGGTCAGCGCGGCGGTGGCATTCCACCTGGGCCAGAAGAAGGCGGTGAGCGCATCCAGCCCCACCCCCGCCAGCGCCACCGGAACCAGCGTGTAGACCAGCGCCAGCGCCACGAAGGCGGAGCCGTCGGCGCGCGGCGAGGGACGCAGCAGGTTGATCCACATGATGACGGCGACGTCGCGCACCACGAACAAGGCCGCCGCCATCACCACTAGGCGGAAGTTGATGTCGGCGGTAAAGAGGGTGATGCGCGCCTCGCCGATGCGCAGCAGGATCAGCGCGGCGACCAGCAGCAGCGCCACGGTGAACAGCGACAGCGGCAGCCGGTTGACGAACCCGGCCCAGTCGCCGACCTGCAGCGCCTGGCGCAACCGGCGGAATACCAGCCGCCCCTTGGGCTCGCTCAGCGCCACCAGATAGGTCAGCACGGCAAGGGCGAAGAAGCCGGCGAACACACTGCCGGTCAGCGTCGGCAGCACCCGGCTCACCTCTTCCGGCAGCACGCGCAGCCCGGCCAGGTGCAGCACCACGAAGGCGACGAATCCGAGCCAGACCCACGGGCCGTTGACCATCTGCAGCTCGGTCCGCATCAGCCGCCAGACGGCGACCAGCGCCCACGCCAGGTAGAGGTAGAGCCACGTCACCGTGGCGCCGAGCAGCTCGAACGCATGGCCATACCAACTCGTCACCCGGTAGACGCCCCGGTCGTCGAACCCGGCGACGCCGATGTAGAGCACCGGCGCCAGCGCCGCCAGCGCGAGGAACTGGTAGAAGGTCACCTGGATGCGGCCGAATTCGCGCCGCTTCTGCACCGCCTGCAGGCTGACCAGCAGCCCCACCGCATGGCACAGCGCGCCGCTGCCGATATAGAGCGCCACCAGATGGAACAGGCGCACGGGATCGATCAGCTCGCCATAGGACAGCGCATAAAGGCCCATGCAGATCAGCCCGCCGTACCAGACGAAGACGGTGGACCCGAACAGCTTGCCGGTGGCCAGAGCCCACGGCCCCAGCGCCGACATGCGCTGGTTGTCCCAGGTGCGGTTGTTGATCTCGTGGATCACCGATTCCGAGGCGATGCGGCTGCCCCAGATCACCACGATGGCGGCGAACAGCACGGCGCAGATCTGCGCCGTGGCGGCGTCCACGGTACGGCCGTTGATCGCCCACGCCACCAGGAAGAAGGCGCCGATCACCGACGGCATCATGACCAGCCGGTAGGGCGAGATCTCCAGCCACAGGTTGCGCAGGAATTCCGGGTTGCCCTTCATTGCGGCTTTGCCCGGGCGGCGGCATTCCCTGCGCGCAGGTGGGCAAGATAGGCGTCCTGCAGCCCGGCACGGTCCTCGCGCAGCCCGATGACGGCGATGCCGGCGCCGAGCAGCGCGCCGAGCAGCGCATGCTGGTCGTCGGGCGAGCCGGAAAACAGGAAGGTGGCCGAGCGCTCGTCGTCGGCCACCGCCAGCTGCGATACGTGGGGCAGCGGCAGCAGCGCGCCGGCCAGCGCCGGGTGGGGCCGCGCCAGGTCGATGCGCAGCCGCCGCATCTCGGCGTCGTTCACCCCGAGCCGCCGCTCGTCGACGATGCGCCCGTCGCGCATGATGATCATGTCGGTGCAGTAGTCCTCCAGCTCGGCCAGGATGTGCGACGACACCAGCAGCGTCATGCCGTCGTCGCGCAACGATGTGAGCAGGGCGGAAAGCGCACCGCGCGCCTCCGGGTCGAGGCCCGAGGCGGGCTCGTCCATCACCACGAAGGCGGGCCCATGCACGATCGCCTGGGCAATGGCGAGCCGCTGGCGCAGACCGCGCGACAGCGCGCCCGCCTTCTCGCCCAGCCGGCTAGCGATGCCGAGCTGTTCGGCCACCCGGCGCACGGTGGCGCGTAGCTGCGCCCGGTCCACGCCGCAGGCGCGCGCCGTGAAGGTGAGACACTGGCGCACGCTCAGCCCTTCGTAGACGCCGAAGAAATCGGAAAGGTAGGCCATGCGCCGGTGACACGCGCGCGGATGGGCGTGCACGTCAATACCGTCGAACAGCACGGTGCCGGACAACGGCGCATGCAGCCCGACGATGCAGCGGATCAGCGTCGTCTTGCCGGCACCGTTGGGGCCCACCAGCGCGGTGATGCTACCCGCCCGCACCGAGCACGAGACGTCGAACAGCGCCCGCTTGGCGGGGTACTCGAAGGTCACGTTGCGGACGTCGATCATGAGACCGGTTTGCAGTCTGGCGGCGGCATTATGGAAAAAAGGGATCGCCGGGAACAGCCCCGGCGATCCCGCTCGGCATACACCGATCAAGGCGGCTATTTCAGGTTCTTCTTCATGGACTCGATGATGTCGGCGGTGATCTGCACCGTGTCGATGCGGTCGGCGGCCTCTTCCTTCCGGGCGTTCGCCTGCTGGCTGGCGCTGGGCGTTCCCGGCACCGACGAGACCCGGCCGACCGGCGCCTGCTTGATCAGCTCCGCCCGTGCCGCCGCGCGGGATTCGGCGAAGGCCTTGGCCAGAGACGCCTTCTGCGGCGCGGTCAGGCCCGCCACGGTGGCCAGCCGCCGTGTCATCAGCGCCTGACGCCTGGCGATTATCGCCGCGCGCGTCCTGTCGCGCGCCGCCTCGCTCTGCCTGAGCGCCGTCGCCCCCTGGGTCAGGCGCTGCGCCTGCGCGGCGTAGGCAGCACCCAGAGCCGAGCGCTGTTGCGGCGTGAGGCCCAGCGGCCCGGTCCGCGCCGCGCCCCGCGCCACCGAGCGCGCCGTTGAGCGCGCAGCCGGACGGTCCTTCGCCACGCGCGGACGCATGGACGGCGCCTTGACCGTCTTCTGCACCCTGGCGGCATGCGCCGCGGAGGCCTGGGCCGCCGTCGCGATCTGGCGGGCCGCCTGCGCATTGACCGCGAGCGCGGCCGGAACGATGGCCTGGCGGGCCGTACGCGCTCTTGCGGCGGCCGCCGCACCCTTCTGGGCCATGGCCTCATGCACCTTCACCCGGTTGGCGAACGCCACCAGCCGGACGCGGCGGATCTGCGCCGCACGCTGCACGGCCTCTTTCTGCTGCGCGTCCTTCAGCTTTTCCGACGCCATCACCGCCGCCCTAGCGAAGCTGCTCGTGGCGAACTTGGTCTTTCCCGTAACCAGCGCTGCCATGCCGCGCGGCACGGTCCGTGCGGCCTCCGCCGCGTTGGTGCTGGCAGGGTTGACCTTCGCCTGCTGGATGGCCTTGCCGCAGGGACTGGCCGGATCCTTCTTCAACGCCACCATCTGCCGGACCAGGGCCAGCGCCTCGTTGCGCCGGTCGGTCAGGAATTTCACGTTCACCGCGCCAGGGTCGCTGGACGGCTTGCGCAGGTTGGCTTCCACCTCGCGCCGCGCCGGGTCGCCCGGCGGCAGGCGCTTCAGGGACCCGTCGATCGCCTGCAGGATCTTGCCCTGCTCGGTATAGCGCGCAGCGCTTTCCGGCCTGGCGTTCGACGCCTTGCCCTGCTTGTAGGCGTTCGCCAGCGCGATGCGGAACGGCACCTGCGCTGCGCTGACCGCACCGCTCTGGACCAGTACCTCGTATGAGCTAATGGTGTGTTCCTTGCCGCCATAGCCGATGTTGCAGTTCCTGCCCACGACCTTGCCCGGATGGACGCCACCCTTGTAGGAGGCGCGGCAGATATAGAGGGTACGCCCCGGCTCCCTGCCGCCGGCAAGCGCGCCGCCCGGCACGCTGCCGTTACGCCCCGCCACCCAGCTTGCGCCGCTGCCCGTCAGCACCTCGTACGCGCCGATGGTCTGTTCCTTGCCGCCATAGCCGATATTGCAGTTCCTGCCCACGACCTTGCCCGGATGGACGCCGCCCTTGTAGGAGGCACGGCACACATAGAGCGTACGCCCCGGCTCCCTGCCGCCGGCGACGGCGCCGCCGGGCACCGAGCCGTTGCGCCCGCCCTGCCAGCGCAGGGTGCTGCTTCCGGCCGGCGGGTTGGCGACCAGGGCGCGGAACGCGGCGCTGCCCTCCATCGCCTGCACCCGGTCGTAGACCTCGGCGTTTCGGATCATGCGGCCGAGCCGGGCGGCCTCGCCGTTGATCTCGGCAAGCTGCTGGTCGAGGGAATAGGGGTTGGTGACGCACATGTCGGGATCGAACGGCACCGACACCGCCTTCAGCACCGCGTTGTTCATCAGGTAGGACACGGTGTTGCGCGCCACGTCGGTGGAGGCGGGCTCGAACGTGTAGCCGGGCGCCACGGTGACGGCTGTGACGCGTCCCCCTTTGGACGGCTTCGAGCCGGGCGAGAATATCTCTACGATCTGCTCGACGGGCACGCGAAAGTCCCAGGCCACGTCCTGCAGGTAGTTCTTGCCCAGCATGGTGTATTCCACGCCGAGCGAGCCCTTCTGCTGGCCCTGCAGGATGGCGAGCTTGCCCTTCATCCACAGCTTTTCGATGTCGAAGATGCTGGCAACCGATTCGAGCGCCTTGCCGGCCAGCTTTGCGCCGAGGTCGAGCACCTTGGTGAATTTCACGAACGCGGAGCCGAGCGCACCGGTCGCCTTGTCGATGGCGCCGCCCAGCGCGTTGATGGTCTTGTTCAGCCCGTCGACGACGGCGCTCAGCACCTTGCCGGTGCCCTTGAGGAACTCGTCCACCGCCTTCTGCGCCAGGCTGAGCACGCCCCGGGCGGCCTTGAGCGCCGTCCACAGCGTGCCGGCGGCGACGCAGTGGTCCCATTTCCACGGCTCCGGGCCGCACTTGTCCTTTTCCTTCCTGTATTTGGCGTCGAGCCGGTTCACTTCCGCCTTTGCCCTCTCGAAGGCGGCGTAGGCGCTTTTGCGTGCGGCTTCGAGATCGTTGACCGCCCTGGACTTGTCGATCTTCGCCTGGCGCAGCCGGTCGCTGAACTTGTGCACCTCGCCGTTTATGCCGGCGACCACCGCTTCCGTGCCCTTGACCAGGTCGGCGGTGGCAGCCTGCAGCCCGTCGGCGAGCCTGTTGAAGAAGTTGCCTTCGATGATGCCGGTGACGTCGAAGTTGGGCCGGCGCAGGTTCTGCGTCGAGCTGTCCAGCACGAGCGACGCATTGAACAGATTGAAGGGCGTGGCGCCTTCCACCACTGCCACCTGCCTGGCCTTGTCGATGGACAGCTCGAACGCGCCGCCGCTGCCCAGGACCTGCACGGTCTGGGTGCGGATGCGTACGTGCGGATCGGTTATGTTGTCCTTGGTGATGGCGATGTCGATGTCGGCCTGGGGCAGCTCCAGGATGTCGACGGGCAGATTGACGCCGCTGCGCGCCTTGATCTCGATGCCGTGGGTCGGCCGGATCACGGCGGTTTCGACCTTGCCGAGCTCGGTGCCGAAAACGGTGAGCCCGCCGGCCATCTCAAGCCCGGCGTCGAGGCCGATGTCGAGGGTGACGTCGATGAACGGTCCCTCGCCCGCCTTGGCGCCCTTGATCTGCACGAAGTTGTCCGGCAGGCGCGGCTTCGGAATCCGCGCGCCCGTCACCGCGCTGGTCAGGTCTGCGAAGGCGTTGGTCAGGTCGGTGAGAGCGAGATAGGCGGTCTGGCTCGGACTGGTCGGCGTGACCATGAACTTGATCTGCTTCGGAATCGGAATGCCGCTGGTGGACGCGCGCACCTGGACGGAGGCGAAGGTCTCGATCGCCTTGTCGTAGAACCGGCCGCCGGCGCCGATGCCGACCGAGATGGCATCGGCCGACTGCTCGAACTCCATGGTGTAGTCCTGCAGGTCGATGAACGGCAGGCCGAATGCCTGTTTGAACGCCCCCTGCTCGCCCTTGAACATGGTACCGGAAACGGAGAAGGTCGGCTTGCCGCCCTCGAGCCCCATGCCGACCTGCAGATCCATGGTGGTGCGCGCGGTGGCGACCTTCTTCCTGGCGATGTCGGGATAGACGAACGGAACCTCGGCCTCGCCCACATAGCCGAATTTGACGTCGGGCGGCGCCAGCTCGGCCACCAGGCCGAAGGTGAATTCCACGGGGAGCTGGATCTTCTTGCCGATGCTCGGCTTGAACGACGGCAGCAGCGCCTCGAACCGTGCGCTGATCGACGGCTTTTCGCCCTTGACCAGGGACCCGAGCACGTCGGCGCCGAGTTGGGCCTTGAACAGCAGCGCCGTCGACTGACCGCCGATGAAGGTAATGGCGTCGCGCAGCGGCTTCAGCTTGCCGAGGTCGGCCATACCGAAATAGGTGATGCCCTGGCCCAGATCCACATTGGCGAGCTTGTTCCGGAAGTATGGGCCGAACATGGCCTTCGCCGGAGCGGGCAGGTCCTTTTCGTCCAGCGTTACCTTGCGCACCGCGACCACCATGGCAACGCGGTCGAAGGTCAGCATGTCGGTCAGTTGGATGCCGGGCACGCTGAGGAAGTCGCTGAGCTTCGGCGTGCGCGGCTGTCCCTGGGCGTTGACCGGCTCGAGCGCGAAATAGGTCGACGTGCCCGACTTGAAGACCAGGAAGTTCCACCGCATGGCGATGAAGTTGACGAACCCCGAGATGGTGGACGGGGTCGTCGTCACGCTGGCCATCTCGAGATTGCCCAGGCTGCCGGTAAGCTTCACCGCGTCGAGCGCCTGCTTGACCGAGGGAACGTCCCTCAGCTTGAGGGTGGAGCGGCCGCCCACCTCCTGCTGGAAATTCTGCGCCCTCGCATCCATGGACCCCGCGGCGAGCGCTATCAGGGTGGCGACGCCGGCCGCGATCATGGGGCCGGACATGGCGCGGCACCGGGTGATGCTCATGAGTGTTCCCCCCTGGATGGCGAGCCGCGCTTCCTTCTTCTTGCCAAGGAATTTCGCGCGCTCGCGGACCTCATCGACGGCGTTCCCGCGATCGAGGAATATTATGACGCGACGATGCGAGGGGGAGAAGACAGTAAATTGACCCGCGGGGCCGGATCGCCGCGCGCAAATCGCCGATTCGCGCCGCACTTGCGGGAATAACACCGCTCAGTGACCCGAATCGGCGGTTCGCGCTGCCGTCGAGCGCCTGGCGACGTGCGGGCGAACCCGCTGACCTCGCACGGGAATCCGCCCCTGGCGCGAGGCCAAGGCCCGGTCGTCCGGAGCGAACCATGCCCGATGGCGCAACTGGGGATAAGTTCCCGGCGAAACAAGGGATTTTTCCACTCCGGCCTAGCATCGCGCGCCCTGTTTCTCCAAGTTACCGGTTAACTATGAAGCGGCGCCCTGCACCGCGGCCAGCGAAGCGGTTGCACTGGCGACGGCCATGTAAGGATGGGAATGTCGCGTACCGGCGTCGCATGGGGGTTGGCAACTCTGGCGGCCATCCTCGGGTGACCCGGTGACAGTTCCGCCCAGCCCGCGCCGGCTACCGCTTCCGCCTGCACCGCGAGCAGCGGAAACATCCTTCGCGTCGGCATGCAGCAGGAACACGCCTATCTGGCAAGCGCCGTGGCCGCCGCCAGGAAGGGCGACACCATCTGCATCGATGCCGGAACCTATTTCAACAACACCGCGTTCATCGACAAGGACCTGCGCATCGTCGGCGTCGGCGGCTATGCGCACCTGTACTCCCCCAGCCTGATCAGCTATCGCATGGGCACCCTGATCGTTCGCGCCGACGTCACGCTGGAGAACATCGAGTTTTCCGGCGCGCGGGTGGCGGACGGAAACGGCGCCGGCATCCGCTACGAGGGCGGCAACCTGACGGTCATCAACGGGTATTTCCACGACAACGAGAACGGCATCATGGGCGGGGGCAACCCGTCCAATACGGTTACCATCACGGATTCCAAATTCGTCAACAATGGCGCTGGCGACGGCTTCACGCACGGCATCTACGTGACCGGGCTGAAGCAGTTGACGGTGGAAGACAGCTACTTCGATTCCCAGAACGTGGGGCACCACGTCAAGAGCCTCGCCGCCGAAACCGTCGTGCGCAATTCCACCTTTGAGGACGGCATTGGCGAATCAGACGATATCCCCAGCTACTCCATCGATCTGCCGGTGGGCGGCAAGGCGACCATCGAAAACAACACGTTCCTCCAGCGCAGGGCGACCGATGGCGGACATAACAATCTCTACATCATCAATTACGCCCACACGCAGGGCAAGGGAACGCCGGACGAGGCGCTGAACGTCACCGACAACACATTCATCAATTACCGCTCGGGCGGTGTTGCGGTCACGAGCAGCGTCAAGGCGCCGACCACGATCACGAACAATTCCTTCGTCGGCATCAATCCCTCTCAGGTGGCCAGCGGCAAACTTTCCGACCCGCCGGTCAACGTCAACGCGTTTGACGCCCGGCCGTCCGGCCTGCAGTCGAACAGCCTCGTCGCGCTGCGGTCCGCCGGGCGGACGGGCGATGTGGCCAATTTCGACCGGACGGGCGCGCAGGGCAGCACCCTCGACCAGACGACCGGAATATCGGGCAACAGCGGCATCGCGTATCTGGACGGCACGTTCTTCGTCGCCAATCGCGCGCAGGGAATCGGGCAGCTCGACACGAGCACCGGGACCTCGACATTCTATTTCGGCGCCCCCGGATTCGAGGCGCTGGCAACCGATGGCATCGACCTCTTCGCCGGCCGGTACGACAACGACCGGATCTACCGCTACGGCACCGACGGCATGCTGAAGGACGTCGTCACGCTGGCAGTGCGCGTCGGCGTTACCGGGCTCGATGTCTTCGAGAACCTCCTGTTCGTCGCCGGCCACCTGACCGGCGACGTGCACGTGTTCGACATGACCGGCAACCTGCTCGCCACCATCGGACTGGGGCTCGGCGCCGGCGCCCTGTCGGGTCTGGCGATCGATGCCGCCGATTTCACCCTGTGGGTGGCGACCGGGTTCGGCGACGGCCGGCTGCTGCACTTCGACATCGGCGGCAACCTTCTCGCCTCCTATGACAGCGCCGACATCCAGGGGCTGTATCTCGAAAAGCCGTCCCTCGAATTCTACAACCTGGTCGCCGGCGCGGCGGACTACCAGGTGAGCGGGGCGGACAACCAGGTGAGCGAGCCTGCCAGCCTCGCGCTTCTTGCCGCCGGACTGGCGTTCCTCGGCCTGCGGCGGCGGCGGGCGGCCTCCGGGTCCCGCTGAATCGTCAGCTTTTCCGCTCCGGCACCGCATTCTCGCCGCGCATCTTCATCGCGTACCAGATCACCACGCCCACGGCGACGAACAGCATCGGAACGGCGCCGAGGTTGATCCACGTCCAGCCGAAATAATGCACCGTCGCCCCCGACGACAGGGACAGCACCGATACCAGCCCGTAGATGGCAAAGTTGACGGCTCCCTGCGTCTTGCCCCGCTCGGAGGGCGTATAGGCGCTGGTGATCAGCGTCGTCGCGCCGGTGAAGGCGAAGTTCCACCCCACGCCCAGCAGCAGCATGCCGAGCCAGAAGTCGAATACCCCGACCCCGGCCAGCCCAACCCCGATGCACGCGAACTCCAGCCCGAGCCCCAGCGCGATGATCGGCAGTTCGCCGAAGCGGCGGATCAGGGAGCCGGTGAAGAAACCCGGGGCGAACATGCCGAAGACATGCCACTCGATCACCAGCGCGGTGTCCGCGAAGGCGTGATGGACATGGTGCATGGCGATCGGTGTCGCCGTCATGAGGAAATTCATCACTCCCTGGGCGATCATCGCCGTCAGGGTCGCGACGATGAATACCGGCTGCGTCATGATCGCGATGAGCGGCCGCCCCGGGTCCATGCGCTCGGCGCGGGTGAGCGGTGGAATGTCGAGAAAGGCCAGTACGATGGCCGACAGCACCGCGAGGCCACTGAGGATCAGATAGGGCCCGACGAACTGGCGCAGCCACGGCAGGTCCTTGCCGAGCTTGGCCAGTTCCGGCCCGAGGAATGCCGAGATCACCCCTCCGGCCAGAACCAGCGAGATGGCCTTGGCCTTGTAGTCGAGGTCGGCCGCGTCGGCGGCGGCGAAGCGGTAGAGCTGGCCGAAGCCGGCAAACAGGCCGAACATGAAGGTCGCCGCGGCAAACAGCCAGAAACTGGCGACGGTGATGGCGTAGGCGCCGACCACGCCGGCCACGGCACCGATGGCGGTACCGAGGATAAACCCGGCGCGCCGGCCGATGCGGTGCATGAGCAGCGAGGCGGGAATCGTGGCCACTGCCGTGCCGACGATCACCAGCGAATGAGGCAGTGTGGCGAGCGCCTTCTGCTCGGCGATGCCGTAGGCGATCAGCGGCGCAGTGGCGATCAGCAGCGACCGTGCCGAGCCGAACAGCATCTGGCACGTGGCCAGCACGAAGACGTTCTTCCGGTCGCGGTTCATGGTCGGGACGATGGCAGACTCGGCGGATGGCGGCGCGCGGCGACGGCGGCACGCCCGGTGCGGAAAGTCAGGGATTCTTCGCGTCGATTAGAACGAAGGCAATGCGGCACGGCGCCCCACTGCGGTTGACCCAGGCGTGATTGGTGCCGCGCTGCACCACCACGTCGCCGGCCTTCAGGCGAACCTCGCCGTCATCCAGCAGCATGTCGATCTCGCCGGACAGGATCACGGCGTAATCGACGCTGGCGGTGCGGTGCATGAACGGATGGCGCGCCGGCGCGTCGCCGGCCGCGAGGCCCAGCTCCGCCTTCATGGCCTCGTTGCTGGCCTGCGGGCCCGCGGCGCCGACCGGCTTGAATTCCACCACGCGGAAGACCGACCCGCCGACGGGCGGCGCCACGCCGGTCTGGCGGTCGCCCTTGTCGCCGGCGTCCGTGTTGTCGGCCGGCGTCGTGTCCTCAACCCACATCAGGGCGGAAACCGTGCCCCCCGCCTCGCGCACCCGCACGTTGGACGCGGGACCGTCCATGGCGACGATGGCCCTGCCGTCGGCGTCGTAGCCGGTGACGACGCGCCTGATACCGATGCTCATGGTCCCTTCCCCGGCGCGACGCGAAGGGGCCGCCACCGGCACCGCCGGCGGCAGCCCCGCACGTCGCCCCGATCGCGCTATCCCTTGGTCAGGTCGCGGGTGGCCTTCACCACCGCGGGCCCGGTGTTGACCGTATCCCTGATCAGCTTCTCCAGCCGCTCGGCGCCCTGCCATTCGACATTGATGCGGGCCTTCGTGGCGGCGCTGACGAACGCCTTGTCGTGGGCCATCGCCTTCACGGCGGCGCGCAGCTCCGCGATGCGGGCGGCCGGAACCCTAGGCGGCGTCACCAGCGCCTTCTGCATGGTGCGTCCCAGGGTCAGGAAGGTGAACACGCCCCTGGTCGTCTTGTTGTCGGTGATTTCCTGCAGCAGCGGCACGTCCTTCATGCGCGGGTCGCGCTCCATCGCCATCTGCACCAGGAACTTGATCTTGCCCTCCTTGATCCAGGTGGGCCGCACCTGCTCCCAGATGGAATAGGAGGCCAGCGTGCCTTCCACCTCGCCCCGCTCCATGGCGACGACGATGGTGCTCATGCCCTTGTAACCGAGCACGATCTTGAATCTGGTCTTGATCGCCCGGTTCAGCATGTTGGGGATGATGAACTGGTTCACCCCGCGTCCGCCGGCGCCGATGATGACCTGCATCTTCTGCGCATCGCGGATGCTGTTCGCCTTGGCGTTCCGCGTCACCGCGATGACGCCGGGATCGAATGCAGTCAGCGAGCCCAGCGGGATGAAATCCTCTGCCTTGTACTTGATGCCCTTCTCGGCATAGAGGAGCTGGTTGGTCGGCGTGCCGTCGTAGATCAGCCCGATCACCGTGCCGTCGCGCGGCGACACGTTGTAGATGTGGTTGGCCATCTTGATGCCGCCGCCGCCCGGCATGAACTGGGCCACCACGCCGGGCTTTCCGGACAGGTGGCGGCCGAGGTGCCTGGAGATCAGCGTGGTCAGAACCCCGTACCCGCCGCCGGCCCCGAACGGGCTCAGCACCGTCACCGTCTTGCCCTTGTAGAAATCGTCCGCCTGTGCGCCCTGGACGCCGCCAAGGCAAAGCACAAGCGCGGCCAGAGAGGCCGCCGTTTTCATGACCCGCATAACGTTTTTCTCCCTGCCCTGCTTGTCTCAGCCGCCTCCGATTCCGGCGCGGCATCCGAAAACCCGGAATGAGCATAACGCCAAACCGCCGCGGGACGAAACCGGGTTATGGCCGGTGCCTGGGGCCAGTGCCTGAATCGCATGCGGATCGCGGACGTGACCGCCGGGCGCGGAGGACGCAACGGCCGCTCAGTCGAGCAGCCTGGAGCCGAAAAACAGCGGCGACAGACCGCGCACGATGTCGAGCGAGCCCTCGGCGGCGAAATCCTCCAGCCGCAGATGCGGGTTGTGCGGGCGGATGCGCTCGAACTCGGCGCGCGCCTTGGCGTCCGCCGGCGGCGGGATGGTGGCGTCGATCATCATCTTCGAGCCGAAACGCTGCCAGAGCGCGGTACCGGGAGCCCCCAGCTCGGGCAGGGCGGCGTCCATGGCGTGGTTGTGGGTGCCGGGGATGATCACCACGTCGCGCTCGGGATTCACGCGGGTGGTCAGCGCCCACAGAATTTCCAGCGGATTGTGGATGTCCACGTCCTGGTCGATGGCGATGGCGAGCTTGGGATGCTGGTATTCCGCCGACAGCGCCGCCATCAGCAGGTTCTTCGCCTCGCCGTAGGCGCGCGGCGTCATCTGCACCACCACGCCGAAGATGCCCGGCAGCACCAGCACGTTGTGCAGCTCCGGCCCGCCGCCCACGGTCTTCAGCCGCCGGTAGATGGCGGCGCTCATGGGCACCTTGTGGAAGACGCAGCCTTCCATCTCCGAACCGTTCTGCAGGTTCTTGAAAATGGCGTCGCTGCGCCGCGACATGAAATGGTATTCGACGATGGGATTCTTGCCGGTTCCGGTAACGTAGTAGTCCTGGAACTCGGAGAACGGGCCCTCTTCCTCGCGCACGTTGGGCGGAATGTATCCTTCCAGCACGATCTCGGCGTCGGCGGGAACCTCCAGGTCGACGGTCTCGCACTTGACCATCCGCACCGCCTCGTCGAGATAGCCGCCGGCGATCTCGAATTCGTCGGTACCGTAGGCCGCGGTGGTGGCGGCTGCGGCGTAAAAGAGCGGATGGTGGCCGATCATCACCGCCACCGGCATGGGCTCGTTGCGGGCCTGGTATTTCAGGTAATTCTTCCACGAATGGCGCGGATAAAGCAGGATTCCCGACTTGTTCGGCCCCTTGATCTGCAGGCGGTGGAAGCTGAGATTGCGCTGACCGGTGTCCGGGTCCTTGGTGACGACGAGGCCGGAGCCGATCACCGGTCCGCCGTCGCGCTGGCCGGCGACGTGAACCGGAAGCTTGGTCAGGTCGAACTGTCCCTTTTCCAGCTTCACCTCCTTCACCGGGCCGTCCGCCACCATCACCGGCGGGATCAGCCGGCCAAGGCGGTCGGCCACGTGCGGCACCAGCGCCTCCTGGCTCACCCCGAAGGCAAGCGCGGCGTGGCGCACGTTCGCCGGCGCCTGGCCCAGCGAGCGCCAGCCGTTCGGCAGGTTCTCGAACAGCAATGCCTTTTCCCGCGACTGGTAGAGCAGCGCCCCCATCTGGGTCAGCGGGTCCACCGGCTTGTCGATGCGGATCAGTTCGCCGGCTTCCTCCAGCTCGGCGATCCAGCTACGCATGTCGCGGGGCTGCTGGTTGGAGCGGGCTGCTGTCGTCATGGCTTGCCTCTGAAGCAAAAGCCGCGACGGAAAGCGCCGCGGGCGCGAAAGGGGAAAAGCGTATTTTGCCAGATTTCGACGGATCGCCCAGTGCGTCACCGGGTCGCGGCGACGGAGTCTTCCCGGTTTTCCGGGGTTCGGCCGCCGCCGACAGGATGTGTGTACTTGTGCAGGGACGGGCCGTGACGGCATAATCCGCCCAGCGGTCCGTGCGGACGGCGCAAGAATTCAGGGAGACGAAAGATGACGGGCGCACTTCATCCCAGACGTATTTTCACGCGTGGTTTCGCCGCCGCATCGTCGCTGGCGCTGGGCATGGCGCTGTTTGCCGCGGCGCCGGCGCAGGGCCAGACGGTCACGCTGCGCATGCACACCCACGTGCCGCCGGTGGCGTCGTCCTACAAGAATCTCAAATGGTGGACACAGAAGGTCGAGAAGGAATCCGGCGGCAAGATCAAGATCCAGCTCTTCGGTTCCATGCAGCTGGGCGGCAGGGCGGCCGACCTCTACGACCAGGCGAAGAACGGCGTGGTCGACATCGCCTGGACGCTGCCGGGCTACAAGGGCGGTCTGTTCCCGCGGCTGTCGGTGTTCGAGCTGCCGTTCATCGGCGCACCGGCGCGCATCGCCTCGCCGGCAGTGGACGCGTTCGTGCGCAAATGGGGCAAGGAGGAATGGGGCGCGGTGCATGTCATCGTCGCGCATTCGGCGGGCGAGTCGGTGCTGCACTCCAAGCCGCATCCCATCGTCAAGCTGGCGGATTTCAAGGGGCTGAAGATCCGCACGCCGTCGCGCATCTCCAGCGCAGCGCTGGAAGCTCTGGGCGCGACGCCGGTGCCCATCCCGGGCCTCAAGATCACCGAGGCGCTGCTGCGCAACGTGGTCGACGGCGCGGTGGCGCCATGGTCCATTTCGCTCGCCATCCGCACCATCGACGCCGCCAAGTTTCACACCGAAACGACACTGCACGAGCCGACGCTGGCGATGCTTATGAACAAGCAGAGCTATGCCAGGCTGCCGGCCGACCTGAAGAAGGTGATCGACGCCAACTCGGGCGAATGGCTGGCCAAGGAATTCGGCAGTCGCTGGGAAAAGGACGACAAGCCGGGTCCCGCCAAGGCGAAGAAGCTGGGCCACCCGGTGCTCAGGGTGGCGCCGGCAGAGCTGGCGCGCTGGCGCAAGGTATCGCAGCCGGTCTACGACCAGTGGGTCAAGGACATGAATGCCAAGGGCCTGCCCGGCAAGCAGATGCTTGACGATGCCGAGCGGCTGATCGCCAGGTACGCGGCGGAAGACAAGGCAAAATAGCCCATGGCCTCCGACCAGGGGAGCGGGCAGGGCGTCGGCGCCCCGCCCGCTCGCGTGCATGGGCCCGGCCAGCCCCTCGGCGGATCGACCGGTGCCCGCCAGTTGCTGCGCCTGACCCAGTGGCTGGCGCTGGCGGGCGGGGTGCTGCTGCTGGGGGCGGTGGTGCTGACGGTGGCCAGCGTGACCGGACGCTACGGGTTCGGCACGCCGGTGCCGGGCGACTACGAGTTGGTCGAGATCATCTGCGCCGTCGCCATCTTCCTGTTCTTTCCCTATACCCACGCGACCGACGGCAACATAAGCGCCGAATTCTTCACCTCCGGCCTGTCGCTGCGCCACCGTCGCATCCTCGACGCGGTGCATGACGTCGTCTTCGCCGTCATCGCCGCCATGCTCGCCTGGCGGCTGGGCCACGGGCTGGTGGACAAGTTCCACAGCGGCGACATGAGCATCCTGATTCATATCCCGCTGTGGTGGGCGTACAGCTTCGCCGTGCTGTCCATGGCGCTGCTCGCCGTCATCTGCGTCTGGCGCATCGTCGCCGTGATCGGGATGCTGCGGCGATGACCGATTTCGAGCTCGGCATCGCGCTGTTCGCGCTGATGATGGCGCTGATCGTCGTCCGCATGCCCATCGCCATCTCCATGTTCCTGTGCGGCGCACTCGGCTTCGGCCTGATCGCCGGATGGACGCCGCTGATCGGTCTGATGGCGGAAGCTCCCTATTCGCGGGTCGCCAACAACGAGCTGACCGTGATCCCGCTGTTCGTGCTCATGGGCCAGTTTGCGTCCGAGGGCGGAATCAGCCAGGCGCTCTATCGCTCGGCGCGGGCCTGGGTCGGGCATTACCGCGGTGGAATCGCCATGGCGACCATCGGCGGCTGCGCCGCGTTCGGCGCCATCTGCGGCTCATCGGTGGCCACCGGCGCCACCATGGCAACCGTGGCCATGCCCGAGATGCGCCGCTACGGCTATTCCGGTGCCTTGGCCACCGGCGTGCTGGCGGCCGGCGGTACGCTGGGCATCCTGATCCCGCCCTCCATCATCCTGGTCATCTACGCCATCCTCACCGAGCAGTCGCTGGCGCACCTGTTCCTCGCCGCGATCATCCCCGGCATCATCGCCACGGCCGGATACGGCATCGCGGTCTGGGCCTATGTGCGCATCCGCCCCGAGGCGGGCCCCGCGGCCGAGCCGGCACCGTGGCCCGAGCGCATTCGCAGCCTGAAGACCGTCTGGCCGGTGGCGGTCATCTTCGTCACCGTGATCGGCGGCATCTATGTCGGCGCGTTCACGCCGACCGAGGGTGCCGCCATCGGCGCCGCGGCCACCGGGCTGTTCTCGTGGACCATCGGCGGCATGCGCATCGCCGGCATCAAGGCGGCGATTCTGGAGACCGCCAGGATCTCCGGCATGATCTTCCTGATCCTGATCGGAGCCGAGTTCTATTCGTCGTTCCTGGCCCTGTCGCAGATCCCGGTATCCCTGTCGGAATGGATCGGCGGGCTCGGCTGGCCGCCGTACTCGATCCTGCTGGTGATCGTCGTCATCTACCTGATGCTCGGCTGCGTCATGGACGGGCTGGCGATGATCCTGCTCACCATTCCGGTCTTCCTGCCCATGATCATCGGGCTCGATTTCGGCATCCCCGCCGAGGCGGTTCCCATCTGGTTCGGCATCCTGGTGCTGATCGTGGTCGAGGTGGGGCTGATCACGCCGCCCATCGGCATCAATGTCTACGTCATCAACTCCATGGCGGAAGGGGTGCCGATGACCGAGTCGTTCAAGGGGATCGTTCCGTTCTTCCTGTCCGACCTGGTGCGCATCGCGATTATCCTGCTGGTGCCGGCGACCACGACCTGGCTGGCCGGGGTGGGGTAAATGCGATAAGTGAATCCGAGAACCGGCGTGCCGAGGGGACACATCCGGCGCAGTGCGAGGCGGCGCAGCGATCCCGCCAGAAAAAAACGCAGACATTAAAGACAACCCAGGAGGAATCGACATGATCACGCGTCATTTTGCGGCCGCCGCCGTTCTCGCGGCGGCGGCGGGGCTGACGGCGGCCGGCCCCGTGCGGGCCGATACCGAACTCAAGGCCCTGTCGTCCATGGCCACCAACCTGATCTACACCCAGGCCTACCGCCAGCTGTTCATCGACCCGGCGAACAAGGCGGTGGACGGCATCAGGATCAACTACGTGGGCGGCCCGGAGGTCACGCCGGCCAGCAAGGCGGCCGAGGCGATCAAGCGCAACGTCGTCGACGTCCTGTACGGGCCGGCGGCCTATTACGCCGGGCTGGTGCCGGAGGCCCTTGCCGTGGCGGGCGCCTCCGTCAATGCGCTGGAGGCGCGCAGGAACGGCGGGATCGATGCGCTCAACGCGATCTGGGCCAAGCGGATCGACGCCAGGATCCTCGCCTGGGGCATCTCGGAGACCCGCTACAACCTCTACCTGACCGCGCCGCCCAAGATCACCAGCGACATGGTGACGTTCGAAGGGGTGAAGATCCGCTCCTCGCCTCTTTACAAGCACCTGCTCGAGGCGGTGCACGCCACCCCCATCGCCATCGCCGCGCCGGAGTTCTACACCGCGATGGAGCGCGGGCTGGTGCAGGGCTCGGGCTGGCCGTCGGTCGGGCTGGCGGGCACCGGCGTCGCCAAGTTCATGAAATACCGGCTCGACCCGCCGTTCTACCGCGCCAACCACATGATCATCATGAACCTGAACAAATGGAAGGCGCTGACGGCGCAGCAGCGCGCCGCGCTGCAGAAGGTGGCGCTCGACTACGAGAAGCAGTCCATCGACTTCGTCGGCCGGACCGCCAGGGCCGAGGAGGACACGCTGAAGAAGGGCGGCATGAAGATCATCGCCCTCTCGGGCAAGGCGCGGGAGTACTACGAGACCCGCGGCAACGACAATCTGTGGAAGATCGTCGAGAAGCGGTCACCCTCGGCCGCGATGCTGCGCAGGCTGCTCAACCCGTAACGGAGTCGCGACGCAATGGCGGACGGACGGGCGCACCCCGTCCGTCCGCTTCGTTTCCGGCGTGCCGCTGTTCGGCGAAGCCGTGCCGGACCGGTCGGCGCGGCGCTCAGCCTTCCACGCGCAGCCAGCCGAGGGAGCGCATCAGCGGCTCGTCGGTCATCCAGAACAGCGTGGCATCGGTCTCCGCGCGATGTTCCGCCGGCCGCCAGCACGGAACGGCGATCACGTCGCCGCGCCGCCAGGCGAAGCTCTCGCCGTCGATGATCGTGGTACCCGTTCCTTCCGCACAAGCGTAGATGCGGTTGGCGGTGGTGCGCAGCGGCGCGGTGCGGGTGCCGCCCTCCAGCCGTTCCATGTAGAGCGCGATGGACGCCATGGCCGGATCGCCGAGCTGGACGCGGCGGCCGAACGTACCCTTCGGGTCCGGCTTCTCCCGGTCGAGCGAGGCCTGCACCTTGTCCCACGGGAAGATGAACGGGCAGTCGTTGGGCACCGCGGCGACGGGCTCGTAGCCGGCCGGATGCTGCTCGTAGAACATGGGCTCCAGCAGGTGCGTCAGCGGCGCATCGAGGCAGTCGAGCCAGTAGCACGGGCCCTCCGCCTCGCTGCCGTGTCCGTGCCAGCACCAGTTGGGGGTGAGCAGCACGTCGTTGGGCCGCATCTCCAGCCGCTGGCCGTCCACCACCGTGTACGATCCCTCGCCTTCGAGGATGAAGCGCAGCGCGTTGGGGGTATGGCGATGGCTGCGCGCCTTCTCGCCCGGCATGATCATCTGATAGGCGGCGATCAGCGTGCGCACCGTGGCGTAGGTGTTGTTCTCCACCGGGTTGAACAGGATCAGGTTGCGCCGCTCGGCCAGTTCGGTGTCGATCAGCCGGCCGGCGGCGGTCAGCGCCGCACGCCCGTCGGCCCAGCGCCACATGGCGGGCAGGAAGTTCCTGTACGGCTCGGGATAGAGCGACGGGGTCGGCTTGGCCCAGCCGGCGTTGATGCTGCGCGGCGCCAGCTCGTCGTAAAGCGCGTCGAGGTTTTCCACCTTTTCCAGCTCGGCCGGCCGCAGCATGGGCATTCCTCCTCTCCGCCGGTTCAGTTCTACGTCCCGCCGCGTACCCGGTCGATCAGCGCCGCGGAATCCGCCGGCGCCGCGGCGCCGCGCCAGGCCACATGGCCGTCGGGGCGCACCAGCACCAGCGGCCGCTCATAGGCCTCGAGGACGGCGGGATCGTCGAGGCGAGTCACTGCGAGCGGCATGGCGCGGGAGGCCGCCGCGGCGACGATGGGCGCCGGATCGGGCGGTTCCGCCCCCAGCGCCAGCAGCACGAAGGAGCGGCCGAACAGGTCCAGGGTGGAGCGACCGTCGGCCAGCCGGACATGCGGGGCGCGCGAACCGGGCCGCGCCGTCTGCACATAGACCGCGTGGTCGGCCGGCGGCGCCGGCGTGCCGTCCGGGACGACGATCGGCGAGCCCTCGTAGACATAGCCGAGATGGATGCCGAGGGTGTTCCATTCCCGCATCATCGCCTGCGCGAATGCGGCACCGACCCGCGTGCGACAGGCCGCCCCGTCCGGCGTCGCGTCCAGCAGCGCCGGGTTGCGGCCCGGCGACAGCATGCGGGCAAGATTGCCGCTGGCCTCGGTCACGTTGCGCAGCGCGACGGGCCGGCGCTCGACGGTGTAGCTGTCGAGCAGGGACCTGCCGCCCCAGCCGGCCAGCACGGCGTCCAGCTTCCAGGCAAGGTCGACCGTATCGCCGACCCCGGTGTTCATGCCGAACCCGCCGGTGGGCGAGGTGACGTGCGCCGAATCGCCGGCTATGAACACGCGCCCGTCGCTGTAGCGTTCGGCCACCAGTTCGCGGCGCACCCAGGGAACGACGGACAGCAGCTCGTAGTCGAAGTCGCGGCCGACCGCGCGGCGAATCGCGGCGTGGATCTCGGGTTCGGGCGGCGCGACGCGCCCTGTGCCGCAATTGATGATGGAAAAGCGCCACTCGTCGCGCCCGTTGATGGCGACGAGGGTCGCCCACGTTCCCCCGGTGTCGAGAAAGATGAAGCGGTAACCGCGGCGGATGGGATGCAGCGTCTCGAAATCCCGGCAGCGGAAGATCACGTTGGTGGTGTAGGTCAGGGCCGGGTTGCCCGCCATGGGCGTGCCCATCTGCCCGCGCACCGCGCTGCCCGCCCCGTCGCAGCCCGCCAGATAGCGCGCCCGGATGCGAATATGCCGCTCCAGCCCTGCGTCGTCCACCAGCGCCGTCACGCCGTCCGGGTCCTGCTCGCAGGAGACGAAGCAATGGCGGTAGCGCAGATCGACACGGCCGGTGGACTCGGCGAACCGGCGCAGAACGGGGTCGAACATGTTCTGCGGGCAGCGCTCGCGCCGCTGCGGGCTCTGCGGCGGCGGCTTCGCCTCGTTCATGGCCGGCGATTCGAAGCGGCCGATCTCCCAGCCCCCGGCGAGCGACCCGGCGACGTAGACGTTGTCCTGCGGATAGTCGCGCGGATAGGGCGCCGCTTCCACATCGCCGACGATGCCCCAGCGGCGGCAGAATTCCATGGTGCGGATACCGACCAGGTCCTGGCGCGGCTGAAGGATGGATCCGTCCGTCCGCTCGACCACCATGCACGGGACGCCACGCCAGCCGAGATCGCCGGCAAGCGCCAGCCCCACCGGCCCGGCGCCGACGATCAGTACCGGCGTTTCAAGGTCCACCGTCGCTCCTTCGCCCATCGATGTTTTCCGCCCGTTCGTCGCGTGCGGGGATGGTGTATGATCTTTTCCATAAATGCAAAGCGCGGCGGCGCGCAAATCCGGCGCGCCGATCGCCCGAACGCAGGACAGGAGAGGAGACACCCATGCGAAACCATAACGGGCCTCGTGCCCTTGTCGCGGGCCTGACGGTCGCCATGGGCGCCGTGGCCGCCATGCCGGCCGCGGCGCAGAGCGCGGCGGATTTCTACCGGGGCCGGACGGTAACCCTGTCGGTGGGTCTGTCGGCCGGCGGCACCTACGGGCTGTTCGGCCGTCTGCTGACCGCCCACTGGGCCAACCACATTCCCGGCAAGCCCGCCATGGTTACCCAGTTCATGACCGGGGCGGGCGGGCTGACCGGCGCCAACCACCTTGGCAACGCCGCACCGCGCGACGGCAGCTTCTTCGCCCTGTTGTTCAAGGACGCGGTGATTACCCAGGCGCTGCGGCCCAAGGCGGCGAAGTACGACGCCCGCCGGTTCAGGTGGGTGGGGCGCATGCAGATCTACAACGCGGTGCTGCTGGTCTCGGGCAAGTCCGGCGTCCGCACGCTGGATGACGCGAAGAAGCGCGAGGTGCTGATGGGCGCCACCAGCGGCAAGGCCACGGGCAGCTATATGCTGCCGATCATGGCCAACGCCATCCTGGGTACCAGGTTCAAGGTGATCTCCGGCTACAAGGGTGCGGCAGGCATGAACCTCGCCATGGAGCGGGGCGAGACCCATGGCTGGGCCGGAGGCGCGTTCATGGGCTACAAGGGTGTGAAATTCGACGAGTTCAGGAACGGCCAGGTGGTCATGCTCATGCAGTCGGGCGAGGCGCGCGATGCGCTGATCCCCGACGTGCCGCTGCTGCGCGAGCTGGCAAAGGACGAGGCAACGCGCGAGGTGGTCAACTTCATCGACTCCTCCAACGTGATCGGGTTTTCCATCGCTACGCCGCCGGGCGTGCCGGACTCGCTTGTTGCGGCGCTGCGCGCCTCGTTCGACGCCACCATGGCGGACCCGGCCTTCATCGCCGACGTGAAGAAGCGCAAGTTCGAGCTCACGCCCATGAAGGGCGCACCGCTGCAGCGCTACGTCGGCGAAACGCTGAAGGCCTCACCTGCCGTAATCAAGCGGGCGCGCGAGATGCTGAAGCTCTAGGCGAAACGCGGGCGGCGCGTGGCGGGACGCATCGGCAGGCGCGCTCCCTGGTCGGGACCGGACGGAAGGGTCTCGCCGTTCAGGACGGCGGTGCTCGTGGCGTTGTGCGTGCCGGGCACGGTCATCGCCTGGGAGTATCTCACGGGCGTCCACGCCGCCGAGCCCGTCAAGGCGATCATCAAGGCCGCCGGGCTGTGGACCATCCGGCTGCTGTTCGTGGCGCTGGCGGTCACGCCGCTGGCGCAGGCGCTGCGCTGGCCGTCGCTGGCGCTGGTGCGGCGCATGATCGGGGTCGCCGCCTTCGCCTATGCCGCGCTGCATCTCGCCGCCTTCGCCGCCGACAAGATGTTCGATCCAGCCGTCGTTGCGCGCGAGATCGCGCTGCGCATCTACCTGACCATCGGCATGGCGACATGGCTGGTGCTGGCCGCGCTCGCCGCCACCTCCACCGACGCCGCCGTGCGCCGCATGGGGCGGCGCTGGCGGACGCTCCATCGCGCCGTCTACGCCGCCGCCCTGCTGGCGGTGGTGCACTTCTTCCTGCAGACGCGTCTCGATGTCTCCGAACCTGTCGTCATGGCCGGATTCCTGATCTGGCTGGCCGCCTATCGCGCCATGCTGTGGCGCGCCGGTCCACGCCGGGCGACAGCGCCGGAGGCGCTTGCCCTGCTGGCCGCCGGGGCCGGGACGCTCTCTGCGCTGGGCGAGGCGCTCTATTTCCACCTGCGCACCGGCGTTCCCCCGCTGCGGCTGCTGGAAGCCCATCTGACGCTGGCCACCGGGCTGCGGCCGGGCTGGATCGTGCTCGGAGCAGGGCTGGCGGTGGCCGCCGCCACGCTGGGCGCGCACTGGAAACCGCGTCGCGCAACGGCGTAAGATCGCCCGAACCTCAAGGAGACACGCCAATGGCGACCGTCCGGTCCTTTACCCTGGCGGAAGCGGCCCTGCCCGCGGATCTGCTCGACGAGATGGAGCGGATGAACGGCGAGGCCGCCGATCTGCATATCTGGCTGCGCACCCGCGCCAACGCCCCCATGCGCCGCCCGTGGCACGAGGGCGCGACCGAGCCGGCGGGCGGCGCCGGGCCGGCGCGCGCCGTGCCGCATCTGTGGAAATGGGACAGCATCGTCCCTTACCTGCACCGCATCGCCGCCATCGCGCCCCTGGATTTCACCGACCGCCAGCAGTTCCTGCTCACCAATCCGGGCTTCGGCGGGCAGCTCAAGGTGACCAATACCATCCGCGTCGCCGTCTCCATCTACAAGCCGGGCGACGTGGCGCCGGTGCACATGCACACGCCCAACGCCAGCCGCACCATCCTGTCCGAGGCCGGCGGCTATACGCTGATCGAGGGCGAGCGCTGCACCGCGGCGCGCGGCGACCTGATCCTCACCCCCAACGGTACCTGGCACGGCCACGGCAACGACGATGCCGAGCCGGTGATCTGGATGGACGTGCTGGACTGGCCGCTGATCGAGTCGCTCGACGCCATCTGGATCCGCGAAAGCGGCGAGGCCGCCACCGCCAATGCCCCCGCACCGGCGGCGGACCATTCGCGGCGTTTCTACGGCGCCGGCGGCATCGTGCCGCGCTTTGCGCCCGAGGTGCGCGGCGAAGGGCGGAAGGTCTCGCCCATGTTCCACTTCGCCGGGCGCGACGTGATGGCCAGCCTGCACGGCATGCGCGACCAGGACGGCAGCCCGTGGGAAGGCATCAACGTGGAGTTCGTCAATCCGCTGAACGGCGCGCCGGTGTTCGCAACGCTGGGTTACGGCGCCCAGCTTCTGCGCCCGGGCGAGGCGACGCGCCCGTTCCGCCACACCGCCAGCACCCTCTACACCGTACTGGAGGGCCGCGGCGTCACCGAGGTGAACGGCCGGCGGCTGGAATGGGGACGCAACGACATCTTCGTGGTGCCGGGGCACCTGTGGCGGCGCCACGTCAACCAGGATGCGTCGCATGACGCGGTTCTCTACTCCGTCACCGACGCGCCGCTGCTGAAAGCCATCGGCCACTACCGCGCCCAGGGACGCAGCGAAAGCGGCGACCCGATCGAGCTGTGCCCCCCCCTACGCCGCCGCCAGGCCGAGCCGTTCGTCGCGGCGGCGCAGCCACCAGATGACGGGCACCGAGAGGACCACCATCCACGCCTTGCCCACCACCTGTCCGGCAAGGAAGTCGAGCCTGCCGAAGGCGAGGTAGAGGAACGCCACGCTGTCGACCACCAGCCCGACGATGCCGCTGGCGAACACGGCCAGCACCAGCCGGCGGCGCTGCAACGGTGTATAGACGCCGAGATCGGCGAATTCCGAGATCAGGAAGGCGGCGGCCGAGGCCAGCACCAGCGCCGCCGGCGCCACCAGGGCCGATAGCGCCGCGCCGGCCAGAATGGCGCCAACCGCCCAGCCGAGACCGAGCCGCCGCTGCACCAGATCGCGCAGCACCAGCGCCAGGCCGATCATCAGCACGCCGCTCGGCGCCATCAGCCCGGGCAGCACCGGGATCAGGCACGGGCCGTCCTTGATGCAGACGGCGCCCAGATTGCCGATCATCCAGTTGGCCGCCGGTATGCACAGGGCAAATCCGGCGAGAAACGCATAGCCTTCCAGGCTGCGCCGGTCGATCCGCTGGTCACGCTGGTCACGCTGGTCACTCATGGCTGACGCTCGTACTCCTTACCGGCCGGCGTCCGTTCCGCCGGCCATGAACCGCTCGTATCCGCCGGCGCGCAGGGTGCACGCCGGACAGGCGCCGCAACCGTACCCCCAGGGGTGGCGCGTGCCCCGCTCGCCAAGATAGCAGCTATGGGTCTCCTCGCGCACCAGATCGACCAGCGCCGCGCCGCCAAGCTCCCGCGCCAGCGCCCACGTGGCCGCCTTGTCGATCCGCATCAGGGGCGTATGCAGCACGAACCGGCTGTCCATGCCGAGATTCAGCGTCACCTGCAAGGATTTCAGCGTGTCGTCGCGGCAGTCGGGATAGCCGGAACAGTCGGTCTCGCACATGCCGCCGACCAGATGGCAGATACCGCGCCGGCAGGCCACCGCGGCGGCATAGGTGAAGAACAGGATGTTGCGGCCGGGCACGAAGGTGGTGGGCAGGCCGGTCCCGGTGAACAGGATTTCCGCCTCGCGGGTGAGCGCGGTATCGCTGATGGCGCCAAGCGTCGCCAGGGTCAGAACACGATCCTCGCCCAGCCGATCCGCCCAGCGCGGAAATGCAGCCGCCAGTTTCGCCCGCAGCACGGTACGGCAGTCCAGCTCCACCGCATGGCGCTGGCCATAGTCGAAGCCGATGGTCTCCACCCGGTCGAAGCGATCGAGCGCCCAGGCGAGGCAGACGGTGGAATCCTGCCCGCCCGAGAACAGCACCAGCGCGTGTTCGGCTATGGACACGGGGCTCCCTGCTCGTGGACCGCACCGGCCGGAGAATCACGCCCAGCGGATGGGGACCCGGCGCACCCCGGCCGGGCCGCCGTAGGCGAGCTTCACCACATTGACGGTCTTTGCCAGTTCGGGCGAGCCGGAATAGTAGGCGGGCACGCCCCTGCCCACCTTCACCGGCCGGTTCCAGTGGCCGAGCGCCACATAATCGGCGCCGGTGGCGGCAAGCTCGATATCGCTGATCAGCCAGGCGGCGCGCATGTCGGTGCTGAGATCGGGTTTCGGATCGTAATGGCCGTGGGCGGTGGCGATCTGCCAGCGCGTCGTGCGCCGGCGCGGGCGGCGCAGGGGAAACATGTCGTCGTAATCGCGATGCGCGTGGCCCCAAATCTCCAGCTCGAATTCGGCGAACAGCACCGCCTCGTCATGGGTGACGCCGAGCACGTGGACGTTTTCCGGATCGGAGACCCCCCCGCGCCGCCACGGCGATTCGGGAAGCGCGGGATCGTGGTTGCCGGGCAGGATCACCACCGGCCGCCCGGCATCGCCGAGCAGCCGCGTCGTGCGGTCGAGCAGCGCCATGGGCAGGCGGTTGTGTTCGAAGATGTCGCCCGCCAGCAGCACCAGGTCGGCAGCCAGGTCCTGTGCCGTGCGCAGCACCGCCCTCAGTCCCGCCGTGCCGTCGCCGCCATGCGCCTCGGCGGTGGACCCGTCGTCTACATGTAAATCCGAGCTGTGGACGATCACCAGCCCGGCGCGATCCGCCGCGCGCCGGCGGCCGTTCGGTGACGATTTTCCCACGACGATCTTTTCCCGGAACCCGGCCTTGCTGCTGCATGGGCGCCCCGGCGCGGAATATCCGCACCGGAACCTCGGGTTTCTTTATCGGTATCCGGGCGCCCTCTTGTCAACCGGGGCGGACAACGGGTCGCGTCAGCGCCAGCCCACCCGATCGAAGATCTTTACCGCCTCGGCCTTGTTCTCGCCCAGCGTCGCCACGTTGATGGCCTCGGCCTTGAAGTCGCCCCAGTCCGCGACCACCGGCGAGAGCCCGGCCCCGGGCCGCACCGGGAACTCGTGGTTGGCCCGGGCGAACAGGCGCTGCGCCTCGGTCCCGGACAGGAACTCCAGCAGCTTCACCGCGTTGGCCCTGTTCTTCGCCGAGACCGTCACCCCGGCGCCGGCGATGTTCATGTGGGCGCCGCGGCCGTCCTGGTCGGGCCAGAACAGCCCCACCCTGGCCGCCGCGTCGCGGTCGGCCTGCTTCTTCGAGGTGAGCAGCCCGCCGTAATAATAGGTGTTGGCGATGGCGAGATCGCAGGCGCCGGCGGCGACGGCGTGAATCTGGTCGCGGTCGCCGCCCTGCGGCTTGCGCGCCATGTTGGCGACCACCCCGGCCGCCCACTTTTCCGCGTTTTCGTGGCCCAGCGCGGCGATCAGCGCGGCCAGCAGGGTCTGGTTGTAGGTGGACGACGAACTGCGCACGCAGATGCGGCCCTTCCATCTCGGATCGGCCAGGTCGGCGTAGGTGGAAAGCTCCGACGGTTTCACCCGGTCCCTGGCATAAAACACCACCCGCGCCCGCGCCGACAGCCCGAACCAGTAGCCGCGCGGATCGCGGAACCGGGCCGGCACGTTCCTTTCCAGGACCGGTGAGGACACCGGCTGCAGGACGCTGGCCACCCGCGCGTTGTGCAGATGCGCCACGTCGGTGGTGAGCAGGATATCGGCGGGACCGTCGCGGCCTTCGCTCTTCAGCCGCTCGAGAAGCTGCGCCTCCTTGGCCGTCAGCACGTTGACCCTGATGCCCGTTTCCCGGGTGAACAGGTCGAATACCGGCTTGATCAGGTGGGACTGGCGGGCGGAATAGACGTTGACCTCGCTCGCCTGCGCCGCGCCGGCGGCCAGCGCGGAGGCGAGAGCGATGCCGAGAAAGCGGGGATACGCGACCATGACCGGGGCCTCCTTGGTATCGGGTCGATGCGATTGAAAATAAGAATGAGTTGCAATAGAACCGACTGATAGCACCGCCGGGCGCCCTTGCCAAGGGAATTCAGAACCATTCTCAATACATCGGGGTCAGGAAAGTCATGCCGGCGGCAGTCAAGGCCGGCTCCCGGCCGGGCGGGGGAGCGGGACGGGTCAGGCTCGACGACCCCTGGGATCAGGACGGAACGTCGGATCCGGCATCGGGAAAGACGAACACGCCCTCGCCGTCCACCCGCGACGTCATCGGCTGTCCGACTTCCGGCAGGGGCCCGCGGCGCAGCCGGGCGATCACCGTTTCCGCCGCGACGCCATCGGGCCCGGACGGCCCGAGGGACAGGCGCAGTTCCAGATAGGGTCCGAGCAGCCGGCTGCTCTCGAGCCGCAGCGACCCCGCCGGATCGGATTCCGGGCGCAGGGCCTCGGGGCGTACCAGCACCAGCGCCGCCGTCCCCTCGCCCATGCCCGGCGCAGCGAAGCGGCCGAGCGCCGTGGCGACCATATGATCGCGCACGACGCCGCGCAGCACGTTGACCTGGCTGAACAGCCCGGCGACGAACGGGTCGGCGGGGCGGTCGTACAGCTCCTTCGGGCTGCCGCTCTGGATCACCCGGCCGGCGCGCATTACCGCGATGCGGTCGGCCATGGACATGGCTTCTTCCGGATCGTGGGTGACCATCAGCGTGGCGACGCCGGTCTCGCGCAGCAGGCGCAGCGTGTCCTGCCGGACCTGATCGGCGAGGCTGCGGTCGAGGCCGGAAAACGGCTCGTCGAGCAGCATGACGGTCGGTTGCGGGGCGAGCGCGCGGGCCAGCGCCACGCGCTGCTGCTGGCCGCCGGAAAGCTGGTGCGGCCAGGCGTCGGCATAATCGCCCATGCCCACCTGGGCCAGCATGGCGCGGGCGCGTCCGGCCCGATCGCGGCTCGGGAGACCGTCGAGCCCGAACGCGACGTTCTCCATCACGGTGAGATGGGGAAACAGGGCGTAGTCCTGGAACAGATAGCCCATCTTGCGCGCCTCGGGCGGCAGCCACGCTCCGTCGCCCGCCACCGGCCGGCCGTCGAGCACGACGCGTCCGCCCATGGGCGGCTCCAGACCGGCGGCGATGCGCAGCGTCGTCGTCTTGCCGCATCCCGAGGGCCCGAGCATGCACACCAGCTCGCCGGGCCCGACGTCGAGGCTGACGGCATCCACCACGGTGCGCGCCCCGTAGCGGTAGCTCACCCGGTCGAGCACCAGCCGGGGCGGGCGGGCACCGGGCGCGCTCATGGCAGCACCGCCGCGCCGGGACGCGAGCGCGCGATGGCGCGGCTCAGCAGCATCACCGGGATCAGCCCCACCAGCACGATGGCGAGCGCCGGAGCGCCCGCCTCCGCCAGCCGCTCGTCCGAGGCGAGGGTATAGGTGCGCGTCGCCAGGGTGTCGAAGTTGAACGGACGCACGATCAGCGTGGCGGGCAGTTCCTTCATCACCTCGACGAACACCAGCAGCGCCGCCGACAGAAGGCTGCCGCGCAGGATGGGAAGGTGGACCCGACGCAGGGCGCCGGCGGGCCTCTGTCCCAGCGTGCGCGCGGCGGCGTCCATGGAGGGCGAGATCTTGGCCAGCCCGGCCTCGACGCCGTTGAACGATACGGCGAGAAAGCGCACCAGATAGGCATAGACCAGCGCTGCGACGGAGCCGGTGAGCAGCATCCCGCCGCTCCACCCGAACCGGTCCCGCAGCAGCGCGGAAAGCGCGTGATCGAGCGCGGCCAGCGGCACCAGCGTGCCCACGGCGATCACCGAGCCGGGGATGGCATAGCCCATCGCGGCGAGGCGGCTGGTTCCCTGCACCAGCGCCGAGGGATGCAGCCGCCGCGCGTAGCCGAGGACGACGGCGAGGGCCACCGCCAGCAACCCGGTCACGGTGGCCAGCGTCAGGGTGTTGGCGGCCAGCGTCCAGAACTCGCCGCCGAGCAGCATCGATCCGCCTGCCTCCACCGCCCACCAGGCCAGCACCCCGCCGGGAACGGCGAACCCGAACGCCATGGGCACGAGGCAGAAGAGAAGCGCCAGCAGCGCCTTGCCGCCGCGCAACCGCAACTCGGGCAGCGAGCGGTAGCGCCCGGTGGTGTGATGGAACCGGGCGGCGCGGCGCGACAGCCGGTCCATCACCAGAAGCGCCAGCACGAAAAGCATGAGCAGCGCGCCGAGCTGCGCCGCCATGGCCGGCTCGCCGAGCCCGATCCAGGTGCGGTAGATGCCGGTGGTGAAGGTGTCCACGGCGAAATACTGCACCGTGCCGAAATCGTTCAGCGTTTCCATCAGCGCCAGCGCCACCCCGCCGGCGATGGCCGGGCGCGCCAGCGGCAGCGCCACCTGCCGGAAGGCGCGCCACGGGCCGCGGCCGAGAACGCGCGCCGCCTCGAGCACGCACACCGACTGCTCGAGAAACGCCGCCCGCGCCATGATGTAGACATAAGGGTAGAACACCAGGCTCATGACCACGATGGCGCCGCCAAGAGAGCGCACCTCGGGAAACCGGTACTCGGCGGCGCTCTGCCAGCCGAACGCCGTGCGCAGTGCCGACTGCACCGGACCGGCCACGTCGAGCAGCCCGGTATAGGCATAGGCCACCACGTACGCCGGCATGGCCATGGGCAGCAGCAGCGCCCATTCCAGCGTGCGGCTGCCGGGGAAGCGGCACATGGTCACCAGCCACGCGCTGGCCACGCCGCCGACAACGACGCCGAAGCCGACGCCAAGCATCAGCCAGAGGGAATTGGCGATATAGCCGGGCAGCACGGTCGACGCGAGATGGCGCCACAGTTCGGTGGACGGGGCGAACAGGTTGAGCCCCACCGTCACGACAGGCAGGCCGACCAGGGCGGCGCAGCCGAGCGCCAGCGCCGTCCAGCCCCAGGCGCCGCGCCGTACGGCGCCCGCCCATGCGGACGGCACGGGGGGCGGCGGGGTGGTGGCGAGGGCGGTTTCCGACATTCCTTGTCCGCGGCCGGTGGCTCAGGGGCCGCGAGAATATTGAGAAGGCGTTGCAATCTCAACTCATTGCGTACGCTGCGCAAGAAAAACGCGATCATCGCGAGGCGCTACGATTCCGCCTGCGGAAATAATGCTTTACGCCAGGGGTCGGGGAGCGGGACGGCCGGAAGCCGGCGTCGACGGCCGCCGGTATCGCGGCGTTATCCCGCCCCCGGCGCGCCGACGCTTTCCAGCACCGCGCGGATCTCGGCCATGCCATCCGGCGAAAGCGGCGCCTGGGGCGGCAGCGGCACGCCGACGTCATAGCCCTGCAGCGCCAGCCCGCCCTTGATGCAGGCCGCCAGGTTGTATTTTGCGACGGCCTGGTTGAGCCGCCACAGCGGCCGTTGCAGGGCCATGGCCTCGTCCCACGCGCCGCGGCGGCAGGTGTCGTAGAGCGCCACGCTCTGGCGCGGCACCAGGCAGGCGGGACCGGCCATCCACCCCACCCCGCCGATGAGCATGACGCAGGCGGGAATGTGCGCGGAGGCGGAAAACACCCGCATGCGGTCGCCCACCCGCTCCATGATGGAGAGCAGCCGGCCGGTGTTGACCGAGGCGTCCTTGATATAGCGCACGTTCGGGATGCGGCTGAGGCGCTCGATCACCGGCAGCGACAGGTCGGAGCGCTGGAAGCTCGGGTTGGTGTAGAGCACCACCGGCAGCGACACCGCCGCGGCCAGCGCCCTGAAATAGGCGTAGACGCCGTCGTCGTCGACGGGAAAGTACGCCTCCATGATGGCGAGCACCCCGTCGCAGCCCATGCGCTCCATCTCGCGCGCCTGGAACGCCGCGTCGGCGACGGTGGTCGCCGCCACCCCGGCCACCACGGGCACACGGTTCCGCGCCGCCGCGACCACGGTCTCCACGATCGCCTTGCGCTGCGGCCAGGCGAGATAGGCGAATTCGCCGGTGGAGCCGAGCGGCGTCAGCCCGTGCACGCCGGCGGCGATGAGATCGTCGCACAGCCGCGCCAGCACTTCCGTCATTACCGCACCGTCGGCGTCGACGGGCGACACCAGATAGGGAAAGACGCCGTGGAAACCGGGATCGGCGGTGTCGGTCATGGCGGCGTCACCCGTAGCGCGAGAAGCGGTTGACCTCGGCGGTCATGCACTCGATCAGGCAGGGCTGGCCGCTCGCGGTCGTTTCGATGGCGCGCTTCAGCGCCGGGATGAAGGCGTCGGGCGTCTCCACCCGCTCCGCCGCCACGCCGAGACCGTCGGCCACCTTGGTGTAGTTGCCGCCCACCGTCATGGCGCCGAACTTCTCGTCGGACACGATCAGCACGTCGCGCTCCGCCCCCATCACCCCGTTGTTGAACACGATGGTGAGGATGCCGATGCGGTTGCGCGCCGCCGTCTCGAGGTCCATGCCGGTCATGCCGATGGCGGCGTCGCCCATGATGTTGATGCAGAGCTTCCCGGGCGCGGCCAGCTTCGCCCCCATGATGATGCCGAGCCCGTAGCCGAGCTGGGTCGACTTGCCCCAGCCCATGTAGCCGCCCGGCGCCGTGCATTCCCAGAACGGCAGGAGCTGCTCGCGCGGGCTGCCGGAATCGTGGGTGATGATGGTGTTGTCGCGGTCCACGGCGTTGAGCAGGTCATGGACCACCCGGTAGGGGTTGATGGGCACCGTGTCGGCGGCGAGCTGTTCCATCCATTCCTCGCGCCACGCCGCCTTCGCCGCCAGAACCTCCTCGGAAAGCGCTTTGGCGTCGCGTCCCGCCTTTCCGCCGCGCGCCCGCGTCACCTCCTCGATCAGCGCCCGCAGCACCAGCTTCGCGTCGCCGATCACGGCATGGTCCACCGCATAGTCCTTGTTGATGTCGCCCGGATCGTTGGTGGAATGGATGATCTTCGGCCCGTGCGGCACGCCGGGACCGAACGAGGTCTCGGTCAGGCTGGAGCCGACGGCGAACACCACGTCGGCGCGTTTCAGGTAATCGAACAGCGGCCGCGGGCCGGACCGGGTGGAGGCGCCGAGCGACAGCGGATGGTTTTCCGGAAACGCGCTCTTGCCCGGATTGGTGGTGAGCACCGGCGCGGGCAGCAGCATGGCGAGCTCCACCAGCTCCGCCGTCGCCCCGGCATAGAGCACCCCCTGGCCGGCGAACAGCACCGGGTTCTCCGCCGCGGTCAGCATGTTCGCGGCCTCGCGTACCGCGTCCGGGTCCGGGCCGCCGCGGTAGACCCGCTGCGGGGCGTAGCGGAGCTCGCCCCTGTAGTCGGCCTTCCAGACCTCGTCCGGCACTTCCACCAGCACCGGGCCGCCCTTGCCGGTGCGCAGCGCGTGATAGGCGCGGCGCATCAGGTCGGGCAGGAACTGCACGTCGTGCGCCCGCGCGCTCCACTTGGTGATGCGCGCGTAATTGTCCACGGCGCTGAACACCGGCCGGGTGTACTGGCGGTTCAGGGACGCGGCCGCCGGGATCACCAGGATAGGCACGTTCTCCGAATAGGCCTGGGTGACGCCGGGAAAGGCGTTCTCGATCCCCGGCCCGGCCTGGGCGGCGAAGACGCCGTTGGCGCGGCCGCGGCGCACCCGCGTGAACCCGTCGGCAAGCCCGATGCCGACCCGCTCCTGGCGCGGCAGGATGGGCCGGATGCCCAGTTTCGCGCACGCCTCGATCAACGGGTTGCGCGGATAGCAGGCGAGAAACTCGGTGCCCTCGCGCCGCAGGATCTCGGCCAGCAGCTCCGCGCCGTTCATGTGCGTCTCCCCGTCGGTCGGGCCCCTATGGCCGAATCCGACAGTATCGGTCGTGCGGCCGGGCGTAAATCCCTGCCCGCATGGTAGGGTCGCGGCACGGAAACAGGACCGGGAGGGACGGCAATGGACATCCGCAAGATCGAAACCGTGGGGCTGGTGGGGCTGGGCAGGATGGGCGGGCCCATGGTGCGCCACATCGGGGCGCGCGGCTTCGGCGTCGTCGGCTACGACGTGGATCCCGAACGCATGGACGCCGCACGGAAAGGCGGCGCGGAGTTCGTCCGCACCAACGCCGCGCTGGCGCGGCGCTGCGACATGGCCATCGTGGTCGTCGGCTTCGATTCGGAAGTGGAGGAAGCCATCCTCGGCGACGACGGGCTGCTGGCCGGCGCGCGGCCGGGCACGGTGATCGCGGTGGGCTCCACCGTGGCGCCGGGGACCATGCGCCGCCTCGCTGCGCGCCTGGCGTCGCATCCCGTTCACCTGCTCGACTGCCCGCTCGCCCGCGGCGAGCAGGCGGCGGTGACCGGCACCATGCTCACCATGGTGGGCGGCGACCGGGCGGTGTTCGAGGCCTGCCGCCCGGTGATGGAGAGCTACGCCGACGCCATCTTCCATCTCGGCCCGCTCGGCGCCGGCCAGGTGGGCAAGATGGTGAACAACCTGATCCTGTGGGCGTGCATCTCGGCCAACTACGAGGGCTTCAGGCTGGGCGAGGCGCTCGGGGTCGACCCGGCGGCGCTGCGCGAAGCGCTGATCGACTCCAGCGCGCAGAACTGGGCCATGGAGAGCCGCGATCCCGCCGACCGCATGCCGTGGGCGGAGAAGGACATGATGCTCGTGCTGAAGGAGGCCGACTCCTTACGCCTCAGCCTGCCGCTGTGCGGCGTGGTCAAGGAGGTGGTCAAGGCCCACAAGATCGACCTCGGCCTGCCCATGCCGAAAATGCCGGGGGAATGAAGGGGGGCGGCATCGCTCCCAGGCTGACGGATTGAAACTCCTTCACGCTCACCGTCATGCCCGGCGAATGGCACTGCCGTCCGGCTTAATCTCGTTCACGCCGATCGTCATGGTCGCGCTTGTCGCACGGCTGTCCGGTTCGGCTTGATACCAAACGCCGTCGAACGGCGAATTTCCGCGGCGCGTCGGCGTTTCCCGCTGTCGCTGGACGCCAACCGCCGCTTTACCGTCATGGTCGGCGAAGGCCGACCATCCACGA
>Ga0326597_10000633_pt1 | contig 61227 bp, 58 predicted proteins | sample RVTome_12_FD_203789 | JGI IMG/M metagenome (GOLD analysis project Ga0326597, IMG submission 203789) | Soil microbial communities from uranium-contaminated site in the Upper Colorado River Basin, Wyoming, United States - RVT100D185 | ecosystem: Environmental > Terrestrial > Soil > Contaminated >...
TCGGTCGGATACCGTTTGGTCTTCCTCTCGATCGCGGCCATGCGGCCTCGCGTCTCTCGTGTCCACATACACAGTATGAATCACGATTGCGCCTCAATGGGAATCCCCTTTCTCAAACGGTCTCTTACAAGGTCGCGCGGCGATCAGGCGGTTTCTGCCAGGGGTTCCTGGGCTGGACGAAGCGCCTCGGGCAACCATCTCTTGCCGGCAAGCAGCTCGCCTGCCCTCGAGGCCATGGCATCCTTTTTCATTGGACGCAGGCTTTCGGCCACCTGAGGCGACACCGCCTCGGAAACCGCGGCGATGATCTGCGATTTCGGCACCCGGTTGAGGTAGCGGTCGCCCGTAGGCTCCCACCAATCCGCCATGGCGAGTCCGAGAGCGTCGGCCAATATGTCGGCGTGGTCGAACTGCGCCGGCTGATGACCATCGCCTTTGCGCCGCACCGCGTTGACCGTGACAGCGACGCAATAGGCAAGAAGCTCCAGCACCCTCTCGTCGGTTTGATCGACGAGCCAGGCCCAGAGATTGTCGGGCTCCGGCAGACGCCCCAGCAGAGCCCGATGGCGCTGCGCCAACGATTCGACGGCGTTGCTTTCGACGATCCCTTCGGCCGAGGTCCGCAGATCGACGCTATGGGCACGGATATCGATGCAGGCTTCCCCGGTGAAGTCGAAGAAGATGCGCGATATCAGTACATATGCCAGGGCCCGCAATGCGGTCGGAGGTTGGCCCGCGAGGACGGCACGCAACGCTGCCGTCCGGTGCGCGGTCAGATCCTCCAGAAGCCGTTCGGAGAGGGCACCGCCCCGCTTCGATTGCCCCTCATCCGCCATAGCGCCGTTCTTTCCAACACCGGACGGTCTTCTCAGCGCTGTCCTTCGAACTCATGGATTTCTGTCTCATCTGCGTTCCCTTCGGTCACTACGATGAGCCAGAAATCCTCCGTTACGCAATCACCTCAATCCGTCCCATAGGCGCTGATGTCAAATATCACCATCGGCGATGATGGCAAGGAGCTTCTTCACCTGGGGCACACCCACCGGCGCGACAAGACCAAGCTCGGTTATGTGGGCACGCATGGCGTTGACCGCCATGGTGCGCTGGCGCACCAGCAGCTCCCGCGTCCGGTGCACCATCAAGATGGCCTGCTGCTCGATGCTCTTGATCGCGACGAAACGCATGCTCGGCCGTTTCACTGCCTCACAGATGGCGGCTGCGTCCGCTGCGTCGTTCTTGCCCCGCTTCACATAGGGCTTCACGTAGTGCGGCGGCATCAGCTTGACCTCAAAGCTCAGCCCCGTCAGTTGCCGCGCCCAGTGGTGCGCCGTGGCACAGGCCTCCATGCCGACGAGACAGGGGCCAAGCTTCTTAAAGAACGCCAACACCTGAGACCGGCGCGGTTGCTTCCGGATGACAACTTCCCCCTCGGCACCGATGCCGTGCACCTGAAACACGTTCTTGGCAAGATCAAGACCGATCGTGGTAACTTCGCTCTTAGGGCGGCTCCCATTCCTCGTGGTTCGTGTAAATCACAACCATGGCACAATCGATGCCGTCGGGTGGGAGCCGTCCTTTGCATCACAAGCGAACCGTGACCGGCAATGCCGGTCCGAAACGGAAGCCTTCCCCGGAACGTCAATGCAGGATAAAAAGCTCTTGAATCGACATTTCGCTTTGTGGTGACTGTCCGGCTCGCCCAACGCCTTCCGCCTCTCGTTGTCCAAAAAACTGAGGGTGGAATCTGTTCTTGTCTAGGACAGTCCGCCGGCCCAAAACACAAGCCACCGCGCCGGTGAGGGCGCAGCAGTGGCTTCTATCGCCTTACTCTTCGTTTAGGCTATGGTATTTTGCGATCCAACCACACCTGCCCGTTGGCAATAGCGTTGGAAGATATAGAGGAGCACCGATTGAATAGCCGAGTGCAATGGATTATCGCGCAGTTCACGCGAAGATTGTGGTTCAGAGCTGCAATTTACGGCGTTGTTGCAATTGCGACCGCGCTCTTTGCTGCTCTCACGTCACGCTTCTTTCCAGCGCAAATGGCTAGCGTGATCGGGGCGGAGGCCGTTGGCGACATATTGAAGATATTGGCGTCGAGCATGTTGGTGGTAGCGATATTCTCGCTGGGCACCATGGTAGCGGCATTCTCCGCTGCTGCAAGCATCGCCACGCCACGAGCCTCAAAACTTCTGATCCAAGACCCAACCTCTCAAAATGCGCTTGCAACGTTCATTGGTGCATTCATATTCAGCCTGATTGGAGTTATAGCACTCAGTACTGGTATTTATGGTCCAGGGGGCAGAATTGTACTTTTCGTCGTAACCATAATTGTAATTGTAATTATATTAATGATGTTTTTCAGGTGGATTGATTACCTGTCCAATTTAGGTCGTCTCGGTGAAGTTTTAGAAAAAGTCGAACGAGCAGCGTCAAGAGCCATTCGGTCGCGCTGTCAGTCACCTTACTTGGGCGGCAGACCGCTGCAGGGGCTGCCCGACGATGCCGTACCCGTGGTGAGTGAGGAGATCGGCTACGTTCAGTATCTTGATGTCGCGACGCTTGAATCGATTGCCGCCCGGGCCGGCGGTATGATTTATGTGACGCAGCTCCCTGGAACGTTTGCCGACAGTTGCCAGCCGATGGCTTGGATTACATGGAGCCCTGCCGATGATCAGCGCGAAGACCTTCTGCAGGCATTTGTCATCGGATCGGAGCGCTCCTTCGACCAGGATCCGCGTTTCGGGCTGATTGCGCTCTCGGAAATCCCATCACGAGCGCTCTCGCCGGGCATCAATGATCCGGGTACCGCCATCGGTGTTATCGGACGCATCGTAAAGGTTTTGGCAATTTGGACAGACGACACCGAGGAGGAGGAAATCTACTTTCCAAATGTCTTTATCCCCGCCGTTGCTGTTTCGGACCTATTCGACGACGCGTTCACAGCAATCGCCCGCGATGGTGCGGGAATACTTGAGGTGGGAATTCGTCTTCAGAAAGCATTGATGAGCTTAGCCGAGCGTAACAGCAAACCGTTCAGCGAAAATGCAAAGCGTCACTCGGCGTTGGCGCTTAAACGTTCAGACGCCGCACTGGAGCTGGACGAAGACAAAATTATTCTCAGGAGCTTGGCGAATGAAGTCGGTCTGAGCTAGCCCGCTGGGACTCGTTCGTGAACGCGACATTACCGAGTTGACCGTTAACAAGCCGGATTTTCGCTCGGGTGCGGGGTGAGTGCGGCGAGCAAGGCCTCCAGGATTCTACGCAAGAGAAGCCTCAGCCAGTTGAGGATGAGGCGGAGGTTGTAGCCGGTGGCGGTGAGCACGGCATTGGCGTGATCGCCGTCCCGGCCCTTGAGGAAGTTGCGGCCGAGATGGCCGTCCGTCTTCATGTGGCCGATTGCCGCCTCGATCGCCGAGCGGCGCCGCAGTTCCCTCTTGATCTGGCCGTGGACACCGCGCTTTTGGCCGGAGAGGAAGACCCTGAGCGGCTTCGGCGCGTCGTGGCCGCGGTAGCCCTTGTCGGCGTAGACCCGCTCGATCTCGGTAAGCGTCCGGTAAAGGCCGCCTTTACGGTTTTCTGCGGTTGATGGATTCTCAGCGATCATGAAGTGGGCACTTCGATCGTGTCCACGAAGGCGATGATGGACACGATCGCTGATGTCGGTTGAGCCGAACGATGAGGGTGCTCCGGACGGGGGCGGGCTTCGCCGCCGGCGTCGAACGTGGAGCGAAGCGGAGAAGCGACGGATCGTGGCGGAGAGCTACGAGCCGGGCGTTTCGGTTTCGCTTGTCGCCCGGCGGCACGACGTCAACGCCAATCAGGTTTTCACGTGGCGGCGGCAGCTGCGCCGGCAGGCGCCCGGCGTCCCGGCGGGCGGATTCGTGCCGATGGTGGTCACGGGGGATCCGGATTGCGACGCGTCTGCGATGGCCGGGGAACCTGCGGCCGGGGAGACCGAAGCCAGGACCGCCTGCCTGCCGCCGGCGACGGGGCGGATCGAGATCGTGCTGGGCGGCGGCCGCCGTGTGATCGTCGATCGCGCGGTGGATATGGCGATGCTGGCCCGGATCATCGCCGTGCTGGAAGGACGACCAGTCCGCCGAAGCCCGGAGGGCGAAGGCGGATGACGATCGCTGTGCCTTCGGGCGTGCGGGTGTGGCTGGCCGGGGGTGCGACCGACATGCGGCGCGGCATGTACGGGCTGAGCCTGCAGGTGCAGCAGGGTCTGGGGCGCGATCCGCACGCCGGCGACCTGATCGTTTTCCGGGGCCGGCGCGGCGACCTGATCAAGGTTCTGTGGCATGACGGGCTGGGGCTGTCGCTCTATGCCAAGCGGCTGGAGCGCGGCCGGTTCATCTGGCCGTCACCGGCCGACGGGGCGGTGGCGATCTCGGCGGCGCAGCTCGGCTATCTGCTCGATGGCATCGACTGGCGCAACCCGCGCTGGACCTGGCGACCCACTGCGGCCGGGTAGCTGCGACCGATTGACTCAGGCGGGGCGGCAAGCGGCCGGGGTCCGGGTGATTCGGCTAGAATCGGCGCCATGACCGACGCATCCACAGACATCGCCGCGCTGCGCGCCGCCCTGGCCGAGGCCGAGATGCGGGCCGCGGCGGCGGAAGCGGAGGCCGCGCGGGTGACGGCGGCGGCGTCCAACGCCGAAGCGATGGTCGCCCATCTCAAGCTCGAGATAGAGAAGCTGCGCCGCGCGCTCTACGGCCGGCGCTCGGAGCGCAAGGCGCGGCTGCTGGATCAGCTGGAGCTGCAGCTCGAGGATCTCGAGGCCACGGCGAGCGAGGACGAGCTCGCCGCCGAGCAGGCCGCGGCCCGGACCACGCCAGGGACCGTTGGGGTGAAGCCGTTCCAGCGGAAGAAGCCGTCGCGCAGGCCGTTCCCCGAGCACCTGCCGCGCGAGCGCGTGGTGATCCCGGCCCCCGGGACCTGCCCGTGCTGCGGTTCGGTCCGGCTTTGCAAGCTCGGCGAGGATATCACCGAGACGCTGGAGGCGATCCCGCGCCAATGGAAGGTGATCCAGACGGTGCGCGAGAAGTTCAGCTGCCGGGATTGTGAGACGATCAGCCAGCCGCCGGCGCCGTTCCATGTGACGCCGCGCGGCTGGGCCGGCCCGAACCTGCTGGCGATGGTGCTGTTCGAGAAGTTCGGCCAGCACCAGCCCCTGAACCGGCAGAGCGAGCGTTATGCCCGTGAAGGCGTGGAGCTCAGTCTCTCAACGCCGGCCGACCAGGTGGGCGCCTGCGCCGCGGCGCTCGGGCCGCTGCATGGGCTGATCGCCGCCCATGTTCTGGCCGCGGAGCGGCTGCACGGCGACGACACGACGGTGCCGGTGCTGGCGAAGGGGAAGACCGATACCGGCCGCGCCTGGGTCTATGTGCGCGACGATGCGCCGTTCGGCGGCGCGGACCCGCCGGCGGCGCTGTTCTTCTACTCGCGCGACCGGTCAAGCGAGCATCCCGAGCGGCATCTCGACGGCTTCAGCGGCATTCTGCAGGCCGATGCCTATGCCGGCTACAACCGGCTGTACGCGCCCGACCGGTCGCCGGCGCCGGTCACCGAGGCGCTGTGCTGGGCGCATGCGCGGCGCAATTCTTCGAGCTGGCCGACATCGCCGCCAATGCCCAGCGCGGCAGGCGCGCGCCGCCGATCTCGCCCTTGGCGCTCGAGGCGGTGCGGCGGATCGATGCGCTCTTCAACATCGAGCGCGCCGTCAATGGCCGCAGCGCCGCCGATCGTCTCGCCGCGCGCAAACTGCACAGCGCGCCGCTGGTCGCCGGGCTGAAGAACTGGATGGACGCCGAGCGCGTCCGCCTCTCGCGCCACGCGCCGGTGGCCAGGGCGATGGATTACATGCTCACGCGCTGGGAGGGATTCGCCCGCTTCCTCGAGGACGGCCGCATCTGTCTCACCAACAACGCCGCCGAGCGCGCGCTGCGCGGAATCGCACTCGGCAGGAAGTCATGGCTGTTCGCCGGCTCCGATCGCGGCGGCCAGCGCGCGGCGATGATGTACACCCTGATCGGCACCGCGAAGCTCAACGACGTCGACCCGCAGGCCTGGCTCGCCGACGTGCTCGCCCGAATCGCGGAGATGCCGCAGAACCGGCTCCCCGAACTCCTCCCCTGGAACTGGAAAGCAGCCCGCCAGACCGCTCAAGCCGCCTGAGCCGCGGTACTCACCGGAGGCTTACATTTGTGGCGGTTTGCGCGCGTGCCATCCTGCCATCCATCCGGACTTGCCGTCGCGAGCAGCTGATATCGGTTTGCGAGACCGGCCGCACCGAATTGCGAATGCGGCTATCTCGACCTCCAGCTCCATCAGCCAGATTGACCTTCGATTGTGCCGCCGAGACAGGCGGATGATGACCATGCCGAGGCATGGCCGCGCGCCTAATCCGTGGAAGACATCGACCCAGCCCTCGAGTCTTACGTGCCGTGTCTCAAACAGTTCGTTTCCAGGAGATCAGCCAGAGCAACATTAAAAGCCCGGCAGCGGCGGAAAAGACGGAGCCGCTGAAAATCCCGAGCTTGGCCGCATTGAGCGTTATTGGGTCATAGACCAGACTGGCAATGAGCAGCGACATGGTGAAGCCGATGCCGGTCAGGAGGGCGCCGGCTATCAGGAGGGGCCAACTCAAACTCGTTGCCCGAATTGCGAAGCCGAGGCGTACGGCGACCCAACTGAAGATTAGAACGCCGCCCGGCTTGCCGATAACGAGACCTGCCATAATCGCCACGGAGACGGGCTGGACGAGGTCGGTACCGGAGGTCACGACTCCGGCATTGGCTAGCGCGAAGAGTGGCATAACCACAAACCCCACCCAAGGGTGGAGCGCAATCTCCAACCGTTCTTCGGGAGAGAGAGTTTCCGTTGCCGCAATACCCGCTTGCCTTAGGTCGTCGCGATCGGTCGTATCCCCACTCCAATGGTCGCCGCTCGGGTAGGACAGGACACGTCCAAGAATAGAGCGCAGACGCTGATCGCTGACCCATCCGTGCGTCGACGTCATCAGACCCAGAATGACGCCGGCGAGGGTCGGATGTATCCCCGATACGTCAAAGCAGAACCAGATCACTCCACCAAGCACGAAATAGATCGGGACGCTTCTGATTCCTATGCGCATGGCCCCGACGACGGCGGCAAGGCCGAGCGCCACGAAAGCAAGCGCCGTCCAGTTCAGCGAATTTTCGTAGCCGACGACGGCAACAACCAGGATCGCTCCCACGTCGTCAAAGATGGCCAAAGACAGGAGAAACAGGCGGAGGCTCGGTGGAACACGGGCGCCAAGAAGTGCGAGGCATCCGATGACGAATGCCGTATCAGTGGCTATTACGGTTCCCCAGCCATTGCTTCCAGATTGGCCGTGCATGAGAACAAGATAGAGACTTGCGGGAACGAGCATGCCGCCAAGAGCTCCGAATAATGGAAGCGCTGCCACGCGCAGACTCCGCAACTCACCCAGAACAAGCGCACGCTTTAGTTCCAAGGACACCAGAAAGAAGAAAAGCGTCATCAAGCCGTCGTTGATCCAAGACCGCAGCGAACGGGTAAAATCCACCGAACCCAAATGGAGCCCGATCGGTGTCTCCCAGAACGCGAGGAAAGGCACGGACCACGCCGAGTTAGACAAGATCAGGGCGGCAAATGTTGCAACAAACAATAGGCCACCCGTCGCAGCCTTAATCTTGAGCAACCGCGCAAAGGGCCTGATGATCCGATCGGTAATCTCGTGTGGAAGATCCGTACTGCCTTGATCTTTCATTTTAGGTTCCACCGTGATCACGCCCAAACTGGACCGCCAACCGCGCTCAAATTTTCAGCATAACCCAGTGATTTCTGTTATCTCTCAACGGTGGGGGTTCCCTGTGATGGCCTCATAGCCCGACATAATATCAAGCAGCTCCGAAGTGATCACGTCCTGCCGCCTCAGCCGGTGCGCCACGCGCAAATCGTCAATTTTTTCGGCGATGCTGCGGTCAGCTGCCTGCATGGCGGCGAGACGCTCGGCGTGCTCAGCTGTGCGGGACTGGATGACTGCAGTAAAGACGCGCGCAAAGAGAAGTTGGCGGATCAGCCGGCTGAAAAGCGGCTCCGGTGGTCCGATGGGAACAGGCAATCGACGCGACGACCAAGCGCGCGCCCGCAACGCGGTGAGCCAGGCAGGATCGATCGGCAGGAGGCGGGCACGCACGGGCGTTGTGCCGCCTCGCTCGCCGGGACGATGGTGAAACATTACGAGCCGGCCCACACCTTCATTCTCGCGCCAGTGGTCAAGACGGGTCAGCACGGTGCTGACCGTGTGCGCGAGCGTTTCCACTGTCGCGGGGGCTTCTTCATGGGCGGCCGGCGGCTCGGCCTCGGCGCGCCAACTCGCGTCGGCGCGGGCTCCGATCGTGAGCACGAGCCGATCGGCAGCGTCATCGCCGGTCGCAGCCAGGCTTTCCAGGGCGAAGGTTACCAGCCGATCGTTGAAGGCGCCGCAGAGACCGATCTCTGAGCCGACCAGCACCACGGCTGTGCGCCCGCCCGTTGGAGGATGCGCCTCGGCACTGGCGCCATCGAAGACACGGAGCACGACCTGAAGGCCCAGTTCCACCGTCTCCCGATACCGTGACATCGCCTCTTCGGCCAACTCATGATGGCGGATGGCGACAGCCGAGATCGTTTTCATGGTGCGGACGACCGATTGCAGATCCTCAGCGACGTCAATGTGGCGCGAAAGATCCTCGAGGGTTGCCATCATTCCTCCTCGCGGAGCGCTGCACGGGCAGCGCGCAACATCGCCTCGCGCCGCTCACCCTCGAGCGACGCGCCTTTTTCGATATCTCGTGCTTCCGGCGTTGCGTCCACTGCCTTGATAACCGCATCGGCCGCGCTGGCCATCGCCTCGAGGGGGATCGTGTCAAACAGGCCCTCCGCCGCTGTGAGCAGGAGCGCAATCTGACGTGCGACGGAGATCGGCGTCGCCTCATTCTGCTTGAGCGCCTCGCGAACGCGTCGGCCTCGTTCCAGCTGGGCGCGCGTATCTTCGTCGAGTTTGGCGCCGAACCGGGCGAAGGCTTCGAGTTCCTCGAACTGCGCATAGGCAAGCTTCAGCGGCCCCGCCACCGCGCGGAAGGCCGGAAGCTGCGCCTTGCCTCCAACCCGTGAAACTGACCGTCCGACATCAACCGCCGGCAGTTGCCCGAGGCGGAAGAGGCTTGGTGAGAGATAGATCTGTCCGTCGGTGATGGAAATGAGGTTGGTTGGGATATAGGCCGAGAGGTTCTGCGCCTGCGTCTCGACAATGGGCATGGCGGTCAGCGAACCGCCGTGCGCACTCTCGCGCAGCTGCGTCGCCCGTTCCAGCAGGCGAGCATGGATATAGAAAATGTCGCCCGGATAGGCCTCACGCCCCGGAGGGCGGCGCAGGAGGAGTGATAGCTCCCGATAGGCGCGTGCGTGACGGGTGAGATCGTCATAGACGATCAGCGCGTCGCGGCCCTCGCGCATGAAGCGCTCGGCAATGGAAGTGGCCGCGTAGGGAGCGATGTATTGCAGACCTGGTGGTTCCTCGGCCCCAGCCACCACGACGATGCAATTATCCATTACGCCGCTTTCGCGCAAGCGGGCGATCACGCGCGCGACCGCGTCTCCACGCTGCCCAATGGCGCAGTAGACTGAGATTACGCCTGTCCCTGCCTGGTTCAGGATCGTATCGAGGGCCGCTGCGGTCTTGCCCGTCTGTCTGTCACCAACGATCAGTTCGCGCTGACCACGGCCGATCGGGACCAGCGCATCCACGGCCTTGATCCCGGTCTGCAACGGACGAGCGACTGGGGCGCGCTCCATGATGGCAGGGGCAGGCTGATCCACTGGATCTAGTCGGTCGGCAGCTACTGAACCAAAGTTGTCGAGTGGCCGACCGAGCGGATTGATCACCCGGCCGAGTAGCGCTTCTCCCGTCGGCACCGAGGCCACACGCCGCGTCCGCCTCGCATGGTCGCCAGGACGCAGCCCTTGCGGATCATGAAGCAGAACGATCCCCGCTCGCCCAGGCTCCAAGTCTAGTGCCAAACCCATCGCTCCCCCCTCGAAGGCAATTACCTCGTCCGATGTCGCTTCGGTAAAGCCTTCTACCTCCACCACCCCGCGCAACACGCGGCTGATCGTTCCCCTTTCCTCAAAAGTCAGGCGCGGCGTGCGCGCGCCCTTTTTCTCGATCGCATCGAAGAGGGTCTCGGTGAGCTCCTTCAGCATCAAGCATCGCTCCCCGGGGCCGCACGGATATCGAGCAGGCGGCCAACGTCGGCCTCAAGCGCGTCCAGGTGTTCGCCGAGCGTCCAGCCGACGTGTCGGGAGCCGATCGCAAGCACGATGCCGCATTCCAGGCCCGGTTCCTCGCGATAATCGATTTTCACCTCACGTTCCAGTACACCTCCGACTGCTTCGGCAACCAACGTCCGCGCTGCGGGCAAAAGCGGGAAGGAGGACCGGATCGATAGCACCTCTTCGCGCCCGGCAGCGGACCTCAGATGCTTCTTCTCATCGCGGTCGAGGGCGGAAATCCGGCGGGCGAATACGTGGGCAATGCGATCCACCAAGTCTTCATCGGCCATCTCTGCCAGCGTCCGGCGGGCAAGTGTAATGAATGCCTCGCCAGCGCGCCGGCGCAGCCTGTCGAGAAAGGCGGCCTTCTCTTCCTCGAGTTGAGCCTGCCAACCGGCACGGCGCTGGGCAAGTTCGCCGTGGGCTTCCCGAGTCATTTCAACTCGAAGAGCTTCCACCTCCTCCTCCACTGCCTTTAGGTGGGAGTGTCGCTCATTCTCCAACACTTTGAGTGCATGACGGTGGGCCTCAGCTTCCGTTTCAGCGGTCTTTCTTGCGGATTCGGCCTCGCGGAGGCTGCGGTTTACCTCCTCCTCCCGCGCCTTCAGTGCACGGGTCAGAGGGCGGTAGAGCACCCTTTGGAGCAGCCAGACCAGAACCAGAAAGTTCACGATCTGGGCAGCGACTGTCACCCAGTCGATCTGCACCCTTTAGCCCCCTGTGGTTCGCGTCGCAGCCTCGATCGCCCAGTCCCAAAACGGATTGGCAAAGAGCAGGATCATGGCAACAACGAAGCAGTAGATCGCGGTCGACTCGATCATCGCGAGGCTGACGAACAGCGTCCGCGTAATGATGTTTGCCTCATCTGGCTGCTGGGCGATGGCCTGCAGCGCTTGTGCAGCCGCACGAGCCTCGCCCAGTGCCGGACCGATCGAGCCGAGCGCGATTGTCAGGCCGGCGGTCACGATCGAAACAGCGGCGATAACGGTTAGAGCGTCCATTCAGGTGTTCCTTTCCTTGGAGGCGTCGTGAGCGCTGGTACCCTTGTCTAGGGTCCGGCTCTCTGCGGCGCCGGCTTCCTGCCCGCTCGCGGAGACGATGTAGACCATGGCGAGAACGGCAAAGATGTAGGCTTGGATTACGCCGGTCAGAAGGCCGAGCAACTGAAGCAAAATCGGAAAGAAGAACGGCGCTACTGAGAGCAGAATCGCAGCTACCACCATGCCGCTCATCACGTTGCCATAGAGACGGACGGCGAGGGCTATGGTGCGCGAGATTTCGCCGATCACGTTGAACGGCGCCATCAGCGGCGTTGGCCGAATATAGCGGCGCAGATAGCTGAACAAACCGTTTTCGGCAATCCCATACACAGGAACTGCCACCAGGACGCAGAGAGCGAGCGCAACAGCGGTGGAGAGCGAGCCCGTCGGCGACATGAAGCCTGGAACAACGCCCAGCACGTTCGATAAGAGCGTGAACAGGAAAAGCGTCCCTACGAAGGGCAGATAACGCGCCGGATCACCGCTGCCGATAGCGCGGATCTGCTTGCGAATCATCTCAATCAGCAGTTCCACCACCAGCCGCCAGCGCGATGTCGGCGTGGCGGGACCGATCCCGAGCGTCGCGATGCGGCCGCCGATCACCAGGATTGCCATCACGAGCCATGTGTTGACGATCGTCGCCGAGACAGACAGATCGCCAAGCGGGCCCCCTGGCAGCACGAACAGGATCCTGCTGTCCGGGGTTATCTCCATGCTCTCACCTCGCTTTATTCCGAATGCGCCACAGCCCCAATGTTCTAGCCAGCACAAAGCCGCCAAGCGCAGCGATCAGGGCCAGACCCGGCTGCATCGCCACCCACGCAACGGCTGCAAAGCCCGCCAAGACGACGGCCAATCGCAGCGCAGCCCCGGCGAGCAGAGCGCCTGTGTTGGCCCCCGCGCCGAGCAGCGCGGAGGCGCGCCGGAGCCACAGCAGATGCAGCGCGCCGAGCGCCAGCCCTGCGAGAAGCCCCAACAAGAGATCGGCGGTCGTTCCTGCGGTCATCGGGCGTCTCCGCCGCCATCGCCGCGGCCCCCGACCCGCTGCACCCACCACCAGGCATTCAGGCAGCCAAGTGCCACGCCAGCCACGAGCCCCGTTATCGTCCATGAGGGGCCGCCGGGGTAGCGCGCATCCAGCCAGTGGCCCAGCGCCACTCCGGCTAGGGTGGGGACCGCCACCGCCCATCCCACCAGCCCGAACATGCCGAACCCGAACCAGACCGTATGCCGGCCCTCCCGGCGCGCCCGGTCTCGCCGCTCGGCCTTACGGCCAACTTTCTCTTCCAGGTCGTCGTCTGGACCGCTCATCGCTCGATCTCCAGAACGCGCCGCATTGCCCCGGCCTCAAGCCGGGCGAGCGCGGTGCGTGCCGCTCGCTCATGTTCGTCGAGACTTTGGAACCGACTGGCCACCTGCGCCCGCAGCGATGTGAGATCAGCGCTCTCGAAGGCGTCGAGGACCGAGACGCGGACATCCGCGCCGCGTTTGATCAGCACGCCTTCGTCGATGCCTATAAACCGCTCCTCCCCCGCAGCCGTGACATATACGAACAAGCCGGGGGGCAGCGCCGCCGCCAAGTCGATGTGACGAGGTAGAAGGGCGAAGAACCCCTCCGCCCCCTCGGCCACCACCTTTGCAACCGCGACGTCTACGAGCAGCGCGGTCGGCGTGAAAACCTCCAGGCGCATGTTTTCCAACGAACCACTCATTCCCCGGACCTCTCGGCTTCGCTGATCGCGCCTATCATGTAGAGGTCCCGTTCCGGCCGATCGTTGAACGCGCCCGACAGGATCAGCGCGCAGCCCTCGATCGTCTCCTCCAGGCTAACGCGACGGCCCGGCGCGTTGGTGAACTGCTCGGTGGCATGGAAGGGCTGGGTCAGAAACCGCTCCAGACGTCGCGCCACTGCCACCGTTCGGCGATCCTCGATCGAAAGCTGCTCGAGCCCCAGCATGGCGATCACGTCCTTGAGACTTTCGTATTCCGCCAGCGTGCGGCGTACGTCGCCGGCGACGCCCTCGTGCCGGGCGCTCGCAACGCCGGGGGTCAGCATCTTCGACGCGGATGCCAGCGGGTCGAGGGCCGGATAAAGCCCCTGCGCAGCCCGCTTGCGCGACAGCACGATCGACGCTGAAAGATGGCCGAAGACATGAGTCGCGGCGGGATCTGTGAAGTCATCGGCCGGCACGTAGACCGCTTGAATCGAGGTCATGGCACCCGAAGGGGTGGAGCAGATCCGCTCCTCCAGTTCCGCAATCTCGGAGGCGAGCGAAGGCTGATACCCAACCCTCGACGGGATCTGACCGAGGAGGCCCGAGACCTCTGCACCCGCCTGAACGAAGCGATAGATGTTGTCGATCAACACCAGCACGTCGGTATTGAGTTCGTCGCGAAAATGCTCGGCAATCGTCATAGCGGCGTGACCGACCCGAAAGCGCACAGCGGGGCGTTCGTTCATCTGACCGAAAACCATGATGGTGTTCGCCAGAACCCCGGCCTCATCCATTTCGCGGTGGAACTCCTCCGCCTCGCGCGAGCGTTCGCCTATGCCACAGAACAGGCTCACGCCCTGATAGACCCCCGACATGTTGTAGATCATCTCGGCGATGAGCACGGTCTTGCCAACACCCGCGCCCCCAAAGAGCCCCGCCTTGCCTCCCCGCTCGATCGGACAGAGCAGATCGATGGCTTTGATGCCGGTCTCGAAAATTTCCGACTGCGTGCGCCTGTCGCTCAAGGGTGGCGGGGCGCTTTGGATCGAGCGGCGCGGCGCGTCGGTCAGTGGCGGACCGCCATCGATCGGCTCGCCGAAGAGGTTCAGCATCCGGCCGAGCGTCGTCCGCCCTACGGGCATCTCGATGCCTTGCCCAGTCGTGCACAGCCGGGCGCCGAGCGCCACGGGTCGCCCTGTGGAAAGCACGAGTCCCCTCGCGAGTCCTCCACCGGGCAGAGTCGCGATCTCGATCCGTAAGTAGGGGTCGTCGAGACCGACGAAAAAATCCCGCGTCTTGGGCGCTTGGCCTTCGAGCCGCAACTCGACCATCTGCCCCGAGATGCGGACGATGCGTGCCGACGGCGCTTCAACCTCGCCGGCGACGGCAGAGTGTTCCGCCCCGTCCGCCATACTCGTCATCGCTTGTCCCCCAGCTTCCCTCGTCCGACCAGTTCCGGCGAAGGGGTGCCTTGTTTCTCCAGGTAGTTGTCGACAGCCCGTCGCAATACCCATGCAATCGATACGTCGTTCGCTCTCGCGATCTCCCTCACCTGCTTGAACTGCCCTTCGGTCAGAATGACCGACGTCCGGAACTCTTTCCTGCTCGATCTGGACGCCATGGCCCAGCCTCCCACTACCGTTTCGGCATGATATGTAAAATGCACCACCTGTGTCACTATGGGATCGGAGCGGATACGGTCAGCCTCCGAAAAGGCGCTTGTGGAGCTAGACGAAATGAACAAGGGTGCACGACACCTTCCATTTCGGTTCGTGTCCCTTGGCACGATCAGCGATGGGCAGGAAAGGTCTGCGCAAATCCGCGAAGCAACACGTCCCGCCCCGGATCGCCGAAAGTAAAGGAGTCGCGCTGATGCTGGCTGGCGTTCACATCCTGACGGTCAATGGCGGCTCGTCGAGCATCAAGTTCGCGTTGTATCAGAAAGGCGCCCAGCCCCAGAAAGGGCTGCACGGTAAGATCGAGCGCATCGGCTTGCTTGGAACCCATTTCGTTTTTAACGACCCCACCCGGGAGCGGCAGGATGATCGCAGCATCGGTGAGCTCGATCATCGTTCGGCGGCAGATTTCCTGCTCGACTGGCTCGACGAGCAGATCGGTCTCTCGTCGATCACGGCAGTGGGCCATCGCGTCGTCAACGGCGGCGCCAAGTATCGTGAACCGCATCGGATCACGCGGGAGGTTCTGGAGGAGTTGCGCCGTATCAGCGCCTATGCCCCGGAGCATCTGCCTTCTGAGATCGAGCTAATTGACATGGTTGACGAGCGGATGCCAAGTGTGCCGCAGGTGGCGTGTTTCGACACCGCCTTTCACCGGGATATGCCGCGGGTCGCCAGGATCCTTCCCATTCCCCGGCGCTTTGGGGCGAAGGGGGTCGAGCGCTACGGCTTTCACGGCCTGTCCTATGAATTTCTCATGGACGAGCTCGCGCGCGTGGCGGGTGTCGAGGCAGCGAAGGGGCGGGTGATCCTGTGCCATCTCGGTAATGGGTCTAGTCTTGCAGCGGTCCACTGCGGCAAGTGCGTTGACACCAGCATGGGCTTTACGCCAGCGGCAGGTGTTCCCATGAGCACCCGTTCCGGCGATCTGGACCCTGGTCTGGTCTGGTACCTGGCACAAACCGAGCACGTGACCGCGCAGCAGTTTCACAGAATGATCAACCAGGAGTCGGGGCTGCTCGGCATTTCGGAAACGAGCTCCGACCTGCGCGATTTGTTAGGTCGCGAGGCGAGCGATGTTCGGGCCGCCGAAGCCGTCGCGCTGTTCTGCTATCAGGTCAAGAAATGGATAGGCGCCTTTGCCGCTGCGCTCGGCGGGCTGGACACGCTCATCTTCGCGGGTGGCATCGGCGAGAACGCACCCGCAATCCGCGCGCGCATTTGCGACGGCCTCGGCTTTCTCGGCGTTCAGCTTGATGAGATCCGGAACGCAGCCGGCGAGCCGTTAATTTCAGCCGATACAAGCCACCTCCAGGTGCGCGTCATTCGTACAGACGAAGACGTGATCATCGCAAAAGACGTTTTCCGAATACTTGCCGGCACTCAAGCCATCCAGCGCGCCCACTTCGAGGAATAGGCCCATGAACAAGCCGCTTTCGTCGGGCCTCATCCAAAAGATGAACGCCTATTGGCGTGCAGCTAACTATCTCTCGGTCGGGCAGATCTATTTGTACGATAACCCGTTGCTCAAAACTTCCTTGAAAATTGAGCACGTGAAGCCGCGACTGCTCGGCCACTGGGGCACCACTCCGGGGTTGAACTTCATCTACGTCCATTTGAACCGCATCATCAACAAGCATGGCCTCAACGTGATCTATGTCACCGGCCCCGGGCACGGCGGCCCGGGCCTGGTGGCCAACACCTATCTTGAGGGCACCTACAGCGAGTTGTACCCGAATATCTCGCAGGACGAGCAGGGGATGAAAAAGCTGTTCACGCAGTTTTCCTTTCCCGGTGGCATTCCGAGTCACGTTGCGGCAGAGACGCCGGGCTCCATTAATGAAGGCGGCGAGCTCGGCTATTGCCTGTCACATGCCTACGGCGCCGCCTTCGACAATCCCGACCTGCTGGTCGCTTGCGTCGTGGGCGATGGCGAGGCGGAAACTGCTCCGCTCGCCGCCAGCTGGCACTCGAACAAATTTCTCAATCCGGTGCACGACGGCGCGGTCCTGCCTATCATGCATTTGAACGGCTACAAGATTGCCGGTCCCACCGTGCTTGCCCGTATTCCCCGCGACGAGCTCGAATCGCTCTTCCGCGGATACGGCTACACACCGCATTTCGTCGAGGGCGACGACCCGATGGAGATGCACCAGCTCATGGCGGCGACCCTCGATACGGTGATCGCAAGCATCCGGGATATCCAAAGGGAGGCGCGCTCGAACGGGTTCACGATGCGGCCGCTCTGGCCCATGATCATCCTGCGCTCACCGAAGGGGTGGACAGGCCCGAAGGAAGTCGACGGCAAACCGATCGAGGGCACTTATCGCTCGCACCAGGTGCCGATGAGCGACATGAGCCACCCGGGGCACGTGAAAATTTTGGAAGAGTGGCTGGAGAGTTACCGCCCGCACGAACTGTTCGACGAGACCGGCAGGCTCCGGCCCGAACTCGCTGAACTGGCCCCGCGCGGCCCGCGGCGGATGGGCGCCAACCCGCACGCCAACGGCGGTCTTCTGTTGCGTGACTTGCGCCTGCCGGATTTTCGCGACTACGCGGTGACAATTCCGAAACCGGGCAGCGTGAGCGCCGAAGCCACGCGCATCCAGGGTGAGCTGATCCGCGACGTCGTAAAATTGAACCCCGAGACGTTCCGCGTTTTCAGTCCGGACGAGACGGTGTCGAACCGCTGGGGTGCGGTGTTCGAGGTGACGAACCGTTGCTCGACCGCGGAAATCATTCCGGGCGACGACCGTCTCGCGCCGGACGGCCGGGTGATGGAGGTCTTGAGCGAGCACCAGTGCGAAGGATGGCTCGAGGGGTATCTGCTTACAGGCAGGCATGGCTTTTTCTCATGCTATGAAGCCTTCATCCACATCATCGATTCGATGTTTAACCAGCATGCGAAGTGGCTCGACGTGGCGAACCACGTTCCATGGCGACGGCCGATTGCGTCGCTGAACTACCTGCTTTCGTCGCATGTGTGGCGGCAGGACCATAACGGATTCAGCCACCAAGACCCCGGGTTCATCGACAACGTCATGAACAAGAAAGCTGAGGTTGTCCGGGTCTATTTGCCGCCCGACGCCAATACCCTGCTTTCTGTGACCGATCACTGCCTGCGCAGCCGAAATTACGTAAACGTCATTGTAGCCGGCAAGCAGCCGTCGCCGCAGTGGCTCGATATGGACGCAGCCATCAAGCACTGCACCGCCGGGCTGGGCATCTGGGAATGGGCCAGCAACGACGAAGGCGGCGAGCCAGACTTGGTGATGGCCTGCGCGGGCGATGTGCCGACCATGGAGGCACTGGCCGCGGTCGAAATCCTGCGGCAGCATTTCCCAACCCTCAAGATTCGCGTCATCAACGTGGTGGATCTGTTGGCGCTGTATCCGCAAAGCGAGCACCCGCATGGCCTAAGCGACAAGGATTTCGATGTCCTGTTCACCAGGGACAAACCCATCATCTTCGCCTACCACGGGTATCCCTTGCTGATTCACAAGCTGACCTATCGTCGAACCAACCATCACAATCTGCACGTTCGTGGCTTCAAGGAAGAGGGGACGACGACGACACCTTTCGACATGGTGGTGCTCAACGACCTCGACCGGTTCCATCTGGCCAATGACGTTATCGATCATGTGCCGGGTTTGGGTCCACGCGCTGCCTCCCTCACCCAACTCATCCGCGACAAACTCATCGAACACAAACGCTACATCCGGCAATACGGCGAGGATATGCCGGAGATTCGCAATTGGAGATGGGGAGCGAACGGAGCGGACCCCGGGATCTCCAGGCGCACATGACCGATATGCTTCCGCAGGTCTATCTTTCACGGCCTGGCGAGACCGCATGGAGCCTGAGCGGGCAGGTGACCGGCCGCACTGATATTCCGCTTACCCACCGAGGCGAGCGAGATGCGCAAGAGCTCGCCAAGCAATTACAGGGCTTGAGCATCGTCCAAGTGCTTACCAGCCCGTTGCAACGCGCACGGCGGACCGCAGTATTGGCGGGTCTCGACGAATGCGCGCAGCCCGGTCCCGATCTGCTGGAATGGGACTACCGCGCGTACGAAGGCCGGCGCACGGCGGAGATACCGGCCGAGCGACCTGGCTGGCGTTTGTTCGAAGACGGGTGTCCGGACGGGGGAACGCTGCAAGTGGTGAACGTGCGTGCGGACCGTGTTATCAATAGGGTCCGGGCGCGGGGGGCAACGTGCTCGTCTTCGCGCATTGCGACTTCCTGCGCGTCCTCGCAGCCCGTTGGCTCGGCCTGCCCGCGGCAGACACCCGCTACTTGTATTTCACGACGGTATCACTCAGTGTTCTCGGCTATCGCCACGACCTGGATGATCCAGTCATTCGCCTATGGAACGTTCCCTCACTATCGTCAACTAAGTCATAGTCAAGAACCAGAAGCCTCCCAATGAGCCAGCAAGTCAGTCCTCTCGCGGGCGCCCCGGCACCGAAGTCTATCCTGGTCGATGTCCCGAAATTGCTGGCCGCCTACGCTGACCTGAAACCCGACCCCGGCGTACCGACGCAGCGCGTGGCGTTCGGCACCTCCGGCCATCGTGGCAGTTCGTTCGAGCACAGCTTCAACGAGTGGCACATCCTGGCGATCAGCCAGGCGATCTGCGACTACCGCAAGGGCCACGGTATCGGCGGCCCTCTGTACATGGGCATTGACACTCACGCGCTTTCGCAGCCAGCATTCCACACCGCGCTGGAAGTGCTGGCCGCGAACGGCGTGGAAACAATGATCGCGGCCGGCGGCGAGTTCACCCCGACGCCCGCGGTCTCGCACGCGATCCTGGTCTATAACCGGGGTCGAAAAGGAGGACTCGCTGATGGCATCGTCATCACGCCATCGCACAATCCGCCCGACAACGGCGGCTTGAAGTACAACCCGCCAAACGGCGGCCCGGCCGATACTGACATCACCGATTGGGTGCAGGGCCGAGCCAATGCCCTGATCCAAGGCGGGCTGAAAGACGTCAAGCGCGTTCCGCTGGCACAGGCGCGTAATGCTGCAACCACACAAGAGCACGATGACTTGAACGCCTATGTCGCCGACCTCGGCAGCGTCATCGACTTCGACGTGATTCGCGGCGCAGGCCTCTGCATGGGCGTCGATCCGCTCGGTGGCGCCGGCGTTAATTACTGGGCACCTATCGCCGATCGCTACAAGATCGATCTGACCGTGGTCAGCGAGAAAGTCGATATGCAGTTCGCGTTCATGACGGTGGACTGGGACGGCAGGATTCGCATGGATCCATCGTCGTCATACGCCATGGGACGGCTGATCGGATTGAAAGATGCCTACGACGTCGCATTCGCCTGCGATACCGACCACGACCGCCACGGCATTGTCACCCGTAGCGGCGGATTGATGGCTCCAAATCACTACCTGTCGGTGTTGGTCGACTACCTGTTCCAGCATCGGCCGCAGTGGAGCAGACATGCTGCGATCGGCAAGACCGTAGTCACGACGGCGATGATCAACCGCGTGGCCAAGCGGCTCGGCCGCCAGTTGTACGAAGTACCGGTTGGCTTCAAATGGTTTTCAGCTGGCCTCTATGACGGCTCACTCGGTTTCGGTGGCGAGGAGAGCGCGGGGGCATCGCTGCTGCGCCGCGACGGCTCGGTGTGGACAACCGACAAGGATGGCCTGGTCCCGGCGCTGCTGTCTGCCGAGCTCACCGCGCGTCAGGGTAGGGATCCGGGCGAACTCTATGCAAAGCTGAGCCGAGAGCTCGGTGAACCGGTTTTCGACCGCGTCGAAGCGACTGCCACCCCTGAGCAGAAGACCAGGCTGGCCAAACTGTCCCCCGACCAATTGCACAGCGACCGGTTGGCCGGCGAGAGGATCGAACAAGTTATCAGTCACGCGCCTGGCAACAACGCGGCTATCGGCGGTATCAAGGCGATCGCCGCCAGCGGCTGGTTTGCCGCGCGACCATCCGGCACCGAGGCGATCTACAAGATCTACGCCGAAAGTTTCAACGGCAAAGAACATCTCCAACGAATCCTGCAGGAAGCACAGAGTCTCGTCGAAGAGGCGCTTGCGAACCCTTAATCAATTGAAAGAAATTTCATAACCTACCCATGTGACGAGCGATGCATCGACACGCATTGCTTTCTGTCGTTGGATATGGTAAATGATTTTACAAGCTTGGATACAGGCTCCCGTTAGCCGCAGCATCAATGCCCTAGGCGCTGTGGACGTGTTTAGTCAGTCACCGACATGCGAATCGGCACAGACCGATCACGACGTTTCCTGCCGTTCGCTGGGGAACGCGTGCCCCTTCAATTGGGTTTGCGATACGGTTTGTACGCCGTCGAATTCGCTGGAGGCTCCCTCTTAACAGAATGGAGCCATGAGAGTCGCCACCATATGATTTGGATCAACTCCAAATCCTGTTGGTCAACGTAAAATTAAATAAGCGACGCTTGGAGACTGCCGCTCTTTGCCGATCGGCGCAAAGCAGGCGGCCTCAGACCGTTCCATTGGGAGAGCGGGACCGAAGCATTCGCTTAATCTTGCACTGTTGCATCACCTTGGCAGGGAGTGTGCCATGTCTGCGCTCGAACTCCTGAAGCATAACAAGACGGGGGCTCTGCCGCCTTTCCAGTACGTCGAGCACCAATTCCTTCGACATGTCCTCGCATGTGTGGATACGTCCCCCTTTGCGGATGCCGTGTTGGCGCACGCCGCCGCAGTAGCCATGGCAGCCGGGGCACGAATGACTGTCATGCGCGTTCTCGAGACGCGGGCAGTTCAGGTGCCGACGGACCCGGTGGAGTGGACGCTGCGCCACCACGACGTGGAGGCTGCCTTGCGCGAGCGCGCGTCGCACTTTGGTGACATTCAAGCCGATACGGTGATCGTCGACGGACCGGCCACCGACTGCATCTGTGCCTGGGCGAGTGACAACGCGGTAGACCTGACCGTGCTGGGTCGGTGTGGCGAAAGCAACGGGTCCTTCGTCGGGTTGGGTGGCACCGCGCGTCGGGTCGCCGAGATCGCCAACGGTTCGGTGCTGATCGTCCCGTCGACGCAGGTCGGTGACGCGCCGATACACTATCGCAGGGTGCTGATACCGCTCGACGGCTCGTCGCGATCTGAATGCGCCTTGCCGCTCGGCTTGGGGATCGCGGCCGCCCACGGCTCCGAAGTGGTACTCGTCCATGCGGCGCCGAATGTCGATCTCACCGAGGCAGGCCCGCTCGAAGCCGAGGCCATCACCTTGCGCGGTCGGCTGCGCCTTCGCAACGAGCGTGCCGCCGAGCGGTATCTGAGACGAGTCCGATCCCGGCTTCCTTCCACCCCAGCGACGAGAGTCCGGGTATTGCCAAGCGGCGATCCGCGCCATGCGCTCGCGCGCGCAGCGGTCGAAGAGCATGCCGACCTCATAGTACTTTCCTGCACCGGCCAGAGCGGACATCCGGACATGTCGGTGGGCAGCGTCGCCGACTATCTGATGGACCACATGGACATCCCTGTCCTGCTGGTGCGGGGACATGAGGGAAGTCCGCCGATGGTTTACAGGAAATCAGGCGAGGCCATGGCCGTGAGGCTGCCGAGCCGGGCGCTGATGTGACACTGGCCGCAGGGCCATTGGAAGACACCGCCGCGCCGGACAGCGCGTATGCGCTTGCCGCCGTCGCGATCCGAGCGCGTCATGGCGTCGACAAGGGCCTGCCCCAGCCGGCGCCCGTCTGGCGAAAGCTCTCCGCCATCCTTCCCTGGCTGGATCGCGCACGCGGGCATTGTGTCGATCCGCCGCCCCATGCCGCCAAGGCCTCGGAATGGCTGCTCGACAACGAGTTTCAGGTGCGGCGCGCCATTCGGCAGGTTCGCGAGGATCTCCCAACCACTTTCTACCGCCGATTGCCGCGGCTCGCCGCGCCCGAGTGTCGGGGAATCCCGCGCGTCATGGCGCTGGCGCAAGGCATGCTCGACATCACGCATATGCAGGTCAGCCTCGCGGGCGCGGTTGAATTCGTCAGGGCGTATCAGCAGGACGGGCCGCTGACGATTGCCGAGCTCTGGGCGTTTCCGGCGATCCTACGCCTTGCCTGCCTGGAAGCGCTCGTTCAGTCTTTTTCCGAGCTCTTGCCCGAACTTGCCCCGCCATTCGAACCGACACCCCGATTTACGCCGCACGAGACGCTCGACCCGACCGAAGGCGTCTCGCGTGCGATTGCGGCCCTAATGGCGGTGTCTAACACCTCCTGGAAGGCGTTCTTCGAGCAGGTGAGCCGTGTCGAAGCGATCCTGCAGGATGATCCTGCCGGCGTCTATTCGGCCATGGATTTCGACACGCGGGACCAATACCGCAAGGCCATCGAGGAAATCGCGGACGACGCGCCTGCGTCCGAGTGGGACGTCGCAGAGGCCGCGCTGAAACTGACGCGCGCCCATGCTGGCGCACGGCGCCTCGGGCATGTCGGATCCTGGCTGGTCGCGGAGGGCCGAGCAGAGCTCGAGCAGAAAGTCGGCTATCGCGCCAAGTGGGATGCCACCTTGCGCCGCTGGATCATCGCTCATCCCGGCAGGAGCTATGCTGGGGCACTGGCAGGCTTCGCCATTGCGGCGATGGTCTTGCCTGCACTGTTGCTCTTCAAGCTCGACGCCGGCGTAGCGGCGTGGGTGGTCGGACTCATGCTGGCGCTGACACCCGCCATGATCATCAGCGTTACTTTCACGCACTGGATCGTCACCCGACTCGTCCCACCCCGGGTGCTACCGAAGCTCGACGTTGAGCATGGCCTGGGCGCCGGCTGCGACGCGGCATTGGTGATGCCGGTGATCCTGCGCAAAGCGGCCGAGGTTGAACCGCTCATCGAGCGGCTGGAGACGCATTGGTTGTCGAACCCCGATCCGCTCATCCGCATGGCACTGCTGAGCGACCTCGCGGACGCCGATGCGGAGCGTATGCCGGAAGATGCGCTGATCGAAGCAGCTCTGGTGGCTGGCGTGCGTCGCCTCAACGCGCGCTACGCCGACCATGCACCGTTCGTGCTCCTCCACCGGGGGCGCGGCTGGAATGCCGCCGAAGGCTACTGGATGGGCTGGGAACGCAAGCGCGGCAAGCTCGAGGAACTTACCGGCCTCATTCTGGGCCACCTGCCTGATGCCTTTGCCCTGCGTGAAGGCGATGTCGACGCACTGCGCCGGGCACGCTTCGTCGTCACACTCGACGCCGACACCAAGGCGCCGCCCAACGGCATCAACCGGCTCCTGGGTGCGCTCGCCCATCCGCTGAATCGCGTCGAGTTCGACCCGGCGACGGGAAGACCGCGCCGCGGCTACACCTTTATCCAGCCCAGGGTCGAGATTTCGCCCGATGCCGGCGACCGGTCGCCGTTCACCCGCCTCTATACCGGCGATACCGCGATCGACATCTACAGCCGGGCGGTTTCGGACGTCTATCAGGACCTATTCGGCGAGGGGATATTCACCGGCAAGGGCGCCTTCGACGTCGCCGCGTTCCACAGATGCCTGGATGGTTGCGTACCGGAGAACGCGATCGTCAGCCACGATCTGTTCGAGGGGCTTCACGGCCGTGCCGCACTCGCCAGCGACATCGTCTTCTATGAGGACTTCCCCGCCAACTATCTCGCCTATGCGCGCCGCGCCTTTCGCTGGATCCGGGGCGACTGGCAGCTTACGCCCTGGCTCGGCAGAACCGCACCAGCCCGCGGCGACACGCGCCTTCCCAACCGCCTTTCGGCGCTCGACCGCTGGAAGGTATTCGACAATCTGCGCCGCAGCGTCATTCCCCCGGCGCTTGTCGCCTTCGCGGTTGCGGGATGGCTGGCGCTGCCGGGACAAGCCCTGATCTGGACGGTGCTCACCGTGGCTGCCCCGGGCGCATATCTATTTACCGACCTCGTGACCAGCCTGGCCCGCGGACGCAGGCGGGGGTCGGCGCGCAGCATTCTGCGCCGATTGGCCGATCATACCGGCCGATGGCTGCTGGCGATCATCTTCCTAGTATACGAGGCCGCGGTAGCGAGCGAAGCGATGGGGCGCACTTTGTGGCGCGTGTATGTCTCGCGTCGCCGTCTGCTGGAATGGACGTCGGCGGCCCATTCCGCGGCGGAGGTTTCGCAAACCCGGCTCGGGATCTGGCGGGAAATGACTACAGCCCCTCTGATCACGATTGCGATCGCACTCCTGCTTGCCGGGCTCGATCCCGCCTCCCTGCCCGGTGCTGCGCCGCTGCTCCTCCTGTGGTTCGCTTCGCCCGAGATCGCCCTGCTCATCAGCAGGAAGCGGCAGGCGGTGCCGGAGACCCTGCGGCCCGAAGACCGGCTCTACCTGCGCCTGATCGCGCGACGCACCTGGCTCTTCTTCGAGACGTTTGCCGGCCCCGACGACAATTGGCTACCGCCGGACAACTATCAGGCGAGCCCGCATGAGGAGATCGCACATCGCTCCTCCCCGACCAATGTCGGGATGCTCTTCCTGTCGGCGCTGACGGCGTGGGATTTGGGTCACATAGGCGTTCGTAATCTCGCAGCGCGGATAACCGCCGCCTTGGGCACGCTCGATCGGCTGGAGAGCTATGCCGGCCACACGCTCAACTGGTTCGACACGAAAACACTCAAGTCGCTCACGCCGCGTTATGTTTCGACGGTCGACAGTGGCAATCTGGCAGTCAGCCTGCTGACGCTGCGCGAAGGCTGCAGGGGGGCCGCGAGAGGTCCGATGCTGTCGCCGACGCTTTGGGACGGATTTGACGATGCACTTCACCTGCTGCGTGAGGCTCTGTCCGCACTGCCTGAGGCCGATCGAAGGGCGATCTGCGGTTGGCTCGACGTCATTGTCGGCAAGCTTCCGGCAATCCGAAGCGTGCCGCGGAATTGGCGGTCAGCGCTGGATGAAATCGGCTCGGAAGAGTGGCGACAGGTTCAGGGGCTCGTCGCCAAGGCGCTGGAGTCGGACGTCAATGCCGATCCACACGAGATCTATCTGTGGTTGGAGCGCATTGATCACTCCCTGCTGAGCATGCGGCGGGACCTCGACGAGCTGGAACCATGGAGAGCACTGACCGATATGCCGCCGGCCGGGCTTGAAGGGCTGGCGGAGCTGCTGAAGACGCTGCCGCCACCAGATACTCCGATTGACCAAATGGCCGACAGGACCGGCCGGGCGCGCGACGCGTTTTCCGAGCTTGCACCGGCCGATCCCGAGAGCCGACGCTGGGTTGCAGAGGTGATTGCGGCACTCGACCGGGGAGATGCCGCTTGCCGCGACCTCTGCGACAGCCTCGAGCAATGTGCGGCCCGCGCGGAGGCTCGCGCCTTCGCCATGGATTTCCGGCCGCTCTATGACGCGGAAACCAGAACCTTCTACATCGGCTACAATCTCGACTCCAACCGACTGGATCAGCACCACTACGACCTATTGGCAAGCGAAGCCCGACTGGCAAGCTATTTTGCGATCGCCAAGCGCGACGTACCGGTCGAACACTGGTTTCATCTGGGGCGCCCAATCACTAAGGCTGCCGGCGCGTTGACGACGCTGTCGTGGAATGGGTCGATGTTCGAGTATCTCATGCCGGCTCTGCTGTTGCCGAGCGACGCGGGGCGGCTTCTGGGTCAGAGCGAACGTGCCGCTGTTGCCGTGCAACAGCGCTATGGTGACAAGCTCGGCTTGCCCTGGGGCGTCTCTGAATCCGGCTATGCTGCCCGTGATGCTTCGCATCGCTACCAGTACCAGGCCTTCGGGGTGCCGGGCCTTGGTCTCAAGCGCGGACTGGCAGAGGACTATGTGGTTGCGCCCTATGCGAGCGCGCTGGCCCTGGCCGTCGCGCCGCGGCTTGCCACGTCTAACCTTCGTCGGCTGGACAAGCTCGGCCTGCGTGACCGGTACGGCTTCTTCGAGGCTGCCGATTTCACACCGGACCGGCGGCCAACAAAAGGCGGCTTCACGCCTGTCCGTGCCTATTTTGCCCACCACCAGGGTATGATTTCCGCCGCTATTGGCAACGCGCTGAACGATAACATACTGATTAGGCGTTTCGGCCGCGAGCCGCGCATGCGCGCCACCGAGCTGCTTTTGCAGGAGCGCGTTCCGTGGGAGTTTCCGCCCGAGCAGGCAACCGACGCCGAAACCGCCGCACCCGACCTCGCCCGCACACCGACGCCGCCGCTGCATGGCTGGACGACACCCAGCCAACCGGGTCCCCAGCTCCATGTCATCGGCAACGGAAGCCTCGCCTCCTGGATTACCGACGCCGGAGGCGGGGCGCTCTGGTGGCGCGGCCAGTCGCTTACGCGCTGGACCGGCGACGACATCAGCCGAGGCGGCGACACACGGATTTATGTCAACGAGCGCGAAAGCGGCGCGGTTTGGTCGCTCGGCGGACGCGCGTCGAGTGGCTCGTCGGAAACGAATTTCCACGCCCATAAGATCGAGTTTCACGAGCGCTCGGAGGGTTTGTCAACGAACCTTGAGATCGCGATTGCGCCGGGCGACGACGTCGAGATCCGCCGAGTCACGCTCTCCAACGACAGCGACCGGGTGCGCGAGATCAATGTGACGAGCTATGCGGAGGTCGTACTTGCGCCTGCGGTCACCCACGAACGGCACCCCGCCTTCAGCAAGCTCTTCGTCCACAGCGAGCGGCTGGATGGCCGGAACGCGCTTGTCTTCAAGCGCCGCCCAAGACGACCCGCCGATCGACCGCCGGTCCTCATTCATGGCCTTCTGCCGAGCGACGCCGCGGTGACGCCAGCCGGTTTCGAGACAGATCGCAGAAGGTTTCTCGGCCGGCACGGCGACCCCGAACGACCGCCGGGCGCGATCGACCCACTGAATGGTGCCACCGGATGGACGCTCGATCCGGTCATGGCCTTGCGGGCGCGCGTCGTCCTGGCGCCAGGCGCGCGCGCGCAGGTCGATTTCGTGACGGTTGCGGCAGGTTCACACGAGACGGCGCTTGAGATCGCCGAGCGCTACGCAACCGCGCCGGCTCTCGACTGGGCGATGGAAGACGCGCTGCGATCTGCGGCGCTCGAAGCGCGACGCCTCGGGCTCGATTCCCGCACGCTGGCCGAAGCGCAGGCCTTATGCCGCGATCTCGTCTTCCCACGAATGCCGCCGCTTGTATTGGCGGCGGCGTCGGAGACGGCCCTTCCGGCCCAACCGGAGCTCTGGGGCATGGGGCTGTCCGGGGACCTGCCGATTGTCCTGGTGCGGGTTGTCGACGACGCGCATGCGCAGCTTCTTCCGATCATCGTCCGGGCGCATCAGTGGTGGCTGAGGCATGGCCTTCAGGCGGACCTGGTAATCCTGCGCGAAGGCGCTTCGGGTTATCAGGAGCCAATCCGCGACCTGCTGTTTACGGCTCTTCGCGAAGCGAACGTGCCCGAGGGTCTGGGTGGACCGGGGGGCATTCATCTCCTGGCGGCAGACCGGTTCGGCGCGGCGGAGCGGCGGACGCTCGAGGCCACGGCCCGGGTGTCACTCGACGGAGCGGCCACATCGGTTGCCCAGGCGATGACACCGCCGCGACCGGGACGCACCGCGCCACCCCGTTTCCAGCCGGTCGGCCCGCCCCCCGCCGTGCCTGTGCCCGCACCGCCACTTCGGCGCTCCGAAGACCTCGCCTTCGACAATTCTCTCGGCGGGTTCACGCCGGAAGAAGGAGACTATACAATCCATCTGGAGGGGAGGTGCGTCACTCCGACGCCTTGGTGCAATGTCCTGGCAAATGAGAACTTTGGAAGCATCGTCTCGGAAGCGGGATTGGGCTTCAGCTGGTCCATCAACAGTGGCGAGCATCGCCTCACGCCATGGTCGAACGACCCGGTGGTCGATCCGCAGTCCGAGGCGCTCTATCTGCGCGACGAGGAAACAGCCCGAATCTGGACGCCGACCCCGCTGCCTGCCGGCGGCGATGCATCCTGCCAGATCCGCCACCGTGCCGGCGCCACGACCTGGCAGCGCAACGAAGAAGGCCTCGAACAGTGTCTCACCGTCTTCGTCCCGCCCGCTGCTCCGGTGAAGCTGGCGCTGCTGACCCTGTCCAATCCCGGCAACCGCGGCCGCCGGTTTACGGTCACCTATTATGCCGAATGGTTGCTTGGCTCGATATCCAGCACCGCGCGGCCGCATCTGGTTTGCGATTTCGATTTTGAAAGCCGGGCGCTGATCGCACGCAATGGCTGGAATCCCGAATTCGGCGAACGCACCGCGTTTCTCGCCGCGAGCCGTCCGCCGCACGGCCTGACCTGTGACCGCGCGGGGTTTCTCGGCCGGCCGGGCCATCTCGCCCGACCGGCCGGCCTCACGGCCTGGGGCCTCGATGGAGCGGTCAGCGACATCGCCGACCCCTGCGCGGCGTTCCAGGTCCACATCGATCTGGCCGCCGGCGCTACGGAGGAGGTCGTCTTCGTGCTCGGAGAGGGAAGCGATCCCGCCGAGGCGGCGCGACTCGCGGTACATTGGGCTGGCGTTGAGACGGCTAAACAGGCGCTCGCCGAGAACAATGCCGCTTGGAAGCGGCGGCTCGGCGCCGTCAGGGTCACCACCCCCGACCCGGCTTTCGACATCATGGTCAATCGTTGGCTCATCAACCAGACCTTTGCATCGCGCATATTTGCGCGCGCCGGGTTCCAACAGGCCGGGGGTGCCTTCGGTTTCCGTGACCAGCTTCAGGACATGATGGCGCTTCTGTTTACCGAGCCACAACGCGCGCGCGCACATATTCTGGACTGCGCGTCGCGCCAGTTCGAGGAAGGCGACGTGCTGCATTGGTGGCATCCGCCTCTGGGGCGAGGTGTGCGAACGCACTGCTCGGACGATTTGCTATGGCTCGTCTATGCAACCGGCCGATATGTTTTGGCCACCGGCGACACCTCCATCCTCGCCGTGGAAGTCCCGTTTCTGTCCGCCCCGCCGCTGGGGATCGACGAGGAAGACCGTTACGCTTTGTTTGAGGCGGGCGCAGAGCGCGCGACCCTGTTTGAGCATTGCCGGCGGGCATTGGATCGTGGCGTCACCATGGGCGCCCATGGGCTGCCGCTGATCGGCACAGGCGACTGGAACGACGGCATGGACCGCGTGGGCAGCGAGGGACTTGGCGAAAGCGTGTGGCTGGCCTGGTTCGCTGCCGTCTGCGCCGACGCCTTCGCTGAACTTGCCAAGGATTTCGGGCGCAACGATCTCAAAGACATTTGGAAAGCGCGCGCCGATGATCTGCGTCGAGCGGCCGACGCGGCCGGTTGGGATGGCGCGTGGTACGCACGGGCCTTCGCGGATGACGGTCTGCCATGGGGCTCGAAGGATTCCGACGAGTGCCAGATCGATAGCATATCCCAGTCCTGGGCGGTACTGGCCGACGGTCCTTCGCCTGAGCGAACAGCCACGGCTGTCGCTGCTGCAACTGAACGTCTCGTCGATCATGACGCGCGGCTGGTGCGTCTGTTGACGCCGCCGTTCGACCGTACACCGCGCGATCCGGGCTACATTCGCGCCTATCCGCCAGGTGTGCGGGAAAATGGCGGCCAGTACACCCATGCCGCGGCCTGGCTGGGCTTGGCCCATGCGCGGCTGGGCGATGGCGACCGTGCCTACGAGATATTCGATCTGATCAACCCGATCCGTCGCACTGCTGGCCTCGCCGACGCCGAGCTCTACCGAGCCGAACCCTATGTCCTGGCCGCCGATGTGCGAGGGGCCGAACCCGGGATAGGTCAGGCCGGCTGGACCTGGTACACGGGTGCAGCCGGCTGGACCTGGCAACTTGCCGTCGAGGGTATTCTCGGCCTCAGCCTCCAGGGTGGCGCCGTTAGGATTGCTCCTCGAATCCCAAAGAAATGGGGCAGTGCGGAGGTGAGGATCAATGGCCCTGACGGGATTTTGATTATTACCATCGAAGATCCCGAACGGATCGGCTCCGGCCGCGTCGAGCTTGCGGTAGATGGGCGGCCTATAGACGGCGATTGCATTGCCATCCCGACAGATGGAATGGAACGCCGCGTCACCGCATGCCTGCGGCCCTCACTTACAAATTTAGGTAGCATTTGAGTGCCGGCCCATTCACTGATCGTCAAGGTCGGCGGCGGCGCCAGGATCGTCAGATTGTCGCGCACCGAGAGGCCCGCGTGCCAGCATCTCGACGGCGCGCTGCTCGAGGCCTGGGTGCGTCCCTTGGCATGCTCCCCGATCCCGGAGCGGAAGGGCTCGTCGCGCCCGGCGATCGGGGGCGCAGAGAGTGCGATCGCACCCTCGAACATCTTGAGCCGACCTGTCCGGTGGTTGTTGCGATTTTAGGACTTCACCACCAAGGAGGATGCGATGCCCACGCTAGCAGACGAGGTGATCTGGTTCGAGGAACTCGGGCGTGCCGATGTCACGCTTGTTGGCGGGAAGAATGCGTCGCTCGGCGAGATGGTGTGCCATCTCGGCGACCGCGGCGTCGCCATTCCGCCGGGCTTCGCGACCGCGGCAGAGGCCTTTTGGCATTTCATCGATTCCAACCAACTCAGGGATGTCATCGCCACCACGCTGCAGGACTTGCAGGCGGGCCGAACCCCGCTGCCCGAGGCCGGGCAGGCAATCCGTCGCTCCATCCTTCGCGGCGATTGGCCAAAGGACACGGCCGCCGCCATCGGTGGCGCCTACAAGGAGCTTAGCCGGCGTATCGGCAAGACCGATGCCGCCGTGGCCGTGCGGTCGAGCGCAACGGCCGAGGACCTTCCGGATGCCAGTTTTGCCGGGCAGCAGGAGACGTTTCTCAACATTCGCGGCCAAGCAGCCTTGCTCGACGCCTGCCGCCGCTGTTTTGCGTCGCTTTTCACCGACCGTGCCATCAGCTACCGACAGACCAAAGGCTTCGATCACCTGAAGGTCGCGCTTTCTGTCGGCGTTCAGGCCATGGTGCGTTCGGACGTCGGCAGCGCCGGGGTGATGTTCACGATCGACACCGAGACCGGCTTTGACAAGATCGTGGTGATCGATGCCGCCTGGGGGCTGGGGGAAACGGTTGTCCAAGGCACGGTCGATCCCGACGAATATCAGGTGTTCAAACCGTTGCTGTCGGAGCCTTCCCTGACGCCGATCGTCGAGAAGCGGCTGGGCGGAAAGGCACAGAAGATGATCTACGCGCGGGAAGGCGATCATCCGATCCGCATCGTGCCGACCTCCAAGGCGGAACGTGCTGCGTTCGTCCTGACGGACCAGGATATCCTTACACTCGGCCGCTGGGGCTGCGTGATCGAAGATCACTACGGCTGCCCAATGGACGTCGAATGGGCCAAGGACGGCGAGAACAGTAAGTTGTTCATCGTTCAGGCACGACCCGAGACGGTGCAATCGCGCAAGGAGGCGGGCGAATACAAGTCCTATCGGATCAAATCGAAGGGCCGCACGCTAGTCACCGGCCTGAGCATCGGCGAAGCGATCGTGACCGGGCCTGTCTGCCAGATCGAGAGCGCCCGCGACATCGATTACTTGCCCGGCCCCAAAACCGATTCCGCTTCAGGCATTTGCGCTTTGTTCACGGGGAACTCGATAGTCAACGGATGCCCGACAATGAATCACAACCGTTTCAATCGACTCAACAACTTTCGGGATCGGCTCTAAAAGTGGACTCTTGTCATCCACCGAGTCCAATCTTGCACAGCGGGACTGTTGCTGTTCGTGGTTTATGTCAGATCACATGGCCCCGGCGCATTTATTGGTGGAGGTGCGGTCGTTCCAATTCCACCGGCCCTGCTGCTATTCATTTCAGCTATCGCCGCTTTGGGCGCTGTGGCGCGCAGGAGCCGTCCCAAGGTTGCCGGGGCTTCGACGTAATGTTTGCAAATGAATTTGATAGGACGTCGCGTCCAGAGAACGGCAAGGAAGATTCTTCAATTTACAGAAATCGAGGACAAGAAAATGGGTTGGGTTAAGGCATTTCTCAAGGGCGTAGCGGGCCTTACGACTTTGGAATTTGGGCTGGTGGTTCTGGGCATTGCGGGCATGACGATCGCAAGTCTGTCTCTGATGGTCCCGGAATTGAACACCCTGTTTATGCCCGGTTAGCTTTTCGCCTTTCCATTCAACCCACTGTTTGGGTGCAATGGGAGAAGCAGATTATGGAGAGAAACTCAATTGAGCGGTTCGATTCCCAAGCATTTCTCGCATCAGTCAATGCCGGGCGGTCTGTAGAGAAATATGCCCCGGGACAACCCGTCTTCCGACAGGGGGACGATGCCGACGCGGTCTATTACATTCGGGATGGGAAGGTCCGGGTCACAGTTGTCTCGGAACAAGGCAAGGAAGGGGTCATCGGCATCATGGAGAGCGGTGATTTCCTCGGTGAAGGTTGCCTTAACGGGCATCACCCGCGAATGGCAACGGCCAGTGCTTTAGAAGAGTCAGAGATTCTCAAGATCGAGAAATCGGCGATGGTCCGCGTCCTTCATGAACAACCGAGTTTCTCAGAGCTGTTCATGGAATTCATGCTCTCTCGCAACGGCGCGATTGAGGAGGACCTGGTCGATCAGCTTTTCAATTCCAGTGAAAAGCAGTTGGCGCGTGTTCTCTTGCAGCTCTCTAACTTTGGCAAGGACGGCAAGATGGAACCCGTCGTCGCACATATCAGTCAGGACATGTTGGCGGCAAAGGTGGGGACGACACGGTCGCGGATCAGCTTCTTCATGAACAAGTTTCGTAAGCTCGGTCTGATTGAGTACAGCTCCGGATCAAACGGTGGATTAAAGGTCCACTCGTCTCTTCTGGATGTGATCGTCAAAGATTAGAACCTTGTTCACGTCAAATGGTGCGTCGGTAAAGCGTCAATGATCCCATTTAGCGTTCACAGGTAGATGTGAATACCGCGCAGTTCGGAGATAAAGCGCACAGTAGGAGATTAATCATGAGTATTGCCGTCATGTTGGAGGTCCAACAGAAAAGCAGATACGCCGCGCTCGTCAACCTGGCTGAAGCCGTGAAGGCCAGTGGGATTTTACCCGATGATGCTCCACAGTATGTGATTGAAGCGCACGCAAACTGGATCGACGAAGCGGAACGAAGTTATTTGGAGATGCTTGTTAAGGAAAATCCGAAGTGACAGATACCTTACTGGCTACTAGGGCTTGGAACGATCTCCTAGAAGTGGCCCAGTCAATTCGAGCGGAACTGGCGCATTCGCCGCCGCAGATCCATTTGATTCACGGATTGTGCAACTTTGAACAGGTGGACTGACGCTGTTCGTGGTTAATGTCGAATCACATGTCCCCCCTGACATGATCGCGTTCGATCCAACGTGATGTTTGCCCTCCCTGAAACTTATCGGGTCGCAAATGGCCCGCTTTTTTCAGGCGACTACAGGCTCAAACAACCCCATTAATGTGGGGCAACGTCTCAAAGACGGGAGAAACCGACATCATGATTACCCTTTCACGCAATCTTGGAATCTTGCTGGTTGCAATGGTGTTCGTTGTGCTGGGTACGGCTTCCAATATCAAGCCAGCAAATGCGCTAACGACCTGGGTCGAACTTGAGCCGAATAATAGCCTTGGGACCGCAAATAACATCGCTATTCATGACGGATCGATAGACATTTATGGCAATGTCATCGTTGACTCTGGGATTGGTACTCCAACTGATTTCTTCTCTTTCCAAGGTACAGCAGCCGACAACATTAGTGTGGAATCCTTTGATTTGGGTCAGCAAGCTGGGTTCACCTTTAATAGCGTCCTCTATTTATATGACCCGAGCGGAAACCTTGAGGCTATGGACGACGACGGCGGCGCGGGGTTGGCTTCGTTGATCAATTTCCTTTTGGATGAGACCGGCACGTGGACTGCCGGAATTGGGCCGTTTAACACGACCGATAAATTCCAATATCGCGTAGAGGTCCGCGGGTTAACCGCTGTCCCCATTCCGGCTGCACTCCCCCTCTTCCTCACGGCCCTGGTTGCCATGGGATTAGTGGGGCGAAGAAAGCGGTCGGCCGTTGATGCGGCTGCTTAGGTTGCTATAGAACAACCCTTACTAAAGAGGTTTTATTCAGCGCCCCCTTGTGGGGCGTTTTTCTTGCAGTGAGGACGGACAACTGATGACCGCTACTCATATAAAAAAAGGGCTGGTGGCGCAGGAGCGTAAGCGCCCCGATGTGCGCGCCGCCCGCCATCTCTGGATTACCTACCGCCAGGCGCGCAGGCCAGCGCACTTGGAGCGGGTGTGAGGGCGCCGTGCATCGTGGATATGGATCCGCGCATCTCGCGATGGTGAGCAATCCAGCACAGACTTCATATTGACATCGGCGCAGTATCACTGGGGCAGGAGCGGAAGGTCCCTCCGCTGAATTGCCCCCGAATGACGGCTGGCAGCCAGCCCGTCCGTGTCGATGGCTCAGCCGTTAGGCTCGCGCATGATGGGGATTTGTTCAACGATTGGATGAATCTGGAGGATGGAAGGATGCAAATATCAGGTGAAAGTCTCCTGATAATGTTGGTGGTCGGCCTGATTGCCGGATGGCTTGCCGGTCAATTCGTGCGCGGCGCCGGGTTTGGCCTCGTAGGCGATATCGTCATAGGGATCATCGGCGCCTTCTTCGGTAGCTGGCTGCTTCCCCAACTCGGGATTCAGCTAGGCTCCGGTCTTGTCGCCGCGATCATCAACGCCACCATCGGCGCGGTGCTCCTGTTGCTGATCATCAGGCTCATTCGTGGCCGCGGCGGATGGCGAATGGGCTGGGATAGACGTTGGTAGGCCGACAGCTCTCAACCAGCGTCGAACGTGTTCGGCCGCCCGCTCGTTTCGAGAGGGAAGGCATGGACACGCGGAACTGGTCAGTGCGTCAGTGCCCGGCAGGCCTGTTGTCCTTGACGAACGGTCAGCAGTTCAAGGATATGGACAGAACGGGGTCGCCCGGGCGGTATTGGACAGCATTGCAAGCCTCAGCTGGAACGTTTTCCCAGCGGAGTGAATCGGGAGGGATTGCCCCTACTTTGCATTGGAGCATCGAAGCTTTTTCCAAGGGAGCCTCAGATGAGTGAACGCGACGCCTACGTCGACAAGATGAAAGCGCAGATCGATGAGTGGAACGCCGAAATCGACAAGCTTGAAGCCAAGGCGAGACAGGCCGAAGCGGATGCGCGCGTGGAATATAATAAGCAGCTCGAAGAGCTGCGCAAGAGGCGTGACGAGGCCTACCATAAGATGGAAGAGATCCAGTCGGCCACCGACGCGGCATGGGATGACATGCGGGCCGGTTTTGAAGCCGCCTGGAACAGTATATCAAACGCCTTCCAGGATGCGATGAAGCGGATTCGCTAAGCGCAAACGCGGCAAGTAGGAGGTCGTCGCCGGCCAGCGGCGGCTGATGGCGCTGCAAAAACTCGCGAAGGACAAGACCATCGCGAAGAGCGCCGACGTGCCATGCGTCATCGCGGACGGCGAGATCGACGCATCTGAATTGAGCCTGGCCGAGAACGTCGTGCGGATGCCGATGCACCCGGCCGACCAGTTCGAGGCGTTCCGCGATCTGATCGACGGCGGCGCGAGCGTGGCCGACGTGGCAACACGGTTTGTCTTCCGCGGGCCTGACGACGAGAGATTGCAACAGTCCGTGCGCGGAAATCGAGGCGGCCAGTTCGTCGATGCCGTCCGCCGCGCCGGACATTGCCGTCCCAAGCGACGAGCTTGTTCAAGGGTAAGCGAGCGCTGATGACGCTGGATGGCATCTGGAGACTGTATTTCTGGTCCACGCAGCCGGAACGGCTGTGCGCGCCTCTATGGCGAAAGCGGACATCAAATACCATGCTCGTCCGCGGCGCTGTCGTAAGGGCATAGGCCGGGTGCTTCGGCTTTCCTGTGCAGGGGCGTGGAAGCGATCGGCATCTGACCGGACGAGGGCGCCGCGGAATCGTCCGAACCCTTTCCGGACGAGCAATGTCGTTTTGCACCTTCGCAGAGCTGGCCCGAGCTTGATTTCGGGTGGTACCCATGTGGTACCCGGGAGCAAAAAGCCCGCCTCAGGCGAGACGGGCTTTTTGTGTAAACGCTTGATATCTTCTGTAGAATTGTGGTTGCGGGGGCACGCAACCACCTTAACCTGCTGTTCGATGCGCCGAGGATCGGCTAGTCGTCGGCTGGATCGGGAAGCGGCTTGTTTTTGACGAATGCCCATACATCGCTGCCGGTCGGCGGGAGCACTGGTGTGGGGCTTGGTAGCGCTGTGGCTCTTCGCCCAGGGAGACGTTTGGTGGGGTATTTTCGTCGTGGCTTGGGGTTTGCTCCTCGTCAGCAGTATCGATAACTTTCTCAGACCCTATATCCTTGGCAAGACCAGCGAGCTGCCAATGGTGCTCGGCTTTTTCGGGTTCATCGGCGGCATCCTCGCCTTTGGCTTTGTGGACCTGTTCCTCGGCCCGACGCTGCTGGCGGTTGGTTACAGCCTGTTCCTTGAGTGGCGCGCCGCCGAGGTTGAGGAGCACAGACATCCCACGTCCCCCTCGATCCGTCCTTAGGGCGCTGACGTCGGACAAATGGAGCGATCATCGGCTGACGGCACGGGGCGGGACCAATCAATCGTCGATAACGGATTGCAAGACTGAGATCCCTATGGAAAACGGCAGCTTTTTCGGTCTTTCCGCCTACCACATGCTGATGGCGGCCATAGGCACCGCCATCTTTCTCGCCCATTGGCTTCCTCGCCTGGTGATGCCGCGCGCCGCCTCATCCGCCGCGCTTCTGATGATCGTAGGGCTGGTTACCTACACCATTGTACCGGGGATGGAAGCGCTCGATCCTACGACCTCCCCACGTCTGTGGGAGAGGATCAGCGAGATCGTGCTGATCGTTGTGCTGTTCGCTACCGGGCTACGCATCGACAACCTCGGAAGCTATCGCCTCTGGTCGCCCACCCTGCGCCTTCTCCTGATTGCGATGCCCCTCACCATCGCGGCCGTCAGCGGCCTCGCCTGGGGGCTCGCCGAGATGACCGTGGCCGGGGCCGTGCTGCTCGGTGCGGTGCTCGCGCCAACCGACCCGGTGCTTGCCGGCGATGTGCAGGTCGGGCCGCCGCAGGAAGGCAACGAACATCCGGTGCGTTTCACCCTCACGGCGGAAGCGGGCCTGAACGACGGGCTCGCCTTTCCCTTCGTCTATCTCGGCCTGCTCATCGCTGCACGTGGGACCGATCCGTCCGCCTGGCTGACCGAATGGATCCTGCGCGACGTCCTCTATCGGATCGCCGTCGGGGCAGCCCTCGGCGCCGCGGTGGGCTGGCTTCTGGGGATCACACTTTTCTCGAGTTGGGGCAGCAGCGCAATCCAGAAAAGCGGGCCGGGCGTTATCGCCTTGGCGGCGGTGCTTCTTTGCTACGGGATCGTTGAACTAGCCGAGGGCTACGGCTTCGTCGGCGCCTTCGTGGCCGGCCTCGCCTGCCGGCGGGTCCAAAAGAAGCATCACTTTCATCGCCGCCTTCACGTCTTCAGTGAAGCGATCGAACACGCCCTGACAGCAATCCTGCTGGTCCTCGTCGGAAGCACGCTGCCGACGTTGTGGCCGGCGCTCGACTGGCGCCACTCAGTAATCGGCTTCAGTCTCCTCCTGGTCATCCGGCCCGTCGTCGGCTGGCTGGCGCTGAAGGGAACTGACTTTGCGTCCGGAGACCGCTGGATCCTCGGTTTCTTTGGTGTGCGCGGCGTCGGCTCGATCTACTACATCGCCTATGCGTCGGGCCACATAGAGCTGATCAACGAACGTCCGATTTGGGCGCTTGTTGCTTTCACGGTGTTCGCATCGGCGGTGATCCATGGCACGACGAGTTTTCTTGTCGACCGCTTCGTATCGAAGCAACGATCGTGACGACAGCGGCTGGGTAGCTGCCCCCCTACAGTCTTGAAGACAACCTAAGACGCTTCGAGGTCTTCGGGCGCATGGCTCTGACAGTTGCACCCAAGGGGCCGGCCCGTCGTGTCTGCAGTCACTTCGGCGGAGTCCTTCTCGACAGGATTGGCCCAATCGCGCAGCCGCGCCTAGTGTCCTTCGACCAAACGGGGGCTGTACTGGACTTCGGTGACGATCTCGTGCTCGGGCTCGAAGACGGCGGCCGCCTGCTTGACGGGCGTCTCGCTGATCAGGTCGCCCTGGCGGCTCTTGCCGCGCCGGGTCAGATACCACTCCTCGATGAATTCCTTGGCGAGATGAAGGCTTTCCTGCTTGGTGCTGGCCTGCCCCTGATCAGTGGTCCAGTTGCTATGAGAGAATCCGGACGGTTTCAGGGTATGGCGATTTGACCGTTGGCGGCAAGGTTGCAGCTGGCGCGGGCGGTTGGGCAAGAAGGGAAAGCGGGAATACGTCCAGGTGCTGAGACTGCTCGAGACCTTCCCTCCGAGCGATGTGGGGGCGGCCATAGCGGATGCCCTGGCCCGCGGCGTGATCGGCTTCGACGCCGTGAAGCACTTGCTCCTTTGCCGGATCGAGCGACGCCCGCCACGCTTGAACCTGACGTCCTATCCCTATCTGCCACGGGCCGAGGTGGCAACGACGTCGGCCCGCTCATACATGGAGTTGCTGACAGGGGCCGCGTCATGAGCCCGGAGACGCCGCAGATACTGCTCGCCCATCATCTGAAGGCGCTCAAGCTGCCGACCTTCCTGCGCGAATACGACAAGCTGGCGCGTCAATGCGCCACCGACGGCGTCGATCACACCCGCTATCTGCAGCGCTTGGCGGAACTGGAACTGATCGACCGGGAACGGCGGCTGGTCGAACGGCGGATCAAGGCGGCCGGCTTCCCGGCGGTCAAAAGCCTGGACAGCTTCGACTTCAAGGCCCTGCCATCCTTGAACAAGGTGCTGGTCCTCGATCTCGCCCGCTCCGACTATGTGGCGCGCCGGGAGAATATGATCGCGCTCGGCAACAGCGGCACCGGCAAGACGCACATCGCCATTGGACTGGGCCTGGCCGCCTGCCAGAAGGGATTATCCGTCGGCTTCGTCACCGCCTCTGCTCTGGTCCACGAACTTCTTGAAGCGCGCGACGAGAAGCGGCTTCTGCGTCTGAAGAAACAGCTCGCCGCCCACAAGCTGCTGATCATCGACGAACTCGGCTACAGAACGATAATCTCCCGATTTGAGCAATTTTGAACAGCCTGCTCCTTAACTGGGGCGTAGTGTGACAAGCACTAGAAAGTTCAATGACGATCGAAGAATGGGCTTTGCGATGTAATTTTGCTTCGGGGCTCATCAGCCAGTTCCCCAGGAGGAAATTATGAGCAACCTCACTCCCCATACCGACCATACCGGTTCTCCGAAACCCACCTCAGGCCATGAAGCTCAGCAGAAGGGCCATCCGCCGCATCGAGGGCGAGCCCGGCTTCAAGCTGTTGCCGCGGCGCTGGGTCGTCGAGCGCACCTTCGGCTGGATGATCCGCTGGCGCCGCCTGGTACGCGACTACGAGCAGCGCATAGACGTCTCCGAGGCCATGATCCACGTCGCCATGGGAAGCCTGCTCCTGCGAAGGATCAGTCACTGAGGCAATTCTCAAACGGACTCTAAGGCCTAAGTTTGCGCAGGGGTGCTGCACCCCCTCCACAAGCGATGCCTTGGCTGATACCCACCTGAATTCCACCATGGCTTAGCAATCCTGAGGGGTCTCTATGTACTCGTAGGTCACACTGGATAGGGTCTACCCGCTGCTATTCGGTTCATATAGGACATGCCGACCCGCAGACAATACCGAGCCTATAGCGAGCCTAAGAATTTCTGGCAAAAGAAGACCCCTTGAAATCTTTATTGATTTCAAGGGGTTCTTGGGGGGCGATCAGGGACTCGAACCCTGGACCCGCTGATTAAGAGTTTTTGGCCCACGGCGAGCGTGCCGTCGTGTAAACCGCCGGCGACAAGTTGGATCCCGTCGACCTTTGGGTCAACCATGTAGATAAGCGGCGTTGCTACAACCGCGCACCAACTGCTGTCGGCAACAAGAATCCATGGGACATCTGGGCTCTACTCCGAACCGGCGAGGCATACTGCTCCGCTCATTGAGGGCCTGCCTAATGATTGCGGGTCGACGTGGAAATGAGCTGCATAGGTCGCGCTGGTCCGCGTCCAGACCTAGACACCCGACAAAAAGCACGTTCTCACCCATCCACCGGCTGCCGTCTGCACGAATGGAATAGAACAGATTGTTTCCCCAGCGTTTCCCCAGGCTTCACGCTTGATGCACAAATATTACTAAGTAATTGAAAAATTGGGGCGAGTGATGGGGATCGAACCCACGACCTCCAGATCCACAATCTGGCGCTCTAACCGACTGAGCTACACTCGCCATAGGCGGGATAAGACGCGCAACAAGTAGGGGATTGCCCGGGCCCCGTCAAGGCCGCTCGGCAATGGTTCCCGGCGATTCCGGCTGGGGCCGGGCGACGGTTTTCACGGCTCTCTGGCTAGTGTATAAGCGGTCTGCACATTTATTGGGCAGAATGGCGCGCCAAGACCTGGAAGTGCCGCCCCAAATGGCTCGTAAATAGTTGATGTATCAAAAGAAAATCGATTGGCATGGCGCATGCTACCGGTCTTGGAGTGCAACAGCCGACAAGACCTGATCCAACCTCCGGAAACCAGGGATCCATAAAGACATGAAGAAGATCGAAGCAATCATCAAGCCCTTCAAACTCGATGAAGTGAAGGAAGCGCTTCACGAGGTGGGGCTGCAGGGCATGACCGTGACCGAGGCCAAGGGCTTCGGCCGCCAGAAGGGGCATACCGAGCTTTACCGCGGCGCCGAATACGTCGTCGATTTCCTGCCGAAGGTAAAGATCGAGATCGTCATGGAGGATTCGCTGGTGGACCGCGCCATCGAAGCCATCACCCAGGCGGCGCGGACCGGACGAATCGGCGACGGAAAGATTTTCGTTTCCAGCATCGAGGAAGTCATCCGCATCCGCACCGGCGAAACCGGCGCCGAAGCGGTGTAAGGGACCGCCCGCCACCGGCGCGGGGCCGGGGCGGCGGATCGATCCGGGACACGAACTCCCAAACAGAGGCCAACATTAAGGAAAGCTGTGACCATGTCCGACGATGTCAAAAACGTCCTGAAAATGATCGAGGACAACGAAGTCAAATTCGTCGATTTCCGATTCACCGATCCCAAGGGCAAGTGGCAACACACCGCCCAGACGGTGGAGACCATAAACGAGGAGACCTTGGAGGAAGGCATCATGTTCGATGGCTCCTCCATCGCCGGCTGGAAGGCGATCAACGAATCCGACATGAACCTGCTGCCCGATTGCGCCACCGCGCAGATGGATCCCTTCACCGCCCAGCCGCAGCTGATCCTGTTCTGCGACGTGATGGAGCCGCTGACGGGGCAGCCCTATTCCCGCGACCCCCGCACGACGGCGAAGAAGGCGGAGGCGTATCTCGCCTCCAGCGGCATCGGCGATACCGCCTATTTCGGGCCCGAGGCGGAGTTCTTCGTCTTCGACAGCGTGCGCTACTCCACGGCGCAGGAACACACCTTCTACAGGCTCGATTCGGATGAAGGCCCCTGGGCCAGCGGGGCCGAGTTCGAGGATGGGAATATCGGCCACCGTCCGGGACCCAAGGGCGGCTACTTCCCGGTGCCGCCGGTCGATTCCATGACCGACCTCCGCGCCGAGATGGTGACCGTCATGGCGGAGATGGGGCTCAGCATGGAGAAGCACCACCACGAGGTGGCGCCCTCCCAGAACGAGCTCGGCCTCAAGTTCAACAGCCTCCTGAAGGCGGCCGACGACCTGCAGGTCTACAAATACGTCGTCCACATGGTGGCCCATTCCTACGGCAAGACCGCGACCTTCATGCCGAAGCCCGTGTTCAACGACAACGGCTCCGGCATGCATTGCCACCAGTCGATCTGGAAGGACGGCAAGAACACCTTCGCGGGCTCGGGCTATGCCGATCTCTCCGAGACCGCCCTGCACTACATCGGCGGCATCATCAAGCACGCGCGGGCCCTCAACGCCTTCACCAACCCCACCACCAACAGCTACAAGCGGCTGGTCCCGGGGTTCGAGGCGCCGGTGCTGCTCGCCTATTCGTCGCGCAACCGTTCGGCCTCCTGCCGCATCCCGCACGCCACCAGCCCCAACGGAAAGCGCGTCGAGGTCCGCTTCCCGGATCCCTCGTGCAACCCGTATCTCAGCTTCGCGGCGATGCTGATGGCGGGCATCGACGGCATCGAGAACAAGATCGATCCGGGCGACGCCATGGACAAGGACCTCTACGACCTGCCGCCGGAAGAGCTCGTCAACGTGCCGACGGTTTCCGGCTCGCTGCGCGAGGCCCTCGATTCGCTGTGGGCCGACAAGGACTTCCTCATGAAGGGCGACGTCTTCACCGAGGAACAGATCAAGGGCTACTGCGACCTGCGCTGGGCCGAGGTGGTGACCTTCGAGCAGGCCCCCCACCCGGTCGAGTTCCAGATGTACTACAGCGTCTGACCCCGCGGCCACGGGTCAGGAGAAGCCGGCTCCCCCGACGGGGAGCCGGCTTCTCTTTGGCCGAGACGGCACTAGATATAGCGAAATTCGCCTCTTCGCCCCCATATGGTGCTTGCAGAGCGCCGGGGCCGCCCCTATACCATAGGAGCCGTCCCGGCCGCGCGGGAACGGCCGGGACGGCCCGCGGGCGGGGTTGTTTTGTGCGGTTTTGGAGTGGTTGCGCATGGCGGATCTTTTTTCCGGGGGCCAGGCCCGCAAGCCTCAGGGAAAGGCCAAGGCGGGGTATTCCGCCAAGGACATCGAGGTGCTGGAGGGGCTGGAGCCGGTTCGCCGCCGGCCCGGCATGTACATCGGCGGCACCGATGCCGGGGCCATGCATCACCTCGCCGCAGAGGTGCTCGACAACGCCATGGACGAGGCGGTGGCCGGCGCGGCCTCGCGCATCGAGATCACCTTGGATGCCGGCAACTGGGTGACCGTCGGCGACAACGGGCGCGGCATCCCCGTCGACCCCCATCCCAAGTTCAAGAACAAGTCCGCCCTGGAGGTGATCCTCACCACCCTGCATTCCGGCGGCAAGTTCTCCTCCAACGCCTATGAGACCTCGGGCGGGCTGCACGGCGTGGGCATTTCCGTGGTCAACGCGCTCGCCGACGAGCTGGTTGCCGAGGTCTGGCGCGACGGCAAGCTCTGGACCCAGACCTATTCCCGGGGCAAGCCCACATCGAAGCTCAAGGGCACGCCCGGCAAGAAGGGCCGGGGCACGGTGATCCGTTTCCATCCTGATCCGGAGATCTTCGGCGACACGGCGGAGTTCGAGCCCGGCCGCCTGTTCCGCATGGCCAGGGCCAAGGCCCATCTCTATCGCGGGGTGGAGATCCACTGGCAGACGGACCCCTCTCTGATCGCGCCCAAGGACCCGACGCCCGCCAAGGCGGTGCTGCGCTTCCCGGGCGGCCTCGCGGACTTCGTGGCCGAGGCGCTCGGCGACAGGAAGTCCTTCACGCCGGCCCATTTCACGGGCGAAGGCCGGCTCGCCAACGGCGCCGGCGAGGAGGGCCGGGTCGAGTGGGCCCTGACCTGGCCGACGGACGGCGCGGGGGGCATCGATTCCTATTGCAACACCGTGCCGACGCCGCAGGGCGGCAGTCACGAACGCGGCCTGCGCACCGGGCTGCTGCGGGCGATCAAGGCCTATGGCGAGCTGACCGGCAACCGCAAGGCGGCGCAGATCACCGCCGACGATGTCATGGAGGGGGCGCTGGGCGCGCTCTCGGTGTTCATCCGCAATCCCCAGTTCCAGGGCCAGACCAAGGAGAGGCTCTCCAATCCCGGGATCACCCGGATGCTCGAAACCGCCATCAAGGATCATTTCGACCACTGGCTCGCCGCCGACCCGGTGACCGCCGATCTCCTGCTCGAGGCCATCGTCGAGCGGACCGAGGAACGGCTGGCGAGGCGCCGGGACAAGGAGCAGAAGCGCAAGACCGCCACGCGCAAGCTGCGCCTGCCCGGCAAGCTCGCCGACTGTTCGGCGGCGTCCACCGAGGGCACGGAGATCTTCCTGGTGGAAGGGGATTCCGCCGGCGGATCGGCGAAGCAGGCCCGCGACCGGGCCATTCAGGCGGTGCTGCCGCTGCGCGGCAAGATCCTCAACGTGGCGACCGCCAGCAACGAGAAGCTCCACGCCAACCAGGAGATCGCCGACCTCGTGCAGGCGCTGGGCTGCGGCACCGGGACACGGTTCGACATCGACAAGCTGCGCTACCAGCGGGTCATCATCATGACCGACGCCGATGTCGACGGCGCCCATATCGCGTCCCTTCTGATGACCTTCTTCTACCGCGAGATGCCCGGCCTGATCGCCGCCGGCCGGCTCTACCTCGCGGTGCCGCCGCTCTACCGCCTGAGCCAGGGGGCCGAGGTGATCTACGCCCGGGACGACGCCCACAAGGACGAGCTGATCAAGACCAGGCTGAACGGGCGGGGGAAGATCGACATCAGCCGCTTCAAGGGGCTCGGCGAGATGCCGCCCGCCCAGCTCAAGGAGACCACCATGGCGCTGGCGAGCCGGACGCTCCTGCGGGTGACCATTCCCGACGCCGACGTCCAGGAAACCGCCAAGCGGGTCGAGGACCTGATGGGCCGCAAGCCGGAGCTGCGACTCCGCTTCATCCAGGAGCATGCCCGCGAGGCGGCCAACCTCGACGTGTGATCCCGGCCCCGCCCTGCCTTACCTTGGCCTTGTTTCCGGCGCCTGATACGGAAGGTATACCGGTCGCGATCCGTGGGAGAGGTGTGCCATGACCATCAAACCGCTTGCTTGCGTGGCCCTGACGGCTTTTCTCCTCGGCGCCTGCGCCGCCGGCCTCGTCCGCCTCCAATCCGAGGTCGCGCCCTCGACCTACAGCTACAGCAACTTCGCCCTGTACCACGCCGGGCGCGACACCAGGGTCGAGGTCCACGGCAACCCCTTCTCCATGGACGCCGCCGCCTTCGCCAGGGCGGTCACCGATCACATGCAGGGCGCCAATGTCGGACGGCCGACCCATTTCACGACCACGCCCGGACCGAGCGCCGAGAGGAACATGCGCGTGGTGATGGCCTTCAACAGCGATGCGGACGGCTACGATCTCTGCAACGCGCGCTTCCGGCCCCGGGGCGAGGTCGGCGTCCTCACCCTGAAGGCGGCCTGGTGCTTCGCCGGCCGGGAGGATTCATGGGTCGAGGCGACGGTCGGCGGCGCCGGATCGGTCAATGACCCGCGCTTCCATGACCTCGTCAGTCAGACGGTGCTGAACCTGTTCCCAACCGATATGGATTACGAATTGTTGCGGGACAACGGCGACAGACAGCGCGATTGACCGGGCTTTGACCGGACCTTGACCGGCCGATTTCGAGATCAAGACTTCGAGGGATCGGACCGCCCCCCTTGTTTTTTTGACTTTTCTTACCAAATTACTTTCAACTTCTGCCGCCTTTGACTATGGTGGCGCCGCGGACCGATGAGCGGCACCCGCGGGACGGTTTAGTCCAGACGTTGTTAGGCACTGACATAGATTTCATGACATTTCACGAGCTTGGCCTTTCCGACGAGGTCCTGAAAGCCGTCGCCGATGCGGGCTACGAGCACCCCACACCGATCCAGCAACAGGCCATCCCACAAGTCCTCATGGGCCGCGACATCCTCGGCTGCGCCCAGACCGGCACCGGCAAGACCGCGTCCTTCACCCTGCCGATGATCGACATCCTCGCCCAGGGGCGGGCCCGGGCGCGCATGCCGCGCTCCCTGATCCTGACCCCCACCCGGGAGCTCGCCGCCCAGATCGCGGAGAATTTCGAGATCTACGGCAAATACAACAAGCTCGCCATGGCGCTGCTGATCGGCGGGGAGAATATCGGCCCCCAGATGGAAAAGCTCGACCGCGGGGTCGACGTCCTGATCGCGACGCCGGGGCGGCTGATCGACCATTTCGAGCGCGGCGGGCTGCTGCTGACCGACGTCAAGATCCTCGTCATCGACGAGGCCGACCGCATGCTCGACATGGGCTTCATCCCCGATGTCGAGCGGATCGTCTCCTTCCTGCCGAAGATCCGCCAGACGCTGTTCTTCTCCGCGACCTTCCCGCCCGAGGTCAAGCGCCTGTCGGATTCGTTCCTGACCAACCCCAGGGTGATCACCGTGTCGCCGAGCGTGTCCACGGCCGAGACCGTCGAGCACTTCCTCGCCCACACCCGGTCCAAGGACTTCGAGAAGCGCGACACCCTGCGCCGCATCCTCGCCGCGGAGAAGGTCAAGAACGCGCTGATCTTCTGCAACCGCAAGCGCGACGTCGACATCCTCGCCCGGTCGCTCAAGCGCCACGGCTTCGCTGCCGCGCCGCTGCACGGGGACATGGCCCAGGCCGCCCGGACCGAGACGCTGGAGGCCTTCAAGACGGGTACCGTGACCTATCTGGTGGCCACCGACGTGGCGGGGCGCGGCATCGACATCATCGGCCTGTCCCACGTGTTCAATTTCGACGTCCCCTTCCACGCCGAGGACTACATCCACCGGATCGGCCGCACCGGCCGCGCGGGCGCCACCGGCCGGGCCATCACCCTCGCCACCCGGGCCGACGGCAAATACGTCGCGGCGATCCAGAAGCTCATCGGCAAGACCATCCCCGTCCTCGAGGGCGCCGGCGCCGAAGACCTCGACGCCGCGGCGGAACGCGAGGAGGCCCCTGCCGCCGGGGCGTCCGGGGAGACCAGGCGCGATGGCGGACGCGGACGCGGGCGGTCCCGCAAGGCACGCTCCGGGAGCGAGCCCAAGGCCGCCGCGGCCGAAGCCACGACCCAACACCGCGCGCCGAAGACCAAGACGGCCGAGTCCAGGCCGAAACGCGGCGACTCAGCCCCCGCGAGGGAGGCCGGCGGCACCAAGGGCGGCCGGCAGAAGAAGCCCGCCCGCGGCCGCGAGGCCCAGGTCGGCATGGGCGACCACGTGCCCGCGTTCCTCATGCGGGAACCCCCGAAAAGCGTCTAAACCCTGGGCTTTCGAATTGGTCCGGCGCGCGGGACCGCGCTCGCGCCGGGGATTCCGGCCGGCACGGGCGGCCGTCGCCGCGACCCCGAAAAATCCCGACGCTCCCACCCCGTCCATTAAGTCTTTGTTAAACAAACATCTCCAGGATTTGCCGAATTATTGCGGGCGGAGTTGTCCCAAAACTGATTAAAATTTTAGGCGATTTGGTTTGCGGCTTCGACTGGGATTGAATTACATTCAAGATGATATTTGGTGTGTGGGTCTGTTCGAAACCATAGATATGGTTAATTTTAGGACAGCATTACTGTCGTTGGGATCAAGGCATGTTTGGGACGAATTCTCGCAGTGACGCGCCCTCTCGCGCGCGCCAAAAGCCGGTTTCTACATGGTCGAGCCCGTTTTCGGTGCTGATTTCCAGGGCCAGGGACTTCTCGGGGCGGTTCGCCCGCGACGAGGGCGGCGCCGTCATCATCCTCGTCGGCCTGGTCATCATCGTGCTCGCGCTTTTCGCCGGCGTCGCCTTCGATTCGGCCCGCGGATACCTCCTGAAATCCAAGCTCTCCGGCGCCCTGGACGCGGCCGGCCTGGCGGGCGGCCGGGTCATGACGCTCTCGGACGCGGAGCGGGACGCCGACATCAACGCCTACTTCGCCGCCAATTTCCCGCCGGGTTTCATGGGCGCGACGACGCCGGCGCTCGAAATCAACGAGAATGCCGAGGGCGACACCCTGACAGTGGAGGCCACCGCCACGGTGGGCACCACCCTGATGCGGCTTATCGGCTTCGACGACATGACGGTGGCGGCCCGGGCGGTGATCAAGCGCCAGGTCCGCGGCCTCGAGGTGGTCATGGTGCTCGACAACACCGGGTCCATGTGCAGCCCCTGCAGCAAGCTCGAGGACATGCGGGACGCGGCGACGACGCTGGTCAACATCCTCTACGGCGCCGACGAGACGATCCCCAACCTGTGGGTCGGCCTGGTCCCCTTCGTGCACAGCGTCAACGTCGGCAACCAGCACACCGACTGGCTGGTGCAGGCGCCGTTGACCGGCGGGGTCCCGCCGTCGCTGCCCCATGTCGACCAAACTGTGTGCACAACTTCCAACGATCACATTGTTCCCGGGGCCTATACCTATTGCCAGCAGCACCTGGCGGACCCGGCGACCTATGGGTGGGACGGAAGCGATCCGACGCTTCCCTTCTATCATCCCAATTATTACGTGTCGTCGCCCGCCATCAGCTACGGGCCCGCCAACATCGCCTGGAAGGGCTGCGTCGAGGCGCGCCTCCGGCCGGACGACGGGTCCGACATCACCGACGACCCGCCCTCTGTCCGTCTCTTCCGTCCGCACTTCTACCCCGAAACTCGCCTGGACGACGCGAGCAGTTCCGGCGTCGTCGACAACGCCTGGACGGCGTTCAGCCACAACGACACGGCCGCCAGCAACGGGCGCGGGCCGAACATCGGCTGCGGCCAGGCCATCCAACCCCTGACCGCGGCCAAGACGACGATCCAGACCGCGATCGACGCCATGCAGACCTGGAGCTACGGCGGCACCGCGATCAAGCACGGCATGGCCTGGGGGTGGCGGACGCTGTCGCCGCGCTGGGCCGGGCTGTGGGACGGCGACCCCGCCAAGCCGCTCGCCTACGACGCGCCCCTGATGGACAAGGCGATGATCGTGCTGACCGACGGCGAGCAGGTGTGCTGGAACCGTAAAAACTTTCACGGCACGGATCCCGGCGACTACACCTCCCACGGCCGGCATGCCTGGGGACGGCTGCATAGCAACTACAACGCGGGGTCGCCGATCACCAGCACCAGCGGCTGCGAGGGCGAGCTGGACAACCGCCTGGTCACCCTCTGCTCCAACGTGAAGGCGACCGGCATCAAGGTCTATACCATCATGGTCGAGGTGGTGAGCGGCTCGCTGGAGACCATGTTCCGGAACTGCGCGACGAAACCGGAATGGTTCTTCGAGGCGCCGTCGTCCAGCGACCTGCAGGACATCTTCGAGACCATCGCCAACGATCTCGCTCAATTGCGAATAGCGGAATAGGCGCGCGAGGCGCCTTACGGTTCAAGGGACTGGATCAAGCCGATGTTCAAACCGGTCGACAGGCTCCGCCGATTGTGCCGCTGCAGGAAGGGCGGCACGGCCATCGAATTCGCCGTGGTCGCGGGGCTGCTGTTCACCTTCCTGTTCGGCATCATCGAATTCTCCATGTACTCGCTGGCCAACGTCCTTCTCGAGGGCTCCATGCGCGAGGCCTCGCGCTTCGGCATCACGGGTTACACGACCGGCAGCACCAGCCGCGAGGACCAGATCCGCAACATCATCGACGGCCGCACCATGGGCCTGGTCGACATCGACGATTCCTCGTTCAAGCTCGACGTGCTGGTCTATCCCTCCTTTGCCGACATCGGCAAGCCGGAGCCCTGGGACGACGTCAACCCTCCGGGCAACAGCAACGGCGTCTACGACGCAGGCGAGGCCTATACCGACATCAACGGAAACGGCCAGTGGGACGACGACATGGGCGCCAGCAGCGCCGGCGGCCCGGGGGACGTGGTCCTCTACACCGTCACCTACGACTGGCCGCTGTGGTCCTATCTGGCGACCCTGATCGGGGGGCCGGACGGCAAACTCCCGCTCATCGCCAGCATGGCGGTGCGCAACGAGCCGTGGACCGCTTCGGGCGGCGGCGGCTCCTGAGGCTTGAACATGACCCGATTCCTTTCCCGGCTTAAACGCAACCAGAAGGGCGTCGCCGCCCTCGAGTTCGCGATATCGTTGCCGCTGATCTTCCTTCTGCTGTTCGGCGTGATCGAGGTGACCCGTTTCATCCTGGTCGCGCAGATGGTGACCAACGCCTCGCGCACCATGGCCGACCTCGCCTCGCAAGGCGAGACCATGGATGCGACGGAGCTCAACGACCTGTTCCAGGCGGTCAGGTTCGTGGCCCGGCCCTTCGACATGCAGACCAGCGGCAAGGTGTTCGTGTCCTCGGTCACCCGGGCCGATCTCGCCAGCCCGCCGGAGATGAACTGGCAGGAATGCCAGGGCGACCTGACCGAGACCAGCAACATCGGTATCCCGGGCAACACGCCGACCCTGCCCACCGGCTTCACGGTGCGGCCGGGCTACACCGTGATCGCCTCTGAAGCCTTCTACGACTTCGAGCCGATCCTGTTCACCTGGATCATGCCACCGACGCGGATCTACCGGGCGAATTACTTCCGCGCCCGCCTCGGGGCGCTGACCAGCCTTTCCGGCGGCACCGGCTGCTAGTCACCGTCACTGAAGCGTGAGACGCAAACCTCGCGCTTCGAGACGCCCGCTCCGCGGCCTCCTCAGCGTGAGGTTTGCTTTTCCAACCAAGAAATAGGGCCTCATCCTGAGGAGGACCGAAGGTCCGTCTCGAAGGACGGGACGCACGAACCGAAGCCATGATTGCAGGGACGAGAGCGGGCTTTTCGGGGGCGCAGCCCCTGGCGTGCGCGGTCCGCGCCGGGTATAGTATTGCTTCGAATTCGAACCGAAGCGGCGGACCGCCATGCCGATCACCGTCACACCGCTCTCGCCCGCCCTCGGGGCCAGGATCGGGAATGCCGATATCGCCCGGGGAATCGGCGACGCGGATTTCGCCGACATCCTCGATGCCTGGCATGAGCACGGGCTGATCCTCCTTCCCCGACAGTCGATCGACGAGGACCAGCAGATCGCCTTCGGCGCGCGCTTCGGCGAGCTCGCCCCCTGGTCGCGCTTCGCCGCCGACCATGATGGGGAAAGCCCCAACCCCTACATCATGCTGGTCTCCAACCTGAAGGAGAACGGCGAGTACGTCGGCTCACTACAGGAGGGGGAGATCCAGTTCCATTCCGACGGCATCTATGTCGAGGAGCCCACGGCGGGCACCATGCTCTATGCCGTCCAGCCCACCGCCCATGGCGGGGAAACCGCCTACGGCAACATGTACAAGGCCTACGAGACCCTGCCCGCGGACATCAAGGCCCGAATCGAGGGGCGCCGGGCGCTTCATGCCTTCACCTACAACAGCCTGGTGACGGCGGACAATGAATCCAAGATGGCGGCCGAGGAAACGGTGGAACGCGCCGTGCACCCGGTCGTGCGGACCCACCCGGTCACCGGACGCAAGACGCTTTACGTCAACCGCCTGATGACGCGGCACATCGTCGGCATGGACGCGGAGGAGAGCGCCGGGCTGCTCGCCTTCCTCTACGACCACCTGGAGCGCCCCGAGTTCGTCTACGAGCACCGCTGGGCCAAGGGCGATCTGCTGCTCTGGGACAACCGCTGCGTCGTCCATGCCCGGCGCGACTTCCCGCCGAGCGAGATCCGCATCATGAAGCGCCTCACCATCAAGGGCGACCGCCCCTTCTAGAAAGCCATCCCATGACGCTCACCGTGACCAAACTGACCCCCCATGCCGGCGCCGAGGTCTCCGGCGTCGATGCGTCCAAGGCGCTGGACGAGGAGACCTCCCGGCGGATCGTCGATGCCTGGCTCGAGCACGGCGTCATCGTGCTCCGAGGCCAGGACCTGAGCGACCACCAGCAGGCCGCCTTCTCCCGCCTGTTCGGCACCCTGACCGAGCGCTCCCGCCCGGAGGAGAAGCGCAACGAGGGCAGGAGCGGCGAGCCCGATGCCTATGCCGGCTACACCATGCTGGTCACCAACATCCGCAAGGACGGCCAGCCCATCGGGTCGCTGCCCGACGGCGACATGATGTTCCACGCCGACCTCGTCTATCGGGAGATCCCCTCGCGCGCGACGATCCTCTATGGGATCGAGACCCCCAAGGAGGGCGGCGATACGCTGTTCGCTTCGCTCACCGCGGCCTACGAGGCGCTCGACGACGCCACCCGGGCCCTGGTCGACGGCAAGCGCGCCAGGCAGGGCTATCATTACGGCATCACCCGCCGCGAGGACAACGCGCCGCTCATGAGCTACGTCCATCCCCTGGTCCAGCTGATCCCCGAGACCGGGAAGAAGGCGCTGTTCGCGAGCCGCCTGATGACCATGTCGATCGAGGGCATGGACCCGGAGGAGTCCGATGCCCTGCTCGCCTTCCTCTTCGACCACATCGAGGACCCGCGCTTCGTCTACGCCCACAAGTGGCGGCCCGGCGACCTGCTGGTCTGGGACAACCGCACCACCGTGCACGGGCGCACGGACTTCGATCCCGGCGAGCGCCGCCTGCTGCGCCGCTTCGCGACCCAGGGGGCGGCACCCATCCCCGCCTGAACCCGGGCAATCCGCCAGCGAAAAGGGCGGCGCCGGAGCGCCGCCCTTCGCCGAACGGCCGTGGCGGGCCGGGCTATTTCTTGCTCTTCTTCTTTGCCGCCTTGTCGCGGCCGAGCGCCTTGAACACGCTCTCAACCACCGGCTTCGGCGTCTTCCAGGCTTCGTTCAAGTAGGCCAGGACCTGCTCCGCGGTCCGCGGCAGGATGGTGACCTTGAGCCTCTCCGCATCGGCGAGCAGGGCCTTGTCCTTGAGGGAGTCGATGAACGCCTTGCGCATCGCCGCGACCCTGTCCGCGGGCACGCCGGGGGGCAGCGTGAAGGGCCGGCCCATCACCTGCCAGCCGAAGACGAGGTTGAAGGCCTGCTTGGTCTTCTCGTCCTTGGCGTATTCAAACACCGTCGGCACGTTCGGGAAGTCGGGATGGCGCGCATTCGCTTCCTGGACGATCATCGTCACCTTCTTGTCCCTGAGCCAGTCGGGCTTGGCGCTGCGGATCGAGGAGATGAAGTATCCGCACAGGCCCTGGGCCTCGCCCCGCTCCACCGCCAGGGTGATGCCCTTGGTGCCGGGATAGCCGGTGATGACCTTGAACTTGGTCCCGAGGAAGGAGTTCATCGTCCTCGGCCAGGCCGCCGTGGACGAACCGCCCGAGGACGCGCCCACCACCATCTCCTTCTTCATCACGTCCTCGAGGGACTTGATGCCCGTGGTATGCCAGGCCCAGCAGGCGCTCGAGGATTCGGTCATGCTGCCGAGCCAGCTGAACTTGCGGGGATCGAAATCGGTCTTCTTGCCGCCGATCAGCGCGTCCATGGCGATGCCGCCTGCGAACATGCCGAAGACGGTGCCGTCCTTCTTGGCGACGTTGTAGAGGTAGTTCGCCGCCTTCAGGCTGCCCGCGCCCGGCATGTTCTTGACGACGATGCCGGGATTGCCGGGAACGTAGCGGCCGATATGGCGGCCGAGAAGGCGTGTATAGACGTCATAGCCGCCGCCGGGGTCGTACCCGACGATGAGATCGAGGTTGCGGCCCTTGTAGAATTTCTCCGCGCTGCTCTGCGCCATCGGTTCGGGGGCGAAGCCCAGCATCGTAAGCGCCGCGGCGCCGAAGCCCGCACTGAGGATTCCAAATCGCATAGTCGTCTCCCTGTGAATGACGGTTCGGACTGCGTCCGTTGACGGCGTTCCGGACGGCCGTCGTCTGCCGCTATATTGTGCGATTCCCGTTATGACCGCAACAGCAAGCGGGGGAACGCCCGCCCACGTTGCGCCCTTGCCTAGGGAAAAGACGCCCTCCCCGAAGGGAGAGCGCCTCGAAAGCCCGGTCTTGGGTCTAGCCGTTGCAGTCGGCCGAATAGACCATGCCGCCCTCGCCGTAGTAGGTGACCGCGCAGACCATCCCCTTCTTGAGGGCGCCGGCCTTGCCCTTCTTGCCGTTGATCATGGTCTTGCGGCCGAGCCTCTTCTCCTGGGCCTTGAACTTCCAGGTCTTGCCCGAGGAATCGGTGAAGGAGAAGCGCATCTTGCGGCCCTTGCCCTTGATCTCCGATATGGTGAGCCCGGAGGCGGACTTGGGCTTGGCCTTGGCGACCTTGATGGTGCGCATTTCCGAATAGACGATGCGGGCGCGCTCGGCCACCTCCTTGGGGTAGGCGTAGATTCTGGCAAGCAGCTTCTCGATCCCCGCCCCGGAGACCGGTTTGACGTCGAGGGCGGCGAGCTCGATATCCTTCACGAAGTCCTTCTTGGTGACCATGATGTCGAAGGCCTTGCGCAGCGCGGCGCCCCGCCCGGCATGGACGCCCGGCGCCGCCACGAAGGGACGGTTGAAGTATTCCCAGGCGAGGATCGCCTCGAGCACCTCGCGGTCGCCCTTGGTCTTCGCGACCTCGAGCGGCGTCGGGACGCCCGGAAGGTCGGCGCGCCGCTCGATCGCCAGAATACTCAGGATATTCACGAACTTGGTTTCGACCCATTTGGGCTGGATGCCCTTGAGCTGCGTCCAGGACCAGGCGCCGATGCCCTGGACCTCGCCCCGTTCCATCGCCAGGGTGCTCTCGCCGGTCGAGCCGTAGCCCACCACGACCTTGAACTTCGTGCCGAGCACCTGGTTGAGGATGCGCGGATAGACGCCGCCGCCCGAGCGCGGCGAGGTGGCGCCGAGGACGACCTCCTTCCTCATCGCGTCCTGGATGGTCTTGACGCCGGTATCGGCGCGCACGAAGAGCGCGGAGTTGCCCTGGGTGAAACTGCCCAGCCAGTAGAACTTCCGCGGGTCGAACTTGGCCCCCGCCGCGCCGATATAGGCCTCGCGCATGGCCGCCGGGTGGAAATGCACCACCGCCGAGCCGTCCTTGGGCCCCTTGTGATACATCCAGTTGAGCGCCCGCATGCTGCCCGCGCCCGGCATGTTCTGGGCCAGCACCGACGGATTGCCCGGAATGTACTTCTTGATGTGACGGGCGACCACGCGGCCGCCGCGGTCGTAGCCGCCGCCGGGCGCGTAGCCGATGACCACCTTGAACCGGGTCTCCTTGTAGAAATCGCTCACCGCATCGGCGGATGCCGGTGCCGGTGACCCGACCAACGACGCGCCGCCCACTGCGGCGCCGATAAGGATCGGCAGAACCTTGTTCATCCCACTCTCCCAGTGTTGTGAAACCCTTCCGCAGGGTTCCCTTATCGCCCCGCGGCACGCCTTGGTTTTGGGCTTATTGTGTGCCGATGCGGGCGCCGTGGCAAGCGCGCTGGGTCATCACCGGCATCGCCAACGCGGCGATGGATCGTTCGGCGAAAAATCGCTACACTGCCGCGCCGTCGATCCCCGCATCGCGGGACCCGGCGCGGCAAGGGCAGCTAAAGAATCGAAAAGACAGGTGCTTTGATCATGTCCGAACACGACGAACATCACGAGGAATTTCAGCACAGGTACGTCGCCGTCGTGGCGACCGTCATCGGCGGCGTCGTCACCGCCCTGGGGCTCATCGGAATCGTCCTCAACATGGGCTAGCGCCCGGCCCCTCCCCTCCGCCCGGCGAGGGAGTCAACCGAGGCGGCCGAATCCCTTGGCCATCAGGCCGAGGGCGGAAACCAGGATCAGCCACTGCATCAGCCGGTGATAGCGTGCCGCGCTTACCGAGCGAAAGGCGCGCGTCCCCATCCACACCCCGAGATACACGATGGGCAGCAGGACCAGCGACTCGGTCAGCAGCTTGACCGAATAGAGACCCGCGATCCCGGTCACCACCAGGCGCCAGCAGAGCAGCAGGGTGCCCACCAGCACCAGCGTCCCGCGCAGGGAGACATGGTCCTCGCAGGCGTGGCGGAGATAGACCGAGATGCTGACCACGCCGCCGGCGCCGGCCAGCCCGTTCACGAAGCCCGCGGCGAAGGAGAGGCTCGCCGCCGGGGCAAGCGCCCGCAGGTTGACGTTGCGGAGCGCGCGGTCGAGCAGCTTCACCATGTCCGCGAGGATAATGACGAAGATCACGCAGCCCAGCACCAGGGTGAACCAGTCGGTCCCCATGTTGGCGAAGACCCACACGCCGCCGGGGATGCCCAGCATCATGAAGCCGAGCACCGGACGGGCGATGGTCCAGTCGCCGTGATGGAGCCCCTCGGGCAGCATATGGAGCTGGGGAACCGTCCCCGCCACCAGGGCGAGCAGCACCGCGTGGTGGGGGTCGATCAGAAGCGAGGTGATGATGACGATGGGCGCGACGGCGCCGAAACCCAGTATGCCGCGGGCGAAGAAGGCGAGGAAATAGATCACGGCGATCAGCACCACGAGCCACGGGGCAATGTCGTGGAAGGGCTGCCCGGCCCAGACGTAGAGGCCGGAGAAAGGGTCGCTCGAGGATTCTATTCTGTTGGCTCCCGGTTGGAGGCTTCCGGCCGGTGCGAAACGCCGGTCCCTAACGCACCTCGAAGGTCTTCGCCTTCATCCGCACGGTCTGGGTGACCGAGCCCTCCGCCCACTGCCAAGGGGTCGGCGCGTGGGTACGGATGCCGTATTTGCGGTAAGGCTCCTCTCCGGCGATGGCGTCGGCCTCTTCCTTCGATCCCGCCCGCAGGATCATCATGCCGGCACAGTGGCGCGAGCCGTCGGCATCCATGAACGGGCCCGCGGCAAGCAGGATACCCCGCGCCTCGAGATCGGAGAGGTAGGCGAAATGCTCCTGGCGGATCTCCTCGATGGGCTTGGGCGCGTCGGGCGCCGGATCGACATTGGTCATCCAGAAGACGTAGTACTGCGGACGGGCGGGGCGTCCTCCGCCCCGGTGCTGGTCGGTCATGATCTTTTGTCCAACTTCCATTGTCCTATAATGGGGCGGGAGCGGAGACGGCAGGCTCAAACGCCGGCCCGCTGGTGCAGTTTGACCCATCTCGGCCGGCAATGCCACCGGCAGCGCGGCAACGGGAGGACATGATGAGCGAATCCGGGTTCGAGAACCTATATGCACGGCCGACCGGCGATGGACGATTCGCCGTCGGGGGCATCGCCCTCGACCGCCCGTTCAAGATCGTCCGCCTCGGCCATTTCGGCTTCAATTCCGATCACGTGGAGGAAACCGTCAGGTTCTATACCGAGCTTCTCGGCTTCGACATCACCGATATTCGCGATGCCACCGAGCGCCTGACCGAGGACCAGAGGAAGCGGATCAAGGGCCCGCCCATCGGCGTCTTCACCCGCTACGGGTCCGACCACCATGCCCTGGTCATCTTCAACCGGTCGCTCCGCGAGACCACCGATCCGCCCGGCCGCTGGCCCGAGGGCGTGACCACCAACCAGATCACCTGGCAATGCGGAAGCCTGGCCCAGATCTCCGACGCCATCGACTGGTTCGCGACCAAGCAGGTCCCCATCGTGCGCTCGGGGCGCGACATGCCGGGCTCCAACTGGCACACCTACATCTCCGACCCCGACGGCAACGTGAACGAGCTCTACTACGGCATCGAGCAGATCGGCTGGGACGGGCATTCCAAGCCGTGGGAGATGCACGACCGGGCATTCCGGGAGCGGCCCGAATTGCCGCAGATCCCGGAATACCGCGAGGTTTCCGACGCGCTCGCCAAGGGCGTCGAGCCGACCACCGGCTACCGGGTGAGCAACCGCCCGGAGGAGACCTTCGACGTCGAGGGCATCCTCATGGCCCGGCCCTTCAAGGTGACCGCCATGGGGCCGGTGCGCCTGTTCCTGCGCGACGTCGCGGCCGGCATCCGCTTCTACACGGAAATGCTGGGCTTCACCCCGACCGAGGAGGTCAGCTACCAGGGGCAGCGCTGCGTGTTTCTCCGCTGCAACACGGCGCATCACGCGGTGGCGCTCTATCCGATCGCCCTCAGGGAAACGCTCGGGCTCTCCGGTCACAGCAACAATTTCTGCATCGGGCTCCGGCTCGCGAACTACCGACAGCTGCGCAACGCCAGGCAATTCCTGATGGACAAGGGATGCGAGGTGTTCGAGCTGGCGCCCGAGCTGTTCCCGGGAATGGACTACACCTTCTTCGTGCGCGACCCGGACGGGCACGCGGTCCAGCTCTATGCCTACATGGAGCAGGTGGGCTGGGACGGCAAGCCTCGTCCCGCGGGCGAGCGCGGCAAAATGACGCCCGACGTGTGGCCGGAAACCATCGAGCCGGCGCCCGACAGCTTCATGGGCGAACCCTTCCTCGGCCCCCTCGCCTGATGGCGGGGAAACCGCTTGCCGCGCGGGGCCCGGGCGGCTACCACGGGGACCGGTCCCTCATCGCCGCGGGCATCGCGGCCGGGCAAGAACGGGGAGGCAGGGAACGCCCATGAAAGCAGCCGTTTTTCACGAGTTCGGACCGCCCGAGGTGCTGCACTACGAGGACGTGCCGGACCCCGTGCCGGGCCCCGGCCAAGTCATCGTCAAGGTCCATGCCGCGACCGTCAACCGGACGCTCGACTGCGCCGTGCGCGCGGGCACCCAGATGCAGCGCAGCCCCATCCTGCCGGGCATCCTCGGGGTGGACCCGTCGGGCAAGGTGGTCGCGCTCGGGCCGCTGGCGGAGGGCGTCCACATGCCCAGGATCGGCGATAGGGTCTCGGTCGTCTCCCGCCCGGGGCCCGGCGAGGACGGCATGCTCGGGGTGCGGCGCTGGGGCGGCGACGCGGAGCTCGTGAAGGTCCACGCCAGCTGCTGCCTGCCGATCTCCGACAACCTCGACTACCACCAGGCGTCGGTGGTGATTCGCCACTGCCCGACGGCCTTCCACCTGATGTTCACCATGGGCGGGCTGAAGAAGGACCAATGGGTGCTGGTGATGGGCTGCTCCGGCGGCCTGGGCACCATCGGCGTGCAGATCGCCAAGATGGTGGGGGCGCGCGTGATCGGCGCCGCCGGCTCCGCGGAGCGGGCCAGGGTCGGGCTCGATCTCGGCGCCGATTACGTCGTCAATTACGGCGAGCAGGACCTGACCGGGGAGGTCATGGCCATCACCAAGGGGGAAGGCGTCGACCTCGTCTACGACAACATCTCCAACCCCGAGACCTGGCCCAAGGCGTTCGCCGCCATCGCCCAAGGGGGCAAGCTGGTCACCGCCGGGTCCCATGGCGGCCCGATCGTGCCGCTCGACTGCTTCAAGCTCTACGATTCGAAGATCACCATCATGGGCAGCGCGGGATCGACGCAACAAAACGTCGAGGATGCCCTGAAGGCGGCCGCCGAGGGAAAGATCACGGTCCGAATCGAAAAGGTCTTCCCCCTGAGCCGCATCGTCGAGGCCCACAAGCTGGTCGAGGCCGGCCCGGTACCGGGCAAGGTGATCCTGGACCCGACGCTCGGCTGACGGGGCGGAGAGCCGCCCCGGAACGAGACCCCCCGGACGAGCCGGGGGGTGACGGTTCAGTCGGACATCGCTATCGGCGGGTCCAGTGGCCGTCATCGCCCGGTTCATCCTGGCGATCTCTCACCGCGGCACCCTCGCGCGCTCCTACTTCTTTTTTTTCTTGGTGAGCAGGATCTTGCGTGCCTTGGCGACGACGTCCTTGGGCGCGGCATAGGCCCGCTTCATCACCTCGAGGCATTCCTCGGCGGTCGAGGGATGCACCTCGATCCGAAGCTTGGCCCCTTCCTTGAGGACCGCCGGGTCCTTCAGCATCGCCTGATAGGACGCGCGCAGCAGCTTGAGCCGGTCCGCAGGCACGTCGGGAGGCGCGACATAGGGTCGGCCGACCTCCTGACGCTCGGCGATCAGGCCGAGCACGGCGCGGTTGACCTTGGTGGTGGTGTATTGGCTGGCGAGCGGCACGTCCGGCATCCCGGGATGCTTGTTGCGGCCGAACTGGACCAGGATGCGCACCTTCTTGTCCTTGAGCCATTGCGTCTTGCGGCTGGCGAGCGAGGAATAGTCCCAGCCGGTCATGGCCTGAAGCTCGCCGCGCTCCAGCGCCAGGGTGATGCCCGAAGTTCCATTGTAGCCCATGACGACGCGAATATTGGTGCCCATGGTCGCGTTCATCAGCCGGGGATAGACCGCATAGCTGGTGGTCGCCCCGGACGCGCCGGTCAGGACCTGCTGCTTGCGCACGTCCTCGATGCTCTTGAAGGGCGTCGTATGCCACACCACCATGACCGAGGTCTCCTTGGTGGTGGCGCCGATCCAGCTGATCTTGAGGGGATCGAACTGGGCCTCGCGCCCCTTGCCCATGACCTTGAAGAGCGGTTCGAAGACGACGCCGTTCTGGATCCCGGCGATATGCAGCCCGTCCTTGGCCGCCACGTTGTAGATGTAGTTGGTCGCCTTCAAACTGCCCGCGCCCGGCATGTTCTTGACCACAAAGCCCGGCTTCCCGGGGATGAATTTCCCCCAGTGGCGGGCGAGAAAGCGGGCGTATCCGTCGTAACCGCCGCCGGCGCTCGAGCCGACGTTGAGGTTGATCGATTTGCCCGCGTAGAAATCGGCGGCCTGGGCGCCCGTGCCCGCGGCCAGGGCCGCGGCCAGGGCCGCGGCGCTACACAACAGTCTGTTCATGGCAAAAAGCCCTCCCTGAAATTGTTCCGCTGAGATTCCCTTGGGTCTTGCAGCACTGACGCAAGGCTACTCCCAATCGCCCATCCCTGCCAACACGGACGCGCGCCCTCATTCCCCGGCTTAATTGATCGGATAGTGAGAATTTTCTTTTCCTGTCTGTGGGTTTGGATTCTAAGGGTTTCACCTGGTGGGTGAGAGTTGGGGGTTGGGATGAGCGGGGATCGGC
>Ga0326597_10000634_pt1 | contig 61211 bp, 57 predicted proteins | sample RVTome_12_FD_203789 | JGI IMG/M metagenome (GOLD analysis project Ga0326597, IMG submission 203789) | Soil microbial communities from uranium-contaminated site in the Upper Colorado River Basin, Wyoming, United States - RVT100D185 | ecosystem: Environmental > Terrestrial > Soil > Contaminated >...
TGGCGCCGCCTGGTACGCGACTACGAGCAGCGCATAGACGTCTCCGAGGCCATGATCCACGTCGCCATGGGAAGCCTGCTCCTGCGAAGGATCAGTCATTGAGGCAATTCTCAAACGGACTCTAAGGGGTAATTAGCCCGCACATCAAAAGGTTGTGGGTCCCCGCGCAGCGTTGGGAGCGGGGCATGTTAACCTCATGTCCACTTTTTGCCAAAAGGGGACATAACGGGTTCCTGGAATACTGTTTTACGCTAGCATCGGACCCAGACGCACCAATGCCGGACGATATCTCGATGGATAGCGGTTAAACCGATGCGAAAGACTGGTGGTAGAAGGGTTGCCCTGCTTGTGTTGGGTATTTTGGTACTCGGAGCTATCGCAATCCTTTTGCAGAACCAGGATTCGAGTTCAGAAGCTCGTCGGTTCAGGGTGGTCAAGACTACTTCACATACTTGGCCGCTCTGTCGAGTCGAAGGTGGAGAGGGCAAAGTCCGATTGATCGTGGATGGAGTCAATTACAGTGTGGACCCCAAGAAGATATTTTTGATGTCCAAATGCCAAGAGGGGCGCGTCCGTTGGTTCACACTTTTCAAGGTCACAAAGTACCGTACGACACTCAAAATCGAATCACGGTCTACGCGCGGAAATCTCAAGAGAGCGCGTGAATTTGCCGATGCACATTCAAATGATCCACTTACTCCAGAGGGCCTACTCCGACACCCGACCCACGATAACGAGCGGTGGTCAAATTTCTTAGGTAGATCGGATGAAGGAAAGATCATTGGCATCGGGTGCACGGATAAGCGATCGACGCCAGAGCACTATTGCCAGGCTGTTACGGAAATCGAAGGCGGGACGAAAATGCGATATGGCTTCGATCTAAAATTCTTCTCTGACTGGCGGAATGTCGATCATGCCATACGGTCATATGTCGAACGACTCAAGGCACCAGGGGGCACCAAGTAGCTAGGTTTTCTTTGCGTGATGTCCGCTTCGGGTCGATACCGTTGATAAAGTCGGCGATCAAAAACCATGGCGAAACACCTGAATCAGGTGCGAGAGCCTGATAAATCTTTCTTGCCACCAGGGGGCTGCCCGCGAATCAATATTGCGTCGCGACGCCATTGAAATAGTTTATCAACAGTATCGGTCAAAATCAGACATCACGTTGAGAGGCCGCGAGACTGATCCTGCCTCGAGTTCTTGTTGGCTTCCAGCTGATCAGAACGATCCGGACGCTAGTTCTTCCTGCGCTTCGCCCGCCATTCCTGCGTCATCTTCTCGGCTTCGGCGATTTGTGCGGGGGTCATGTAGCGCGAAAGTTTCGCCAGGCTGTCTCTTGCCTTCTTGTGACCGTTGGCGGTGGCGAGGCTCAACAACATGTGCGCCAGCAGGTCGTCGCGCGAGACTCCCTGGCCGTTGTAGTACATCAGGCCGAGGTTGTATTGAGCGATGGCGTGCCTCCGGGTTGCGGCCATGCGGTACCACTTGGCTGCCTCGGCGTAGTCCTGTTCGATGCCTTGTCCCTCGTAAAACATGTACCCGAGGACGGCTTGCGCGCCGGCGTGCCCCTGGATTGCGGCCGAGCGGTACCAGCGAAGCGCCGTGGCGTAGTCCTGCGGGACGACGATGCCGTTGTAGTGCATGAAGGCGAAGTTGTATTGCGCCTCCGCGTGCCCCTGGGCCGCGGCCAGGCGGTACCACTTCACCGCCGCCGCCAAGTCTTTCGGGACGCCTTTGCCAAGCCGGTAGAGCTGTCCGAGGTTGTATTGGGCCGAGGCGTTGCCCTGCTCGGCGAGCGGTCGCCATTGGCTCAACGCGGTGGGGTAATCGCCACGTCTGAGTGCATCGACCCCCATCTGAAAATCCTGTGCGGCGGCAGGCGGAGCCACCCCCAGCATCAGTGCCAGCGCAAGCGCGGTTCGGGCCAACACCTTCACCTCCAATGATCCATCGACATGACGAATTCGAACACCGGGGCGAATTCGAACACCAGAAGGTTTAGGTTTGATAACCGGCCCCTATCAAATTGGAAGATAAGCGATAATCGGAAAAGGCGATCAGGTCAGCGCGCCGTGAAGCCGGCTCGGTGGGGACAATTTATGTGCATATTGGGAGGTTGCTAGTCCCCGCGCAGGGTTGGGACCGGGGCTTGTCGTTTCATTCCGCGACCAGCCAAAGAAGGACAGTGGCCTAACGTCCCCTCCGAGCCGGGGACGCGGCGCGGGCCGGGGCCCGCGCCGCCGGCCCAGGGGCAGCGTGCGGTCAGAGTTTCAGGCCGTACAGGTCGATGCAGTTCCGGCTCAGGACGCGCTCTTGCTTCTCGGCATCGAGCGCGCCGATCTGGCGGGCGATGAAGGCGCGGCTGTTCGGCCAGGTCATGTTGGGGTGCGGGTAGTCGCTCGACCACATGCAGTTGCGATCGCCCCAGTACCGGAGCTCGCGGCTGCCCACCACATCGTCCATGAAGGTCAGGTAGATGTGATCCTCGAAGATCTCGCTCGGCAGGCGGTCGATGAGGAATTCCTGCTGCGGCTGGCCCGGCTTGGTGAAGCGCCGGTAATAGTAGTCCCATTGCTGGAGCAGGAACGGCGCCCAGCCGAGCTCGGCCTCGACGATCACCGTCTTGAGCCTGGGATGGCGGTCGAAGACCCCGGAGAAGATGAGGTCGTAAACGGTGGTGCCGATCTCCGCGGTCTTGACGTTGACCGGGGCGCGCAGGCGTTCGACGGGCGTGCGCTTGTTCTTGAAGCGGAAATAGTTGAACCCGGTGAGGATATGGAAATGCAGGGGCTGGCCGAGCTCCGCCGCCGCCGCCCACAGCTTCTCGTAATGCTCCGAGGTCAGCGGCAGGTCGGGGTGCGGCACCTGCCACACAAGCCCGCCGAGCATGCCCATGTCGGCGCAGCGCTGCATCTCCGCGATGGCGTGGTCGATGTCGTAGACGGAGAGGCAGGGGATGGCGAACAGCCGGTCGGGCGCGTGCTTGCAGAAATCGGCGACCCAGTCGTTATAGACCCGGAACGCCGCCTCCTGCGGTTTCTGCTCCAAGGCGAACAGGCCGAGGCCGTAGGTCGGGTACAGCATCTCGGCGGCAACCCCGTCCAGGTCCATGTGCTCGACCCGGACCTGGGGATCGACGCCGCCCCGGGGGCGGTTCTCGATCAGCGTGTTGGGGCGCTTGATGGCGTCCTGGAAGTCCTGGGGCAAGTCCTTGAACAGGTCCGGCGGCTCGTCGGTGTGGCCGTCGCTGGAGACGATGAGCTGGGGAATCTTCTCCGCGGCTTTTCTCATTTCGTCGGTCACGTAGCGTGCCGACATGTCATCGATGGTCGAGGTCATGCGTTTGCTCCTTATCATTGGCAGTTGGGGCAAGTCCGAAGGCCGATCACCTCGTGGAGATCACCCCGAGAATCGCAGGCGCGCGGCGTCCTCATGCGTTGCGACATGGGATGCGCTTCCTTGAAAGGGTCATTCACCCGTTGATCGCGATCCGTGGGCCCCCGAACGCTCAGGCGGCGACGGCGCCGGGCGGGAAGATGCCCTGGAGGCGCACGAGATCCTCGAACGAAAGCTCGACCTCCACGGCCCTCGCGTTCTGTTCCAGGTGAGCGCGGCTCTTGGACGACGGGATGGGGATCACCGGGGCGTCCCGGTGCATGAGCCAGGCAAGCGCCAGGGTGGCGACGGCGAGCCCCTTCTCCGCGGCCATCTCCTCGAGCCGGGTCACCATGGCGAGGTTGTGTTCCATGTTGCCGGGCGCATAGCGGGGATCCGACCGCCGCCGGTCGTCTTCCGGCATCTCCGCGAGCCCACGGAACAGGCCGCCCAGGATTCCCCGCCCGAGCGGCGCATAGGCCATGAACGCCATGCCGTGATCGCGGCACGCGTCGAGAAGCCCGTCTTCCGGGTCGCGCACGAACAGTGAATATTCGTCCTGGATGTCGGCGATTGGGTGGACCGCCCAGGCGCGGTCGATGATCTCCCGCGTCGCTTCCTTGGAGATGCCGATGTAGCGCGTCTTGCCCTCCTCGACCATCTCGGCCATGGCGCCGACGGTCTCCTCGATCGGCACCACGGGATCGACGCGGGAGATGCAGATCACGTCGAGGCAGTCGATGCCGAGGTTCTTCAAGCCGCTCTCGGTGGAATTGCGGACATGTTCCGGCGTCCCGCTCACGACGTTTACGCCGTCGGGCCGGATCGAGCCGAGCTTGGAATGGATCACCACCTCGTCGCGGCGGCCGCGGATGGCCTCGCCGATGAGGCGGTGGTTGTGGCCCTCGCCGTAGTTCGACGAGGTGTCCAGAAGATTGATCCCGAGGTCGAGCGCCTTGTGGATGGTGGCGATGCATTCCCTGTCGTCCTGCTGGCCGTAGCAGCCCGACATGCTCATGCAGCCGAGGCCGATGGGTGAGACCATGAGGTGGGTCGGTCCGAACTTGATGCGTTCCATCGCTGCGGTTCCCCTTTTCGCGCCGGCGCGAAACCCGCGCCCGGCCGTTGAAATCGGCGCCCAGCCTAACGTTTTCAGCGGCGCGGCGAAAGCGGCAAGCCGGAGGCGGAACGCGGGTCCGGCACCTACGGCTTCTGGGCCGAGAGGATCACGGCATGGCGCGGGATGCTGTAGCCGCCTGGACCCTTGTAGCGGGCCGCGGCCTCGACCAGCGCCTGGTCGATCCGCCGCCGGGCCGCGGGCGACTGGCAGTCGAGCAGCTTGGACGACCGGCTGCCGGCGTTGATGGCATCGAGGAACTCGCGGTCGCCCTCGGGCCGCCAGGTGACGGGCAGTTCGGTGCGGGTGATGGCGGTGAACCGCCCGGCGTCGAGCAGCGGCAGGTAGGCGGCGGGATCGCGCAGGCCCCCGTCGTGCAGGGTGCGGAATGCTGTCTCCACCGCGTCGCCGTGAGCCGCGACCGCCGCCAGCACCATCCGCTTGTTGGGGTCCTGCTCCGCGCCCGCCCGCAGCGCGATGCCGTAGCGCCCGCCGGGCGCCAGCACGCGGAAGGCTTCCGCCACGGCGCGCGCGGGGTCGGGCATCTGCGGCATGGCGAAGCAGCTGATCACGGCATGGAACCGGCCGTCGGCGAAAGGCAGGTTCTCCCCGTCGCCCTGGACGAAGGCCGCGCCGGGGACGTTGCCGGCGGCCAGGCCCACCATGGCCCGGGAGAGATCGAGGCCGGCGGCGAACGCGCCGCGCCGGGCGGCCTCGCCGGCGCCGTAGCCCGGGCCGCATCCGACGTCGAGCACGCGAAGCCCGGCGCCCCCGTTCCCGGCGCCCTCGCTGCCGGTGGACACCCCCACCGCCGCGAGCAGCGGTCCCACCGCCTGCATCGACATCTGGCCGTGATATCTTTGATAGACATCGGCGCGGCCGCTCCAGGCCGCCTGCCGGGATCGCTTGGCCTCCGAAGGCGTTCTCGATGGCGAATCGGTCATGGTCGTCTCGCGGCCCGGGCGCGGCGCGGAATGCGCCCGTCCGGCCGCCATGTTAGACCCAAAGCGATTTCCGGGAACAGCGCCCCGCGCTGGCGCTGGGCCCCGGCCGGCGGTAGAATTCTTCGATACGAAAACGCGGGCGGCACCCAAGGCGCCGCCCTGGAGGAAACGGATGACCACCAATCCCTGGACGCCCGGCCCGGGACACCGCGAGCCGGCCGAGCTGATGAAACCGGTCGTCGATCCCGCCGGCTGGTACCCCGACGACATCCGCGATGGCGAGCCCTGGGTCTGGCGCGTCTCGGAGGCCGAGATCGCCGACATCTTCGCCGCCGTCGCCGCCCTGGAGGTCCGCGGCGCCGACCTCAAGGACGTGACCAAGGATGATTTCCCGTTGCCGGTCTTTGGACCCGCGGTGGCCGAGATCCGGGACGAGATCATCGCCGGGCGCGGCTTCGCCTTCATCAAGGGGCTGCCCGTGGACGGCCGCAGCCGCTATCAGAACGCCGCCGCCTTCTGGGGCATCGGCTGCCATGTCGGCAAGGGGATCTCCCAGAACGCGAAGGGCCACCTGCTGGGCCACGTCAAGAACATCGGCGGCGACATCAACGCGCCGACCGGGCGCGGCTACAATTCGCCGTCCGAGCTCACCTTCCATGCCGACGGCTGCGACGTGCTTTCGCTGATGTGCCTCAAGACCGCCAAGTCGGGCGGCCGGCACCGTATCGCCAGCTCCGTCACCACCTATAACGAGATGCTGGCGCGCCGGCCCGACCTCGCCGACGAACTCTCCTTCCGCTTCTACCACACGCTGCGGGGCGAGCTGCCGCCCGGGCAGATCCGGCCCTGGGGACGCAAGCCCGTGGTCAGCGTCAAGGACGGCTATTTCGCCGCCCGGGGCGCCTCCAGCACCATCAAGCGCGCCCAGGACCTGCCCGGCGTGCCCAAGCTGACCCCGGCCCAGGCCGAGGCGATCCGCATGTACCAGGCGATCTCATCGGAGTTCGCGCTGGAGATCGATTTCGAGCCGGGCGACATCTCCTACGTCAACAACCACGTGACCCTGCACGCGCGCTCGGCCTACCAGGACTGGCCCGAGCCCGAGCGCGCCCGGCACCTCTTCCGCCTGTGGCTCGACCTGGGCGGCACCCGCCCGCTCGACAAGGAGGTGGAGCAGGCGACCCGGGGGATCATCTGCGACGGCACGATCTTGAACACGCCGCTCGAGGCGGCTTAGGCCCCAACACGCCGCTGGGGCCGGGCCTCCCGGACCCAAGATCATGATATCCTTGAACTTCGTCCGCGCCGACCGGGCGGCCTAAGCGATTGTTTCCGTCCCGGGGCGGCTTCGGCTAGATTATGGGCCGTCACTGCGCGCCGTCCCGTAAAACGCCGCATCCCGACCATCGAAGACCTGGACCCGCAGCCAGGCCCACAAGAACGAGGAGGACCCATGCCCCACGACGCGCCCAATGTCAGCCACTGGCACGAGATCACCGACACCTCCAAGAAGGCCGGGCTCGGCACCTTCAAGCGCCCGCCCATGCCCTACGACAATTTCATGGAGGAGGAGGGGGTTCCCGTCTACCGCGACTTCGGCGTGCGCAAGGTCCAGGATCTGGCGCTCAAGCCGTGGAAGCGCATGGGCGGCAACGGCGCCTTCATCCAGCTCTACGGGACCGAGGGGCTGTGGGGTTCCTACGTGGTCGAGGTCCCGGGCGCGGGGGCGCTGAATGTCGAGCGGCACATCTACGAGGAGCAATACCTGGTGGTCGAAGGCCGGGGCACCACCGAGGTCTGGCAGGAAGGCGGCGAGAAGCAGATATTCGAATGGCAGAAGGGGTCGCTGTTCGCCGTCCCGCTCAACGCCTATCACCGCATCGTCAACGCGGCCTCGAGCCCGGCGCTCCTGCTGGCGGGGACGTCCGCGCCCAACGTCATGAACCTGTTCGACAGCCGGCGCTTCATCTTCGACTGCGATCACAGCTTTTCCGAGCGCTACGACGGCAGCCCCGACTACTTCCGCCCCAGCGACGACTTGTCGCCGGACCCCGTGCGCGGGCTCGCCATGAAGGAGACCAACCTGCTGCCTGACATCATGAGCTGCGAACTACCGCTGGATAACCGGCGGTCGCCGGGCTACCGGCGGATCGAGCCGCACATGGTCTCCAACCGCTTCTATCTCTGGATCGGCCAGCACGAGACCGGCCGCTATTCCAAGGGGCACAAGCACGGCTCGGCCGCGGTCCTGATCTGCGTCAAGGGCAAGGGCTATACCTACACCTGGCCCTCCGAGCTCGGCCCCCGGCCCTGGGAATCGGGCGTTTCCGACAAGGTGGTCAGGGTCGATTACGAGCCCGTCGGCATGGTCTCCGCCGCGCCCATGAGCGGCGACTGGTTCCACCAGCATTTCGGCATCTCCACGGAGCCGCTCAGGCTGACCGCCTGGTTCGGTCCCAACAACGCGCGCGGCCGCAAGGCGGGCCTGCCCGGGGTGGAGGAAAAGGACCTCGGCGCCATCGATCTCCGCGACGGCGGCAACGCCATCCCCTACGACGAGGAAGACCCGTATATCCGCAAGGAATACGAGGAGACCCTGAGGGGGGAGGGGGCGGAAACGCGCATGGAGGAGCATCTCTACCAGCCGCCGACCGGGGACGACCCCTGGGTGACGGCAACCTTCGCGGGCCAGGATTCCTAAGGCCCGTCGTGGCCGCCGCCGGGGCCGGGTGGGACCCGGCGGCGGCCTTCCCTCGGCACATCGTACCCCTTTGGGAAGTCCTAAGACGTGAGCACCCGGCTGGAGCATGTTCCCTGGCGCGTCCAGGGCTCGATCTATGTGGCCGCATTCTTCCTCGGCCCCTTGCAGCCCATGGCCTCGATGTGCGCCGCCCTTTTCGTCGCCGGCCTGATCAGCGTCGAGCTGCCGTTCCTCATCGCCTTCGTCCTCTCCTCACGGCAGGTCCTGACCGTCCTCCTCTCGGTCTATAGCGGCGCGTTGGTCGACCGCTTCGGCGGGCGGAACGCCATCATCGGATTCGGCGCTTTCGCCATCCTGACGGCGATGTCCTATCCCTTCATTCCGGGCCTCTTCGGCCTTCAATGGGGAACGGTCGTGGTCGGCGCGCCGGTCTGGCTGTTCATTCTGGCGCTGATCCTGATCCAGATGGCCGCGGGCTTCGCGGAAGGAAACACCTGGGTCGGCATCCAGACATTGGTGAGCCAGGGCCTCAAGGGCGATCCGGTCTATGCCGGGCGCATGGTCTTCAGCGCCCGTGTCGGGGGCGTCGTCGGCCCCCTCCTGGTCGGCCCGGCGTGGGATCTTTGGGGGGAATTCGGCGGATTCTTTGTCCTCGCGCTGTGGATCGCGGGAGGGACCGGTTTTACCGTCTTCATCCCGAAACGGCTGGAGACGGAAGCCGCGGCCGACCGGGCGCCGTCCCAGGCGGACGCAAAGGACACGGCAGACCCGCCGGCCAAGGCGGCGGCTGCGGGCAGGGGCCCGGGATTCGTCGATTCGCTCAAGCTCCTGCTGCTTCCCGCGGTCGCGCTGGTGATGATGCTGACGGTGCTGCGCCAGGCGGGCTCCGGCATCCACACCTCGTTCTACGTGGTGTGGCTCGACAAGGAGATCGGGCTGTCCGGCTCGTTGATCGGCGGCCTGATGAGCACGGCCAACTTCGCCTCGGCCATCGCCGCGATACTGACCGGCCGGCTCGCCGCCCGTATCGCCCACCACTGGCTGCTGATCGTCACCATCGGCATGACGATCCTGGGGACCGCGATCGTGCCGCTGCTGGGCGACGTCTATATCCTGCTGATGATGGCGATCTCCATCCGCGGCGTCGGCCAGGGGCTCAACCTGCCGATGATGATCACCATCCTGGCCCAGAATGTCTCCGTCACCCTTCAGGGCCGGCTTACGGCGCTCCGCGTTGCCTTCAACCGCGGCGGCCAGGCGCTGGTGCCGCTTGCCGCGGGGGCGATGGCCGAGGTGGTGGGGATCGCCAACAGCTTCTACATCGTGGGCGCCGTGGGTGGTATCATGCTGGTGATGCTCAGCGTCTGGGCGGCACGGCGGCCGGAATTCCGCTCCCGCCCGTGACCCCGGGCGCCGCGGCGCCGAACCGAGGGAGGATCCCATGACAGACAAGACCATCGCCATCATGGCGCCGGGCCACATGGGCCACGCCTTGGGCGGGCATCTCGTCCGCCGGGGCCTCAGGGTCATTACCAACCTGGAGGGCCGCAGCGCCGACACCCAGGCCCGGGCGGCGCGCGCAGGGATGGAGGACGTCGGCAGCGATGCGGCCCTGATCGGTCAGGCCGACATGCTGCTCTCGGTCCTGCCGCCGGGAAGCGCCGTGGCCTTCGCGAGGCGCATCGCCGCGGCGGTCGAGGCGCAGCCGGCCGAGTTCCTCTTCGTCGATTGCAACGCGATCTCGCCCGCGACGGCGGCGGAGATCGCCGGCATCCTCGATGCGGCCGGTATCCGCTGCGTCGATGCGGCGATCCGGGGCGGCGCCCCGGTCGACGGCAAGCCCCAGCCGCGCATCTACGTCTCCGGCCCCGGGGCGGAGGAGTTCGAGGCGCTCAACGCCTACGGGCTCGACGTCCGCAAGGTCGGCACGCGGGCGGGCCAGGCGTCGGGCCTCAAGATCGCCGGAGCCGCCGTCTCGAAGGGAGTGGTGCTCCTGGTCCTGCAGGCCTTCGCCACCGCCAGGGCGCTCGGCATGGAGAAGGAACTGCGCGAGGACCTCGGCGAGAACGCCCAGCTCAGGGCGGCGGAGCGCCGCGCACCCAATTTCGGGCCCGACGCCTACCGCTGGGCGACGGAGATGGACGAGATCGCCGCCGCGACCGGCGCGACCGGCCTTTCGCCCAAGACCTTCGAGGGCTTTGCCGACCTCTGCCGGCTTGCGGACGGCACGCCTCTCGGCGCCCAGACCAAGGAGGACGAGAGCGCGCGCTCGGACTTCGACGTCATCGTCGGGATCCTCGCCGACGCCGCGAGCGCGCGCCGCTAGGGGAGGCCGGGACGGCTGAATCGTGCTAGTCTTGCGGCCAACGGCGCGATACGAACCCGATGAGGGAGGAAGACGATGAGCGAAGCACAGATCGAGGACCGGCCCCACAATTCGCTGCGGGGCCAGGTGAGCGAGGCCGAATGGGAGACCCGGGTGGCGCTCGCCGCCGGCTGCCGCATCGCACAGCATTTCGGATGGAACGACACCATCCGCAACCACCTGACGGCCAGGGTGCCCGACGAGCCCGAGAAGTTCCTGATGAACCCGGTGGGGCTGCGCTGGGACGAGATCACGGCGTCCGACTTCCTGAAGGTGGATTTCGAGGGCAAGTGCCACACCGATTCGCCCTACAAGCCGGGACCGGCGGGCCTCAACTTCCACGGCGCGCTCTTGAAGGCCCATCCCGACCGCCACTGTTCCTTCCATCTGCACCCCAGGGTCGGCGTCGTGGTCTCCGCCATGAAGGAGGGGCTGATGTTCGTCTCCCAGGACATCCTCAACCTCTACGGCTTCATCGGCTACCACCCGTTCGAGGGGCCGGCGGACGAACCCGACGAGGGCGAGCGCATCGCCGCCCAGCTCGGCGGGAACCTCTGCGTCATCATGAAGAACCACGGCCTGCTCAGCATCGGGCGCACCATCGCCGAGACCTTCGTCAACATGGAGCGGCTGATCGAGGCCTGCCAGATCCAGGTCGACCTGATGGCGACCGGGGCCGAGATCCAGCACGTGCCGGAGGAGATCTGCCGCGACAGCTACGAGAAGTTCCAGGAGCGCACCGTCGGCCGGCCGATGGGCTCGCTCGACTGGCAGGCCTACCTGCGCCTCGCCGACCGGCTCGACCCGTCCTACCGGCTGTGAGAAAACCCTTTTGTTAACCGATAAGGTATATAACGATTTCCTTAATTAAAGGGTTTTTCGGCGGCGCCCCCCGCCCTGTCCCTTCCCCACGGAGCGGGTGGGAACGCACGGCAAGGTTTCGCCTCGAAGTATTCGACAGGCTCAGCATGAGGGTCCTTGTGAAAAAGCCTCACCCTGAGCAGCGCGCCTCGCGCGCGTGTCGAAGGGTGGGCCTGGCCGCAGGAATGCCGGACCTATCGCCCCTAGTCCGAGAAATAGCCGTTCTTGAAGGCCCAGAGCCAGAGATAGGCGATCTTCTCGTTGTGGAGCTCGGCGTAGCCGACATGCCCGTAGCGCGGGATGAACACGAGGCGGGCGCGCTTCGCGCCGGCGTCCTGGTATTTGCGCAGCATGAAGGTCTCGCGCTTGTCCTCGATGCGCTCGCCCTCCTTCCAGTGGCCCTTGTCGTTCTCGCCGACCATCAAGAGCACGCGGACCTTCCTGAGCCATTCGGGATCCGGGTCCTCGAGGTGGCTGAAATACTCCTCCCGCGGCAGGCCCGTGCGCTTGGGGTATTCCTCGAGCTTGGCGAGGTTGGCGAGGTGCTGGTTGTCGCAGAGCGAGGTCTTCATCTGCGAACGCACCCTGGCGGCCCAGGCGAGGTAGTTCTCCGCCCCGCCCCAGGGGCAGAGGTCGTCGGGGTCCTCGTAGCCGGCGGACTTGAAGAAGGTCGGGTTGCGGAGCGAGATCACGTCGATGTCGAATTCCTTGACCTTCTCCGCGCCCGTCGTCTCGCGCCATTCGAGCCGCCAGCCGTCGGGCCCGCCGGTGCCGAAGCCGCAGATGCCGCCGATCTCGGCCTTGGTGACGAACTTGTGGAGCTGGGCGACCATGGGGCCGGAGGTGGAATGCCCCCAGCCGAGGATGTTGCGGCCGGCGAGATGCTCGTCGATCAGCGCCGCGAACCCCTGGCAGTTGACGTTGAAGGTGCATTTCAGGTTGCGGTCGAGCGTCTCCTCGAGCGGCAGCTCGCGGTCCAGCAGGTAGATCGGCATGCGGTCCTCGACCGAGACCTCCCAGGTGCCGCCCGGCGGGTAGTGGCCGGGATAGGTCATGGCCAGGACCTTGAAGCCCTGGGCGGCGAGGGAGGGCGAGACGCCGGGCCGGCCGTCGGGGGTCTCGTCCATGATGCGTTCCGATCCCGCGCCGCCGTGGCAGACGATGAAGGCGCGGGAGGGATCGACCTCCCTGGCTGGCGTGTAGAGCCGCCCGTGGATGTCCCAGTCGTGACCGTTGCGGCCGAAGCGCGCCGTCACCTCCTCGACGGTGAAATCGGTCTTGGGGTAGGGGGCATCGATCGAGAGCCACTGCTCCCAGTCGAGCCGCACCAGGGACTCGGGCCCGCCGAGCCCTTCGAGGTAGCGCGCGACGGCGGCGTTGGCCGCGATGTCGGTGTCGATGGTCATGGGTCCCTCCTTTTCCCGCGCCCCGGGCGCTCTCGGTCGATGGGGTGCCGGGCGGTGCTGCTCCCTGCCGCCTCAGTGTAGCGTGGTTCCGCCCGAGACGTCGATACAGGCGCCGGTGACGTGGGCGGCTTCCGGCGACAGCAGCCAGCGGACCGCCGCGCCGACGTCGCCGGCCGATGTCGGGCGGCCGAGGGGCGCCACGCTCGCGCCGTCGTCCGCGCCTTTCCAGTGGGCCTCGGCGTTGCCCGGCGCGATGGAATTGATCGTGACGCCGTAGCCCGAGCATTCCAGCACCATGGTCTGGGTGAACAGGATGATCCCCGCCTTGGCGGCGGAGTAATGCGCCGCGCCGGGCCCGCCGCGCAAGCCCCGGCTCGCGGCGATCGAGACGATGGCGCCGGCGCCTTGCGCCTTCATGATCGGCAGCGCGCAGTGGACGCAGTTCAGCACGCCCTTCAGGTTGGTATCGATCACCTTGCGCCAGTCCTCGGGCGAGATTTCAACGAGCGGCTTGCGGGAAATGCCGAGCCCGCGCAGGCCGCCCGCGCAGTTGACCAGCGCGTCGATGGCGCCGAAACCCCGCGCCGTTTCCTTCGCGACCTCGGCTACGCGGGCGTGGTCGGTCACGTCCATCTCGGCGACTTCGATGCGGGTGCCCGCGCCGATGCGCCGGGCCACCGCTTCAGCGCCCTTCCCGTCGATGTCGGTGAGCACCATGTCCCAGCCGTCCCGGCCGAGCGCCCGGGCAATTCCCTCGCCCATCAGGCTGGCGGCGCCGGTGATCAATGCGGTGGCCATGCGCGCGGTCCTTCAGTGCAGGCGGATGCCGCCGGTGACGTCGAGACAGGCGCCGGTGATGTAGCCCGCGCGGTCCGACATCAGGAAGGCCGCCGCGTTGCCCATGTCGGCGCCGCGCCCGAACCGGCCCAAGGGCGAGGCGCGGCCGCTGCCGGGCCTGAGCGCCTCCTCCTCGCCCTGCAGGCGTTCCATCTCCTCGATCGGCTTGGCCCGGGTCTCGGTCCGGCCGGGGGCGATGCAGTTCGCGCGCACGCCCAGGGGGCCGGCCTCCTGGGCGACCGCCTGGGTGAGGGCGATGACGCCCGCCTTGCACGCCGAATAGACCGAGGCGAAGCGCTGGCGCAGGTGGGGCGGGCCGCCCCGGATCCCCGCGCCCGAGGCGGTGTTGACGATGGCGCCGCCGCCCGCCGCGATGATCAGCGGCAGCACCGCGTGGCAGGTGTGGTAGACGCCGTTGAGATGGACCTCGATATTGCGGTCCCATTCCTCGGGCCCGGTCTCGATGAAGGGACCGAAGGTGAGGTCGAGGTTCCGCCCGCCGCCCGCCGCGGTCACCAGGCCGGTGACGGGGCCGTGGTCGGCGGCGATGCGCCCAGCCACCGCATGCACGGCGTCGAACTCCGTGACGTCGAGCCGGTAGGCCGCGACCGCGCCCGGGCCGATGCCGTGTGCGACGGCTTCCGCCTCGGCAAGGTCGATATCGGCGAGCGCCACCCGCCAGCCGTCCTCCACCAGCGCCCTGGCGCAGGCGCGGCCGATGGCCCCCGCGCCGCCGGTGACGATCGCCAAACCCATGGCCGCCTAGTAATCCCCCATGGGCCGGTAGTCCGGCGGGTCGTTGGTGCGGGCGATGCAGTAATCGGCGATGTCGCGGCGGTGGGTGAACCAGATCAGCTCCTCGAACTGCTTGAGGTAGCGGATCATCTTCTCCCAGGCATGGGCCATGTAGGGCCGGCCGCCGAGCTCGGCGTGGACCAGCGCATCGATGCGCCCGGGCCGGCCGGCGAGGGCCTCCTCGCGCACGAAGTCGAAGGCGTCCTTGAAGCCCTCGACCGCCATGGCGCCGTTGGACGCGCCGCCGTTCCAGGCGCGCCAGTCGTTGAAGTACCAGTGCTTGGGGATGATGGTCATGGGCCGGCCGCTGACCGCGACCACGTATGGCAGGTCGTCGTCGCTCTGGTCGCCGCACCAGGTGTAGCCCTCCTCCGCCAGGATGCCGAGGGTCTCCTCCGTATGCGCCCCGCCGGGCCCGACCCAGCCCACCGGAGGCTCACCGGTCACCTCCTCGATGATGCGGCTGCAGGCGCGGACCTCCTCGCGCTGCTCCTCGGGGCTCAGCTCCGTGACCTTGACGTCGTTGGTGGTGCCGTGCCCGGCGATCTCGTGGCCCTGGTCGTAGAGCGCCCGGACCGCCTCGGGCCAGCGCTCGCAGGCGAGGCCATTGACGTCGATGGTGGCGCGGACGTCGTTGCGCTCGCAAATCTCCATGATCCGCCAGATGCCCACGTTGCCCCCGTAATTGGCGTGCGAGATGGAGGCGAGGTTGACCGAAACGTCCGATGCCTTCTTGAAGTGCCCGCCCCTGTTGAAGGCCTCGAAGGCGACCGTCAGGGTCGCGCAGATCATCTTGCCCTCGGGCCATTCGATGGTGCGCCGCATGGCGTTCTCCCCGGCGCGGCCAAGGCCGCTCCCCGTGCCCGGATCCCGCCCGGTCAGCGGCGGAAGCCTTGGGCCGAGCGTAGTCCGGGATCGATGGCGCCGCAAGCCCGCGGGGCGGGCGCGCGGGCTGGCACTTGACACCGTCGAGGCCCGAGTGAAGATTCTTTCCCGGATGCGCCGGCGTCCCGGCGATCATTGAGGGAGGCCCAGCCATGACCAGCAGATCGTTCCTATCCTACGCCGGGATCGCCGCCGTGGCGGTGCTCGCCGCTGCCCTCGGCGCGCCGGTGGCCGCGCAGGACCTCAGCGCCGGCGAGAAGCTCTATGCCGAGCTCGCCAAGCTGCCCGCCAAGGAGCGCCAGGCGCGGCTCGTCGCCGGGGCCAAGAAGGAAGGCCGCCTCGAGATGATCCACTCGCTCCGGCGCAAGCTGGGGCGCGACCACATCAAGGGCTTCACCAAGATGTACCCCTTCATCGAGGTGAAGAATTCCGACATGGGCTCCCAGGACGCGGCCGAACGCCTGGTCGCCGAGGAAACCGCGGGCCGCCACCTCACCGACCTCGTGTCCATCGGCGTGCCCGACGCCACCATTCTGATCGAGCAGAACCGGATCGCCCGCTATCCCACGCCCGCGGTCAAGAACGTCCTGGCCCGCTACAAGGGCTTCGTCGATCCCGAGAACCGCTGGGTGCCCTATTACTGGAGCGAATACGGCATCTCCCACAACACCAAGCTCCTCAAGCTCGCGGACGCGCCCAAGACCTGGTTCGACCTGTGCAAGCCGCAGTACAAGGGCCAGTTCTCCTTCGACCCGCCGACCACCCGGTTCCTGGTGGGCCTCTACGTGATGATGGGTGAGCAGAAGATGAAGGAGTGGGTCGAGTGCATCGGCAAGAACGACCCCATCGTCCAGCGCGGCCACACCGCGCGCCTCAAGCTGATGCTCCGGGGCGACCACGCCATCCAGGGCGGCAACTATTTCTACCGCGGATCGCAGATGGCGAAGAAGAACCCCAAGGTGCCGTTCCGGGCGGTGTACTCGGCCGGAGTGCTGGGCTACGCCGGGGCCATCGTCATCAACAAGAACGCGCCGCATCCACACGCCGCGGCGCTGTTCGCCGACTACACCCTGACCGAGACCTCCCAGAAGGTCCTGTACAAGGTGTGGCGGGGCACCGTGGCGATGAAGCACGCCTTCTTCCCGGACGACGCGAAGCTGGTGACCTACAACACCATCGATTCGAAGACCATCAACCGCCTGCATGGCCTGTGGAGCAGCAACGTCGGCCGAAAGGCGAAGAAATAGCCTCTCAGGAACGTCGTCTCGGAAGCCGGGAGGGCCCGCGGCGCCGGGGTGAGCTCGCCGCCCGCGGCCGCGCCCGGTGGCGGCCAGCGCGAAGGGCCAACCGTTGACCTCCCTCTCGTCCAGTCGAACCAACGGCCAGGCGGCGATGGGCCGCCTGGCCGCGCTGCGCCACCGGCTCGCCGACTGGCGCACGGTGGCGCTCGGCCTGCTGGTCCTGGTGCTGCTCTATCAGGTGGTGATCCCCTTCCTGATGATCACCTGGGCCAGCCTCAAGACGGCCCGGCCCGGCGAGCCCGCCTTCATGGAATGGGGCTTCACGCTCGCCAACTATTTCCGCGCCTGGGCGGATGCCGCCTTCGTCGAGGCGACCATCAACACGCTCTGGTTCTCGCTGACCTCCACGGTGCTGGCCTTCGCCGGCGGGCTGTTCCTGTCCTGGGTGGTGGACCGCACCAACACGCCCTTCGCCCGTTTCATCGGCATGATGACGCTGGCCCGCATCATCATCCCGGGCGTCCTGATAACAGTGTCCTGGATCCTCCTGATCAGCCCCAGTATCGGCATGCTCAACGCGGTGGTCGAATGGGCGACGGGGATCAAGGCGATCTTCGACGTCTATACCTTCTGGGGCATGGTCTGGGTCCACGGGATCGAGATGATCCCGCTCGCCTATCTGCTGATATCGGCGGCGTTCCAGGCGATGGACCCGAGGCTGGAGGAAGCCTCGACCATGACCGGGGCGGGGACGCTGCGCACGCTCCGGCGCATTTCCCTGCCGCTGATCGCCCCCGCCATCGGGGCGGCGCTCCTGCTGCTGTTCATCACGACGATCGAGACCTTCGAGGTGCCGCTGCTGATCGGCGGCCGGGCGGACGTGCGGGTCTACACCACCGAGGTCTATTTCAACACCGCCCGGGTGCCCACCGACTGGGGGCTCGCCAGCACCTATTCCATGGCGCTGCTTGTGGTCTCCGTGCTGCTGCTCACCTTCTATTTCCGCCTGCTGCGCCACGGCGAGCGCTACCAGACCGTCACCGGCAAGGACTACAAGCCCCGGCGCATCGATCTCGGGCGCTGGAAGTACCTGACCTGCGCGATCTCGCTCTTGCTCGTCTTCATGATCACCGGGCTTCCCTTCCTGGTGATGCTCTATGCCTCGCTGCTGCCCGAGGATTCGGTTGCCATGATCGAGCCCCTGGAGATGCTGACGCTCGAGAACTTCGAGGCGCTGTTCAACGCCGAGGACGCCTTCGACCCCTTGTGGAACTCGACGCTCTTGGGCCTGGGTTCGGCCACGGCGGTGATGCTGGTGGTCTCCGCCATCGCCTATTTCGTGCACAAGACCCGCATCCCCGGCCGCAAGGCCCTCGATTTCCTCGCCTTCGCCTCGATCGCGCTGCCCAGCGTCGTGCTCGGCACGGCCTTCCTGTGGTTCTACCTCCTGGTGCCGCTGCCGGTGCTGGGGACGCTGTGGATCATCGGGCTCGCCTATCTCACCAAGTTCATGCCCTTCGCGCTGCGCTTCGTCTCCTCCTCCATGCAGCAGATCCATGTGGAGCTGGAGGAGGCCGCCCAGGTCGCCGGAGTGCCCTGGTGGAAGAACTTCTTCCGCATCTTCCTGCCGCTCTTGAAGCCGGGGCTTCTCGCGGGCTGGTTCTGGGTCATGGTGCATGCCTTCCGGGAGCTCACCATCGCCCTGATGCTGTCCCGCGCCGACAACAAGACCGCCGCGGTGGTGATCTACGATCTGTGGGAGAACGGCTCGTTCCAGGCGCTGTCCGCCTTCGGGGTGATGATGTTCACGGTGCTGATCGTGCTCGTTACCGTTTCCCACGCCATCTCCAGGCGCTACGGCATAGAAGAGCAACCCTGAGGGTCCCGCCATGATCACCGTCGAGAACCTGACCAAGATCTTCGAGTCGAAGACCGAGCGCGTCGCCGCCGTGGACGGCATCGGCTTCACGGTGGAGGCGGGGGAGATGGTGACCCTGCTCGGGCCCTCGGGATGCGGCAAGACGACGACGCTGCGCTGCGTCGCCGGGCTCGAGCGGCCCAACGCCGGGCGCATCGAGGTCGGCAACGCAGCGGTCGTCGACTGCGCCGCCAAGGTCTTCGTGCCGCCGCACTTGCGCAACCTCGGCATGGTCTTCCAGTCCTACGCCATCTGGCCGCACATGACGGTCTACGAGAACGTGGCCTATGCGCTCGAGGGCAAGAAGCTCGCCCGGGCGGAGATCAGGAAGCGCACCCTCGAGGCGCTCGAGCTCGTGCAGCTCGCGGGCTTCGCCGACCGCCCGGCGCCGAGGCTTTCCGGCGGCCAGCAGCAGCGCGTCGCCATCGCCCGGGCGCTCGCGGGATCGCCCCGGGCGCTGCTCTTCGACGAGCCGCTTTCGAACCTCGACGCCAAGCTGCGCTCGGAGATGCGCTCGGAGCTGCGCCGACTGCAGCAGCAGGTGGGGCTGACCTCGATCTACGTCACCCACGACCAGTCGGAGGCCTTGGCGATCTCCGACTGGATCATCGTCATGCGCGCGGGGAAAATCGTCGAGCGCGGCCGCCCGACGGAGATCTACCGCGCGCCCAGGAACCTGTTCACGGCGCAGTTCATCGGCAACACCAACCTGATCCCGGGCACCGTGACGGGCGCGGGGCCCGGCGCCGGCGCGGTCCGGGTCGAGACGGCCTTCGGGCCCATGGCGGGGCTCGATCCCAACGGCGACCTCAAGCCCGGCGAGGCGGTACGCCTCTCGATCCGGCCCGAGGACCTGAGCCTCGCCGACGGTGCCATAAGCGCGGCGGCGGACGCGGGGGCGGGCGGCAACGCGCTCGCCGGCCGGGTCAGGGTCGCGACCTTCCAGGGCTCCGCCGTCGAGGCCGAGCTCGCCGCGGGGGAGGAGACCATCCAGTGCCATTTCGGCCGCGACGTGGAGCTCGAGCCCGGCGCCGAGATCCGCCTCACCTTCGCCACGGACGCCGCCGTGGTGCTCCGCGACGAGGCGCTCGACGAGGAGATGGACGCGGCCTGAAGCCGGGGCTTTGAGCCGGTGCCGGGCGGCGCCTACCTCAGAAGGGCGTTGTGGACCGCGGCGATCGCCCAGGCGATCACCCAGGACAGCGCGGTCCAGGCGACCAGACCGACGAAAAACCCCGTCCAGCGCAGGGTCCAGTTCAGGTTTCCGAGGTCCGCGTGCAGCATGTGGCCGCTCATCTCCATCATCACGCCGGGCACGAAAACCACGAGCAGACTGCAAATCACCCAGACAACCGCGAAAACGATGGCTGTCGCGGCTCCAATCCTGACTGCATCGAGTTTCATCCTGTCCTCCATCATCCAAGCATCGGGGGGCGGGCCCCCCGGTTCAGTCTCCGGAACGAAACCTCCCACGCAGAAAGAGGCGCTCGCCCGCGAAGACGACCGCCATCCCCACGGCGGCGGCATAGATCACCATCATGTCGGTGCGGGCCTTGATGATCAGCAGGGCGACCAGTACCACGGCGTCGAAGGCGATGGCGGTAAGGAGGACCGCGGCGCTGGCTCCGATCTCCTTGCGCAGGCGGCGCAGGATGCCCCAGTGCACGGCGATGTCCATGACGATGTAGATGATCGCGCCGAGCGACGCGATCCGCCCGAGGTCGAAGAACACGGTCAGCAGCATCGCCGCGACGATGGTGTAGACCAGGGTGTGTTTCTGGATGCTGCCCGGCATGCCGAAATGGCTGTGCGGCACCAGTCCCATGTCCGTGAGCATGGCGAGCATCCGCGACACGGCGAAGACGCTCGCGATCACGCCGGAAACGGTCGCGATGATGGCGAAGGCGACGGTGAACCATAGGCCATAGCTGCCGAAGGCCGGCCGCGCCGCCTCGGCCAGGGCGTAGTCCCGCGCCCGGACGATCTCGCCGATCGTCAGGTTGCTGCCCACCGCCAAAGCCACCAGCACATAGATGACCACGCAGATGGCGATCGAGACGACGATGGCGCGGCCGACGTTCCTGTGCGGATCGACGATCTCGCCGCCGCTGTTGGTGATCGTGGTGAACCCCTTGTAGGCCAGCACGGCGAGCGCGGAGGCCCCGAGGAAGCCCGTGGCGCTGGTTTTCGCGGGATCGACGGAGACGCTCTGGAACTCAAGACCCGAGGCCCACAGGCCGGTGACAGCGAACGCCGTGACGCCGCCGATCTTGAGAAAGGCCATGAAGAACGAGAGCGTCGCGATGGTCCGGTTGCCGAGGATATTGACGAGGAACGCGAAGCAGAGCAGTCCGACGCCGAGGGCCGGCACCAGCCAGCTTCCCTTGTCGATATCGAAGAGCTGGAGCGTATAGGTCCCGAAGGTCCGCGCCACCAGGCTCTCGTTGATGACCATGGAGAAATACATCAGCAATGCGCAGGCCGCGGTCATCACGCCCTTGCCGTAGGCCTTCTCCAGGAACATGGCGATGCCGCCGGCGGAGGGATAGGCATTGGACAGCTTGACGTAGGAATAGGCGCTGAAGCCCGTGACCAGGGCCGCGGCAAGGAAAGCCAGCGGGAACCATTCCCCCGCCATTTCGGCCACCTGACCGGTCAGCGCGAAAATCCCGGCCCCGATCATCACGCCGGTCCCCATGGCAACCGCGCCCGTCAGGCTCAGGCTGGCCTCGGCATAGTGGGGCGATCTGTCGTTTTCCGGCATTGGGTGCTCCCGTGGCCGTTGATCGATGCTCCCAAGCGACCCTCGCAACTATCGAACGTCGCAAGCATGACGTTTCGGCCGCGAGCGCCATTGGCCAAGGCCAGTTGTCCTTCCTGGTCTAACGCGAAAAATTAAACACCCAAACGTGCGGCCGGTTCAAACGGAGGAATCCTGCCCTCGAGGTCCGGAACGGGTCTCGGCGGCGCGCCGGACCCTGCCTCCCGGGAGCCGCTATTCCCTCACGTCGAGCAGCAGGCCGTCGGAATCGGCCATGTGATGGCGGCGCCGGCGCCCAAGCCCCATGCCGGGGCCAGGAACAACGCTGCCGCCGCCGGGGAAAGCCATCTCTTCATCACGAACCCCCCTTCCCAGTTCCTTTTCCTTGCGCTCCCGCGTCTTGAAGGCGGGAATTCCCAATCAGCTGAAGGTGGGCCGCGGGCGCATCGGCCGCCGCCCGGTTCGATGACACCCTAGCACACCGGGCCGGCGCCGTCGCCCAGACCGGCCATCGGCGCCCTCCGTGCGGGGGCGGCGACGCGGCCCCGGGGCACCGCACCCGTTCGACCGATTCCCGGTGCGGCTGGGAAAAAGCCCCGATGGAAGACCCGGGCTATGAAAATCCGCATATCAGCAAGCTCAATCAAGAACGGCGTTAATTAATAATTAATCACCGGAACAATATTGTTCGCCAAAATGGCCAATCCAGGCATCAAATAACATGCCCTTGAAAAGAAAACTCGGTCGAGCCAACTTCCAGAGTTGGAACCTGATCTCCTACCTTCTTGCGTCGTTCGTTCTGCTGACGATCGCGACCAACCTCTATTTGAGCCACGCGATCATGGGCGTCTACACGACGTCGGTGAAGACCAACGCCGCCTGGGCCGCCGAACTCAAGCATCTCACGAGGCTCGAGGCCCTCGCCCAGCAGATCGCGGCCCGCGGCTATGACGTCTTCGATACCGGGAAACCGGAGGAAGCGCGCGCGGCCCGAGACGCCGCCCTGTCGCAGTTCTTCGGGTTCATGAAGGGGCTGGAGGACCGGTCCACGGTCCTCATGGATAGAGACAAGCGGTCCAGGTACCACGACAGGCTCAATCTCACCAACGAGAAGATCAACCTCATGGTCACGGAGGAAGACCGCATCTTCCAGTACTTCGAAATGGGCCTGAAGGACAAGGCGGCCATCCACATGGTGACGATGAGCCGTAGATTCGCCGAAGTCGTCACCGCCGTCGCCGGCCTGGTCCACGTCTTCCAGGACTATCAGGTCGCGGACCTCGAAACCCAGAAAGTGGCCGCCAATGAATTCGGCCGCTACGCGAAGTTCCTGGCCGTGGGGATCGTGATCCTGGTCCTGTGCGTGGTGGGATACGGCCACTACATCTCGAACGTGATGCAGGCGAACGAGCGCGAGCTGACCCAGAAGTCGACGCTCGTCGCGACGACGCTCGAGACCATGGCGCAGGGCATCACGGTGTTCGACCGAGACTTGAAGCTCGTCGCGGCCAACACCCATTTCGAAAAGATGTTCGGATTTCCCGAGGGCTTACTTGTCCCCGGCATCAGCCTGCAGGAGATCACGAGGTTCAGGGTGCGGGCGGGGCATTTCGGTGAGGGCCATGAGGATACGCTGGTCAGGAAGCGCACGACCGAACACGGTCTCCGCCAGCGCATCGCGGAGCGTACCCTTCCCGACGGCAGGTCCTACGTCTATCACCGCAAGCCGATGCCGGGCGGCGGCATGGTGGTGACCTATACAGACATCACCGAGCGCAAGCGGATGGAGGACGATCTGCGCAAGGCCAAGGACATGGCCGAAACCGCCGACCGGTCCAAGTCCGAGTTCCTCGCCAACATGAGCCACGAGATCCGCACCCCCATGAACGCGGTGATCGGGATGTCCGAGGTCCTCGCCGGGACCGCGCTCGACGACCGCCAGCGGTCCTTCGTCGAGGTCATCCGCAATTCCGGCAACAACCTGCTGAAGCTGATCAACGACATCCTCGACTTCTCCAAGATCGACGCGGGGCAGCTCGAGCTGGACTGCCAGCCCTTCGATTTCAAGGCCGCCGCCGAGGATATCGGCGCCCTGATCGCGCCGCGCGTCGCGGAAAAGAACATCGAGCTCGCGCTTCGTTTCCAGCCCTTCCTGCCGACCAGGGTGATCGGCGATTGCGGGCGCTTCCGGCAGGTGCTGCTCAACCTCATCAGCAATGCCGTCAAGTTCACGGACCACGGCCATGTGCTGGTCGATGTCACCGGCAAGCCCAGGGACGACATGGTCGACCTGATGGTTCAGGTCCAGGACACCGGCATCGGGATCGCGCCGGAGATGATCGATTCCGTGTTCCAGAAGTTCACCCAGGCCGACGGCAGCTCCACCCGCCGCTTCGAGGGCACGGGCCTCGGTCTCACGATCTCCAAGACCCTGGTCGAGCTCATGGACGGGAAGATCGGCGTGGAGAGCGTCCCGGGTCAGGGCTCGACCTTCTGGATCTCGCTGTCGCTGCCCATCCATCAGCGCGCCTCGGCGGAAAAACGCGTGCCCATCAACGTCTCCGGTGCCCGCGTCCTCGTCGTCGACGACAACGAGGTCAACCGGACGATCCTCATGGAACAGTTCGGGAGCTGGCAGTTCAGGGTCGCCGCCGTTCCGTCGGGCAGGGAGGCGCTGCTCGCGCTCAGGCAGGCGGTGACCGAGGAAGACCCCTTCGATCTGGTGGTGCTGGATTACCACATGCCGGGCATGAACGGGGAGGACACGGCCCGCGAGATCAGGGCCCAGGAGGGCAGCAAGGACATCCCCATCATCCTGCTCACCTCCGTCGACCGCTCGGGAGACGCCAAGTATTTCAGGGACCTCGGCGTTCAGGAATATCTCGTCAAGCCGGCCAACTCGTCGATGCTGTTCGACTCCTCCGTCAAGGTTCTCATGGACTCGCGCCGAATCGAGAGTCTGGCGGCGAAGAGAGCCGCGTTCGCGCCGGGTGCGGCCGAGGCCGCGGCGCAGTCCGCCGCCTCATCGGGGATCGCCGTCCTGGTGGTCGAGGACAACGACATGAATCAGATGGTCATGGCGTGCATGCTGGAGGACCTCGGCCATCACTACCGGCTCGCGGAAAACGGCCGTGAGGCCCTCGACATTCTCGACTCCTTCGAGCCCGACGTGATTCTCATGGATGTCGCCATGCCGGTCATGAACGGCTTCGAGGCGACGCGGGAGATCCGCAAGGCGGAGAAGGCCCATGGCCGCCACATCCCGATCATCGGCGTCACCGCCCACGCGCTTTCCGGCGATCGGGAGAAATGCCTGGAATCGGGCATGGACGACTACCTCTCCAAGCCCGTCATCAAGGGCGCGCTTGGGGAGAAGATCGACCACTGGGCCTCGGGCGCCGGCCGCAGGAGCGTCGTGGCCTAGGGACGGCATGATTCCGCCGGGGACCTCCGGCCGGATTGTCAGACCGAGACCCAGTCGAGGGTTCGTTCTTTCTCGATGCTTAGAATCCGGTCGAACAGGACCGACATCGCCGCCGCATCGCGATCGCGCGTCAGCATGAGGACCTTCTCGCGCAGCTCCGCGGGATCGAGCGGGTTGTCCGGCGTGCCCTTGAAGTCGGCGACCTCCGCCTGCAGCACGCGGCCGTCCTTGGTGGCGACGGTCGTTTTCGTCGCGATCGGTGACGGCCTCGGCCCCGACGACCAGGGCACGAGCCGGACCCGGTCCGTGAGGGCCGTGAGCTCCGGGTCCGTCACGTCCGCGTCGCGGAAGGTGCGCGGGTCCGCGGCATCGCCCGTCAATGCCAGGGCGACGCAGAACGGGATGCTGTACTGGCCGATCATCACGTCCGCCGGGTCCCTGATATCGTGGCGTGAGAGTTCCTTCTCGCCCACCTCGATGGTGATGCTATCGACTTCGCAAGCCGTGAGCCCTTCGCTCCGCTTGAGGTCGATGATCGCCTGGACCGGGGTGTGGCCCGCGGTGTGGCAGGCATAGCGCTTCATGGAAATGCGCGACGTGTGCCACAACGTGCCGAAATCCTTGGTGAGCTGGGACATGTCCCATTCGTCGCAGAAAACCCGGAGAAAGCCGCACTCGCCCTCCAGCACGGTCCGCGGGCCGGTGAAGCCCGACGCGGCGAGATTGGCGGCCAGCAACCCGCCCTCGGCGGCGCGTCCGAAGTGCAGGCGCTTGACCATAGCCCCGGTGCCCGATCGCGAAAACTCGACCAGCCCGGAGGAAAGCGATCCCGCGATCCCCAGCGCATTGGTCATCTCCTTGACACCGAAACCCAGGAGCTTGCCGCAGGCGACGGCGGCCCCGAACGGGCCCGTCGTGCCGGGCGCGTGAAAGCCGCGGGTTTCGTTGCTGTGCTTGGTCGCGCGCCCGATGCGGATCATCACTTCCGTGCCGGCGACGAAGGCCGTGAGGAGGTCCTTGCCGTTGAATCCGCGCTCCTGGGCGAGCGCGAGCGACGCGCTCAGGATGGTCGCGCCGGGATGAGCGCCGGCGCTCGGCCGCACCGCGCCGTCGAGCTCGAAGGCATGGGCCAGCGCCCCGTTGGTCAGCGCCGCGAAGGGCGCCGTCACGGGATCATCCCCGTCGCCGAGGATGCGGCTCTTGCCGCCGCTTCCCATGCGCCGCGCGTAGTCCACGACGATGCGGCTCCACGGGAGGTCGCAGCCGAAGACCATGGTCGCGACGGTATCGGCGAAGGAATCCTTGGCGCGGCCTTTTACGGCGGCGGGGATGTCGTCGAAGCGGAGGCCGGCGGCGAACTCGGCGAGCCTTACGGTTTCATCGCTCATGGCGGCCCGGCGTCAATCCCTGATGTCCTGAAGGAACCATTCGGTGGGGATCTCGCGGCCGACCCCCTGTTCCTTGGCGCGCTCAAAGATGCGTCCCGCCAAAGCCCAGAACTGGTTGCCCTGGAGGTTGCCCCGCTCGGAGTAGGAGATCTGATCGTCCGATGTCCGGCCGCGGCCGGTTTCATTGACGATGTCGGCATAGGTTATGGTCTGCTCCTGCGGGAACAGCGCGCCATGGCCGCGGCCGCCCGTCTTCTTCCGTGTGAAACCCACATCGATATCGGGACGGGCGGCATAGGTATGGTACTCGTCCTCGACCCCGAACTGGTCCGCGCCCCAGGGCGGCGTCGCGCTGCCGAACCGCATGTAGAGGTCGACCCGGGCGCGGACTTCGGCATCCTTGATGCCGCCGCCCGGCGCGACGAGATGGGTGCCCGGCTCCAACAACCTGGCATCGACCACCGACGATGCCGAATCGGTCAGCGCCGCGGTGATGTCGGCGCCGCGATAGATCTCCTCGGGCGTATCGCAGGCCTTGGCCTCGATGCCGTACTTCTCCGCCATTTCCGCGGCGAAGCGTTCGCGGTTGGCCTTGGTGGGGCTGTAGACCTGCAGGCGCTTCAGGCCCGGGCGGACATCCATGAAGGCTTCCATGTGGGTGCCCGACATGCCGCCGGAGCCCAGCATGCCGATGACCTCGGCGTTCTCCTTGGCCAAGTATTTCACGCCGATGCCGCCGTCGGCGCCGACCCGGGTGAGCTGGGGCAGGCCGTCGTTGAGGATGGCGAGCGGCTCGCCGGTCTCGGTGGCGGTCAGCAGGATCAGCCCGCAATAGGTGCCGGGCTTGATGCAGTATTTCTCCTGGGTTCGCGCGCCGTTGTATTCCTCTTCGTAGATGATGTCCGACTTCATGCGGATCGCGAAATAGCCGCTCGTGGAGCCGCCTTCGACGCTGCTCCACTGGTAGACCTTGCCCTCGTTCTTGGTCGGGATCTGGATGTCCGTCCGCGGCTTGCACACCGCCTCGGTGGTCACGAGCTGCCGGTAGGCCTGATCCAGGGCATCGATGGCATCGCCCATGGCGAGCACCTTCGCCGTGTCCTCATTGTTGATGACGAGCATGATCTCTCCGTTTCCTCCCTATGGCGCGGCCCGTGTCCGACCCGAGGCACGCATTTGCAGCGCATCGTTTGCATGCGCATCCCCGCGGCGGCCGAGGCACGCGGCCTGGCGCCCGCCGGGGCGGCCTGCCCGCCTCGGGCTATTCGATGGCGTAGAGCCTCGCGGTGTTGTCCCAGACCAGCTTGCGCGCGGTCGCCGCATCGAAGCCCTTGAGCTGATCCGCCACGATCTCCTTCGAATCGGGCCAGGTGGCGCCGCCATGGGGGTAATCGTTGGCCCACATGCAGTTATCCAGAAGCCCGAGCCGCTCCGCCCCGGCAAGGCCCACCGGGTCGTTCTGGAAGGTGATGAAGACCTGGTCCCGGATGGTTTCGCTCGGCAGCCGCGTCATGTGCGCGAGCCCGGGGTATTCCTCGGGGAATCGCTGGGCGTTGCCCTCGAAGCGGTAGAGGAAGGGCAGGACCCAGGCGAGCTCGTACTCGGCGAACACGACGCGCAGTCCGGGGTGGTTTTCCAGCACCAGCCCGAACAGAAGGTCGGTCAGGAGCGTCTCGGGCTGGGTGAGCGCCCGCCTCACCGAGCGGCGGCCCATGTCGATCATGGCGTTGAGCGGGATCTGGTAGGCCTCCCGTTCCGAGCCCTGGTTGATGTTGATGTGGAAGTGAAGGGGTAGGCCGAGGCGTTCGGCCGCCCGCCAGACCGGCTCGAAGAGCGGGTCCGCGTAGCTCATGCCGTCGGGAATCTCGGCGGGAAGAAGCGCCCCCTTGTGCCCGAGCCTGGCGACCCGCTCCATCTCCTCGACCGCGAAGTCGAGATCCAGCACCGAGACCAGCCCGATGGCGAAGAGGCGCCCGGGCAGGGCCGCGCAATAGGTGGTGATCCAGTCGTTGTACGAGCGGATGCCCGCAAGCTGCAGCGCCGTGTCCTCGCCGGAGAGCGCATAGAAGTTGCGCGCCATGCTGGGGTAGAGGATCTCGGCCTCGACCCCGTCGCGCTGCATGTCTTCGAGCCGCGCTTCCGGGTCCCAGGGGCCGCGCCATTTGTCCCAGGTGAAGTTCTCCACCCTGTCCTTGACGATGGCCGGGTCCCGCCCCGTCCCGGCGACGAAGGTCTGGCCGACGGCATCCAGCTTGTGGCCGTCGAATCCGAAATAGAGGCCCTTCTTGCCGGGCGGGTCCTGGATGAAGTGCGGTCCGTGCGCCCGGAGGTGCTCGGGGATCCCAGCCCAGGTCGCTTCCGGTTCGTTGACATGGGAATCGGCCGAGAAAAAGCCGCCGGCGTCCATCTTGGTTCCTCCCTTGGATTTCTTGATCTCCGCGGGATGGTCCGGCAGTTCGGGCGCGAGATCAAGGGCCGTTTCACGCCCGGCGGCCCGGCCGGCGGCTCAGCGGTAGGGCGCGTAGTCGTCGGCCGGGAAGTTGGAGCCCAGCATGTAGTCGGTGATCTCCTCCCGGGTGGCGATCCAGACCTGGCTTCCGTACTGCTTGACGTAGCGGATCATCTCGTCCACCGCGGCGGCGATGTTGGGCCGCCCTCCGAGCTCGGCATGGGTGATCACGTCGATATAGCCGGGCCGGCCGGCGAGCGCCTCGGCATAGAGGAAGTCGAACGACTCCTTGAACCCCTGGAAGTAGTTGGACGGCGTTCCCAGCCCCCCGGACCAGGCGCGCCAGTCGTTCGCGTAGTTGAGCTTGGGGATGATCACCATGCGCCGGCCCGCGACGTTGACGATATAGGGGACGTCCTCGTCGAAGGGATCGCCGAAATAGCGGTAGCCCTCCTCGGCCAGGATCCGAAGCGTGTTCTCGGTATGGAGGTTGCCGGCGGAGCCCCATCCCACCGGGCGCTTGCCGACGCAGTCCTCGATCATCTTCGTGCAGGCGCGGATCTCGGCGCGCTCCTCGTCCTCTCCGAGCGAGGGCAGATGCACGTTGTTGGTGGTCTGGTGGGCGGCGAGCTCGTGGCCGGCCTCGAAGAGCGCCTTGACCGAGTCGGGCCACATCTCGATGGCGATGCCGTTGAGGTTGATGGACGACTTGATGCCGTGGCGCTCGAACATCTCCATCAGGCGCCAGATGCCGACCCGCCCGCCGTATTCCGCGTGGCTGAGGGAGGCCTGGTTGATCGCGATCTTGGGGTCCTTCTTGAACTTGCCCGAGCCGTGGAACGCCTCGTAGGCGACCCGGAAGGTGCAGGCCATCAGTTCTCCGTTGGGCCAGGTGATGTCGTGCCTCTTCATCGGTCTTCCCCCTGGGTTCCTTCTCGGCGCGATCGGCGGGACGCCATTCTAGCAGCGGGAAAGTGTGCCGCGCCTCCCCTTCCTTGAAAAGCCCCGCGCGATCGCCCCCCGCCATCGCCCCGGGGCCGCAAGAGGCGGCCGCCTCAGGGCGCGCCGTCCTCGAACAGGCGCGCCTCGCCCCGGCCCCAGGCAAGGATGCGGTAGGGAACGGCCTCGGTCCCGGTCATCCGCACCACGCAGTGCCTCGCGAACCGGGCGCCTGCCGATGTCCTCGCCTCGGCGTGGATGGTGTAGACGCGGACCGGCGAGCGGTAGGCCGTGGGGCCGCGGGCGAGCACACCGAGGGCGGGATCGGCCGTTTCCGGAGGGCTCCCGGCGCCGGATGCGGGAGAACCGGAGGGCGGCCGGCCCTCCTCCATCCCGAGGGCCCCTCGGACGAGGGCGGGGGCGGCCCCGGGATCGGGCCGCCGCAAGCCGGAATGGACCGTCACCGCGCCGATCACGGCGGCGTAGGTTTCGCGGTCCATGCCGAGGATCTGGGCGAGCTCCTCCGGCGCATCGAACGGCGCGTCCTTGGCACCGAAGGGGAGTCCGGCGGCGCGGTAATCGCCGTCCTCGGCGCCCCGGGGCCGCCTCAGGTGATCGGCGTCCCGGTAATCGAGGACGGCGTCGGTGAGCACCTCGGCCCGTTCCGTATCCAGCCCCGCGCCCAGGAACAGGCGGCGGAACAGCGGCCCGCCCGCGCGGTTGAGGTCGACCTTGCCGCCTTCGTCCTCGATGCGGATCCGCACCTCGCCCATGGGTCTGAGCCAGGCATAGACCGTGCCGTCGGCCCGCCATCCCCCCTCCGCCGCCGGCGCGGCCAGACCCGCGAGCGCCCGGTGCACGCCGCCGTCTGCCAGCGCCTCGGCCCGGGCGGCATCGGTCAGGTTGCGCGCAAGCCGGCTCGCCGAACGGCTCTCGCCGAGCACCGTGGCCGCGATCAGCGCGAGCAGCACCAGCGCCCAGAGCACCGCCACCAGGGCGATGCCGCGCTGCCCGGCCTGTCGCGGCCACGGACCCATGTTCAACCTTCCCTATAGGTAGAATATAATTAATATTACGATAGTTGATCACAACTTCGGCGGTGTGACCATGGCCTTGGATCTTGGACCTCCGTGGCTCCTCCCCCTGGTCGCGGCGCCCGCGGTCGGGAGCTTCCTGGGCCTCCTCGTGCTGCGTCTGCCGGCGGGCGGGACGATCGCCCTCGGCCGCTCGGCCTGCGTCTCCTGCGGCCGTCGTCTGGCCGCGATCGACCTCATCCCGCTCGTGAGCTGGGCAGCGCTCCGCGGCCGCTGCCGCCATTGCGGCCGGGCCCTCGGCTGGTTCTATCCGGGGATCGAGGCGGGCGCGCTCGCCATCGCCGCCTGGGCGGCGCTCGCCCTGCCCGCGGGGCTGGTCTGGACCGGCTGCCTGCTCGGCTGGTGGCTCGCGGCGCTGGCCGCGATCGACGCGCGCACCCTGCATCTCCCCGACATCCTGACCCTGCCCCTGATCCCGGCCGGCCTCGCCGCGACCTGGTTGCTCGCCCCGGGCGAGGCGATCCATCACGCCGCCGGGGCCGCCGCGGGCTACGGCGCGCTCGCCGCGATCGGGCTCGCCTACCGCCGTGCCCGCGGGCGCGACGGCATCGGCGGGGGCGATGCCAAGCTCGCCGCCGCCGCGGGCGCCTGGGTCGGCTGGACGGGGCTTCCCGGCGTGATCCTCCTCGCCGCCCTCTCGGGGCTCGCCCTGGGCCTTCCGGCGGCGCTCAAGGGGCGCGCGCTCGACCCCGCCAAGGCCATCCCCTTCGGCCCCCACCTCGCGCTTGGCACCTGGGTGACCTGGGTCCACGGCCCCCTGCTATTCGATTGAAATGCGCAAAATATAAAAACCTATGCTAGAATACCCGAGACGGAGGCCCGGGCATCTGGCGCCCGGGCGAGGGGGACTCAACCATGTCCGATCCCGCGACGGACGAGGCGGCCTGCGCCGATGGGACGCTGGAACGCGCGCTCCTCGATCACGGCGGGCTGGGGGCGGAGTCGTTGGCGCGGGCGCGAAGGGTGTGCCGGGAGACCGGCGACCGGCTGGACGTGGTGCTGACGCGCCTCGGCCTGGCCTCGGAGCGCGCCGTCGCCGAGGCGCTGGGCGAAGCGCTCGGCCTGCCGCTCGCCCGGGCCGCGGACTTTCCCGGTGCGCCGGTGCTCGAGGACCGGCTGAACGCGCGGTTCCTGCGCGGTGCGCGCGCCCTGCCGCTTGCCGCGGACGGGGACCGGGTCGTCCTCGCCATGGCCGATCCCTTGGACGGTTACACCCTGGATGCGGTACGCCTGGCCTCGGAACGGGAGGTCGATCTCCGCATCGGCGTCGCCGGCGAGATCCGCGATGCGATCGACCGGCTCTACGGTGCGCCGGCGGAGACCATCTCCGACATCGTCGGGGCCGAGGACCCCGGGACCACCGAGCAAGACGTCGCCCGCCTCCGCGACATGGCGAGCGAAGCCCCCATGGTGCGGCTGGTCGCGCACCTGATCGACAAGGCGGTGGAGATGGGGGCTTCCGACATCCATATCGAGCCGTTCGAGCACGCGCTGAAGCTCCGCTACCGCATCGACGGCGTGCTCATGGAGAGGGAGGCGCCGCCGATGGCGCTGCGGCCCGCCGTCGCCTCGCGCATCAAGCTGATGGCGCGCCTCAACATCGCCGAAAGCCGGCTGCCCCAGGACGGGCGCATCCAGGTCCAGGTCCGGGGGCGGGCGATCGACCTTCGGGTCTCGACCGTCCCCACCCTCTATGGCGAGAGCATCGTGCTGCGCCTGCTCGACCGCGAGGCCGTGGCCCTCGACCTCGCGGCTCTCGGCTTCTCCGGCGCGGCGCTCGAGGCCTATCTCGCGGTCCTCGGCATGCCGACCGGCATCCTGCTGGTCACGGGGCCGACGGGTAGCGGCAAGACCACCACGCTCTACGGCTCGCTCACGCGCCTGAACACCGGCGAGCGCAAGATCGTGACCGTCGAGGACCCCGTGGAGTATCACCTCGAGGGCGTCAACCAGGTCCAGGTGCGTCCCCAGATCGGGCTCGGCTTCGCGAGCGCCCTGCGCTCTCTGCTGCGCCAGGACCCGGACGTGATGATGGTGGGCGAGATCCGCGATCTCGAGACCGCCGAGATCGCCATCCAGGCTGCCCTGACCGGGCACAAGGTGCTCTCCACCCTGCACACCAACGATTCGGCCTCGACCATCTCCCGCCTCCTCGACATGGGGGTCGAGGATTACCTGATCACCTCGACCGTCAACGGCATCGCCGCCCAGCGGCTCGTGCGCAAGGTCTGTGACGGCTGCGCCGCCCCCCGCGACGTGCCGCCGGAGGTCAGGCGGGAGCTCGGCCTCGACCGTTTCCTGGACGAGGCCGCTCCGGCCTTCGCCTCGGGCGCCGGATGCGCGGCCTGCAACGGCACCGGCTACCGCGGGCGCACCGGCATCGTCGAGGTCCTGGCGATGACCGATCCCGTGCGCCGCGCGGTGGCGCGGCGCTCCGATGCCGGGGACATCCGGCGCGCGGGCATCGCGGCCGGCCTGCGCACCATGTTCGAGGACGGCATGGCCAAGGCCGCCCGGGGCGTCACCACCCTGGAGGAGGTCCTGCGTGTCACCCGCGAGGCTGCCTAGATGACGCTCTACCGCTTCAAGGCGATCACGCCCGCGGGCCGGCTCTTCGAGGGCGAGATGGAGGCCGGCAGCGCGCGCCTGGTGATCGAGCGCCTTCGGGACGAGGGTCATTTTCCCATCGGGGCCGCGCCCGCCGCCCCGCGCCCGCGCCTGCTCGCGCACCTCGCCCGGGAGCCCGGATTTCGAGGCGCGAACGCGGGCGACCTCGCCGTGACGACCCGGGAATTCGCGACCCTCACCGGGGCCGGGGTGGCGCTCGACCGTGCGCTCGAGATCCTGAGCGGGCTGGCCGGCAGGCCCGCGCTCAGGGCGGCGCTCGCGGACGTGCGCGCGCGCCTCCAGGGCGGCGCCTCGATCGCCGATGCGCTCGCGGCGCGGGCGGAGACCTTCCCGCCCTATTACGTCAACATGATCCGCGCCGGCGAGGCGAGCGGCCAGCTCGCCCCGGTGCTGGCACGCCTCGCCGACTATCTCGAGCGCTCGCGCGCGCTCGCCGGGACGGTGCGCTCGGCGCTCGTCTACCCGGCGGTGCTGATCGCCATGGCGGGGCTGTCGCTGGTGCTCGTGCTCACGGTCGTGCTGCCGGAGTTCGAGCCGCTCTTCGCCGAGGCCGGACGCCAGCTTCCCGCCGCCACCCAGGTGGTCCGCGCCTTTGGCAGGATCACCCGCGATTACTGGTGGCTCGCGGCGCTCCTGGTCTTCGCCGCCGCCGCCGCCCTCCGCCGCGACATGACGCTCCCGACGGCCGCGCCCGCTGGCACGGGCTGCTCTTGCGCCTGCCGGTCCTAGGCCCCCTGAGGCGCAAGCTCGCCTTCGCCCGCTTCGCCCGCATGCTGGGGACGCTGCTCGCCAATGGCGTCGGCCTGCTCCAGTCCTTGGCGCTGGCGCGGGAGGTGATGGGCAACGAGGCGATGTCGCGCGCGGTGGCCCGTGCGGGGATCGTCGTCGGCGAGGGCGGCGGCCTGGCCGGGCCGCTCGAGCGCACCCGGGTGTTCCCCAAACTCGCCGTGGACCTGATCGGCGTCGGGGAGCAAAGCGGTCATCTCGAGGAGATGCTCATGAAGGTGGCGGACATCTACGACCGGGAGGTCAAAGAGGCGGTCGACCGGGCGGTGGCGCTGCTGGTGCCGGTGCTTACCATCGGCCTCGGCGCGCTGATCGCCGCCATCATCGGCGCCGTCCTGGTGGCGATCCTCAGCGTCAACGAGCTGGCGATCTGACAAGCGGCGAGGGCCTTCCCGGCGCCGGAAAGGAGGAGGCGGACATGGTGATCCAGGGCGGTGTTGGACGGAAGGACCGCAAGGGCCGCGAGGGAGGCTTCACCCTGCTCGAGCTCCTCGTCGTGCTCGCCATCCTCGGCCTTATCGCGATCATCGCCACGCCCCGGGTGCTGCACCACCTCTCCGGCGCCAAGTCGAAGACCGCGGCGATCCAGGTGCAGCAGCTCTCGGGCGCGCTCGATTTCTACCGCCTCGGCGTCGGCCGCTATCCCAGCCAGACGGAGGGGATGACGGCTTTGGTCGAGCGTCCCGACGGGGCCGAAGGATGGGACGGGCCCTATGTCGGGAAGAAGGAGATGATGGTCGACCCGTGGGGCGAACCCTTCCGCTACCGCATTCCCGGCCGGCATGGCGCCTATGACCTCTACTCCCTCGGCGCCGACAAGCGGGAGGGGGGCGATGGCGAGGACAGGGACATCGTGAGCTGGTGATGGGCACCCCAATGCGGACCGGTGCGGGATTCTCGCTGCTCGAGCTCCTAGTGGTGCTCGCCGTCCTGGCCCTCGTGGCGGTCATCGCAATTCCCGGGACCGGCGGCGCGCTGACGGGCGCCGCGCTCGAATCGGGGGCGCGCAGGCTCGCCGCAGGACTGAGGGAGGCGCGATCGCTCGCGGTGGCGCAAAACCGCGTCGTGCGCTTCACCCTGAGCGGCGCGGAGAAGCGCTATTTCGTGGGCGCGGGCGCGAGAGGCGCGCCGCTTCCCGCGAAGCTCGGCATTATCCTCACCACCGCGGCGCCCGACGCGGGAGGGGGCGAAAGCGGCGCCATCCGCTTCTTCCCCGACGGCAGTTCCACCGGCGGACGCATCGAGCTGACCGGGCCGGCCGAAAGGCGGTCCGTCACCGTCGACTGGCTGACCGGGCGCATCCGGCAGGGGAGCGATCCATGAAGGCCGGGCGATCGGCGGGCAAGCCCCGGGGCTTCACCTTGATCGAGGTGATGGTCGCCTTCGTGATCCTGGCGCTGTCCCTGGCCGCCATCCTGCCCGCTCTCTCGGGCAGCCTAGGCGGAGCGCGCGCGGCAAGCGACCGGTTGATCGCCGCCGCCTACGCCCAGTCGCTCCTCGACGGTATCGGCGCCGGCGGCCGGGTCGCGGAGGGGGAGTTCAGGAGCGCCCTGGAGCGGCCGGGACTTTCCTCCCTGATCACGGTGCGGCCCCTGGACGAAGGGAGCGGGAAGCCCGATGTGCCCCGCCTCTACGAGGTCAGCGCCCGGGTCGCCTGGCGCGCGGGCGGCGGCGAGCGCGCCGTGACCCTGGTCACGACGCGCTACGCCAGGGCGGCCCGGTGATGACGGTCCCCCGCGCCCGGCATCCCGCGCCCCGAGCGGCCCCGAGCGCCGGGTTCACCCTGCTCGAGCTGCTCGTGGCGCTTGCGCTCATCGGGCTGATGGCGGTGGTGCTGAGCGGCGGCCTGCGTTTCGGGGCGCGGGTCTGGGAAGCCTCGCGCCAGGCGACCGAGGCCGTGGGCGAGGTGGCGGCGGTCCGCGCCTTCCTCCGCCGGCGCATCGCGGCGGTCCAGCCCCTGCCCTTCGCGCGGCAGGCGGGCGTGGTGGGGGGCGCCCTCGACGGCGCGGGAGACGCCCTGCAATTCGTCACCCTGATGCCGCCCCATGTCGGCCGGGGAGGGTTCCATCACGTCGCGCTCGCCATGGCGCAAGGCGGGCGGGGGCTTCGCCTCGGCTGGTGGCCGCTCGGCGGCGCGCCGGACGGCCCGGGATCCGGCACGCGGCTCCTGCTTCGCGGGGCGGAAGCGATCGAGATCTCCTATTTCGGGGCCCTCCGCGACGGGGATGCGGAGGCGTGGCGCACGGACTGGCCGGCGGGGCAAGGCCTTCCGCGGCTCCTCGGCATCAAGCTGCGCTTCCCCGAAGGAGACCCCCGATTCTGGCCGGAACTGATCGTCCCAATTCGCGCGGCGGGGTCCGGGGCCCGGACCGGCGCGGCAGCGGGGAGGGCTCGCAAATGGGAATGACGCGGATTCTCAGGGCCGTTGGAGGGTTCCTCCGCTGGTGGCGGGCCGAGCTCGCCGGGTGCCTGCCGGGGCCGGTCCGGCGCTTCTTCCAGGCGAGGCCGGGGATGGTGCTGGTCGACGTCTCGGGGCCCGAGGCGGTGGTGATGCGCTGCCGGGACGGCCGCTGCGAGGAGGTCGGCCGCTTCGCCGCGCCGCCGGGGGGCGGGGCGGGGGACGGGGAGGGCGCCGGGGACGTCGCCCATGGCCGACGGGTCCTCTTGGCCAACGGCGCCGCCCGGGCGAGGACGGCGCTCAGGCTTTCCCCTGCCCGGGCTCTCGGCAAGCGGCTCGCCCTGCCGCTTGCGGCGGAAGCCGAGCTCCGCAACGTGCTCTATCACCAGATCGAGAGCCTTACCCCGTTCCGCGCCGAGGAGGCGTGCTTCGGTTACCGCGTGGTGGGCCGCGACCGGCGCGCGGGCGAGCTGACCGTCGAGCTGACGGTGGTGCCGAGGACGTTCGTCGACGCGGCGCTCCGGCGCGCCCGGAGCTGGGGCATCCGGCCCGGCGTGGTCGATGTCGGGACGGGCTCCCCCGCCGCCGCGCCCGAGATCAACCTGATCTCCGGCACCGGGGCGCCCCGATCCGATCCCTGGGCCCGGATCACCGGGATGCTCTCGGTCCTGGCGCTCGGCCTGGCGCTGGCCGCGGCCCTCATCCCGCTCAAGCAGGCGGGCGACCGGGCGGACCGGCTGATCGGCGAGGCCGCGGCGCTCCGCCGGGCGTCGGAGAAGGTGCTGGCCTTGCGCCGTGAGCGCGACGCGCTCGAGCGCCGCGTGCGCTTCGTCGCGGCCCGGAAAGGCGGGACGCGGCCGGTCCTTGCGGCGCTGGCGGAGATCGCGCGGATCCTGCCCAAGGACACCTGGCTCGAGGCGTTCAGCCTGGACCGGCCCGAGATCCGTATCTCGGGCTATTCGGCCTCGGCCGCCTCCCTGATCGGCAGGATCGATGCTTCCCCGCTCTTCCGCAAGCCGCGGTTCCGCTCGCCGGTCACGCGGTCGGCCGATGAGGCGCTGGAACGGTTCAACATCTCCTTCGAGTTCGCCCCCACAACGCAAGGGAAGGGGGAATGACATGGCCCTCCGCCCTCCCGTCCAGCGACTGATCGCGCTCGTCATCCTGGGGGCGCTGGCCTTCGCCGTCTGGGCGGCCGGGGTGGCGCCGATGATGGAAGCCCATGCCCGCAAGAGGGCGTCCGCCGCGCGATCCGCCGAGCTGATCGCGCGCTACCATTCGGTTCTGGCCGGCATGCCGCGGCTCGAGGCGGAGGTCGCGGAGCTCCACGCCCACCCGGCGCTGAAGAGGGGCCTGATCGCCGCGCAATCCGCCGAGCTCGCCGCCGCCCGTCTCCAGGGCAAGGTCAAGGCGAGTGTCGCCAAGGGCGGGGCCAGGCTGATCAGCATCCAGGTGCTCGCCGCCGGGGAGGAGGCGGGATTCGGGCGGATCGGCGTGCGCGCGCGGCTGAGCGGCACGGTCGCGGCGCTCACGCGCGTGCTGCTCGATCTGCAGACGGCTTGGCCGGTCGTGATCGTCGATTCCTTGGGCGTTCGGGCGCAGATCCGGCGGCAGCCCGCGCGCCGCGGCGCGCGTGCGGCCCTGTCCGTCGACCCGGCACTTGCCATCCGCTTCGATGCCTTCGGCTTCATGGCGCTTGCGGAGCCTGTCCGGCGGGGCGATGCGGGGGAGGCGCGGAGATGAGGGCAGCGCTCCTCCTCCTCGCCCTGTGCCTGGGCCTCGGCGCGGTGGTGGCTTACCAGGTCAGCGATGCGCGGGAGGGAGAGGGGTCCGCGAACGCGCCGGCGTCGCGGCCCGCCGAGCCCCGTGCGGCCCTGCCCCGCATCGCCCGCCCCGCCGCCAGGGGCGACTATGCCCGGGTCGTCGCGGACAACCTGTTCGACCCCGGGCGCCGGCCCACCGTCGAAGCCGTTCCCCCCGCGCCCGCCCGGCGCCGGCCGCCCGCCGCCGCCCCGCCCCGCTTGCGGCTGATGGGGATCGTCGGAATGCCGGAGGGCCGCGTCGCGCTTCTGCGGGTTCCCCGGGCCCGGGCCTACCGCAGGGTTACCGAGGGGGCGCGCGTGGAGGGCTGGGTGATCGAGGAAATCGGCCGCGATACCGTCACCCTGGGTAGGGCGGGGGCCTCCGCCGTCCTGCGGCTCGTGGTCCCGAAGGCGGGCAGGGCGGCGCCGATGCCCGGGCGATGAGCCTTGGGGCGGGCATTTGCGCTTGTGGCCCCGTCTCGGATCGCGCAGTATGCGAATACAAGTATAACGGGATAATGGTCACAATTTTTGGAACATATCGCGAGGCCGTGGGGGGCCGTGTGGCATGGGGGGTGCCGTGCGAACCATCCTAGAAATTTTTGGTATTTGCCTTGTTCTTTTCGTGGCGTCTTGCGAATCCCCGGGACGCGGGGCTGCGCGCCAGAGCCAATTATCGGTTGATGCCGTGAAAAGGAAGGAGGCGCAGGAACCGGCCCAGCGTCCTGTCCCGCCCGCCCCGCCGCCGAAGGCCGGGACGGGGTCCAGGGCGAGGCTGCACACCGCCGCCGAAGTGCTCCGCGGCACCGGGCGGTTCATCGGGCCGGTTCCGCGCCGCGCCGAGGCCGAGGAGGGGGGCGGCGGCGTCACCCTGAATTTCGTCAACGCCGAGATCGCCGAGGTCGCCCGCGCCGTCCTCGGCGGCATCCTCAAGCTCAATTACGCCATCGATCCCGCGGTCAAGGGGACGATGACGCTCGAGACCAGCCGGCCGATCCCGCGAGGGGCGGTGTTGGAGGCGCTCGAAAGCGCGCTCGGCCTCGCAGGCGCGGTCCTCGTGCCCGGTGCCGGGACCTACCGCATCGTTCCCCGGGCCAAGGCCGCGGGCCTGGGCGCCCCGGCGACCCTGCCGGGAGGCAGGCGGGGTCCGGGCTTCACCATCCGCATCGTGCCCTTGAAATTCGTCTCGGCAGGCGAGATGGCGAAGATCCTCGAGCCCCTTGCCGCCAAGGGCGCCATCGCGCGGATCGACCGGCTGCGCAACCTCCTGGTTCTGGCCGCGCCGGGGCCGGAGCTCCGGGCGCTCGAGGACATGATCGCGGTGTTCGACGTCGACTGGCTCGCCGGGCTGTCGCTGGCCCTGGTGCCGCTCGAGTTCGTCGACCCCGAGGCGCTGGTCAAGGAGATGGGCGCGGTGCTGGGCCGGGAGAAGGAGGACCCGCTTGCCGGCCTGCTGCGCTTCGTGCCGATGAGCCGGCTCAATGCCGTGCTCGTCATCTCGACCCAGCCCGCCTACCTCGGCCGCGCCAGGGCGATCATCGAAGAGCTCGATCGGGGCGGCGCCGGCACCGACCGGCAGGTGTTAGTCTACCGGGTGCAGAACACCGATGCCTCGGCGCTCGCCGATACGCTCGGCCGGGTCCTCGGCGCGGGCGGCGCCGCTCCGCCCGGTGACCTCAAGGCCGCGCTCGCGCCCCAGCTCACGCCCGCCCGGGTCGATGCCCGCCGTGGCGGCCAAGGCGGCACGGGCTCCGCGCGATCCGCGGCCGGGGCCGGGCGGGCGCCCGGGCCGCCCTCGCCGGGTGGCGCGCGTCCCGCGCCCGCCCCGGCGCGGGGGCTTCGGACCGGGGGCGCCGCCTTCACCATCCAGGGGGCGGGCCAGGGGGCGGGTCAGGTGCGCATCGTCGCCGATCGCACCAACAACGCGGTCCTGGTCTGGGCGAGCCCGGCGGATTACCGCATGGTCGCCTCGGTGCTCCGCAAGCTCGACCGGGTGCCGATGCAGGTGCTGATCGAGGCCACCATCGCCGAGGTGACGCTGACCGACAGCCTGCGCTACGGCCTGCAATGGTTCTTCCGCTCGGGCGAGAGCAGCCTGACGCTCGCCACCGCCGCGACCGGGGCGGTCGCGCCGTCCTTCCCCGGCTTCTCCTACTTCCTCGACGGCGCCGACGTGAAGGCGGTCCTGGACGCGCTCGAGACCGTGACCGACCTCAACGTGATCTCCTCGCCCCAGCTCATGGTGCTCGACAACCAGACGGCGGAGCTCCAGGTCGGCGACCAGGTGCCGATCGTCACCCAGCAGTCCCAGGCCACCACGGATTCGACGGCGCCCATCATCAACGCCATCGAATATCGCGATACCGGGATCATCCTGCGCGTGACGCCGCGGGTGAACGCGGGCGGGTTGGTCTCCATGGCCATCGAGCAGGAGGCGAGCCTGGTGTCCGGCGACCTCACCACGGAGGGCATCGAATCGCCCACCTTCCGCCAGCGCCGCATCACCTCCACGGTCGCCGTCCAGAGCGGCGAGACGGTGGTGCTCGGCGGGCTGATCCAGGACAGCCGGGACAGGTCCGAGAGCGGGGTGCCGCTGCTGCGCTCGATCCCGGGGCTGGGGCTGCTGTTCGGATCGAAGGAGCGGGAGAACACCCGGACCGAGCTCCTCGTCCTGATCACCCCGCGGGCGGTCGCGAACCAGCGCGAGGTCCGCCGCGTGACCGAGGAGATGCGCAGGCGGCTCCGCGCCGTCATTCCCCTCGATAGCAAGATCCGCTGACGGGCGGGAGTCCGGCCGCCTAATTCCCGGGCTTCGGCGCCAGCCGCCGGCGCCGGACGTTCACGGTGCCCGAGGCCTTGAGGCGGACGACGTTCACGCTTTCCGAAAACTCCGGCGATCCCGAATAATAGGCCGGCACGTCGCGCGGGCCGACGCGGATCGCGCGGTTCCAGTGGCCCAGGGCCAGGTAGTCGACGGCGCTCTCCCTGATCTCGTCATGGCCGATCAGCCAGGCGGGATTGGGTCCCGCGCCGCGGTCGGGGGCGGGATGGTAATGGCCGTGGGCCATGGCGATCTGCCAGCGCGTGCGCCGCTTCCTCGGCGCGCGCAGCGGCACCATGTCGTCGTAATCGAGATGGGCGTGGCCCCAGACCTCGAGGTCGAGGTCCTCGAAGGTCACCGCCTTGCCGTGGGTGACACCCAGGATCGCGACATTGGCGGGCTCCGCCATGCCGCCCCGGCGGTAGACCGAATCGCCGGTCGCGGGGTCGTGGTTGCCGGGCAGGATCACCACGGGCAGGCCGGCCTCGTCGAGAACCCTCGCCGTGCGCCGCAAAAGGTCATCGTCCAGGCGGTTGTGCTCGAACACGTCGCCCGCCAGCAGCACGAGGTCCGCCGACAGCGCGCGTGCGGCGTCCAGCACCTCGGCGAGCGGCAGGGTGTCGTCCCCGCCATAGGCCTGGAGGGTGGCGACGTCGCCCAAGTGCAGATCGGAGCTGTGCACCATGACGATGTCGCGGCCGTCCTTGCGGCGAACTGTCGGGGTCCGTCCCGGCACGTCTCTCTCCTGCGGGCATGGAAGACGGCCCAAGAATTCTAGGGCGCAGGTCGTCTGTCAAGAACTACGGGCGCCGCGGCTCGAGGCCTCGAGGGCCGCGACCCGCCTTCGCAGGCCGTCCGCGATGCGTTCCTCGGCGCTGTCGCCCGTGCCTTCCCCGGCCAAAACCTCCGCCGTCACCGGCGGACCGAAGCGGATCGCCACACGCCGGTGACGGGGCAGGCGCGCGTGCCGCGGCAGCGCCTCGAAGCTGCCCGCGATATAGGCGGGGATCACCGGCACTGGATGGGCCGTGAGAAGATGCCCGATGCCGGGAAGGAAGCGCTGCAACTCGCCGGTCGGCGTGCGCCAGGATTCGGGGAACCAGCCCAGCCCATCGCCGCGCTCGAGGATCCGCCCGGCGAGGTCGAGGGCTTCGCGCGGGCGGCGCTCATCGACGGGGAAGACGTTGGTCGCGCGGGCGAAGGCCCGGCCCAGGGCGCCGGTGAAGAGGCGCGTGACCTCGCCGCCCCACCAGAGCCGGCGCGCCGATGCGAGCGGCAGGGCCGCGATGATCAACGCGGGGTCGAGGTCGCTCGCGTGGTTGGCGGCGATCACGAAGGGCGCGCCCGGCGGGGGAAGGTGCTGGCGCCCCTCGGCACCCAGCCGGAAGAAGGCCCGCATGAGCAGCCGGTTGAGTCCATAGAGCAGCGTGCCCGCGAAGCGGCCCACAGGGCCGGGCGGCGCAATCGCGGCGAGCTCCGCGCCGGGGGCCGCCTCCCGCGCGGGCGCCGGGGCGGAAGCGGCCGCGATCGCCTCGCGCACGAGGTCGCGCACCGTCTCGATGCGGCCGAAGGCGCCCTCGTCGATGGCGATGCCGAGTCGGCTCTCGAGCTCGAAGGTCAGCCTGATCCATTCCAGCGAATCGAGGGCCAGGTCGAGCTGCGGATTGGCGTCCATGTCCGCCGCCGCCGCGCCGTAGCGCGCCCTGAGCCAGGCCGAGACCCGCGCCGCCACGGGATCGGCGAGAAGCCTCTGGTCCTCGGCGCTCAAGGACGGCGCCGCCCTCGGCGCGCCGCTCCGGGCGGCCTCGGCATAGAGGGCGGGGAGCAGGAAGCGGCGGTACTTGCCGAGCCGTGTGCGCGGAAGCGCCCGGCCGGTCACGGCGAACCCGGCAAGGCGCTGGTAGGACGGCAGCCGCCGCGAGGCATCCTCGAGTGCGACCCGCACCGCGTCCGCCGCCCGCGTCTTGGCGTCGGCGCGGAGCGCCGCCATGTCGGGAACCACCAGCGCCACCAGCCGCCCCTCCGATTCGAGGACGGCGATCTCGGCGATGGCCGGATCCGCGCCGTACCGCGCCTCGAGCTCCTCGGGAAAGACGTTCTTGCCGCCGCCCAAGACGATCATCTCCTTGGCGCGGCCGGTGACGGTGAGATAGCCCTCGCCATCGACCCGGCCGAGATCGCCGGTGCGGAACCAGCCGTCCTCGGTGAAGGCTTCCGCGTTAGCTTGCGGGTCGCGGAGGTAGCCCTTGACGACGTTGGGCCCCTTGAGCTCGATCTCACCGGCGCCGTCGGCTTCCGGCCGCGCGATGCGCAGCACGCTGCCCGGAACCAGGGCGCGGCCCTCGGTGTTCCTGCGCCTGGCCGCGGGCAGATTGCCGGTGAACAGCGACGCCGTCTCGGCGAGGCCGTAGCCGGACAGCACCTCGAAGCCGAGGCTTTCGAGGCGGTCGGCGGTCGCGGGCTCGAGATGCGCGCCGCCGGAGACGAGGACCCGGAGGTTGCCGCCGAGCCGCCGGTGCAGCGGCCCGAAGAGCCGGCGGCCGAGGTTGAACCCGAGAGCGCGCCTGGCTCCGCCGGCCAGGGCGAGGGCGGCGTCGAGCAGCGCCCCCGCGAGCGCCCCGCGGCCGCGGATCGGGCCCTCGATGCCCGCGACCATGGCCGTGTACAGCCTCGGCACGCCCACCATCACCCGCGCCTTCGAGACGCCGAGGGCGGCGACGATGTCGCGCCCGGCGATGGCCGCGGGCAGGACCACCGTCGCCCCCGCGGAGAGCGGCGTGAGGCATCCCACCACCAGGGGATAGACGTGGTGGAGCGGCAGGGCGAGCAGCACCGGGTCCTTTTCGGCGAGGATGCCGCTCCCGATCAGGGCATCGACATTGGCGGCGATGTTGGCGCGGCTCAAGGTGAAGCTCTTGGGCGCCCCGGTGGTGCCTGAGGTATAGACCGTGGCGGCGCCTTCATCGGGGGCGAAGGCGGGGAGCGGCGCCGCCTCCGGGGCGAGGAGCTCGTGCCAGGACCGGGCGCCGGCCGGGACCGCCTCGCCCAGCGCGAAGACGGTAGGACGGACCCCTTCGGGAAGGCGCGCGAGGCTGCCGAGGTGGGCGGGGCCGGCGAAGACGGTCCGGCAGCCGCTGTCGGCGATCTGGTGGACGAGCTCCTCCTCGGCGGAGACGTCGTCGAGGCCCACCACCACCGCCCGGGCAAAGGTGAGCCCCAGCCAGCAGACGATCCAGTCCGCGCCGTTGGGGCCAAGCAGCGCCACCGGCGCACCGGGCTCGAGCCCTGCGCGCTTGAGGCCGGCGGCGAGGCGGCCCGCGAGATCGAAAAGCTCCCGCGCGGTCAGGACCTTCGGACCGGCTGCGCGGACCTCCATCAGCGCCGGGCGGTCGCCGCCCGCCTTCAGGGTCTCGAACAGGCTGGCAAAGGACCAGGAAGGGGGCATGCTATCCATGGCTCCGCGGTCCATCCTGCGTTGCGCGCCGGTGCTTGCCGCTGGCCCAACGACGGCTCAGCGGAAGGCCTGGATCCCCGTCTGCGCCCGGCCCAGGATCAGGGCGTGGATGTCGTGGGTGCCTTCGTAGGTGTTGACGGTCTCCAGGTTGCACATGTGGCGCATGACGTGGAATTCGTCCGAGATCCCGTTGGCGCCGTGGATGTCGCGCGCCGCGCGCGCGATATCGAGCGCCTTGCCGCAGTTGTTCCGCTTCAAGAGCGACACCGCCTCGGGCGCGAGCCGGCCCTCGTCCATCAGCCGGCTCGCCCTCAGCGCGCCTTGCAGGCCGAGGGTGATCTCGGTCTGCATGTCGGCGAGCTTCTTCTGCACGAGCTGCGTCGCGGCCAGCGCGCGGCCGAACTGGCGGCGGTCGAGGGCGTAGTGCCGGGCCGCGTGCCAGCAGGCTTCGGCCGCGCCCAGGGCGCCCCAGGCGATGCCGATCCGCGCCCGGTTCAGGCAATCGAGCGGCGCATTCAGCCCGGCGGCGCCGGGCAGGCGGTTCGCTTCGGGCACCTCCACCCCGTCCATGGTGACCATGCCGGTCGCCGAGGCGCGGAGGCTCAGCTTGCCCTCGATTTTCGAGGTCGCGAGCCCCGCCATGCCGCGCTCCAGGATGAAGCCCCGGATCTCGCCCCCATCGGCCTCGGAGCGGGCCCAGATCACGAAGACGTCGGCAAAGGGCGCGTTGGAGATCCAGGCCTTGACACCGCTCAGGCGATAGCCGCCCGCCGTCGTCTCCGCCCGGGTGGTCATCGAGAGCGGATCGGAGCCGTGGTCGGGCTCGGTCAGCCCGAAGCAGCCGAGCTTGTCGCCTGCCGCGAGCGCCGGCAGGTAGGCCCGCCGCTGATCCTCGCTGCCGAAGGCATGGATCGGGTGCATCACCAGGGAGGACTGCACGCTCATGAGCGAGCGGTAGGCGGAGTCGATGCGCTCGATCTCCCTGGCGGCGAGGCCGTAAGCGACCTGGGAGGCGCCCGCCCCGCCATAGGCCTCGGGCAGGGTCATGCCAAACAGGCCGAGCGCACCCATCTCGCCCGTCAGTTCCGCATCGAAGCGTTCCTCGCGGTAGGCCGAGACGATGCGGGGGGCGAGTTTGTCCCGCGCATAGGCCGCGGCCGTGTCGCGCACCATGCGCTCGTCCGCGGAGAGCTGGTCCTCGACGAGGAGCGGGTCATCCCACTGGAAGGACATGGCTTCGAGGCATCCCCGGCTCGGCCCGCGCCCGGGAAGGGCGGCTGAGGGGGCACGCTAGCACACCGGCCGGTTCCCTCACCAGCGCGGGCCGCCCTTGAAATCCGGCGAGCGCGATGTCCAGACGCCGAGCAGCCCGAGCAGTGCGAGCCCGGCGATGCCGACCACGTAGAAGGCGGGCTCGAGGCCCACGATCTCCACCAGCGCCCCCATGGCGATGGGAACGATGGCGCCGCCGAGCCGGTTGAAGGTGATGCGCAGCGCCACCACCCGGCCCTGGAGGTGCGGGCCCACCGCACGGGAGGCTATGGCCAGCATCAGCGGGAAATTGAGTCCCTGCCCGACGCCGCGGAGCGATATGGCGATCACCAGGAGGAGGAACCCGTCCAGGAGCGGCGTCACCACGATGGCGGCGATCGACAGCATCGTCGCCGCGATCAGCGACCAGTGCTCGGAAAACCTCCGGGCGAGCGGCCCCACGGTCAGCGCCGCCGCCGCCGAGGCCATGTTGGAGAGGCCGAGCAGCAGGCCGATGATATCGGCGCCGTAGCCCGCCTGCTTGAGCCACACCCCGTAGAACGAGGACTGGATGCCCGATCCGGTCTGGCGCATGAAGGTGACGGCGATCACCAGGGCGACGGCGGGCAGGAGCAGAAGCCGGTAGGTGGTGGCGTAATCGGCGAGGCTCGGCAATACGCTGGTGCGCGGGCGCCGGGCCGGAGCGGCCGCGGGATCGGGCTTCGGGTCCGGCGCCGCCGGGGCGGCGGCGGGCTCCGCGCGCGCGGGCTGGGGCGCCTCGGCGGGCGGGCTCTCGGGCAGGGCGAGCGCCGAGGCGCCGGCGCAGCACACCCAGGCGCCCATGAACCAGAACGCCGCGTCGGAACCGAGATACTTCCACGCCAGGCCGACCAGCACCGGGCCGACGAAGCTGCCGACCCGCGCCGAGGCGGTAAGGCGTCCGGCATAGATCGGGTGCCCGCCCAGGAGCCTTCCGACCAGGGCCTGGGCGCCGATCCAGGCGGTGGTCTCGGCGAAGCCGGAGATCGCCTGCAGCACGACGATCACGGCAAGGAACGGGAAGAAGGGAAAGAGCGCCATGGTGGCGCCGCCGATCAACCCGCACAGGATGATCACCAGCCTGGGCCCGAAGCGGTCGAGCAGCGCCCCGCCATGGACCGCCATGGTGATCACCAGGATCTGCCTGCTGGAGATGATGAGGCCGATGAAGACGGGGCTGGCCCCGAGCTCCAGCGCCCAGAGCGGCATGATCACCGAAAGCATGATGAACGGGCTGCCCGAGAAGAAGGCAACCCCGTAGACCGACGCCTGGACGGCGAACGGCGTGGCTTCGTCCCGGGGGTCGGTCACGTGAGCGGAAAACTCCCGCCGCGTCGGGCCGCCCCGGCCCCTTCGGGCGGGTCGATCATGGTGCGTCTGCCATCCCTTATTGGTCTCTTCGTTGGGCGCCGCCGTGGGGGCGGGACCACCATGTTATCCCGTTCCCCGAACAAAGAAAGGCCCGATTGGCGGCGTTCCCGGGGGTTTACCGGGGCCCCGCCCTTTCCTGAACCGGAGATGAACGAGGCGTTCAGGCGCGTTTCAGATTGCCTGTCGTTTGATAGGGGCCAACGACACGTTTCGAGGGAAAGGGATGTGCCATGCTGACCGTGAGAAAGACCGCCTTCGCCGCCGCGATCGCAACGCTGGCCCTGGGGGGCGCCGTGGAGCCCGCCGCCGCGTGGGATGGGCGTGCCGTCGGGCTGAACGTCGGTAAGGTGGGCGCAAGCTCGATCGCCGTCACGAAAGTGGGCGACCGGCGGTATAGCCGCGGCCATCGCCGCTGGGCGCCGCCCCGCAGGGGCTGGCGTCCTCAGCGGCACTTCCGCGCTCCCGCCCCGGTTCGCCGCTGGCATCACCAGCCGCAGCACTATTACTGGAAGCGCCATCGTCACGGCGACGACGCGTTGTTCGGCGCCCTGGTCGGCTTCGCCCTCGGTGCGGTGGTCACCAACAGCTTGAGCCACCATCACGACTCCCCCGCGCCCGCCGTCATCGTCGCGCCGCCGCCGCGGCCGCTGCTGATGGGGACGGTCATCGGCGGCACCATGGGGTCTTCCGACCACGGCCACGCCGGCCTGGTGCTCGAGAAAACCCGGACCGGCCATGCCGTGGAGTGGACCAATCCCGACACCGGCAACCGCTACACCATGACGCCGACCCGTACCTACCGCAACGCGGCCGGCGAGGACTGCCGGGACTACTCCGTCTGGGGCTGGATCGACGGCTTCGAGGAAAGGCTAGTCGGCACCGCCTGCCGCACCAATGACGGCGCCTGGCGGTCGGTGTCCTGAGGGGAGGCCGCAGGCGGAACGATTCCGAGGGCTTAGGGGGAGAGACCATGGAAAAGGCGGTGGGACGCGCGTTTCTGGGCGGGGCCGTGCTGCTCGGCGCCGCCGGGCCGGCCCCGGCGTCCGGCCCGGGCCTCGAGCCCGCCATCGCGGTGATCGCCGCCCCCTCCGGAGAGGACGGCACGGGACGGGACAAGGATCACGCCGGGCGGATCCTCGCCGCCCGCTTGGGGGCCCTCGGCGCCAGGCTGGTGCGTCCCGCCCCGGCCGCGGACGCGGGCGGCGCCAAGGGGATCAAGGTCACCACCCGGCCGCCCCATGCCGATGACCCCGGCGCGGCCGACCTCGTCGTCGCCCCGAGGACGACCCGGGCGCTCCGGCGCGGCGCCTATACGGGGCATCTCCAGGTAACGGTCGGCGCCGCGCTCTACCCGGCGAGCGGGGCGCCGCCCCGCACGCTGCGAATCACGCGCCAGCGCCGGCTTCCCTGGGCCTGCGTCGAGGCCTGCGCCGCGCGTCACGCCGCTCGGCTCGCCGCCGAGGCGGCGGAGGACCTCGCCCCCGGCATTCTGAAGACGGCCCGCGCCCTCGTCCCCGTGCCGGCACGGCGGCTCGCCTTCGAGGGCTTCAGCGGGCGCGAGATCGCGCAGGCGCGGTCCTACCTTCGGGTCTTTCCGGGATTCCATCACATGGACGGCGGGCGACCGCTGGGCGGCGCAACGGTGATCCGCTACGCAAGCCGCCTCGATGACCCGAGCCTCGGCGCGGCGCTTCACAGGATGCTCGGTCATCTCGGCATCCGGGGACGCCTCGCGCGCGCCGGGCGCAGGGTCACCGTCACCAAGGACGCGGGCCAACCGGCCCCGCGCGATGAGACGCGGGAGTGGTGAGCGAGGCCCGCGCCACGGCCCGCGCCACGGGAAGCCGCGGGACCCGAAACCAAGAACCAAGGAGAGGACGATGATGGCTGCGTGCATTGCTAGACTGTCGTGGGTGTTCGCGCTTCTTCTGGCCTTGGCCTCCTTCGGCCAGGCGGTCCCCGGGGCCGCGGCCGAGGGGCAGGATCAGGGCGCCTTCCGCTATTTTGCCGAGCGCATCCTCGCGGGCATCGGGTCGGCGAAGTTCTCCGACATCCCCGCCATCGGCGGCTACGGCCGGCCCCGCGTGGCCGTGCTGCCGTTCTCCAGCGAGGAAACCGAGGTGCCGCCCTCGGTGGCGAGCGAGCTCAACGCCCGGCTCCTCGCCGAGCTCACCCGCCAGGGGGCGGGCACCTACCGGTTCGTCGCCCGCGAGGCATTGAAGGCGATCATCAAGGAGATCGACACCATCGGCGAGCTCGACCCGGGCAATGACGGGCGCGTCAAGGACCTGTTGCGCAACGCGCGCGTCGACATCCTCATCGTCGGCCGGCTGAGGGCCGAGGAGACCGGCTACGTTCTCTCCTATGAGGCGGTCAGCGTCGAGGACGGCACCCTGTTCGCCGCCACCGGCCCGCGCCGGGTGACCGGGGGCGAGCACGCCGCGCAGCCCGCCGGCGTGCCGATGGATGCGCGGGAGGCCATGCGCCAGGTGGCCTGGCGCTTTTCCCGGGCGCTCGAGGACGAGACCTCACTTACCATCGCCGCGCTCGGCCGGGCGCCCGACGGCACGGCGAGCCCCGAGGGCGACTACCTGACCGAGCTGCTGGCCGATTCGCTCCGCAACCGGCTCAACCGCCCCGGCCGCAAGACCGTGCGCGTGGCCGTCGGCAATGACGCCGGCGCGGCGGCCAAGCCCGGCGCCGCGCGCATCAAGGGCCGCTACTGGCTGCTCGGCGATGCGCTCGAGGTGCGCCTGGTGCTCCACCGCGCCGACGGCAGCGCCATCGCCTGGCGGCGGACGCTCTCCCGCCACGGCCTGCCCGGCGTCCACCCGGACGCGCTGGCCTCCGCGCCCGAACCCGTGCCCGCCATCACCGCCGCCCCCCGCGCGCCCGTGACGCCCGCGCCCCTGCCGCGAACCGCGGTCCCGCCGCCGGTGGAAGCGGATGCGCCGCTGCCCGGGCCCGATCCCATGGTCCGGCCCCGGGTCCGGGAAGCCCAGCGGCTGCTCACGGGGCTCGGCTACGCGCCCGGTCCGGCCGACGGGGTCATGCGGACCGAGACCCGCCGGGCGCTGCGCGCCTTCCAGCGCGCCCACGGCCTTGCCGATCACGGCCGGCTCACGCGCGCGGTCATGGGCGCGCTGCGCCGGTCGCTGCGCCGGGCGGAAATCGCGCTCTGATCCTTTCATAGCCTCAAGTGAACGAAGCGGGAGACGGCCGTGAACGATGGCACCCAGGGAAATGCGATGACCGAGATCGCGCTGGCCATGGCCATGGGGTTCTTCAGCGTCATGGTGCTCACCATGATGTCCATGGGCGTGGGCCTCGGCGAGAAGAGGACGGTCGAGAGCGTGCTGCTCGCGCCGCCCGCCCGGGCCGATTCGGCCGCCGCCGACAGCGTCGGGAAGGACGATCTCCTGATCATCTACGACAAGGGGCGCTATCTCGGGCGCGACCTCAAGCCGCTCGCGCGCGCCAAGATCGCGGGCGTCCAGCGGGTGATCCTCGCGGTCCCGGCGGAGCTCACCATGGCCGGCGCGATGAAGGCGCGGCGCGGGCTGGATGCGAGGAACCTGGTCGTCACCACCCTGGATGCGCGCTGGCGGCGCGCGCTCGAGGACAAGGCCGATGCCGGGCGCTAGGCGAGGGGGCCTGAAGAGGGCGGCGCAGAGGGCGGTCCCCACCGTCGCCTCGCTCGGGGTGATGGCCGGCCTGCTCGGGGCCTGCGCCGGGGACGGCAACGCGTTCCAGCGCTCCAGTGGACGCGCTCATTCCCCCTCCAATATCAAGACCTTGGTGGTCGAGGAAGCGGCGCGGATGAGGGTGCCCGTCTCCCTGGCGCTGGCCGTGGCGCACGCGGAATCCAACTTCAACCCGCGCGCCGAGAGCCGGTCCGGCGCCCGGGGCGTGATGCAGATCATGCCCGCCACCGCGCGGGGCGAATACGGCATCGAGCCGAGGCTGCTCTGGAACCCGCGCGTCAACGTGCGCCTCGGCCTGCATTTCCTGAAGCGCCTGATCCACCGCTACCGCGGCCGGGTGGATCTCGCGCTCTCGCACTACAACGGCGGCTCGGCGGTGGGCAGCTATCCCGAGGCCCGGGTGATCCCCGCGACCCGGGCCTATGTCCGGCGCGTCCAGAACCTGCGCGACCGTTACCGCCTGCGGCTGCTCGCGGGGAGGATGTGACATGGCCGGCGGCGTGAGCACCCTGGAGCGCCTTGCGCGGGCGGAGATGAGCGCCGAGCTCGGCGCGGTCCTCGACACGGTCGCCCAGGCGACGGTGCGCGGCGCGCCGAAATACGCCCCCCGCGTCACCCGCGAGCTTACCCGGGCCGTCGTCTGCCGGGCCTATTCCGGGATCATCTTCGAGCTCACCCATCTGATGGCGGCGGCCCAGTGCGCGTTCCGCGCGGGCGGCTATGAGCGGCTCTTCTGGGACCGGGGGCCGGCGGCGGCCGATCGCTTCCGCAGCAGCTTCGAGCGCGCGCTCACCCATGAACCGGATGCCGCGGGGCATGTTGCGATGACCATCGGCGGCATCGAGGCGGCCTATCCCGACGGAACCTTCTCCGTGAGCTTTGGCCGCATGCCGCTCCTGTCCGCGATGCTGGATTTCCTGGTCGGCGCCATCGGCTACCGGCAGGTGGACGAGGCGGTGCGAGGCGCGTTCTCGGCCCCGCCCAGCCATGCCGCCGTGAATGCCGCCGCCAACCGCATCTCCAGGGCGCTCTACGCCTATCTCACGCCGCGGCTGCCCGCGGCCCAGGCCCAGCGCAAGTTCCGCTGCCTGATGGCGTTCCTGCGCGCCCATGCCGGCGCCGTCCAGCCCCGGCCCGAGGACATCGGCGATGACGCGGTGAGCGCGTTCTGGATGGCGCATGCGGGCGACCCGAGGGGCGACTGGAAGACCTACCGGACCACGGTCGCCGCCTTCATCCATCTGCGCGACGCGCTCGCGGCCGCGGCGGAGCGGGAGGCGGTCAATGATCCGCTTCCGCTCGATCCCGCACGGGATGCGGCGGGGCCGGATGAAGCGTGCGTGATGGCCGCCTGCGCCGGGCTCGATCGCCGCCTAGCCGCGCTCGAGACCCTCGCCGAGGCGCCCGCCGACGCGGTCAAGTTCCTGACCAAGACGGACGTGGAGGCTTTGTCTCCGATCCTCGCCGCCGGGGATCACGCCCGCGCGCTCTCGCTCTCGCTCCTGCGCGCGATGGTGTTCGGTACCGTGCAGGCCGCCATCACCCAGGCCCTGCGCCGCGGCCTCGACGGTCCCGACGCCGTGAGCGAGGCCTGCGGCGCCGAGGCCGAAAGCTATCCCAAGCGGCTTGCGCGCCTTTACGACATTGCCGGCCAAGTCGAGAAGGCCTCGGCCGCCGCCTACCATGTCCTCGCCAAGGCCCGGCATGGCGAGGCGATCGACCTCTTCCTTGCGCTCAATCCCGATCTCGACTTGAGGCCGCTTGCCGGCGCCGTGGCTTCGCGCGTGCCGTCCGGGGGCAATGTGGTGGCCCTCGGCGCGGACGCCGCCGCCCGGGAGTTCTTCGGCTTCGCCGCCGCGGGCTCGGGCGACTGCCCGGCGATGGGCGAGTTCGCGGCCCGTGCCGCCGCCGCCCACCGCGCGATCTCGCGCAAGGGCTTCGGCGCGGACGAATCGCGGGATCCCGCCGTCGTCGCGGGCTTCGCCGCCGGGGCGCCGGCACTGATCGAGATCCGGGAGGCGCTCGCCCGCTACCTCGCGCGCCTCGAGGCACTGATGCCGTCCCCACGGGACAAGGAGCGGGGCACCCTGGCCGACCGCAGCTTCTTCTTCACCCTGTTCCGCTTTCTTTACGGAGGTACCCCATGACACCGAGCGAGCGCCGCGCCCGAGGCACCGAAGAGTTTGCCGAGGCCCTGTTCGTGGCCCTGGACTGCCTGGATCACCTCGCCTCCCCGGAGGGGCGCGGGGTGGCGGGCGAGGGCGCCGGCTTCGAGGCCGCCCCCCGCGCCGGCTTCGACGACCTCTATCGTTTCGCCAACGACCCCGCCTCGGAAATGGGTGAGGACCTCGGCCGGGCGCTGGCGGCCGATCCCGGGATGCGGGCCGATCTCCGCCTCCTGATCGGGCGCGCCCCCGGTACCGAGGTCCTGATGGCGGCGGCGGCGAGCAGCGGCACCATCACCACCCGCCACGGCACGAGCTTCCGCATGACGCTCCGCGAGAGCCGAGCCGACAGCAACCAGGTCTACGTCCTGATCCAGATCAGCGGCAAGGCGGCGCCAGCACCCCGCGCGCTCTTCGTGATCGAAGACGGCTCGGCCTGCCGCAAGCTGCCCCTGCCGAGCCCCCTCAACGGCACGGTGCAGCTGCTGCTCGACGCCGATTCGGAGATCGTCGCGGCGCTCCGCGATCCCGCGGCGGAGGTCTTCGTGCAATGAGAACGTTCAGGCTCTTCATCGGCACCACCGACGGCCCCACCGAGGTGCAGCGGATCACTCCGGAGGACCCGGAGGTGCGCTCGGTCGTCTGCCTCGACGGCCGGGCCGTCGCGCTTCCCATCAGCGACGACTACGACGCCTTCGTGCGCCGGCCCACCGGCGTGATCGAGGCGCTGACCGGGCACGGCGCCTACCGGGTCGATATCTCCCATCCCATTGGCTGCGGCTTCAGCTGGCAGCTCGGCATCCTCGCCGCGCATATGGTCGCCGCCCGCGGCGGCCTGGCGGGGCCCGATGACACGCCGAGGGATGCCGTGTGGCTGACCGGCGAGGTGGACCATCGCCTCAACGTCGGCGCGGTCGAGGATGTCTCGCTCAAGCTGATGCGCGCGACCTCGGCCCTCAAGGGCCTGATCGCAGACGGCCTTCGCGTGACCGTGGTGGCTCCTGAAGCTTGCGCGGAGGAGGCCGAGGCGGCGCTCGCCCAGGCCTTCCCCGGCGTCCAGATGAGGCCCCGCCTGATCGCCGCCCGGCATTTCGACGACGTAGTGCCCGCGCTCGGCCTGAAGCGGCCAAGGCGCCTCTTCAAGCGCGCGGGGCTCGGCTTTGCCGGCGCCCGGCGCGGGCGGCGGGCCGCCGTCTTCTCGGGGGCGCTTGCCGTCGTTGCGACGGTCCTGGTCGCCGCCTGGCCGCTCGGAAGCGCGCCGGATCAGGGTCGGGACGCCGCCGGCAGCGGGCCCGGAACGCTCGCGGCGGGCCCCGAGGGCGCCCCGCCCCGGATTGCCCTGATCGAGACCCGCGCACCGGTGGGCGAAGGATGCGCCGCCGTCGATCTCCAGCGTGCCCGGCCGGCCATCGCCCGGCATCTCTTTCCCCCGGGCAAGGGCGGGGGCGATATCGGCGAGGTGTTGCCCGTCAAGACCCTTGGGCTCTGCGATCTGCACCACCGCATCGTCAATCCCGGCCTCGGCGCCCTCGCGGTGACCGCCATCGCCACCCGCTATGAAAAATCGGGCGGCCGCTTCCGGACCCGGACTCTGGCGGCCGGGCGGAGACTTGCGCCCGGCGGCACCCTCGATCTTGACGCCCGTCCGCCAAGGGAGGTGTCCGTCCCCCTGATCCAGCGCCTCGTGGTGCTGGCCCTGCCCGAGGGCTGGCCGCGGGCGGCGGACCGCCTGGAGCGGGCGGCCCGCAGCCTCACCGGCGCCGTTTCCCCGGAATCCTGGGCGCGGGCGATCGCGGCGCTCGGCGCCGACGCCGTCTTCATGTCCACGGCAGGGCAAATCTTCGTCCCGGAATGGGCGATGACCCAAAAAAACCGGCCAGGCCCTTCCATAACCCCTTGAGAGACCAGATTTGAGAAGGAACATCAACATGGAGCAACGACGGAACTTGAGAAGGCTTGCGGCCCGCGCCGCCTTGGCCGTTTTTCTGACGGCAGGCTTGAGCGCCTGCTTCCTCGGCTCCGACAAGGACGCGGCCGAGGGCATCGGCTTCCGCCAGGCCCGGTTCGAGGAGGTCAGGCTCACCAGCGAGTACCGGACGTGCCGGGACGAAGGCGTGGATCTCGACAGGAAGGCGCTGGCGTCGGGGTCCGCCGGGACCTACCTCGCGAGCGCCCGGGTGCTCGAGAAATGCGAGGCCAAGCTCGGCCCGGGCATGGTGGGCGACATCACCCTGTCGGAGCGCATGCACGCCTATGCGCTCTCCATCCAGAATTATCTCAAGGGCGGCGACGTCGCCAAGGCGCGGGTGAACTTCGACAAGTTCCGCGCGGCCTTCCGGGACCATGACCTCTACTACGCCGACGGCACCTCCTTCACCAGCACCATGGAGGCCTTGCTGGGCCGCACGGAGCCCTGGTCCTTCGGCGAATTCGCCAACCTCAACGTTTCCGATTCGCTCAAGAGCGAAATGCGGCGTTTGCACTACTGGAAGGATAAGTAGCGATGGAACCGAGAAAGCCCGTTTCGCCTTCGAAGGCCGCGGCCTGCGCACTGGCGGCGGCGCTCGGCCTGGGGGTCTCCGCGCCGGCCTTCGCCGCCGCCGAGGCGGGGCCCTCCTGGCAGCCCACGTCCAGCGAGCGCCTGATCAAGCTGCCCGGCAGCTACCTGAAGAAGGCGGTCGAGCGGGACTTCGCCAAGTCCGGCCTCGCCCAGGCGCTCGAGGAAGTGGAGACCGCGATGCGCCTCAAGCAGCAGACGCTCGAGGACCTGCAGGACGCCATGGAACGGGCCGAGGGACAGGTCCGCGTCGACCTCCGCCACCGCTTCCTCGAGGAAAAGCGCGCCTATCTGGAGCTCGTGACGCGCCAGCAGACGCTCCGGCGCAAGCGCGCGCGCACCAAGGTCAAGCTCTATGAGGGGCTCCTGCGCAAGCTCGGCTTCAAGCGCGACGCCATGACTCCGCAGAAGGTCGCCCTGGTCGAGAAGCAGCAGGCGGCGCTGCGTCGGCTCAACGCCAGCGCGCCGCGCGTCGACACCAGGCTGTTCAAGTCCTCCATGGGCAAGGAGAGCCGCTACGCCGCCGCCTATGCCACCAACCTCGCCGCCATGGAGCGGCTCAACGCGGCCATCCTGGCCCATCCCATGAACGAGGAGGCGAGGGCCGACATGGCGGGGCTGAGCAAGGAAGATCACCTGCGCGGCCTGGTCGCCGCCGCCGAGGCGGAGATCGCCACCCTCGACCAGGAGGCCGGCATTCTCGGCCTGATGGCGAAGCTGGTCTCGCTCGATGCGCTGGCGCTGAGCGAGGACGTCGCCGGCGGCAACACGGAAGGCGAGGAGACCGGCGCCCCGGAACAGGGCCTGACCAAGGCCGTCGACCTATTCATCACCCGATAAGGGCCCGATAAAGGAGAGCCGAAATGAAGATCCGTACCCTCATCGTCTCCGCCGCCGCCTGCGCGGTTTTCGCCGGGCCCATCGCCTCGGCCAGGGCCGGCAGCCTCGAGAACCTCGAACGCGAACGCGCCATGCTGATGCGGGCCATGCTGTCGGGCGACCTTTCGCCGAAGGAACGCCAGGGCAAGGTGACGCTGTCGCGCAACCGGCTCGTCGATCTCGAGCGCATGGTGCTGCGCGACAAGAAGCTGGTCGGTCACAACACGCCCACGGTGCGCGCTGCGTTCGAGAACTACGACCTCACCTTCCTGATCCACGCCTCGATCGAGCGGGACCGGGCGCTCCTCGACCACTGGATGAGCCAGGTGGGCGTGTCCACCGACACCCTGATGAACACCCGGGTCGGGAGACGGTAAGGTGCACGCGGTTCTCAGGTCCTTCGACGCCGGCTCGCGGGCGGTGAGCTTCATGCTTGGCGGCCTGGCGCTGGCCCTCGCCGGGGCGGCGCTGTTCAGCCAGGCGAGCGCGGCGGAGATCACCGATTGGGCCGGCCGGGTACTGGGCTGGACCTTCGTCACCCTTCTCGCGAGCCTGGTCTTCATCTGTCTGCTCAGCTGGGTGCGGCTCCTGCGCGACGGCATCACGCCGGAGACCGAGGTGTGGTTCGAAACCGGCGTCCAGGCCGCCAACGGGGTAACGACGCTCGCGCTCACCTTCACCCTGCTCGGCATCAGCCTCGGCATCGGTTCCCTCGCGGGTCAGGAGCTCACGCCTGAGACCATCCAGGCGGTGATCCGCAAGATGACCGCCAATTTCAGCCTGGCCTTCATGACCACGGTCATCGGCCTGCCGGTCTCCGCCCTGCTGAGGAGCCTGTTGATCGTCACCGACGCGCGCAACCGGAACCTCCGGGGTGGCGCCGGTGCGGGCCGGGCGCTCTATACCCGGAAAGGAGCCCAATCATGAAATTCCTGGTCTTCAACGTCATCGTCGCCGCGGCTCTCATCTTCCTGTTCACCACCGACCGCGCCCAGGTCGAGGACACCGCGGGCCGCATCCACGACGCGGCCTCGGAGGTCAAGGAAAGGGCCGAGGGTCTGGTGGACAAGGGCCGCCGCCTGATCCGGAAGGTCCCCGGCGCGGCCGGTCGGGACACCTCCGATGCCGCGGCGCCGGAGGGGCGGGAGCCCCTCGCCAAGCACGCCCTCCTAGACGCGACGCCCCTCGATCCCCCGGCGATGACGCGGCCGGCCGGAGAGGGGCGGGGCAAGGAGGCGGCGGCCGAGCGGCCCGCCGCCGCCCCGCCGGCCAAGGACGAGAGCGAGGCGGCCCGTCCGCCCGCGCCCAAGCCGCCGGTCCTGCCGGCCGCCGCGAGGCCGGATGAGGCTTACCCGGAACAGGCGGCGGCGCTCAAGCGCCGGGAGGAGATCCTGCGCGGCATCGATCCCGCGGTCCTCGGTCACGGCGCCGCCAAGGCCACGGCCACGGTCAAGGCCGAGCCGTCGGCCCCGGCGATGCCGCCCGCGGAGCGGCGCAAGCAGCTCTACGCCCTGTCCGAGGAAATGGAGCTCTTCTACGCCAAGTCCCTCGGCCGGTAGCCGGGGCGGGAACCATGAATTCCCGAGGGCTCTGGGCGGGTGTATCTGTACTGGTCTCGCTCGCCCTGGGGGCGGTCTTCGTGTCGTTCCTGTTGGACCGCCCCCACCCCCCGGCCCAAGCCCGGCCGCTGAAGCCGCCCCAAGCCCGGGCCAAGGCGGCTCCCCCGCAAAGACCCGCGCGCCCCCCGGCGCAGGTCGCCGCCCTCAAGCTGCCGCCACCCCCGCCGCCGGCGCGGCCTTCCGTGAGGGCATTGCCCAAAACAAGGCCCGTGGTCCAAGCGCCGGCGCCCGCGCCGAAGCCGCCCCGCGCGGCACCGAAGCCGAAATCCACGCCGGCGCTGGCCCGGCCGCCCGCCCCCAAAGCGAAGCCGAAACCCAGGCCGGTCGTGGCTGCGCCGTCGCCGCCCCGGCGCACCGGCGTGGAGCCGCCGCCGCTCGCGCCGCGCGCGGCGAAGGCGCCCCCTTCCCCAGCCCGGCCCCTGGCCCTCGCGCCGAAGACGAAGCCGGAGCCCGCGCCGATCGCCCGGCCCGTGCCACGCCCCGGCCCGGCCGCGGCCGCCGCCGCCACCGTCACGCCGACCCGGGCGACCCGGAGGGAGGGCCGCGCCCTGCTCAGGCTTCTCGAATACGGCAAGGGACCGGTAATCGAGATCGCCTGGCCCGACGTGGCGGATAGCCGCGAGCGGCTCTACCGGCGGTTCCGCGACTGCTTCGGCATGCGCAACGCGGTGATGACCCCGGACGGAAAGCTGTTCGGCGAATCCGGTCCGCCGGGCGTGGCGTGGGTGCTCAACCTCGACCGCTACAGCGGCTTCGTGCGCCGCCCCGAGGGACGCGCCATCGCCGCCGAACGCGCCCGGGCAAGGGCGATCTCGGCGCGCCATGGCGTCGACGGGCGGCTGGTCAGGATCTTCCCGCGCAACGTGGACGCCGTCATCCTGGGCGGGTTGCGCCAGGTGATCGGAGGGGCCTACCGCGAGGCGCGGACCGTCACCGCGACCTACCGCAGGCGGGGTGGGCGGCTGGTTCTGGATGCCATCCGGATCAACGGGCGCCCGCTTACCGGCGCGGTCGACGTCACGGCGGTGGGGCGGCCCGGCTGCCGCGTGTGACGGCGGCCAGCGGCCAGCCTAGTTCGCGTCCTCGCGCCGCTGGCGGCGGCGTTGACGCGTCCTTTCCTGCCTCTCGCCCCAGCGCAGCATGCGGCGCGGCAGCTCCCGTCCCGAGGTCCTGCGCCACGGCGCATCCGGATTAGGACGGCGTTCCCAGTTGCCGGCATTGAGCCGGTAGAACGAGCCGCGGTAGTAGAACTGGTCCCGGGTCGGATCGCCGGCCCGATAGACACCGAGTTCCGCATCGTAGGTCAGATCGAGCCCGCGGCGGTAGCTGTGGCGGTGGCCGTGGGCGGGCGCGTTGGGTGGATCATTGTAGCGGTACACCGGGCGCCCATAGCGCGAATCACGGCGGTCGTGCTCGCAGGCGGCGAGGCCAAGGCCGGCGAGGAATACCAGACCATTGGTAAGGAATGCTCTGCGGTCCATGCCGCCCTCCTTCGCTTGTTGGGAAAGGAGGGGCAGTATATCAGCATGGGCCGATAGCTCTCAACGCCGGGAAAATGGGAGTGGGCGGTGGTTCCGTCCGTGATCCCCGGGCGAAGCCGGCAAGGATGCCGAGGTCCGGCACGGCTGGTTAATCCGGTTTTAACGTGGGTTGGCCTCTAATCCTCTCCGACCGCAAACGGATCTGAGCACGTCCGGGACTCGCGACATGTCGGACACGGTAGAGGGCGGCGCGCTGACCTGCCGCCGATACGAAGACCCTATCTATGCCCTTGGGCGCGCGGTTGAGTTGCTGCGTCATCGGACCCCGTTCGCCGCCTATGGCTTCGGCAAGCTCGCAAACGTCTTGATGGGACAGATCCGACGGGGACATTTCGTCTTCACGGAGGACGCCCGCACCGCCGTCGGCTATGCGGGATGGGCGCTTTGCGACGAGGAGGTCGCTCTCGCCTGGATCCGGCGTGAAAGGGTGCCCCGCTTCGAGGAATGCATCGACGGCGATTGCTGGGTGGGCATCACCTTCTATGCGGCAAGCCCAGAGGTCTGCTTCGCCCAGGCCCGGTGGCTGAGAAGGAAGTATCCCGACATGAAGGGCTTCGGCCTTCGTGACTACGGCGACCGGCAGCGACCGGTCGCGGTAAGCAACCAGCCCTTCCGGCAACCGCTCGGCGCGGCGGGCTAGGCCAGGCTCGTCGGGCCTACCATTCGATACGCTCGACGCCTTCGAAGTCGACGGTGCTGCCATCGGACAGGGTGATCGTACCGGCTGCGTCCTCCGTCAGCACCAAGTGATCGGCCTCGCTTTCCGTGATGCCCCCGACATCGATGTCGATGGTCCAGTCGCCGCCATCCGGCCCCCCCGAGATGCCGTCCAGGCTTATGATGTCGGTCCAATCGTTCCCCGTCCCGCCATCGACCGCGTCCGCGCCGTCGCCGAATCCGAAGACGAAGATATCGGAGCCATCGCCGCCAACCAGCGTGTCATCACCCGCACCGCCGGTGAGCACGTCGTCGCCGTCCCCGCCGCTCAGGGTGTTGCCGCCTGAGTCACCGGTCAGCGAATCGTCGAAATCGCTGCCGGTAATGTTTTCGATCTCGGTCAGCGTGTCGCCCTCGGCGTCGCCCCCGGATCCGGTCCCCGCGCTAAGGTCCACGGTGACTCCAGCGTCGGAGGCCTGATAGTCCGCGGTATCCTCGCCGGCCCCGCCGTCGAGATCGTCCAGTCCTTCGCCGCCGGCCAGGAGGTCGTCGCCATCGCCGCCGAAGAGGTCGTCGTTTCCGGCGTCGCCCTGCAAGGTGTCGTCGCCATCGCCGCCCAAGAGGTCGTCGTTGCCGGTGCCGCCATACAAGGTGTCCGCGCCATCGCCGCCGTCCAAGGTGTCGTCGCCGCCTTCTCCGTACAGCGTGTCGTCGCCGCCGATCTCGGTATCCTTGCCGCTGCCCGATGCGCTGCCGCCGGTGAGCGTGTCGTTGCCGTCTCCTCCGAACAGCTTGTCGTTGCCGCTGCCGCCGTCGATGGTGTCATTGCCATCGTCACCGAAGACGGTGTCGGCGCCGCCCGCGCCCTGAAGTGCATCGTTGCCGGTGCCGCCGCGGATCGTGTCTCCACCCGCCGATCCAATGATGGTGTCGTGGCCGCCCGCGCCGTCGATGGCCTCGATGCCGTCGAGCCCGGTGTTCGTGAAGTCCAGCGTCTGGCTGGAGTTGGTGCCGGTGACGGTGACGCCGGAATGGC
>Ga0326597_10000635_pt1 | contig 61200 bp, 54 predicted proteins | sample RVTome_12_FD_203789 | JGI IMG/M metagenome (GOLD analysis project Ga0326597, IMG submission 203789) | Soil microbial communities from uranium-contaminated site in the Upper Colorado River Basin, Wyoming, United States - RVT100D185 | ecosystem: Environmental > Terrestrial > Soil > Contaminated >...
CTTCGATGATCCCGCGTTCTTCAGACCCGAGGGTGAGGAGAGGATCGCCCCGTACATGGCGAGCCGGGTTCTTTTCGTCGGAATCTTCGTGTACATCTTCGCCCGGTGGTACGCACGCCGTGGTTGGCTGGCGGGGCTCCGGTACGGACTCATCGTCTGGTTGTTCTACTCTGTGCCGATGACGGTGGGATTCTGGTCCTTCCTGCCCATGCCGGACCGTCTGGCCCTCGCGTGGGTGGGAATCGGCCTGGCCGAATACGTTTCGAGCGGCCTTGTTCTTGGCCTCCTCTTCCCGCCCCGCGTTCCCGATGCCAGGTCGCCGCTGAGCGATGGGCGGACGCAAGGACGGCCTCCAATAGGTGAAACACGCGCGGGCGGCGCTCGTCACCACTCGATCGCGGAGATGACGTTCGAATAGTTGTCGGTCCAAACAGGATCATCACTGCTGCGGGCTTGCTCCCAACGCTGGCCGACCTGTGGCGGCTGCAGGATGGCGGCCAGGTCGGGCGAGCGCATCACCGCGATCCACGTCGAGCCGAACCGGCCCAGCCGTTCTTCCTCATCGTTCAAGGTGTCGTACCGCTTGACCATGCAGGTGAGGCCGAGGGCAGCGCTCACGTTCGCGAGCACCGGCTCGAGATCGAAGTGCCGGCTGGAAATGTGAAAGACCAGCAATCCCTCGGGCTCGAGGTGATCGAGATAGAGCCGCATCGCCTCGATCGTGAGGAGATGGACGGGAATGGCGTCGCTGCTGAAGGCATCGACCACAAGCAGGTCAAATCGCTCTCCATCGCGCCTGCCAATGGTCAGTCGGGCATCGCCGATCACGACATCGACCTCGGCGCCTCGTTCCCGGGCCGCGCGTAGGAAGGTGAACAACTGCACATCTTCGGCCAGCGATTGCACGATGGGATCGATCTCGAAAAACGTGAGACTCTGTCCGCGATCGACGAAGGCGGCGAGACTTCCCGCGCCCAGCCCCACCACGCCAAGATGTTGCGGCGCCCGGCCCGTCTGTTCGAGCACCGAGAACAAGCGGGCCATGGGGCTGTCGGCGTGGTAATAGGACCTTGGGTTGCGTGGTTCAATCGGAAGATTGGTCGCGGGATCCATCAACTGCTGGCCGTGGAGCGTCGTGCCGTGAAAGAGAGCGTGGGCTGGCTCGGTTCCCTCATCCTGCAATCTGGCCACGCGATGCACGCCGAAGAAGCTTCGCTCCTGCATGATCATTTCGCCTTGCGCTATCGAGGCGACGCGCCAGGCGACGAAGATCGCGGCTATGGCAAGGCCGAAGCGCACCGGCCGGGCTGCCAGCAGAAAGCACGCCAAGGCGGGCAGCCCGGCTGTCAGCCACAGTGAGGTTTGGCGATCGAGCCACGGCAGCAGACCCGTGAGAACCATCAGCACGAGCGAAACAATGCAGATCGAAAGTGGAAGCAGGAAATCTCCCGCCATTCTCCAACCTACCGATCCGCGCTCTTCGGGCCGGCCACACGTGCCTGCCTCGATCGTGTTCGTGGAACTCCTTGCGCGCAGGTACAACCGGCTTCCGGGCGCGAGCAGGCACAGAAGAATGATGGCGATCGGATACTCGGTGACCGAATTGAACACCACCGGTGCGATGATGGCGTTGAAGACGCCCCCCAAAGCGCCTCCCACGCTCAGCCAGAGGTAGAACTCGGTCAGGCGCGCGGGCGCCGGCCGATCGGCCGCCAGTTCGCCATGACATGCCATCGCGGCGATGAAGAACACCATGAGGTGAATGGCCACGATGAGCACGATCGGCTGCGTTGTCGCGATGAGGAGCAGCACGACTTCAACAATGATCGCGGCCGGCAGTGCACGCACGACCCAGCGCTGCGGAATGACGCTCCTTCGCGCAAAGACCAGAATGAACGACAACAGATACAGAGAAAGGGGCAACACCCAGAGGAGGGGCGCTGACACCAGATCGATCGTGATGTGGGCGGTCACTCCCAGCATGAGGCTGGAGGGAACGAACGCAAGGAGAATCCAGCGCACGCGGCGGTCGAGCGTGAGAGGGTCCTGAGAGGCAGGGGGGCTGACCATGTTGCCACCCCTGGCCATTTGTGCTTCCCCGCGAGCGGGGGCGAACCACATCGTCAGTGATGCCGACGCGGCGAGCGCCGTTACGATCGCGAAACCCATGGCCCAGGCGTGAATCTGCGCATCGAGATCGAGCCACGGCTCGACCGCGAAGGGGTAGGCCAGTAGGGCCGCCATGCTGCCCGCGTTGCTGGCGGAATAGAGAAAATAGGGGTCGCCCGCTGAGGGGCGGTTCACCGTGCTGTACCACCGCTGCAGGAGCGGCGCATTGGCGCTCAGCAGCACAAATGGCAAGCCAACAGTCATTGACATGGCCGCCAACAGCCACAGCACCGGGTTTCCCGCAGGCGGGGAGGACGAAGGATCGACTCGCAACGGGATGAAGACGATCGCCGCTGTCAGCAGGAGGATGTGGAGCATGGCACTGCGGCGCGGCCCCAGGAAGCGGATCGAAAGGTGGGCGTACAGGTAGCCCGACAGAAGTGCCAATTGGAAGAACATCATGCAGGTGTTCCATACCGCGGGCGATCCGCCCAGCATGGGCAGGACGACGCGGCCGAACATCGGCTGCACGAGAAAAAGCAGGAAGGAGCCGAGGAGGATGGTGATGGCGAAGAGCGGTGTCACTCTGTCACTGTACGCGCCTTCACTGAAACGGATTGTGTTCAACATCGGGCAGACCGGCGATCTGTGGCAAACCTGTCGCCGAAGGCCGTTGACGCGCCCGCTTTGCGCTACAATGTCGGCCATGACGACGCTCCGAACCGCTCCGCCGCGCGGCGTGCTCGCGCGCCCGTGGACGATCGAAGATTCCGCCGAGCTCTACCAGATCCGGGGTTGGGGCAAGGGATACTTCGCGATCAATGACGATGGGCACCTTGTCGTTCATCCCGACACCGCGCGGACTCGCTCGATAGACCTGCACGAAGTGGTGTGCGGCCTGCGCGAGCGCGGCCTCACCGCGCCGGTCCTGCTGCGCTTCTCCGACATTCTTGCGCATCGCATTCGCCAGTTGCATGATTCGTTCCGCAATGCGATCGTGGAGAATGACTACCGCGGCGGCTATCAGGCCGTCTATCCCATCAAGGTGAATCAGCAGCGGCAGGTGGTGGAGGAGGTTTATCGCTTCGGCCACGAGTTCAACTTCGGGCTCGAGGTGGGATCGAAGCCGGAGTTGCTCGCTGTGATGGCGATCACGCGCTCCGCGCCTGAGCGCATGATCGTGTGCAACGGCTTCAAGGATGACCGCTACATCGAGGCAGTGATTCTTGCGACCAAGCTCGGCCGGCACATCATTCCCGTGGTCGAGAACTTCACCGAGCTCCGCCTCATCATCAAGCACGCGGAGAAGTACGGTGTCAGGCCGCAGATCGGCGTGCGCGTCAAGCTCGCCAGCTCAGGAGCCGGGCGGTGGCGCGAGTCGTCGGGAGCGCGCTCGAAGTTCGGCCTCTTCGTCAGCGAAGTGTTGGAGATGCTCGACCTGCTGAAGGAGCACAACATGCAGGATTGTCTGCAGCTTGTGCACTGCCACATGGGCAGCCAGGTGCAGGACATTCGCCGCGTGAAGGACGCCATCAACGAGCTGGCGCACGTATACGTGGAACTTGCGAAACTCGGGGCGGGATTGCGGTATCTGGATGTAGGCGGCGGCCTCGGCGTCGATTACGACGGCAGCCAGACAAACTTCGAATCTTCGATGAACTATTCGCTCGACGAATATGCGGGCGACATTGTTTATCGCATCGGGGGTGTGTGCAACGAGGTGGGCATCGAGCACCCGACCATCATCAGCGAGTCCGGCCGGGCCATGGTGGCGTACTCCAGCGTGCTGGTCTTCGACGTGCTCGGCTCGGCGCAGATGAACCGCCATCCCTTGGGCAAGAAATTCGTCGACGAGCTTGAGGCCAACGGGGACCTTCCCCAGCCGATCTACGATCTGCACGAGGCGTACGAGAATGTTACAGAGCGGCGGATTGTCGAGTGCTATCACGACGCGGTGCAGGCTCGCGATCAGGCGCTGCACCTGTTCAACCTCGGATATATGTCGCTTCCTCAGCGCGCCCTTGCGGAGCGTTTGTTCTGGGCCACTTGCGCGCGCATCAACGAGGCGCTGCGCCGCATGCCCGAAGCGCCGGAAGAACTGGAAGATCTCGAAGTCATTCTCAGCGACACCTATTTCTGCAATTTCTCGCTGTTTCAGTCGCTGCCGGACAGTTGGGCGATCGATCAGCTCTTTCCGATCGTGCCGATTCATCGGCTGAACGAGTTCCCATCTCGCAAGGCGGTGCTGGTCGATATCACCTGCGATTCCGATGGCAAGATCGACCGCTTCATCGACGCCCGCGATGTGCGCAAGAGTCTCGACCTGCACCAGCTCAACAACGGTGATGAGTATTACCTCGGCGTGTTCCTCGTCGGCGCCTATCAGGAAACTCTCGGCGACCTGCACAACCTGTTCGGGGACACCCATGTGGTCCACATCCGTCTCGACGAGGAAGGGCAGTGGTGGATCGACGAAGTCATCCGTGGCGACACCGCGCGGGAAGTGCTCGGCTACGTTCAGTATGACACCGAGAAGCTTTACCCGCAGCTTTCGCAGGACTGTGAGCGGGCCGTGCGCGAGAGCCGCATGACGGTGGCGGAATCGCAGGTTCTGTTGCGATTCTACGAGTCGGGCCTCAACGGCTACACCTACCTCGAGCCGGAGTGATTCGTCGGGAGGGCATTCCTGCCCGCCGTGTTGATTCAAAACAGTGGCACAGGCGTCCCACCTGTGATCGGTCAATCGCCCTCAATGGGCGATTGAGCGATGGTTGGGCGCCCGCCGCATCTCGCATCGATGATCAGGGCATTGAGCCCTGATCATCGATCACAGGCGGGACGCCAGTGCCACCGGGACAATCCCCGCTACGCTCATGCCGTGCAGCAATCCGCGCCTGACGATCGCGCGTTTCTCACAATCATCCGCTGGCCGGATGGACTCGATCGGAACGCCCGGGCCGCGCTGCTGGCCCGGGCGTCCGGCCTTGATGAAACCACGTTGCGGATGCGGATCGGTCAGGCCCCGCCCGCGATTCTCGCCCTCATTCCGCGCCCGCAGGCGCAGCGGGCTGCCGGGGCCGTTCTCCGGGCCGGAGGCGACGCCTTCGCACCCACGATGGGCGAGATCGAGTCCTTGGGCGAGACCATCAAGATCAAGCGCCTCCTTCCGGCAGGCGGCGGCTTTCGCGCGGAACTGTGGAACGGTGAAACGCTTCATCTCGAGGGATCATCGATCGAGATCATCATCCGCGCGCGACTCAGCGAGACGAAGGTGACCCCGCAGCCGTCAACCCTTGTCTCGACGACCACCGACTCGCTGATGAACCCGTATCTCGGAACCGGCTGGGCGATCGGCGGCGGCTACGGCCTGGCCATGGGTTTCGCCGCCTCGTACACAGACATCATGGCCACGCCGGAGAAGCGCACACGCCACTCCGAAAAGCTCGACATCCACCTCGCGAACCAGCACGTTCTGCAGATCGACGGCGATAAGTTCGGGTTCGAGATCCTCAACGTGAACAAAGGACTCTCAGACAACATCAACATTGACCGGCTCTGCGAGCTGTTTATCGCTGCCGCGCCGCATGCCATCGTCGATCCCTATTTTTCGCTGTGGAAGCCGCCGCCCGATGTCCGCCGCCTGCGCCTGCCGCGGATGATGATCAACAAGGATGATCCCGCCTTCGCTTTTTACTCGCGCTGGGCGGCCCTGATGTACCGCCACATGCTGGGGAACGCGGGGACGGAACACTCCGGGTGAAACATGCACCCTCCGTCGCGGAACAAGTGATGAGGATGATGCCCTCAGACGCCGGACCTGGGGGCTCGAAGGTCCGGGTCCGAAACCCCAATCGTCAATCAACAATCGTCAATCGTCAACGAGATCGCGGGGAGCCACATCATGATCGAACTCATTCAAGTCCTGGATGACCACCTGCGCGTGGTTCTCTTCATTGGCATCCTCACCGCGATCGTTCTGACATCGCTCTTCAAGTGGGTGACGAAGATGTACACCGCCGCCTGCCGCGAGCGCACCCGCCGCGAGATCGCCGCCTATATCGCTGAGGGCTCGATGACGCCTGATCAGGGCGAGCGCCTGATGCGCGCGGATGTGAACAAGGGGGGAATCGAAGTTTAGATAAGCAGTGGCACAGGCGTCCCGCCTGTGACGCTCGGCCGCGGCCCGCCGCGGCGGGCGTGGTTGGGCGTCCGCTGCGCGACACATCGCTGAGGTGGGCATTGAGCCCACCTCAGCGATCACAGGCGGGACGCCTGTCCACTGACTGTCCCTCACAGGTGGGATGCCTATGCCACTCTGATCTGACCAGAAATCACTCCGCGCCGCCCGCGCTCGTCTTCGTCGCCACGAACTCCAGGCGCATCTGGCCGCCAACCTCCATCACGCCAGTCATCGTGTTGCCGTCGGTGATCGTGGCCGTGATCTGGATCGGCCCCATGGTGCTCCCCTCCGCGGTGCATGCCAGCTCGCCCGTCTCCTTATTGAATGTGCCGGAGCTGATCGTGCGGTCGCCGTAGTCGGAACTCGACTTGCCGCGCACGCGCCCGTCTTCCGCCATCTCGAGCGTCAGGGCGAACTGGAATTCCGCATCGCCGGTGGTGCGCGCGTTCCAGATTCCTGCAGCGCCGCCTTCCGCGGCCACCCATGTCGGGTCTTCAACCGCCGCCGGCGCGGGCGCCGCCTCGGGCCCTGCCTCCGCCACATCGACCTCCTGCGGCTGGCGGGGCAGGAGTTCATCCGCGCACGCGAGGTTGTACGCCGTCACCGCCGAGCACACCGCCGACTGCACGAGATACTCCTGCACCGCGTAGCGCGGGGTGTCGTGCTGCGTGTGATGGATGAAGCGATAATCCTTGCCCTCGCGCCCGCCCGAGCCGCGCTCGTCCCAGAAGAATCCGGGAATTCCCACCGCGTTGAACGAGGCGTGATCGCTGCCGCCGCCGCGCGGCATGCGCTCGTTGACAATGACTTCAACCGGCATCTCGGGGAAGGCCTCGCTGACGGCCGCGGTCGCCTGCCGCAGCATCTCCGCCATCGACTCGATGCACACCAGTCCGCCCTCGTAGTTCGTTCCGCCGTCATCGACGAAACAGGCCGAGATCTTCGCGCGTTCTTCCTCGCTTAAGGATTCGACATAGCCGCGCGAACCGAGGAGTCCCTGCTCCTCGCCCGTCCACAAGATGAAGCGGATGGTGCGCTTGGGCTGCGCGCCCGCAGCCATGAGCAATCGCGCCGCCTCGAGCGTGACGCAACTACCAGTACCGTTGTCCTGTGTGCCCATTGAGCCCGGGCCATCCCAACTGTCCAGATGCGCCGAAACAATGACGACTTCCTCGGGCTTCTCGGTACCGGGGATTTCCGCCACGGTGTTGTACACCGGAATCGGACCCGCCGTGAAGCGGTGATCGAGATTGGCCTCGAAGCGAACTTCCTGGCCATCCGCGAGCCGGCTGTTGATCGCGTCGTAATCGCTGCGCCGAATGTTGACGGTCACATCGGTCGCGAGATTTTCAAATGACAGATCGCGCCAGCCGCGCTGCCCGCCCGTGAGCACGAGTTCGCCGTTGCCGGGAACGATCCGTCCTGCGATGCCGGCCGCTTGCAGACGGGCGCTGATCTCTTCGGCCACTGTCGATGCCGCGCCCGGCTCGGTCACGCCCTGGCGCCCGCGGCCGCGGTCGCGCGGACGGGTGAGTACCCAGGCGCCCGCGAGTTCGCTCTCGACAGCGGCCAGCCACTCCAGCGTTTGCGGCTCCTTGATGATCCTCCCCTGCACCGGCCCATTGGTGCCGGGCGACCACGAAGGGGAGGTGAATTCGAGTTCGCGCACTTCGCCTGGCGCTTCCGCGTTGCGCGGGTCGGGAACGATCATCCGCGCGTACGAGGGACCGCGATCGAAGCGCACACCGATGGTGCCCCATTCAGGAAGATGAACATTGGTCAATCCCCACTCGCGGAATTTCTCCGCCGTCCACTCGTTGGCCCGCTGGACGTTGCTGGATCCGGTCAGGCGCGGGCCAATCTCATGGCTGATGTATTCGAGATGGCTCCACACCTGGCTATCCTGTTTGCCTTCCTCGATGATGCGGGCGATAACTTCGGGGTCGCCCTGCCCGAGGGCGGGGAAAGCGAGAGCAACCAGCGCGAGTGAGGCGAGCGTGCAGAAATGGCGGAGCTTCATGATCTGGCCTTGTGTTTGAGGGTGGTGGCGCCGGACCCCAGTCCGCCGCTCAACGAGCCATTATTGAATGAACTGCCCGGGGTTGCAATGGCGATTCTGCCGCGGCGCGATTTCTCTTGACTTCCCGGGCACCGGTGTCAGAATGGGGGTCGTGAAGTTCACCCCCGCCAATTCCGCGCACCGCCATGATCATCACCATGATGAAGGTGTGGCCGGATGAGGTGCGAACTGACTTGACTGGAGCTTTCCACCGACGCCGGCCTCCGCCGGCGTCGCTCGTTTTTGTTCGCCAGGGCGAGCAAGACGACGCCGGCCGAGGCCACAAGGAATGAGGTTGCTCGATGCCGGTTTCCAACAGTTCCAACAACGATCAGATCCTGCGCCTCGGCCTGCCCAAGGGCCGGATGCAGGAAGCCGTGCGGCGCCTCCTTGCCGATGCAGGGGTTGGGGTGGCGCTGGGCAGCCGCGAGTATCGGCCGGCGGTGACCTTTGGCGGCGCGGAGATCGAGGCCAAGCTGCTCAAACCGCAGAACATCGTCGAGATGATCGACCTTGGGTCCCGCGATGTCGGGTTTGCCGGGGCCGATTGGGTGGCCGAGCTCGGCGCCGATGTCATCGAAGTGCTGGACACCGGTCTCGATCCGGTGCGTCTGGTCGCGGCTGCGCCACGGGGACTCCTGGCAAGTGAGTCAGGCCGCTCCCTTGCGGCACTGCCGCGGCGGTCGCTCGTCATCGCCTCCGAGTATGAGCGGATGACGCGCCGCTGGATCGAATCGTCCGGGATCGAAGGCCGTTTGGTGCGCAGCTACGGCGCGACCGAAGTTTTCCCGCCCGAAGACGCCGACCTGATCGTGGACATCACCGCCAGCGGCGCGACGCTCGCCGCCAACGGGCTCGACATCGTCGATGAATTGATGCGCTCGACCACGCGGTTGTACGCCAGCCGGGCCGCCATGGAATCGACAGACTGCCGCGCATCCATCGAGCGGCTGGTGCTTTTGCTGCAATCTGTGCTGGAAGCGCGCCGCAGGGTGATGCTGGAAGTCAACGTGACTTCCGAGCGGCTGGACTCGGTTATCGCGGCGCTCCCATGCATGCGCGAGCCGACGATCGCCGCTCTCCACGGCGGGACTGGATACGCCGTCAAGGCCGCCGTGCCGCGCGACCAGCTCACACGGCTGATTCCCGAACTCAAGAACCGTGGCGGAACCGACATCGTCGTCACCGCGACGGCGCAGATCGTGCCGTAGCAGTGAGAATCTCAAATCTCAAATCTCAAATCTCAAATCTCCCTTCCATGAGCGCCCAACCCGCGACAATTCCCTCCGCCGTGCGACCGCGTCCGATCGTGGGCGATCTCATCGCCTATGCGGTGCCGCGCTCCAATGTGCCCATCGATCTCTGGCTGGACAGCAACGAGGGCGCGCAGCCGTCACCGATGGCGCTTCAGGCGCTGCGCGAGATCGATCCCCAGCGCATCCGCCGCTATCCCGACAAGTCCCGGGCTGAACAGTTGATCGCGGCGAAGCTCGGCCTCGATCCCGCGGGCGTGATCCTGACGGCAGGCGGCGATGACGCCATCGATCGCTGCTGCCGCGCCATGCTTGAACCCGGGAGGGACATCATTCTTCCCTCGCCAACCTTCGAGATGATTGAGCGCTCGGCGCGGATCGCGGGCGGCTCCATCGTGAAAATCCCCTGGTGGAAGTCGGAGTTTCCGGTTGGCGAGGTGCTGGCCCGCATCACGCAGCGCACGGCCATGATCGCGCTGGTTTCGCCCAACAATCCGACCGGGGCCGTGATCCCGCTCGACAGCGTCCAGGCCATCGCACAGGCGGCCCCCCAGGCCCTGTTGCTCGTCGATCTCGCCTACATCGAGTTCGCGGATGAGGACATCACGCGCGAAGCTCTGCAACTTCCAAACGCGGTGATCATCAGAACATTCTCCAAGGCGCTTGGGTGCGCGGGCCTGCGCGCGGGATATGCCCTGGGCACGCCGCAGACGATTGGCTGGCTGCGCGCCATGGGCGGGCCGTATCCAACCTCGGGTCCTTCGCTGGCGATCATCGAGGCGCTGCTCGAGTCCGGCGTTCGCGAGGACGGTTACTTTGAACAGGTGCGGCGCGAGCGCGCGCTGCTGATCGATCTGGCGCATGGCTTCGAGGTTGGTCCTCACCCGTCGCAGGCGAACTTTGTGCTCATCGATGCGGCCGATTCGATCGCCCTTCGCGATTCGATGGCCGCGCGCGGAATCGCGGTGCGGGCGTTCCCGGGCCACCCGGTGCTCGGCCGATCCGTTCGCATCACCTGCCCGGGATGCCCGCGGAGTTTTGCACGGCTGGAAGCCGCTCTGCGCCAGGCGCTTGAGGAGAATCTCCGATGAAAAGACGATCGCACACTGTCGAACGCACAACCCGCGAGACGCAGATCCGCTGCGAGGTTGACCTCGATGGCGAGGGCCGCGCGGAGATCGCCACCGGCGTCGGCTTCCTCGATCACATGCTGGCATCGCTGGCCCTGCACGCGCGGCTGAATCTGACGCTGTCGTGCGCGGGTGATCTCGATGTGGATGATCATCACACCGTGGAGGATTGCGCGCTGGCGCTGGGGCAGGCGATCGATGGCGCCCTGGGCGAGCGGGCCGGCATCCGCCGCTTCGGCTTCGCGTATGCGCCTCTCGATGAGTCGCTGGCTCGCGCGGCGATCGACCTCTCCGGCAGGCCGTTCGCGTGCGTGTTGCTCGACCTGCGGCGCGACCGGCTGGGCACTCTGTCGTGCGAGAATGTGCCGCACTTCTTCGCATCGCTGGCCAATGCGCTGCGGGCGGCGATCCACCTCGACCTCCTTCGCGGCGAAAACGATCACCACAAAGTCGAGGCGGGCTTCAAGGCCTTCGCGCTGGCGCTGCGAAACGCCGTCGAGATCGATCCCCGCGGGCTGAAGATCGTTCCCAGCACGAAGGGATCGCTGTGATGGCGGAGCCCGTGCTCGTCGTGCCGACCGGCAGCGCCAACATCGCCTCGGTGCTGGCCGGGCTTCGCCGCGCCGGTGTGGAGGGACGATTGTCATCCGAGCCACACGACATCGCGGGCGCGGAGCGCGTGGTGATGCCCGGCGTCGGCGCATTCGGCGCGGCGATGGATAACCTTCGTCGAGATGGTGTCGTCGATTCGCTGCGAAACCGCCTCAACGAGGGCCGCCCCACACTCGCCATCTGCATCGGGCTCCAGATTCTCTGCCGCGAAAGCGAGGAATCGCCGGGCATATGTGGTCTTGGTGTCTTGGATGCGCGCGTCGAGCGCTTCGCGCCCGGCGTCCGCACGCCCCAGTTCGGCTGGAACGAGGTCGAGTCCGAACCTTCATGCGCCTTCATCACCAGCGGCTGCGCCTACTTCGCCAACACCTATCGGCTGACGGAGGCGCCTGCGGGATGGAGTCCCGCGTGGGCCGACCATGGCGGGCGCTTTGTTGCCGCGCTGGAGCGCGGCCGCGTACTCGCCTGCCAGTTCCATCCGGAATTGTCGGGAACGTGGGGGATCGATCTTCTCCGCCGCTGGCTCGCGTGCCGCGAAGGAGTCATCGCATGTTGATGCGACGGGTCATTCCATGTCTCGATGTGCGCGATGGCCGCATTGTCAAGGGTGTGCGCTTCGCCGGTCTGCGCGATGCGGGCGATCCTGTGGAGCGGGCCGCGATCTATGAAGCGGAGGGCGCGGATGAGATCGTGGTTCTCGATGTCTCGGCCTCGCCGCAGGGCCGCGCCACGCAGGTGGATGTCGTGCGCGCGGTGCGGGCGGTGCTGTCGATCCCGCTGACGGTCGGCGGCGGGGTTCGCTCGATCGACGATGCATCGCGCCTGCTGGATGCGGGGGCGGACAAGGTGTCGATCAACACCGCCGCCGTCGAGCGCCCCGAATTGCTGGCCGAAATTGCCCGCCGCTTCGGCACGCAATGCACCGTCATCGCCATCGATGCCGCCGCTCGATCTGACAGCGCGGAATATGAGGTGTTGACGCTCTCCGGTTCGCACCCCACCGGCCTCAGTGCCATCGAATGGGCGCAGCGCGCGGCTACCCTCGGCGCGGGAGAAGTTCTCCTCACCAGCTTCGATCGCGACGGCACTCGCTTGGGCTATGACCTCGGCCTGATCGGCGCCATTGCAGGCGCTGTCGCTATCCCGATCATCGCCTCCGGCGGCGCGGCCTCCACCGATCACATGGTCGAAGCCCTGCGCGCCGGGGCCGATGCCGTCCTGGCTGCGTCGATCTTTCATGATTCTGAAACGACGGTCTCCCACATCAAACAAGAGCTTCACGCTCGCGGCATTCACATTCGCCGTTGAAGGAAGTTGAAGTCCATTTCCGCACCTGTTCACCTGTTCACCTCTTCGCCTTGTCATCTTCCTCATGATCATTCCTTCGATCGATCTCATGAATGGCGTCGCAGTGCAGCTCGTCGGCGGGCGCGAGAAGCGCCTCGATGCGGGCGACCCGGTTCCCATCGCCCGCGCCTTCGCGATCGCGGGTGAAGTGGCGGTCATCGATCTCGATGCCGCCATCGGCACCGGATCGAACGAAGCAGTGATCCGCACGCTGCTCGAAATCGGTCCCTGCCGTGTGGGCGGCGGCATTCGAACCTACGAAAAGGCGGTCGAATGGCTGGATGCCGGCGCGCGGAAGATCATCATCGGCACCGCCGCAACACCCGGGCTCCTTCGACGCCTGCCGCGCGAGCGCATCATCGCCGCGCTCGATGCCGAGCATGGCGAGGTGGTCACGCACGGCTGGCGCACGCGCAGCGGGGCCGGTATCGTCGAGCGAATGCGCGAGCTGCGCGAATTCGTCGGCGGATTCCTCATCACGAGCGTTGAGCGCGAAGGGCGGATGGAGGGGATCGACCTTGAAGAGATCAGGAACCTGCTCACGGAAGCGGGCGAAGCACGGATCACCTTCGCTGGTGGCGTGACCACTGTGAAGGAGGTCGCGGCCATCGACGAACTCGGCGCCGATGCTCAGGTTGGCATGGCTCTCTACACCGGTCGGATGCACCTCGCGGATGGGATCGCCGCTCCCCTGCACTCGGATCGGCCGGATGGGCTTTGGCCGACAGTGGTCGTGGATGAGCGCGGGATTGCGCTCGGGCTTGCATACAGCAATCTCGAAAGCGTGCGCCGCGCTGTGGAGCTGCGGCGTGGAGTGTACTTCTCGCGCACGCGCGGCATCTGGATCAAGGGGGGGACATCGGGTGCTGTGCAGGACCTCCTCCGCATCGATCTCGATTGCGATCGTGATGCGTTGCGCTTCACGGTCCTCCAGCACGGCCCCGGCTTCTGCCACAAGGGGACAGCGACGTGCTGGGGGGAGAATTGCGGTCTGACTCAACTCATGGCGCGAATCAAGGTGCGCGCGCAGGAGGCCCCGGCCGGGTCGTACACGGAGCGGCTGCTCGAAGATGGCGCGCTCCTTCGCGCGAAACTGCTCGAAGAGGCGGCGGAGCTCGCCGGCGCGACGAGTGCCGCCGAAGCAGTCCACGAGGCGGCTGACCTCATGTACTTCACGTCCGTCGCCCTGGCCCGCGCCGGAATTTCGCTGGCAGAAGTCGAACGCGAGCTCGATCGCCGCGCGCTCAAAGTCTCGCGCCGGCCCGGCGACGCGAAACCGGCGCCGGAAGGGAGAACGGCATGACTCCGCTGCTGCGCCGCTTGAATCACGACCAGATCGCGCCGCGTCGCGGAGGGGCGGTGGATCCCGAGACGCTTCGCGCCGCCGCAGGGATCGTCGAAGATGTTCATCGTGGTGGCGAGCCCGCCCTGCGCGCCCACGCCGAGCGCCTGGGCGATCTTCAGGCCGGCGAACCGGTCTTTCTCGATCCCGATGATCTGCGCCAGTCGCTGCGTGCGATCAGCCCTAACGATCGGGGCGTTCTGGAGCGAACGGCAGCGCGCATCGCCGCCTTCGCGGAGGCGCAGCGGGCATCGCTTTCCACGGTGGAGATGTGCATTGGCGGCGGAACCGTATCGCATCGGATCGCGCCGGTGGAGCGCGCCGGCTGCTACGCGCCTGGCGGCCGGTTCCCGCTGCCTTCTTCCGCGCTCATGACCGCGGTGACAGCGCGGGCGTCGGGTGTCCGCCAGGTTTGGATCGCTTCGCCTCGCCCGGCTGCCGTCACACGCGCCGCCGCCGCCATCGCCGGCGCGGATGGATTGCTGTGCGCCGGAGGCGCGCAGGCGATCGCGGCCCTCGCCTATGGTTGCGGGCCGATTCCCGCGTGTGACATCGTGGTCGGCCCGGGCAACCGTTGGGTCACCGCGGCGAAACAGGTCATCAGCGCTGATGCCGGCATCGACATGCTGGCCGGTCCATCAGAGCTCCTCATCATCGCTGACGATTCGGCAGATCCTGCCACGATCGCCGCCGACCTGCTGGCGCAGGCGGAGCACGATGATGATGCGATCCCCATGCTGATCGTGCTTGACGAAGCGGTCATCGCTCACGTTGAACTGGCCTTGCGCGAGCAGCTCGCTGATCTTTCCACGCGCGCCACCGCGGCCGCGGCACTGCGCAACGGCTTCGTGGTCCGCGCCCGCGACCTCGATGAGGCGCTCGCGCACTCCGATCGGATCGCGCCCGAGCATGTGCAGCTATCGATTCGCGACGCGGAAGAGGTCGCTCCGCGGCTCCGGCACTATGGCGCCCTCTTCATCGGCGAAAAGTCCGCGGAGGTCTTCGGCGACTATGGCGCGGGGCCGAATCACGTCCTTCCCACCGGCGGCACAGCGCGAATCCGCGCGGGACTCTCGGTGATGACATTTCTGCGGTTTCAGACGCAGTTGCGGATCGATGACCGCGCCGGCGCGCGAGAAATCATCGACGATGCCATTGCTTTGGCGCGCATGGAAGGACTCGAAGGTCACGCGCGCAGCGCGGAGAGAAGACGATGTTGAGAGCTGCAACCCAAAGCCCACGGATCGCAATCCGTGGGCTTTCGATGTCAATAAATCAAGCAAAAGTGCCGGAGGAGGGAGTCGAACCCACACACCTTTAAGGGGTACCGGATTTTGAATCCGGCGCGTCTGCCAGTTCCGCCACTCCGGCGCGAGCGTCGCGGCAATCATTGCGGGCCGCGCCGGCCGGGTCAATTCCCTTGGGTCGTGAATGCCGCGCACCGAACGCAATGTGCTCAGTCGCGCAAACGGGCGCGCTCGCGATGCTCCTCCGCGTGCTCGCGAGCGATCTTGTCAGCCGTGGAATCCGCAGCCTTCGCGATGTCCTCGTACATGCGGCGGCGGCGGTTGTTTTCCTTCTCCACCACTCCGCGCGCTTCCGCATCGCCCTCGTCGAGGGTCAAGGAGCCATCCTCTCCCTCCGTCACCGCGTCCTCTTCCTTCAGATCGAGTACATCCTCGTACGACCGCTCATCCTTCTTCTGCACCCACACGCCATCCTCCATGCGCAGGAACTCGCCATCCCTGGCGTTGCGGAAGTTGCGCTTGGCGTTGCGCTCCGCGACGATCTCGGGCGTCACCTTTTCGCGCGCGGGCTCATCCACCTCGTCCTTGACGTCCTTCGCCAGCAGCTCGTAGAGCTTCTCGCGATCATCGTTCTCCTCCTCGACCAGCGCGGCCAGGTCGGCATCGTCGTCGAGAAACTTCTCCGCGAGCGGAGCCAGAAAGCCCTCGAAGGTCTCGCCGACTTTCCCATCCGTCTTGGCCCGCAGCACTCTGCGATATCGCTCCTCGAAGCGTTGCTTGAGCTCGCGCATGTCATCCTGCGGCGCCGCTTCCGTCGCGCCGCTCGCGGCGAAGCACGCTCCCGGCGCAAAGCCCGGGCCCATGCACCACGCCGCCGCGGCCATCACGATGCTCCACATGCGCGTCATGATGCACTACCTCCATCCTCCACAATGTCCGCCTCGTCCACATCCGCATCCACCTCTTCGACCACCGTGTCCTGCGGCGTCTCGATCACTTCCTCTTCGATGATCTCTTCCTCGAAATCGAAGAACTCATCCAGCTCGCGATCGACCTTGAGGTTGATGTCGAGGGTGATGTAGATCGGATCGACCTTGTGCTCCACGGTGACGGTCGGTTGGCAGCCGGACGCCAGCGCGGTTGCCACGAGGACAGGAATGGCGATGCGAGTTCGATGCACAAGTCACTCCGGCGGGTCAAAGAACTGCCGCAGGCGCTGCGGCGCCATCACCGCCCAATATAAGACACGAAAGGGGGCGTGGATATTCAGGGTCAGACTTCCTATTTCCTGCGGGTCCTCGCCCTGGCGGCCCCGCCCGCGTGTGATGATGTGGATTTCCGTCCCGGACCCGCCCTCCTCGAACTCGATCTCCAGCGAGGTGAAGAGAAAATCCTGGATCGCGGCGATGATCTTGTCGCCCACCGTGTTCATGAACTCATCATCCTGAAAGCGCGGGTCGCTTTCTTCGAGAAGCTTGCGCAGGTCGTGCTCCTCGCTGATGGTGAGGCGGCCCTGGCTCGGTTGCGCGGTGAGCGTCGATTCGCGAATCGTGAATTCCTGCGGGCGCGCTGCATCCCACGCGACGGCGATGCGCCCCGCCAGCATCCCCTCGCCGCGTGCGCGGCCCTGCGTGACAAGATCGAGCCAGGGCGCCAGCGACATGTTCCGCGCTGTGATCGTCGTGTCCAGCACCGGCGCGGTGGGATCGATGCTGAAGGGGTCGGCAAGGAACACGCCGTACTCGCCCATCGATGCGACGAAGCGCGGGAATCGCACCATCCCGTCGCCAACCGCTTCCATCTCGACTTCGCCGCCTGTGACCGTGAGTGAACCAAGCGTGCCGCCCTCGACCGTCACGCGCTGCACGCCCGGCGTGATCAAGGACAAGAATCGATCGATCTCGAGCGAACCATCGATTCCGCTCAGCGCGATCTTTTCATCGCTTCGGCTGATCGAGCCGTTCTCGACGGAGAGCAGCAGGTGGGCGTCGGCCGCGCCGGCCCCGAAGCCAAGCATGGCATCGAGTGCGAAGATGCCGCTCAGCTTCCAGTCGGGCGAGCCGGTGATGAGCCGGGCGGCCGCGCTGTCATCCTTGATCTCAAAGGGCGGGGCCGTGAAGAGAATGGTGGCGCGCGGCGAGTCGCCCGCGAGCGCGGCGGTGATGTGGACATCGATGTCCGCTTCCTCGAAGGGCAACCAGCGAAGGTCGCCGATGACCCGGCCCCGACTGAAGGTGGCAAAGCCGCCGCCGCCCTCGAAGAGCCGGTCGCGCCAGCGGACCGAATCGAACGCGATGGATGCGGGCTCGAATGTACTGAGCGGGTGCTCCGCGGAGTCGCGCAGGGCGGCGATGTGCAGCGGCATGCGCAGGTCGAGACCGGCGAAGTAAAGCTCCTGCTCCGGCAGTTCGAGTTCACCATCATCCACGATGGCGCTGGCGTTGATTCCCGCACCGGCAGCGCCATCGAGAGCGAGCGTGAATGACGGGACGTGGCCGCGGGCTGCCGGGCTTTCGATCAAGAGCAGCTCCTTGCCTGCGACGGTCACCGCCGCTTCCCACATTGCACCATCTTCCGTGAATTTAATCGCAAGAAGCGGTCGCGCGTCCGCGCCTTCGATGGTTGCGCGCACTGGCTGCAGATGCAGGTCGCTGGCTCTGACGGAATCAGCGCTGGCGGCGGCCCCTTGGAGAATCGACAGTGAGAGTTGCGCGGGTGCGGCGGCAGGCAATACGAGAACTCCGCTGAGCGCGATGGAGATAGCCGGCTTCTCGATCATCACGCCGCCCGTTTCGACCTCAAGCGAAGCCGCCGCGGCACGCACCTTCAGCGCCTCGGTGGTGATTCGCGATGCGATCCCGCCATCGTCATCGCCCGTGAATGTTGCTGCGATCGCGCCGCCGACTTTGAGATCGGTCGGCTCAACCAGGTTCCACTCCGCAGGCAGCAGTTCGCGCAGCAACAGCGGCGGTGCGCCCTCAAACGCGATGGCGGCGCTCGCCTCGACTTCTCCGGGACCCGGCCCGCGGATCACTCCTTTCGCCTTCAATTCTGAATCAGCGCCGCCCTCGATGATCGTGAGCTGAAACCCCAGGCGCGTTGCTTCATCGCGCCCGATCCTGCCTGTGATCGCAAACTCCTGCGTTTCATCTTCGCGTTCGAGCGAGATGATCCCATTCGCGATGGTGATCTCATCGAAGGGAAGATCGGGCACGCGCGGCCCGGCTGTATCCTCCGGCTGCGCGGGAAAACCCCACGCGATGCCCTCCTCATCCGCGCGGATGGTCCAGCGGACGCGATCCAGCGTGAGCGTTTCGAGTTTCCCGAAGAGAAGATCGAACGTGCCGTAGGTGGCGGTGGCGCTCTCTACCTTCAGCCACGTGTCGGGGCCGAAGGCAATGCCCGAGACATCGATCTGGTGCAACGACATTCGATCGACCTCGAACGCGGACTCTTCGATCCCCATGCCGCGCAGTTTGCCGGTGATGATGTTCTTCGCGATGGCGGGCCCGAAGAAGACCCAAGTGAGGACGATCCCCGCCGCCAGCACGAGGACGAGCGAGCCGAGGACGAGCAGCCATTTGCGCAAGCGTCGCATGCAGTTCAGGGCCATTTTAGGTGTACACTATCGACATGAAGTCCGTGGCCGAGATTCCGCTGGCGCCCCGGGATCGCAGGGCGATCGCAGAAGCATCGTCGCTTCTGCGACGTGACTTCCCCGTCGAGGAGGTCATCCTCTTTGGCTCGAAGGCGCGCGGCGATGACCGGGCTGACTCCGACATCGATATTCTCATCCTCACCACCTACCCGCTCGACTGGCGGCAGCGCGATGCCATCACCGATGCGCTCTACCCGCTGCAACTGGAACTGGAGCGGTTCTTCAGCCCGATCATCGTCAGCGGCGAGGAATGGCGGCACGGAGTGTACCAAGCCCTGCCGCTGCGGCAGGAGATCGACCGCGATGGAGCGATCGCATGACCGAGCCCGAAGCGCGAAGTGCGCTCGTTGACCATTGGCTCGGCCGCGCGGAAGAAGCCCTTGCGGCTGCTCGGCGCGAGCATGGCGCGGGCGACATGCTTGTTGCGATCAATCGCGCCTATTACGGGTGCTTTTACGCCGCGACGGCGTTTCTGCTCCGCGAGAAGCACGCCTTCACGCGCCATTCCGCAGTGCGCGATGCGGTGCATCTGCACCTGGTCAAGCCCGGACTTGTCGAGCCAGAGGTTGGCCGCGCGTTTGACGCGTTGTTTCGCGAGCGCAACCAGGCCGATTACGCTGCGTTCGTCGAGTTTGACCCAGCCGAAGTCAAGCAGCGGCTGGATCAGGCGGCCAATTTCGTGGCGCGAATGCGGCAATTGATCAAATCAGAGCGCTCCGAGCAGGGGCCATGAAACGCTGGCCACTCCGCATCCTGCCCTGCCTGATTCTCATCACCGGGGGCGCGATCACGACGGTCGCCGTGGCGTGGGGGGCAGCAACATGGGCGAGGAATAGCAATTGGGCTCCCGACAAAGTTCGTGTCATGCCGCCGACGCAGACGTTTATCTCATGGTGGGACCGAAATGTTCCCCCAGACTGGCGACGCCCACCACGCGGATATATCGAATCCAGGGAACCCGGATCCGTGAGGATGATGGGCACCGAGTTCTCCGAGGAGGAGTTCGAGGTGCGCCGAACGCTTGGGAACAATGCAACGCGGGACATCGCGGGTTGGCCTTGCGGGGCATTGAGCGGCGCGTTCTTTACTGACCGCGCCTCGCGCACTACCAAATCTGAGTCTTTAGTTACAGTCCGTCGCAATTGGCTCTTGCCTGGTTCCCTGATCCCCGTTGCCATCGAGCCGGTCGGCTTTGTGATCGACACCCTGTTCTACGCCGCGATCTGGGGCGCGTTGTACTTCGGCTTCACGAGCGCGAAGCGGTTCATCCGCGCCAAGCGCGGCCGGTGCCCGCGGTGCGGGTATGACCTCCGCGGCGCGCAGAAGAATGGGTGCAGCGAGTGCGGGTGGAACAGGGAAGGGGCAGAGGCGTGAAGGGACAAAGGGGCAAAAGGAGAGGAAACGTGACGCGCTGGGTTCTCCGCGTACTCGTGTGCCTCCTGAGCGGTCTACTCGCTCATGTCACGTGGTTGTTCATGTTGTTCTGCATCGTCGAGGAAAGGGTTCCCGGCGTACGAGAATTGGTAGCTAATGCTCCTTTTTATGATCCCGACGTTCTCGTGGTGCCTGCAGCGGCGGCCCTCCTAACGCTGTGTTTGTTTCTTCGCGACGATTTTGTTCATCGCCGTCGGCTCTTGAAAGCTACGTGTTGTCCGGTGTGCCGTTACGACCTTCGCGGCGACCTCTCATCCGGTTGTTCGGAGTGTGGGTGGGGGAGAGGACTTGATTCCAGCAATGCGAAGCCTTGATCCCGAACACATTCGGACGCAAAAGACGGCTATGCTTCTCAGGCGGGTCAATGGCCTGTGGTTTGTGTTGTTTGGCTGCGCGTTCCTCATCATCACCAGACGCAATCATCAACAAATCGGTTCAACAAGTTCGATCCTCGTTGGACATGGCATTGCCGTTACGGCGATCGCTCTCGGTACACTGTGCCTCGGTTTTCGATTTCGACGACAGGTCGATTCGAGAAAATGCCCGAACTGCCAATATGACTTGCGGGGCTGTTCGGATGGCGGTTGTCCTGAATGTGGGTGGGGGAGGGCGGGGGATGACAAGGTGAAGGGGTGACAGGGAGCAGTGGAATCGTCATGGCGGAATCAATCAACACGCGAGAATTCTTTCGCTCGATTGAGACTCTTTTCAAGACAGAGTTTCAGTTCCTGGAGACGACGTGTGGTTGCCGCATGCGATTCATTCGTCGCGGTATCTTCTGGCGTTGGACCGCGGCCTACGCATGCCGCAAATGGTCTATCCGGATTGTTTATGATGAGGAAGACATAGATGTGTACGGACTCATTGCGTTACGGAAATTCGGTGTAGCGCCTGTATGGCTGAGGGGCATTCCTCTCGAATCGTGCATCATCGCGCTCGGAGGGGAGTCGGAGGTTGATCATTACGTCTCGTTGTTGGACCGATCACTGCTGACAGTCAAGGAAGTAACGATCTCGTTGGCGAGCATGCTGCGCACAAACATGGAACGTCTTCGTGAGCTTTCGGCGGAGAATTGGGATTCGGTCAAAGTGAAAGCCAGCGTGATCACTCGACAGCGTCGCGCGGATGCCGAAGTGATCATGCGCCCCATGTTGGAAGAATTGTGGCAGCGCCTCCAAGAAGATCGTGCGGGGGCGAATTCGGACAAAAAATCGGACTCGTGAGCGGCGACCTGTCCGATCAGCGGGGGCGATTGGCTACGGGGAATATCTCCCTCTGCTCGTTGATTCAGCCGAAGCTCTCTTCGCGCGAGAGCGGGAAACTCTGGCCGGAAACCGGAAACCGTGGGCAACACGCCTGCACTGGCGCGCTGCGCAGCGCGATTCCATTGTCAGGTGCGCGGAGTGGAGGGCTGCGCAGCGGAAAGGTTGAAGAGCGCACCGAGTGCCCCATCTCGGGAGCGCGGCACCCTCCGCGGCGCACCGTGCGGCGTCACCTTCGCACCATGGCACGCCGGGGGCGATGGTTGCCGCGTGAGTAGAAGTGGCTGGCACGCGGGGGTGAGTCGCGGCCCCGGAAGTGGCCGCGGGGGGCATGCGAGGGGGCGGGGCGGACATCAGAGGGTGGCCGGGGGACACGGCAGTGGCGGGAGGGGGCACATGAGTGGAGGTCGCTCACACTCGAGTGTCGATGGCGGACACCGCAGAATTTTCGTTGTTTTGAGGGTTGGAGGGTCAAGCCGTGTGGCTGGGCGGTCGATGCGAGAGGGGCAGGGGTCTTGCGAACGACACCCACCCCCTGACCCCCTCCCTGAGAGGGAGGGGGGAAAGGATGCCCTCATCCCGGCCTCTCGTCACCAAGGCGACTCTTCGACCCGCGGAAGAGGCGGTGAGCCCTCACCTTCGCAGCCGTTGCTCCACTTCCCGGAGCCAGTCGTCTTCGGGCAGCGCATACGGCCGGAACTTTTCCAGAATGCCGTGATCCTCGCTGTGGAAGAGGGCGCGGTGCGGGCCGAGCATGCCCGCGATGGGTGAATCGATGAGGTTGCTGGAATCGGTGGAGCTCATCTGGAAGAGGATGCGCATGTCGAACTCGCGCAGGGTCTTGCGATCGAAGGCGCGGCTCATGTTGTTGACGGTATCGACCCAGACGATGGCGTGCATGGCGTAGGGCGGGCCATCTCGCAGCACGTCGCCGAAGATCTTGTCCGGTTTCGCCACCGCTCCATCCGCCGAAGTCGATGAGAATCCGAACTCTTCTTCCTGTCGGAGCATGCGGAAGCGCTGCATGGAGTAGATGAAGAGATAGATGGGCGGGGCATCGGAGCGATTGCTCTTCTGGCGTTTGGCGAGCTCTTCTCCGATCTCTTCCATCGCGCCTTCCACATCGTGCCAGGAGACAATGCGCACATCGTGGGGCAATCGCTTCGCCACGCGCTCGAAGGCGCCTTTGTGCGGCGAATCCGTGGGCGTGCCATCCAGCACGTAGAAGATCGGGCCGTCGGCCGCGTGCTGGGCCGCGAGCGACACCAGCGCCATGAGCTGCATCGCCAGCGCCGATTCCTCGCGCTGACCCACCATGAGCAGGTGCGTTCCGCTCTGGCGGCGGAAGATGGCGGCGGTGGGGTCCTTGATCGCGATGGCTTCGCCGAGCCACGCGTGCGGGGCGGCGGGGGGAGGCATCGCCGCGCCGGCCTGAAGCACGGCGGCTAGCAATTGATTGCGCCTGATCTCGGCAGGCACGTTGCCTTCGAACACGATTTGCGGCTCGGGCGGCTGATAGTTTTCGCGCTTTGCGAGTTCTTCGACTTGGCGGAGATATTTCTCGCGCACCGGCTCGGGCAGCCAGACGATCTGGAAGGGACTGTTGCCTTCGACGAGGCCCGATTGATCGTTGTAGATGGCTTCGCCGGGGCGGGAGAGCAGGCGGGCTGCGGAGTTGTCTTCGCTCATGATGAGCATGGCATCGGTTTCGCTGCACTGAAGGGCAATGCGTACCGCCATCTGGCCGATGGTGCTGCGTGCGAGCGAATAGGCGCCCGCAAGCGTCTGCGAGCCGAGAATGACGTGGATGCCGAAGGCGCGGCCCTGGCGCACCAGGCGATCGAGCAGGAGCGACGCATCCTGGGCCAGCTTGTCATCCTCGGTGAAGAACTCCTGAAACTCATCGACGATGAGGAGCGTGCGCGGAATCCTAGTGGCACGGGTCTGTGACCCGCCCGATCGCGGCTCGGAGAGCCGCTCCACCTGCACCGCCCGTCGATATCCCGCCAAGTCCTGGACTCCCAGCTCCCGGAAGATTTCGCCACGACGGCGCAATTCCGCATCGACGCGCTGGAGGACGGAGAGGCCGAATTCGCGGTCGCTCTCGATCGCCACCACGCGCGCGTGCGGCAGATTGTGGGTTGCGTAGGTCTTGAATTCGACGCCCTTCTTGAAGTCAACCAGATAGAACTCGACTTCATCGGGGCGATAGTGGAGCGCAAGGTTGGTCACCAGAACATGCAGCAGCGTGGATTTGCCCGAGCCGGTCTTGCCGGCAATCAGCACGTGCTGCGCGATGCCGCGCCCGATCTCGAGTGGTTGAAGTTTCTTCGCCCCGGCGCGGCCGAGCGGGACGGAAACCGATGAGTCGCTCTTCTGCGACCAGTATTCATTTCGCGCGGGGACGACATGTTCGAAGGGAACTTCGACGCGGGTCAGGTCCTTGGCGGCCTCGCCCACGCGATGAACGACCTCGGTCAGGAGATCGGGCGAAGGCGGATCATCGAGAGCGAGCGGCAATTGCTCGAAATCTGCATCGCGCAGCCGCGCGCCCTTCGCGTTGCTGACGAGCACCACGCTGTTGCGGCGAAGATCCTCGACGGATGTCCCTTGCGGCAGGGGCTGCCGCGTGTCCATGGCGATCAGCGTGAACACCCCGCAGCGCGGCCCGCTGTCCACGATCGACACCAGCCTTCGCGCCGCGGTGTCGGTGAAGTTCACGGGAAAGTTGGCGATGACAAGAAAGCGGAAGGGCTCGGCGATCTCGCCTGCCTGCTCGTTGTATTCCGTAATCGTTTCGAAGTCGTTCCGCAGGTACTTCTGGATCACGTTCTCCATGTGCTCGGTGAGGTCGGCGAGGCGCTGCTCGATGTGCCGCTGCTCGGTCCAGATCCGGTCGCTGACCAGTTGCACGTCGTAGTCGGCCAAGTGCATGAAGCCGGCGAAGTTCTGCCCCAGGCCGACCGGATCGATGATGGTGAAGCGGACCTTTCCGGGCGGCAACGTCGTGAGGATGCGGGCCATCAGGTTCTGCAGCGTGGCGACCGCGCGGTCGCGGCCGGCCTCATCGGCTTCGATCAGGAGTGATGACCGAGTGGGAAAGTCGAGGACCGCGGGCACAAGGAAGCGGGTTGTGCCGCTATCGATGAGGCGCGGGTCTCGAGGAAGGCCGCCCGGCATCGACACAAGATCGATGTCGAGTTGTCCGTAGCGGATGGCGGGCGCCGCAACGGAAGGCGGCCGCCATCCGCTCCAGCCACTCCCGGACCATGGAGGAAAGTACCGCTCATCAAACGACGCCAGTACCTGCGCCCGGCGGCGGGCATCCTGCAGGCCTTCCTTCCAAGCGGACTCCAGTTTGTTCCACTCGGCGGCGAAGCTGGCATCGCGCTCATCGATACGGCGCTGATGACTTTCGCGGGCTTCGCGCAGCAAGCGTTCGAACTTTTCCTTCGATTCGCGCTGCTGCTGCTGGTGGCGCTCATCAAGCTGGCGGAGACTCTCGATCCGATTCGCCTTCATCTGGGCCAGCATTCTCTCATGCTTTTCATCGAGTTCCCGCAAAAGGCGCTCGCGAAGTTCTCGGATCTTCTCGAGTCGCGGGCCATAAGTCTGGTCCGCTTTGCGAACATCGCGGTCGCGTTTCTCGCGCAATTCGCGCTCCTCTTTGGCGCGAAGGGTTGCGGTCAACACGAGACATTGCTCGCGGGCACTGCGGGCGCGGGCGGCCTCCGCGATGACGCGAACGTACTCGCGATGCAATCGCGCTCTCGCGAGGAGATAGGTCAGGAAGAGGAGTGCAGTAGAGACGATGCCGGCTCCAACGGCGAATGTCACGTGCAGCCGATCGAAGCGCCATTCCGTCGCCCAGCCCAACAGCGCGGCCGCGGCGGCGAGAGGCGCCATGATGAAGACCGCGAACGGGGTGACCAGCCCTTGAAAAAGCCGTCCCGCCCGGCTGCGGCGCATGGCGTCGAGCGCCGCCGTGGCCCGGGTCCGGTGTCGGTCAAGCGCAGCAGTCGGCGCCGATTCGGCTGCGCCATCGGCTCCGGCGGGCGACTGATCGGCTTCGGCCGTGATGGGCGGCGCCTGTCGGGGCGCGCGCTGCCGGAACCGCTTCAGAAGCTGGGCTGCTTCGCTCTCCGTTCCCTGCAGCGCGCCCAATTGTCCTCGCAGCGCCTTGGTGGTCCTGTCAAATTTCTCCTGCGGATTGTGCTCCTGCGCTTCGTAAACGGTGTCGGCGGTCCATTTCGCCTCATCCCATGCGCGTTTCGTCGCGGTTTCGTCGTGGTCGGCCTGTTCGCCAATCCGGAACTTGTCGCCGGCGTATTGGTGGCGGGCCTTTTCTTCCTGTTCGCCTGAACTGTCGATGAGCTCCCGGCGCTTCGCTTCGTACGCGGCCTGCCGGTCGGCGGTCTTGCGGTGATACCGTTCCTCGATCTCGCGCAGGGCAGTTTCAATCTCGCGCTCGGCGGCGGCGCGATCCGAGCGATGCTGGCGCACGACGGTTGTCTCAGCCTCATCGCGCTCGGCGGTCAGCCGGCGCAGCGACGATACGAGGGTCTGTTCCTCGATGGAGATGGGCCCGTCCGGCATGCCGTGATTCACAAGGGAGTCGGGGGTCATCGGGTCAATGTGTTCCGCAGTCGCGCTCGGCCTGCGCGATCACCGCAGCCATTCGATCCATCGCGCCCAGGGCCGCGCGCGTTTGCGGTTCCAGAGGCTCGATGAACTGCTTTGCGAACTGCTGGGTGCGGGCATCGTGCCAGACCTGCTTGGTCTCCTCCCAGCGGACCAGGAGGTCGCGAAGCGCGTTCTTGAGTTTGGCTCGACCGACGGTGACGCTCATTCCGTTGATCCATCCTCCGGGAGGTTGACTGATTCCACGGCGCCGTTGCGAACAAGGAGCATACTCCCCGCCGGCAGGTCGAGCGCTTCCTTCCAGTCCGGGCGGAGCAGCACCAGCCGCGCGACGGTGGTCCCCACTATGTCGGCCTCGTCGGGGCCCGTCCCGATCCGTCCGATGTACCAGCCCGAATCGCCGCGGGGGCGCCCGGCCAGCCGCGCGAAATAGATGTCGGCTCCCGCATCCGTAAGCACCGGCCGCTCGATGACAACGAGATCGCCCGGGCGCGACGGGACGCGCGCGGCGCTCTCGGCCCGGGGCACCGGAGGCAGGGAGGTCGGCTCGTTCGGTGTTGCAATCGAAAGGCCGCGATCAATCGACAACGAATCCCGCGGTGCGGCTGCTGCGCGTTCCCGCAGCCGCTGCAGGAGCGCAGCCCGCTCCTGCGGCGATTCGAGGGGACCCTGACGCCGCTGACTCGGCTGGGCGATCGACGCTGGCCCCAGCTCAATCCCGGCGATGTCATCCGCGGCTCCCGCGGGCGCCTGCACGGCGAGATAGGCGCCGATCGAATCGAGAATCTGGTCGAGCACACCGACTGCCTGGGGCAGGTCGGCATCGAGAGCGCTGGTGATGTGCTGCACCTGCCCCTTGTATTCGTTGGCCGCCTGGGCGAACTCGCGTTTCCATCGCGCCACGTTGTCGAGTTTCTGCTTCGCTTCCGCGAGGCGCTCCTCGGCCTTCTTGAGGGCCTTCTTCTGTTCGATGGCGCCCGGCTTGTGATCGCCGATGGACCACTGTGCGCGACGAACCTCATCCTGTGCCTTGACAACCGCCTCGTGCCGCTTGCGGGCCTCGGCCGTCCAGAACGCCTGCTGATCGTGAGCGATCCAGTCGGCGGTGCGATCGATTTCGATGGCGGATTCGCACAAGGCCTTGTCTGCGGCGCTGATGAACGCCCGCAGGGCGGCCCGCAGCCGCAGCAGCGCATCAACAGATCCCACATGCGCGCCCATTGTCATTGTCGATCCTCACATGAGGGTGCCACGCACAGCGCAGGTCGCCTCCGCGGCGACCGGGGGCGCGCGGGCCGATCGACCCTCGGCGACCGATCACATTGCCGACCCCCGCAAGTCGCGGGCGATGGCACCCATCGTGTCACGGAACGGGGCAACTGGCACATGCTCGCAAACGGGCTCGACACCATGAATCACTTACCGCTGCTGGAGGTACTCCTCCGCCCTGTCCGCCTTGCGCAGCAGGAACGGAATGTGCTGTTCGGTGATGTCCACGAAGCGGGCGATGACCTTCATGGTCTGCTCGAAGTCCTCGGCGAACTTCCGCTGCTCCTGATCGCGCCAGGTCTGCGACAGCGTAGCCATCTGTCCGTGCAGCCCGCTCATCTGCGATTGCAGGTCGCTGTTGAATTTCTTGAGTGTCTGAGCGAAGCGGCGGAGTTCCGCGGGATCGACAATCGCCTTGGCCATGACCGTGCTCCATTCGCGGCGGGATCCTTGCCCATTGCATTGCCGCAACTGGATTCTATCGGAGATCATCGCCTGCCCCTGCCGCAAAACCGGTTGTAATCCCCATGCAGCGCGGCTTGTGAAGCCCCGCCTTGCGCGATACAGTCGCTTTCAGCCAGAGGAGAATCCCGATGAGCGAAGCCATCGCATCGGATCAGTCGCTTCGAATTTATGACGAAGATGCCGACCTGCTCATGCAGGCCGACCAGCGGGCCGACCGCGTGGTGCTGCTGCCCTCGGGCGATCCTCGACGGGCGCGGACCGATGCGCGCATCCGCATCCAGTGGGGCCAGCACCTCCTGACCGATCTCCTTGCGCGGCGATATCGCACGCTTGTGTGCGGCGTCAATCCTCAGGACAACGCGCACGGCGTCATCTGCCAGCTCGCGACGCTGCTGCCCACCAGTCAGTGGAATACGGAGTCCATCACGCAGCACGCACGGACCATCTCCCAATCGACACGCGAGGGTGAAGTGATCGTCCTCAAGTTCGACCTCGACGCCGTGGAAGTGCTGGCCCTGTTGCGGCCGCGAAATCAGTCATCATTCACGCTCGAGAACCTGGCGCAGGGCTTCCGTTTTGTGACGAAGATGCTCGAGGGACGACACGACCGGCAACCGACGGCTTCGGTGAGCTTCCTGGGAGCGAAATCGAACCGGCTCGTAGGTTCTGACGGCCACGAGCCATCCTTTGAAACCGTGCTGCGCACGATGCATGAAGCGGGGTATCGCGGCGATGTCTATCCCGCCGTGCAGATGTGGGAGCTCGCGCCGACCGGAGTCTTTGCCTACTACCCCTTTCCAGATTCCATCAACCGCATGCGCGAAGGTGGAGACTGAGCGAATTCGTCGTTCGGGGATCGTGGTTCGTTGTGCAGAGCGGAAGCAGCAACGAACAACGAACAACGAACTACGAACAACGAACAACCAACCGTTCTCGCGCCAGCTCCACCGCGTCTTCATTCACATCGATCCCAAGAAATCGTCGCCCGCACTGTGCGGCAGCGATACATGTCGTCCCGCTGCCGCAGAAGGGGTCAATCACCAGCCCGCCCTCAGGGCAGCAGGCGCGAACCAGCAACTCCATCAGGGCGAGCGGCTTTTGCGTCGGGTAGCCGCACCGTTCCGCCGCCATGTTGTTGATGGAAGGAATGTCGATGACATCCGTCGCCTTCTTCAGATCGCCGCGCATCCGCGCACTGGTCGCGGGGATCATCGGCGGGTTGAAAAAGTATCGATCGGACTTGGCGTAGAAGAGAATGTCATCGTGCTTGCGCGCAAAACCGCGCGGCGAAGAGCCCCCCAGCCCATAGCGCCAGACGAGGTGGTTGACGAGGCGGTGCGGCCCCAACAGGTCGTCCAGCATCAGCCGCAGGTGATGACAGGTGCGCCAATCACAGTGAAGAAGAATCGCGCCATCCGCATGCAGGGCGCGCAGTGATGCCTCGATGCGTGGTCGAAGAAACCCGAGGTAGGTTCCCAAATCGGCAAAGCGGTCGTCAAACGATCCGTTGCTCCGCTCGTGCCGCCTTCCGGTGTTGAAGGGCGGGTCCATGTACACAAGAACAGCGCTGCCCGGAGGGATCGCGCGCAGGACGTCGAGACAATCACCGTGGATGACCTGATTCTCGAAGGGCATGACGAAGGATATCGGCGGCGAGCCGCGTCGAGCCCCAATCGAGGGGTCACGTCGGTTCGTTGCCCCAGTTCCGCCGCTGGTTCTTGATCGACATGGAAAGCGCCGCCAGGGCGCTGATGGCATCGCGGATTTCCTTGATGTCGAGGTCGCTGACATGACCGTCGCTGATGGCTGCGATCGCCTCGGCACACTCGCGCACGGCGTTCACGGTGACCTGATTGATTCCCTCCATCCGCACAAAGTGGCCGCCCATCTCCTGGCAGATGTAATCGAGCGCGCGATCGCCCACCTCCGGCTCGGCGGACTGGAGGCAGCGCACCAGCCGCTCGATGGGATTCGGCTGTGCCCCCGAGATGATTCGATTCACCTGGCGCGTTCCGACGCCCAACGATGCTGAGAAGCGTTTGACTCCGACGCTCTCGACGAGGTCGCAGAAGCGCTGGATCGCATCCTGCTTCAGGCGATCGTCATTGAACTGCTGGGTGCTCCGGTTCATCTGGTTCGCCTCGTCCATCCCCCAGCATACCGCGCGAGGAGAGAATGCAAACCCCGAACACGCTCACAGCAGCGGTCCCAGCATCCCCGCCACGTTGTGCCACAATCGCTTGGGCCAGCGGCGGCGAGCCCACCTCGCCGGGTCAACCGGGCTTGACTGCGAGATGTATTCCTTTTGCAGGAATCGCAGATGGCTGGCGAAGTCGGCGTCGTACACCACCAGGCTGCACTCGAAGTTGAGAAAGAAACTCCGCTTGTCCAGGTTGGCCGAAGTGACCAGGGCCAGGGCCCGGTCGATCGTGAGGGTCTTCGCGTGCAGGAGCCCTTGTTTGTATTCATGGATGATCACGCCTGATTCGAGCAGCGGCTCGTAATAACTCCGGCTGGCGGCGCTGACCAGGCGGGAATCATTGCGGGCGGGCAGCACAAGCTCCGTCGCGACACCGCGCCGGGCGGCGGTCATCAAGGCTGAGTTTGTGGCGTCGTCCGGAACGAAATAGGGCGTCGTCAGGATCAGTTCTTCGCGCGCGAGGTGGATCGCAGCCTGGCTCACCTGGCGCATGGCGAAGTTGTAGGCGTTGGGGCCCGTGCCGATCACCTGGGCCACAACACCGTCGTCAAACGAGCGCGGCTGATGTTGCAGGTATTCCTCCAGCCACTCATCCGTGTCAACGAACCAGTCCTCCACGAACAGCATCTGAAGATCGCGCACGACCGGCCCTTCGATGCGCACCATGGCATCCACCCACGGCGCGAAGCGGCGCTTGGGCGCGAATCCCGCATCGGCGATGTTGCGGCTGCCGGTATAGCCGGTCTCGCCGTCGATCACGACCAGCTTGCGGTGATTGCGCAGGTCGATGCGCACAAACAGCGCCCGCACAGCGCTGACGGGCAGGGCGGCCACGACCTGCACACCCGCGGCCCGCATCCGGTCCGGCCAATCGGTGCGCAGGAAGGCCGCCGATCCCGCGGCATCCACCAGCAGGCGACACTGCACACCGCGCCCTTCCGCGCGCATGAGGGCTTCCGCCACCGCCCACCCGGTCTGATCATTGAGGAAGATGTATGTCAGGATGTGGCAATGGCTGCGGGCCCGATCGATGTCATCGATGATCGATCGGGTCGTGGCGATCGGATCGCCAAAGAGCTTGAGACGATTTCCGCAGGAGGGAACATCGCCCCCGACCGATTCGGCCAGGGCCGCGATCTGCTGCAATGGATCGGGAATTGCGAACGCGCGCGGAAAAGTGGTGGGCGGCTGCGCTGTCGCCTGCGCCATGGAGCGGTCCACCGCCGTCTTGTGCCGCTTCATGCGATCGCTGCCCAGGCGCACCTCGCCGAAGAATAGATAGAGCAGCGGACCGATCAACGGCAGCAGCACCACCAGCATCACCCACGCCAGGCGCACGTTGGGGTCCAGCCGCCGCCTCAGCAGGATCACAGCCAGCACCGCGAGGCGGAACGCGAACTCGGCGAGCACGAGGATGGCGGCGAGCCAGCCGGTCACAGAATCTCGATGATCTCGTAGTGCTTCGCGCCCCGCGGCAGATCAACGCGGATTTTTTCGCCGATCCGCGCCTTCATGAGCGACTGCCCCATGGGTGAGTTGGGAGAAACCTCGATGTACTCAAGGGAGAAATCCACGCGCGCCTCACCGACCAGCTTGTACATCTCCTCATCGCCTGTTTCCACTTCGCGCAGCCGGACCGTGGCTCCGACGAACACCATGCCTTCGGGCACCACGCTCTCATCCGTGACCTTCGCGTGGCGCAGCCGCTCCTCGAGCTCGCGGATCAGGCTGTCGTTCATGGCATGGTCTTCGCGGGCTGCGTGGTAGTCGGCGTTCTCGCGCAGATCGCCTTTGGTCCGTGCTTCCGCGATGCGCTCGATCAACTCGGTTCGCTTGCGGAAGTGCGCCTCAAGCCGGGCCTCGAGCTCACGCTTCTCCTCCGCGGTCAGGTATTCCATGACAAAGCTTCCTTCCTCCCGCAACCATGGTTCGAGGAATGGACCAGGTTCAAAAACGAACCCCCGCGGGGTCAGCCGCGGAGGAGGTCAACCTCACGATAAGGCTCCGCCACCCTCACCGCCAGTGGAGCCGCCCGCCGCACCCTCACCGGCGCCGCCCCTCCCGCCCTTCAATCCCGCGAATCCCACGGCGACCCATGCCAGCATCGCCGCCGCCCCCACAACCGCCAGGTGAAGCCACGCCGACGCCGACGGGTTGAACCCCCGCGCCTCCGCCAGCGCATGCATGAAGAGAAGGGGGCTCAGGATGCTCCGCTCGTCGTTGACGACCCCCCGCGCTGCCCCGAGCCACGCCAGCGCCGGCACGATCAACGCCAGCCCGAGGCAGGCCGCCATCGCCAGCGTGCGCGGCCCCCTCCGAGCCGATCCAATTGAAGACGCGATGATGGCGCCGATGAGCACCGTCCACGCGATCAATCCCACATCCATCGCCGCCGTCGTCAGCCGGGACCACGTGGTCACCAGCCGCAGCGGCCAGATCACCACCTGCGACATCGCCAGCAGGACCAGCAGGTCGAGCACGGTCTGGAGGATGGGCCGGGACGCGGGCGGCTGGCTCAGCCGATAAAGCGGCCACGCGATCGTGATGCCGATCATCAGCGAGAGCAGCATCATCTTGACGCCGGGCTCGTAGCTCGCCGCCGAGGGATGCAGGGGCGGCTGAAAACCCATGGCCATGGCCCACGAGACCATCAGCCACGCGAAGCCCAGCAGAATGAGCCCGCGGGGGAGAACGATGGGGTCATCGCCCCGGCCCCGGTCCCCGCCCCTGCCCCCGGAATGATTGATGTGGGCTTCCATGGCGAGAGAAGTCTATGGCGAAGGCGGGGAGAGCGATTGACGATTGCTGATTGACGATTGACGATTCCGAGCCGGATCATCCGCGGCCCGAGCCGAGCGATGAGCGATCAGTGATGAGCGGTGAGCGCGGTACACTGATGTCGTGAAACGCTGGCCGCTCCGCATCATGCTCTGCCTGATCCTCATCACCGGGGGCGCGATCACGACGGTCGCCGTGGCGTGGGGGATTGCATTGCTCGTCGATGCCGAAGCCAAGGCCGGAACCTGGTTAAGCGCCGAGAATGTTCTTGCTCGAAACGACAAGGGATGGGTAACGGACTATTGGTCAGTTGATCGTCTTGAGTGGCGAACTTGGACAGTTCTGTCTTCAGTGCGGCGCATAAACGCTTCGCTCGGAGGCCTTGGAAACGACTTTTCTGACCCGAGCGCGCTTCTTCCGCCTTGGTCGAATCTGTCCCGACCGCGACGGGAATACTTCTATGCGGACTCAGTGAGTGACCGGGAAGACCGTTATAACTTGGCGTACGGTTGGCCGATGCTGTCCTTGTGGTACGAGGCAATTGACTTCGATGACGAGCTCGTAAAGGTCGGCTGCTTTCAATTAGGCGCCCCCGATGATCTCTCGCGATGTCTTCCGTTTCAGCCCATCTGGCCCGGGTTTGTGATCGACACGCTCTTCTACGCCGCGACCTGGTTCGGAGTGTTCTTCGGCTTCGCCAGCGCGAAGCGGGCGATTCGGCGGAAGCGCGGCCGGTGCCCGCGGTGTGGGTATGACTTGAGGGGAGGGGTTAGGGTTGAGCCACCAGCCACCAGTCCCGGCTGTCCGGAGTGTGGGTGGGGGAGGGAACGACAATGAGATACACACGCGCATGGCGCATTGCAGTCTTGGCTTTTGCAATCATTGAGACTCTCCTCGCGATTGCAGCACTTTCTTTTCGGATGTATTCGCTTGCGGCGATTCTGTTCATTGGGGCGGTCCTTACTTCGCTTACGTTCATCGACGTGCTTCGCACGTCGAAGACGCTTGACCGGAGGAACGCGCGAACCGTTGCGCGCACCGCAGTCAATCCTCCTGCGGGTTCCCCCCGTCCGAGTAGACCGGGGGCAATTGGCGGCGGGGCGGGGGAGTCGAAATAGCCCTCACCCTGCGCCCTCTCGCTCCCCACCCAGGCGGGTCTTCGACACGGCGACTTCGCCACGGCGAATCTTCGATCTTCGACCCAAGGGGAGCGGTGGCCTTCATTCGCCCTCCCCAGCGCCGGATCGGGAGATGCCCGCATAACGAAGAGGCGCCCCGGCATAACGAAACGAAAGGAATTCGTTATGCGGGGGAGGGAGTTCGTTATGCCGTGGCATGATTCCGTCATGTGGGGGAGGGAATTCGTTATGCGGGGGAAGGAATTCGTTATGCCGGAGAGGGAGTTCGTTATGCGGTGATGGGAGTCCGTTATGCCGGGGCATCATTCCGTTATGCGGGCGTGCGTTTTCGTTCTGCGGGGATCGGTATTGGCAGCGTTGGCGCGGGCTGCTTCAGTCGGGGCGTGTTGGCGCCGATATGAGTCGCATGGCTTTGCGTCAGAGAGGCGCCATGTCGAACACGGAGCGTCAGCGGCTGTTCCGCGAGCGTCACCCCGGCTACTACCAGCGTCTGCACGCGAAGCGGCGGGCGAGGGTGAAGGCGGCGCTGCCGGCGCTGCAGGTGAAGATCGAGATGGAGGTGGCGGCGAAGTTGCAGGCGTGGCGTGAAGCGATCGTGCCGCCGGTGCGGGCGACGCACCTCTTGCCCGCGGCGGATGAGTGTTTCTCGATCAGCCAGTTCCTCGTGTTGCCGCGCGTGGCGGAGATGGCGGTGCTGCGGGAGGCGCGCGAGCTGCGGGACCGGTATCTGGAAGAGGTTCAGCGTGATCCTTTGCTGATCCTGCCCACGGGGAAATATGAGGTGGGCAGGCAGTTGGCGGACGTGGGCTCGACCCACTCCTTGCCCCTCCCTGAGAGGGAGGGGAATCGCCTGCCGTTGCTCAAGGCGGCGTGAACGGCAGCTCAGCGCGGCGCGTACACGTAGTCCGGCATCAGAACCAGTTCCTTCAGGTCGCGGTCCACGCGCTTGAAGTCCTTGTACAGAAAATCGAGATAAGAGAGCTTCTGCGATGCGGGGACTTCGCGGCCGCGCTCATCGCCCGGGGCGCGGCCCCAGAGGATTCGGCCGCCCTTGTCCGTCACCAGCCACAGCGTTTCGTCATCCGCGTAGCTGGACACATCGACCTCGGCGATCTGGTGCGTCCATGGTCTGCCTTCGAGCAGCTTGACGAGGCGCAGTCCCGCGGCGACATCGGTGCCATCCCAGCGAGCGCCCACTTCCGCAGGCTGCGCGAAGCGCGGGTTGGTGATGGCGGGAAGCTTCAGCCGCGCGCCCTGCGGGTAGTTCATGGGGAGCAGGTTTCCTGACTCGGTGACGAGGTGGCCGACGCTGTCATCGACGATGGTGGTGAAGGGCTCGACATACGAGCCGCGGACCTCGACGATGCCGGGGCTGGCGCGCTTCACGGAATCGACCGACTGGAACCAGCCCGTGGCTTCGAGGGCGCGGCCGGCGGCGAGCAGTCCTTCGCGATCGAAGGGGTCGAGTCCCACGTTGTGGGCCACGGCGGCCTTGATGCGGTCGATGGCGAGGGTCGCGCCGAACAGCCACGCCGGAGCATCGATCAGCCTGATCTCGATATGCGTGGGCTCCAACTCGGCGGCGGCATACTCGCGCAGTCGGGGCACACCCCAGGTCCATCCGGCAAGAATCGAAGCCGCGCCTGCCACCCAGGCGATGGCGAAGATCGAGCGCAGGGCGTGGGCGCGTGTGAAGGTGAGATCGGGGAATGAGATTGACGGGAGTCGAAAGCGCCGCTTGCGATGGCTGGTCGCGCTTCGAGCCGCCCGCTTGTCTGCTTTGGGTTTCCTTCGCGCCACCAGCATCTCCAATCACTCGTGGTGTGAGTCCGGTCTTCAGGTGCCCGGGATTGCCCATGTCGTTGCCTGTGCAGCAGGCGTCGAGCCTTCGAATCGCGCGCCGGGCGACCCTGTGCCCCGTGCATCGGCATTCCCCATTCCGGGCGTTTGACTTTCACTGCGCAATTTCTGCGTGTTCATGCCGCGTGTGGCGTCGCTCGGCCCCGGCCGGCCCGGATCCGGTCAGACCGCAATGGCGGGGCCCACCTTCGACCGCGCCAGGGCCGCCTCGACGAGCGAAGCGCACAATTCAGGCATTTCGATGCCGATTTCCCGCGCAGCCATGGGAACCAGCGAGTGGGTCGTGAAGCCCGGCATGGTGTTGATTTCCAGGAACCAAAGGTCATCGCTTTCGTCAAGCCGGAAATCAATGCGAGCCACATCGCGGCAGCCGATGCGATTCCAAGCGATCATCGACATCGCGTGGCACTCGCGGTGCACGCGCGGTGAGAGCGGGGGATTGAGGAGATACTGCGTATCGTCGCGGTCATATTTCGCTTCGTAGTCGTAGAACGCGACCGTGGGCACGATCTCGATCACCGGCAGCACCGCGCCGTTCACGATCCCCACGGTCAGTTCGCGCCCCGCGATGTACTGCTCCGCCATCAGCCGGGCGCGCTTCGGGTGCAGTTGCCGCCGCGCTTCCACCACATCATCGTGAGTGCGACAGATGCGGATATCGACCGATGAACCGTCATCCACCGGCTTGACGACAAGCGGCGGGTCGAGGCGGCAGTGGTCCTGCGGCCCGATCTCGATGGCGAGGGGCGTCTTCACACCCTCGCGCGCGAGCACTCTTTTTGTCTCCAACTTGTCCATGGCCAGAGCGGCCGGACCGGGCTGGCTGCCGACATAGGGCCTGCCGATCTCCTCGAGCAGTTCCTGCAGCGGGCCGCCTTCACCCCACTGGCCGTGCAGGACGGGAAAGATCACATCCCCCGGCAGATCATCAAGTTTTTCGACGGAGGGTCGATCGATGATCAGGTCGACCACCTCGTAGCGCCCGCTCTCGCGCAGGGCTTGGGCGACTTCGGCGCCGGAACTGATCGAGACCGGCCGTTCCGCATCAGGGCCGCCCATGAGCACCAGCACACTCGGTCGTCCTTGACTCACAACGTACCTCCATCGCCCCGCCGCCAGATGACGACTTCGTTTTCGAGTTCGATTCCATGAACGTCGCGCACGCGCTGGCGAATGACTTCCATGAGCTTGATGACGTGCTCCGCCTTGGCGCCCGGCGTGACAGTGATGAAATTGGCGTGCTGAGGGCTGACCGTCGCGCCGCCAATCGTTGCTCCCTTCAATCCCGCCTCGTCGATCAGCTTGCCCGCGCTCACGGTCTTCTCGACTTCGGGGTCATATGGATTCCTGAAGGAACAGCCCGCTGAGTGTTCTGCAAGCGGCTGCGTGCTCTTCTTGAACACAAAGATATCCTTCACGCGCTCGCGCAGACCGATGGGATCGGCGGGATGCAGCGTGAACGAGGCGCTCAGGATGACCGGATCGGGAACATTGGATGTCCGATACCCGAACTCGATCTGCGAGCGCTGATAGACGACCTCATCGCCGGTGCGCGACAGGCAGCGGACGCTGCGGACGGCATCGCCGATCGCCCCGAACGCGCCGCCCGCGTTCATGCGGATGGCCCCGCCGATCGACGCGGGAATGCCCGCCATCTGCTGGAGCCCTTCGTAGCCGCGCCGTACGGTTTCCATGAGCGTTCGCGCCATGTCCGCGCCCGCGCCGGCGGTGAGCACGACTTCGTCGCCGCCCTCCTCCACGAAAGTGATCTCACGAAACGGCGCGTTGTCGAGCGAGATGACGATGCCGTCCACACCCTCATCCGCCACCAGCAAATTGGCGCCGCTGCCCAGCACGCGCAGCGGCGTGCGCGTGCGCTTGCAGCGCTTCACCAGCGTGGCCAGAGCGTCGATGGCGCGCGGCTTGATGAGGACATCCGCCCGGCCGCCGATGCCATACCAGGTCATCGTGCCGATGGGCGCATCGAGCGAGACCTCGACATCAAGATCGCTGAAGATGCCGGACATGGTGAGCATGGGGGATTCTGGTGATTTGGTGATCTGATCTGACCGTTATTCTGCATTCCGGCATTTATGCTTTGTGAGTTGCCGCTTCGCGGGACCTTCGGTGAGGTGCGTTTGTGCGTTTCCCAAGTATCCACGCGCCACCTTCCACACCGGTCCCGCGCCCATGATCACGAGCAGATCGCCTGCGCGGCAGAACTCTTCGAGATGCTCGACGATCGCCTCGAAGGGGTGCAGGTGCATCGCCTTGACGCCGCGCTGGCGCAATCGCTCGGCGAGGTCCTCCGCGCTGATCCTGGTCTTCTCGATTTCGCTGTCGCGCACGAAGTAAATGTCAGGCACAATCACCACGTCGGCGTGCGTGAAACTCGTCGCGAACTCCTCCAGCAGAAACCGCGTCCGGCTGTGCTGGTGCGGCTGAAACACGCAGATGAGGCGCGGCGGCCTGACCGAATCCCTCAGGGCCCGCAATGTGGAATCGATCTCGGTCGGGTGGTGGCCGTAGTCATCATAGACGATGACTTCGCCGCCCTTCACGCGCCGCGTTCCAAGCCGCTGCATCCGCCGCTCGACTCCGGCGAAACCCGAAAGCGCCTGCGCGATGTTGTTCCATGCAGCGCCGCACCACGAGGCGATGATCGCTGCCGCGGCGGTGTTGAGCGCGTTGTGCTCGCCGGGCATGGGCAGGCGCCACTCGCCCAGCACTCGTTGCTTGTCGCGCACGCCGGCAATCCCACGGGCCGAATCGAACAAAACCTGGTAATCCGCCGCGGGACTGAAACCAAAATCCGAGATGGCGGATTCGAGCCCCGCCGTCACCTGCACCCGGTGCGTGTTGTCATGGCCGATGAGCAGCCGCCCACCGTCGCGCGCAGGCGGAATCAACTTCGCAAATTCGTGGAACGCCTCGATCACCGCCTCCAGCGATCCATAGATGTCCAGATGATCGGCCTCGATGTTGTTGATGAGAGCCAAGCGCGGCCGGTGATGGTGAAACGACCGGTTGAACTCACAGGCCTCAGCGATCAGCAGGCCCGGCCTGCCCGCCAGGCATCCGTCACCGGAAATTGTCGCAGCGCCGGTCCTTGACCCTCCACCGATCTGTGGGCAGGTCGCGCCTACGATGAAGCTCGGATCGAGCCCGCATTCGATCAGGACGTGGGCCAGCATCGCGGTTGTGGTGCTCTTGCCGTGAGTTCCCGCAATCGAGACTCCGGTGCGGTCGGCCATGAGCGCGCCCAGGGCTTCGGCGTAGCCGAGGACCGCCATGCCGCGCTCCAGCGCGCAGAGCATCTGCGGGTGATCGGGCCTGATCGCTGCGGACGCGATGACGAGATCGACCTCTCCGGGAGCGGGAAAGGCCTGCGCTGATTGATCATCCGTCACAGCGATTCCGTCGGCGATCAATTCGTGGGTCAAATCGCTGGGCACGCTGTCAGACCCGCTGCAGCGCGCTCCCGCGGCGGCCAACAGCCGGGCCAGCCCGCTCATCCCGCACCCGCCGATGCCGATGAGGTAGACATTCCTCTCACTGAAGCGCGACTTGCCAACGCCCACGGCGTGCACGCCGTGGGCTTTCGTCACCGACAGCCGAGTGCCATCGATTGCGATCGTCATGATGGTCATTCTATCGACCGCGTCGCTCATCCATCCTTGAAGTTCACTTCATTCGCGCGATCAGGTCGCGCACATGCCGCCTGATGCCTTCGTGGCCGCGGTCGAGGGGGACTCCGAGTGAGCAAGCGGCCTCTTTCGAGAACTGGTTCTTCGATTGCGGCGGGCTCGATAGATCGATCGCCGCCTCGATCCCCAGCTCCTCCGCCGCCATCTTCGCAACGTCAGCCCAGCGTGCGTAGCAGTCGGCCAGGTTGGCCACGATTGCCGGCTGCTCGCTTTCGACCGCCGCCCGCATCACCGCCGCCACATCATCGACGTGCACGAACTTTCCGCCGCCGGGCTTGTCGAAGCTCTGCTCGCGCTTCACCTTCTCGATGAATGAATAGCCGATCGACCGTTCGAGGCTTGGATCGACTCCATAGACGGCGGAGGGCCGGATGATGGTGATCGACGTTCCATGCCGCGCTCGGACCGACCAGAGGTGGTCCTCGATCGCGGCCTTGCTGGCGCCGTAATGTCCGCCCGGCCGAAGGGGGTGATCCTCATCGATCACGCCGTTCCACGCCGGCGAAATCTCCTGCAGGGCGGCCACGCTCGAGATGAAGATCACCTTTGAGACCTGGCGCTCCGCTGCCGACTCGAGGAGTTGGATCGAAGCGACGAGATTGCGCTGGAGGTGCTCGCGCAGGTTGCCGCTGCGCAGCGCTCCCCAATCGACCGAGTTATGGATCAGACAGTCCGCATCGCGCAGGAGGTGCGGCCAGACCGCCTCGTCGGATTGATCACCCACCACGAACCGGTCGACGAACTTCTCGACATGGTCTCTGCGGCTGGTCTTTCGGACCAGCCCCGTGATCAGGTGGCCTGCCTGGCGCAGGTGTTGCGCGGCGATAGAGCCGATGAATCCCGAAACGCCAGTGAGTGCGATCCGCATGAGGGGATCGTATCGAGACCGCGGACGCTGGACCTGAGTCCTCGAAGATCCGGGTTGGGCATCGACACGCCATCATCAACCCTACAATGCACTGTTGACACCCGATTCTGGACCCATGAACGAAGCCGACGGCAGGAAGCCGATGCCGGAACAACCCCGCCGTCGCCGGAGGCGATGGCTGCGTATTGCGATCATCGCACTCTTCGTGCCGGTGGTTCTGGCCGGGCTGGCGATGTTTCTCATGCGTCAATCGTGGGTTGTCGTACCTTTGGTTGAGCCGCTGCTGGCGGACGAGCTTGGAGGCGATGTCGAAATCGGGGCCGCCAAAGTCGAGGGATCGAGCACGATCATCCTGCGCGATGTGGTCTTGCGCAGCCGCGCTCATGAGGGCGATGCGGGCGAAATCGCGCGCGTCGGCACCATCACAATCGGGACGAACCTCATCGGCCTGCTCTTCGGCCGCACCGAGCCTCTTGAGATTTTGATGGCCGACGCGACCTTTCGGGTGAGCGAGGATGCCGATCATCCCGGAGATTTCTCGTTTATGGCCCTCGAGCGCCGCGAGGATGATGACGCTGAATCGGAGGCTCAGCCGCTGACACTGCATCTGCAGAGCGGAAAGCTGGAAGTGGGCACACATCGCGGGGAGACGTTCACGCGCACCGGCGCGCTGCCTGTCGCCGGGACCATCGAAAGCGCCGGGGCCGAAGAAGAGTGGTTCAAGTTCGAGCTGTGGGAGACCGTGGCGGGCGGATTGGAGGTGCCCGCGGATCCGCTTCGCATCAAGGGGCGGATCAACATCGACACTCAGGCCACGGAAGGCCGCATCGACGGCCTGATTTTCGACGAGCGCCTGAAGGGCCTTTGCCCGCACCTGGTGCAGGCGTGGTGGGATGCCCTCGACCCCGAAGGCGCGGTCCGCGATGCCCGCCTCGAGGTGGACGGCCAGGGCGGCATCGCCGCCTCGATCAACGTTCGCGATGTCGCGCTCACGATTCCCATCGAGCGCGAAGACGTGTGGCGGCGCTACGCGTTGGGCACCGACAATACGCCCGCGGGGCTTCCGCGCATGCGCGTGCAATCCGGGCGCGTGGAGCTGCGCGGCGGGATTCTCACGCTCGACAACCTGTCCGGCGTTCTTCTCAGCAGCGAACGGACCCGCAATCTTGCCGAAGTTCCCTATCACGTCAATGGCACCTTCGGCTCGCGCGGCGTCACGTTTGACTGGAACCAGCGCGAGCAATGGGTTGATCAGTTGCTTCATTTTGCGCCCATCAATCTCACGTGTGTGATGGAGGATTTCCGGTTCGACGGGACACCCGGCAGCCGCAACTCGGCCGTCGAGCTGCCCGCCGCGATCACGCGCGCGCTTGAGCAGTTTTCGGTCGCAAGCTGCACGCTGGACACCAGCATTACGATCACGCGGGCCGATGCCGCGATCGGCGCGGACGGCGCGCCGGTGGAGCAGGAGATCATCACCGCCGGCCGCGCCAAGCTCAGCGAAGGGCGGGGGGCCTACGTCAAGTTCGCGTACCCGCTCGAAGATGTCTCAGCGGAAATGCGATTCGACAACACGCAGGTAGTCGTGGAAACGCTGCTGGCCCGCGGTCCCAACGGAGGCACGATTTCAATTGGTGGAACGATCCATCCACCCACGAAGTGGCCCAATGTGGACCTACACATAAGCGCCGTGGACATGCCCACGGATGAGCACCTGCGCACCGCGCTTCCCGAGAGATATCGCCGCGTGCTGGACGCGCTCCGCCACGTGCCATCGTACGATGCGCTCGCGGCGGCGCAGGCCCTGCCTGACGAGGCCGTCCTTGAACGGGCTCGCGCCGAATCCGTTCGCCTCATCGAAGAACGCCAGGCGCTGGCCGCCGATCAATCGACGGGACCGGATGATCCTGATCGTGCCGAACGGCTCGCGGCGCTCGACCGCCGCATCTCATCCCTTGATCGCGTGATCAGGCGCGGGGGCTTCGAGATGTCCGGCAGCATCAACATGGAGATCGACATCGACCGTGTCGAGGGTCAGGGGCAGAAGACACTGACAACCGGCCTCATCGAGATCGTGGATGCCGGTCTTGTCCTTGACCACTTTCCCTATCCCTTCACAGTGGACCACGGCCTGCTGCACCTGGAGCGCGAGCGGGTGATCGTCGAGAACTGGGTGGGCGATTCGGCAGGTGGCGGCCGTGTCTATGTGCGCGGCGCCATTGACACGCCGGTCATCGACGGCAAGACGCGTGTGCAGCCGAATCTGCAGATCGGTGTATTCGACGATGTGACCAACGCCGCGCTGGTGCAGGCGGTTGCCCTTGCCGGGAGCGATGGTTCGAGCGAGCCGGATGAGGGGCCGAGCGCTGCAGAGCAGGCGCTCGCAAGGGCGGCGAGCCTGCTGGAAGCATCGGCGCTCGATGGAATGCTCTCGTGGGAAGGCACCGTCGTCACCGACGAATCGGGTGATGTGGGATGGGATTTCGCGGTCGCTCTTGACAGCGGCAGGGCGGCTCCGACCGATGAAGGCGCGCAGCGAATGCGCGACCTCGGTGTGTTCTGGCCGCGGGGCTTCGCAGTCGAGAATGTCGCCGGATCATTCAATGTTGCAGACGAAGCGGTGAGAATCGCCCGCATCGGTGCAGAGCGCGGCGAGGGCGTCGTGACTGTCGAGGGTGAGATCAGCATGGATGGAGGCGGCGTTCGAACGGCTCTCAATCTCGACTTCACTGACTTCGCGGTCGAGCCCTACCTTCTGGCATTTGTGCCACCGGAGAGTCGCGCGCGCGCCGATGAGATCTGGGAGCGATGGCAGCCGGAAGGCAGATTCGACGCGAAGCTTCGCTATGGCATGGGGGAAGGTCAGCAGCAGGATCCGGAAGGAGCCGACCCCGCCGGCATGGTGACTGTCGAGCTCTGGCCTCGAGATCTTTCACTTCTTGTCGGAGGCGCGCGGTTGCCGCTGTCGGGAGTGACTACGCCGGAAAGGCCTGCGACGCTCACCGCCGAGAACGATGCCGTCATGTTCAACGGTCTGCGACTTGCCCTTGGCAGCACCGATTCGAACGATGGAGTTCTCGAGCTGTCGGGAGATTTCGGGGGCAAAGAAACCTCCGGCGATTCGTTGCGGGGAACGCTGACTGGCGGTCGATTTGAATCGCGCTGGCTCACAGAGATGTATTCACTAGCGAAGGCCGATCGCTGGGCCCAATGGGTGTCGCAGTATCAGCCGCAAGGCCGATTCGACGCGGACTTTGAACTGGCCGCCGCCCCGGAGCAGCCGGCCCGTTTCACCGCGGCGGTGCGCCCCGAGTCTATCAGCATCGTGTTCAACGAAACTCCCGTCAACGCTGCGCTCGAGCCAGGCGGCACAATTCACATCGAGCCCGGCCGGGCCATACTCCGCGTGCTCTCGGGACGGCTGGGAACGGGCGCGCAGTTCGTGCTCGAAGGCGAAATCGATACGGATGATCTCGTCGATGCTCAGTTGCGCCTCGGGTATGAGGGCGATGTTTTCGATGTGGAGGCGGCGGCCTTCATTCCCGAAGCTCTCCTCACGGGCCTGCGCGAAATCAATCTGGCGACCGAGGCGCCCGTGCGGTTCGTGGATGCCCAGGTCCGCCTGCAACAGCTTGATGACAGGGGTGACGATGGCGAACCGCTGTGGCGCCGGACATTTCGCGGGAATGTGGCTGTCAATGATGCTTCGTTCGAAGCGGGCCTGATGTTCACGAGCGCTGGTGGGTTGCTCGCGATCGACGCGGTTGCCCAAGAGGGACTGCCGCCGCGGGTCCAAGTTGGAATCGACCTTGAGCGCATTATCGCCAAGGGCCGCAGGCTGACCGATGTGAGCGGATCGCTGGCACTGTCAGAGGATGGCGAGAGCATTCTCCTTTCCGATCTGGCGGGCTCGTGTTACGGCGGCATGGCGACCGCTTCCGCGACGATTGCATTGGGAGAGGAGGCGCCCTATGAGGCTCGTATTGATCTGACGGGTGTGAACCTGCGCGGATTCAGCCGGGCCCGCGAGGACCGCCCCGATAATGAATCGCCGCTGGCAGAATCATCCAGCGCCACGGATGGCACGCTGTTCGCGAACATTTCGCTGCAGGGCTATCGAGGGGCGCCAGAAGAAAGGCGCGGGCGCGGATCGATCGAAGTGGTTGACGGCACGCTCGCCAGCAATCCCATCACGCTGCCATTCATCCAACTCTCGCAGCTCATGCTGCCCCTTGATGCGGCTCTCGACTACGGCGAGTCGTCGTTTTTCATTCTCGGCGAGCGGGCGATCATCGAGCGTTTTGTCCTCGAAAGCGATCGCCTCATCCTTCTCGGCGCGGGCACGGTTCGGCTGGACGATCTGGAGGTCGATCTGCGGCTGCGCAGCCGCGGGCGGTTGCTTGGAATCAGCGATGTGGTCGGCGCGCTCAGCGACCAGTTGTACGGCATTGCGGTCACGGGACCGCTCGCCGATCCCAACGCCAGCATCGTGGCGGTTCCGGCCATCAGCGGATTGTTCCGCGAACCCCCCCGCGAAGCGATCCCTCCACCCATGCGCAGCGGCTCCGGCATGCTGCGCCCGAAACGGGACGATGCGGGCCGCGCCGAGGCCTCTGGAGGTGAGCCGGAATGAAGGATCGCGTGTTGCCTGATGAACCGGCCGAGGAGGTGGCGAACCCGCCGGTGCCCAATCCGGCCGCGGCGGCGCGGACGGATAGCCCGCAGACCCTCGCCGCCATCGCCGCGCTGGTCGCTCTTATCGGCGAGGATGTGCGGACGTTTCGCGGGCGGATGGTTGGCGAACTGGTTCAAACCTGCCTCAAGCTGGTTCCCGACGGCCACGACATCGGCCAGATCAAGCTCATCAACCGCGCGCTGAAGGAGATGCGCTATGCCTACCGCGTTTTCAACCAGTATCGCGGCATCCGCAAGATCTCGATCTTCGGCTCGGCCCGCACGCCGCCCGAGCATCCCGATTACATCGCGGCCAAAAAATTCAGCGGCCTCTTGGCGCGCTCGCACTGGATGACGATCACGGGCGCGGGCGACGGCATCATGAAGGCTGGGCACGAGGGGCCCGAGCGCGAGAGCGTGTTCGGCCTTTCCATCCGCCTTCCCTTCGAAACCACGGCCAACACCGTCATCTCGGGCGACCCCAAGCTCATCAACTTCCGCTATTTCTTCACGCGCAAGCTGATGTTCCTCTCGCACTCCGACGCCGTCGCGGTCTTTCCCGGCGGCTTCGGCACGCAGGATGAACTCTTCGAGGCGCTCACGCTGGTGCAGACCGGCAAGGCCAACATCACGCCCATCGTTCTCGTCGAGGGCGAAGGGCGCGTGTACTGGGAGGAGTGGGACGAGTACATCCGCGGCCACCTGGAACGCAACGGCTGGATCAGTCCCGAGGATTCCGGCATCTATCACATCGCTGCGAATGTCGAGGACGCCGTCAACCACGTGATGAGCTTCTACCGCGTGTATCACTCCAGCCGGTACGTGCGCGACATGTATGTGATGCGGTTGACGCGCCCGCTGCCCGAACCGCTGATCGAGGAATTGAACGAGCGTTTCGCGCCGGCGGTGGTGGCGGCGGGGAGAATCGAAGCGACCGGTCCGCTGGAAGGCGAAACCGATCACCTCGAGCTGCCGCGCATCGCGTTTCAGCATAACCGCAGGCGATACGGCCTGATCCGCCAGATGATTGACCGCATCAATCAGGCGGAAGCCTGACGGGTTCCTGCAAGAAGCGGTGGTTTCCCGCATCCAGTCGAGGGCGCCTTCGTGTAGGATCTCGCAACGGTGCGGGGAGAACACCGGGATTTCGACGCCGTGAGAGCACCACGCTTGCGAGCTCTTTTCGCCTCATCTCTGGCATTCGTCACTTCGCTGCTCGGCGGCGGCTGTGCTTCCGACGCCGGCGAGGGGACGATTGTCGATCGCAAAACCACCTCGATCGCGCCGCTGACCGAGTCGCTCGATGCCATGAGGCGGGGCGCATCGCCCGGCTCGCTCTCGGACAACGGGCTTGAAGTGCGCGCATGGCTGGTGGGAGATGACGCCGCCCTGGTAGGGAAGGCCCTGACGGATCTCGGAGCGGCGGCGCCCATCGACGATCGCCTGCAGGCGTCGCTGGCCGCCAACGGCATGCGGCTCTATCGCTTGCCCGTGCGCGATCTGCCCGCGCTGCAGGATGCGGTCGGGCCGGTGTCGCACGACCGCCAGGAATCCTTCGGCCAGGTGTTCGACTGGCGCGAGCTCTTCACGCGCTCGCTCAAAGGGGCGACGCGGGGCGTGGCAATCGACGGGCGCGTGCGCTCGCTTCCGGGCGGCGCGGTCTCGCTGCTCGTGCGCGCGTGGACGATGAAGACCGAAGAGGGTCCGCGCGTCCAGTTTGAAATGGTTCCCTACTACCTCGAAGCGAACACCAGCCTTCGCCAGATCCTCAATCCCGAACCGCAGGAGCCGCTGCTGGGCGAACGCCCCGAACCCGGCGAAGTCTTCCGGTCGGTGGTGGTGCGCATGGGCCTCGAGGACGGCTGGGCCTACGTGCTGACCTGCGAAGCGCCGGAGATCGACTGGCGAAATGTCCGGCAGCGCGGGGCCGCCCGCCCGTCGAACCAGGAGGCGTCGAACCCATCAGGCGACGGCGCGGTGCGCGGCACGATCGGACCTTCGGATTTCGGCCCGGAATCCGCCGGCCCCGCCACGCTGGGCGAGTTGCTCATGCGCGGCGAAGAAGGGTCGGGCGTCCGCTTGATGCTCATACTGGTCCCGCACATCCCCTCGGCACTGTTCCCGCCTTCGATGCCGGAATGAATGGCGGCGCGCGCCCTGTTCGTGCGGAGATCGAAGCGCCCCTATCCTTTCGCAATGGTCAACGAGCCGGGACGATTCTCCGCTGGGATGGTTGGCAGCGCCGAGGGACCGGCTGCGGCTGAGGGGGGACGCGCTCAACGCCTTCGCCGCCCGCGGGCCCGCCATCGCCGGCGCGTGCCCGGCATCTCGGTGCTGCCGACGCTGTTCACGCTGGGCAACCTCGTCGCGGGTTTCGCCGCCATCCACTACGCGGCCCGACCCATCGATTACGAAGGCCCATGGGGATGGACCGGCCTCACGCTCGCGGGCATCCTCATCTTCATCGGCATGTTCTTCGACGGCGTGGATGGATCGATCGCGCGGTTGACCCGATCCAGCTCCACCATCGGCGCGCAGCTCGATTCGCTGTGCGACATGCTCACCTTCGGCGTCGCGCCCGCGTTCATGGCCCTGCGGCTGGTCATCGGCCACTTCGAGGGGACGGGAGCGGATGCGTGGGTGATCGGCCCGGAGGCGGACAGCGTGCTGGGCAAGATCGTGTGGGCGATCGCGGCGGTCTATGTCTGCTGCGCGTGCATGCGCTTGGCGCGGTTCAACGTGGAATCCGGCCTCTCGCAGGTGAACGATCATCGCCTCTTCCGCGGTCTGCCCACGCCCGGCGCCGCGGGAGCGGTGGCGTCGCTGGTGATTCTCCATCAGCATTATCTGGTGGTGCGATTCCAGGGCGATCTGCCGCACGACCTCGTCCGCTGGACCACGCTCGTGATTCCCGCGGTCATGGCCCTGTGCGCGCTGGCGATGGTCTCGTCGATCCCGTACCTCCATTTCGCCAACAACTATCTGCGCGGGCACAAGAGTTTCGGCTTCATCGTGCGGCTGGTGGTGGTGCTTGTGCTCATGATCTGGTTCCTGCAGGAGATCCTTGCGATCGCGTTCCTGACCTACGCGCTCTCGGGACCCGCGCGGCTGGCGTGGCGATGGATGCGCCGGAGCAAGGTGCAGGCGCAGCAGGCGTCCGACACCCACGTTGGATGAACGTGGCTTGTGTGCGGTTGCATTCTCCGGGTCTGAGAATACGCTTTCGATCTGTTGGAAAAGTCTCCCTCCATCATCCGCACGCGCTTCGCGCCTTCGCCTTCGGGCCACCTGCACGTGGGCGGCGCCCGCACGGCGCTCTTCAACTGGGCATTCGCGCGCAAGCGCGGCGGCAGGTTCATCCTCCGCATCGAAGACACCGATGTGAAGCGCTCCTCCGATTCCGCCAGCATGGGATTTCTCGAAGACCTCAAGTGGCTTGGCATCCTGTGGGATGAAGGCCCCGAGTTCGAGGGCTGCGGCGGGCCGCCCCCGGAAGGCGATGTCAAGGATGTCGGCTCGTATTTCCAGTCGCAGCGATTGCACATCTACGACAAGTTCATCGATCAGTTGATCGCAACCGGCCACGCGTACCGCGCGTTTGACACGGCCGAGGAACTCGAAGGAGCGCGGAAGCGCGCCAGCGCTGAAGGCCGTGACTATCGCTACGACCGCGAGAGCGCCCTCGCGCATCCGGCCGCCAGCAGCGCGGGTTGCGGCGACACGCGGCAGCACGTGGTGCGCTTCAAGGTTCCGGATGTCGCCGAGGTGATCGTGCACGATGAAGTCCGCGGCCTGGTGCGCACGCCGCGCGAGAAGCTCGATGACTTCGTCATCCGCAAGGCCGATGGCTACCCCACCTATCACTTCGCGGTCGTTGTGGATGATGAGCTGATGGGGGTGACGCACGTGATCCGCGCCGAAGAGCACCTCAGCAACACGCCCCGCCACGTGCTGTTGCAGGATGCCCTGGGCTTCCGCAGGCCCATCTACGCCCACATCTCGATCATCACGAACCCGGATGGCTCGAAGATGAGTAAGCGCGACAAGGACAAGGCCCTGCGGGCTGCAGTCAAAGAGCGCGGATTGAATGCGCCAAAGCTCACATTCATCCCAGCCGATCGCTGGCAATGGTGGGTTTCCCACAAGGACCACCAGCTAGAACCGTATCAAGCGGAAATGCTGGCGACGTTGTTTCAGATCGATCTGCCTGAGATCAACGTCGATGACTTCCGCCGGGCGGGGTACCTTCCAGAGGCGCTCAACAATTATCTCGCGCTCCTCGGCTGGAACCCGGGCGAGAACATCGAGAAGTTCGACATGGACTTTCTCGTCGAGCGGTTCGACTTCGATCGCGTGATCAAGGGGGCGGCCAAGTTCGACCGCCAGAAGCTGCTGGCGTTCAACAACGATGCGATCGCTGCGCTGCCGGCCGATGCGTTTGTGGCGCGCTTGCGCGAGCACGGGATGGCGTTTCACCCCGAGTTCGTGGAGAAGCTGGGATCGAAGTTCGATCTGTTCGCGCGGGCCAACCAGTCGCGCTCGAAGACGCTGGAGGATCCTTTCCGGGGGCGAGGGAGCAGGTTCTTTATCGAGGCTGATGATGCAATCGAGGTCGAGGACAGCAAGCCGGTGCGCAAGGCGCTGCTGAAGGGTGAGCCGACCGGCTACGAGCTGCTGGAAGAGGTTGTGCCGGTTCTGGAGGCGGTGTCGGAGTGGTCGGTCGAGTCGCTGGATGGCGCGCTGAAATCGATTGCGGAGTCGCGCGCGGGCGGGCAGCTCGGCCGGATCGCCCAGCCGCTGCGCATCGCGGTGAGTGGCGGCGTGGTGAGCCCCGGCATCGCGGAGACGCTGGTGATCCTCGGCCGGGAGTCCACGCTCAAGCGCATCCGCCGGTGTCTTGCACAGCGGCACCTGCTTACCGCGGCCGATTGAGGGCATCGAGGTTTCTTCACACCACAGACAGCTCGGTGTTGCCGGGCCTTCGTCGCTGCGGCATTGGGTAAACCGACTCAGTCCGGGATACGGCGCTCTGGGGGAATACTCATGCGGTGACCGCCTTCGCAGCGCGCCGCGGTGCGATGGCTGACCATGTGCCGGGAGAAGGAGATCGGTCATGTCACTGAAGTTGAACTCTGCGTACGCGCTCGCCGCCATCGTGTCCTGCGGCGTTCTGGCCGGCGCACTGGTGGTGCAATCGCAAACCAGACCACAAGACCGCGCGGCGCAGGCCGCGCCTGCGAAGTCATTCGATTCACTCATTGATGAGAACGCAGCCCGCATGCTTGAGGACGGCCGCAAGATCTTCCGCTTCGACACCTTCGGCTCGGAAGATTTCTGGGGCGGCAAACTCCGGCTTCACGAGGCGCTTGCGGGCGAAGCCCTGGGCGGAGTGGGCGAAGGCGTCAGCCCCAACCTCGCGCTCAAGCTCGGCCTCAAGGTCGATGCCGAAGCGCTGCCCGCCGATCTCGTCGCAAAGATCAAGGCCGGCCAAGTCGATCTCGATGACCCCGCCACCACCGCGGCCCTGCTCAAGCTCGACGCCGTCGTAGGCGTCACCGGCTTCTTCGAAGATGACGGCAGATTGAAGTCCATCGGCATCCAGTGCGCGCTGTGCCATTCGACTGTGGATGACTCCTTCGCTCCCGGAATCGGCAAAAGGCTCGACGGCTGGGCCAATCGCGACCTCAACATCGGGGCGATCGTGGCCACCGCGCCCACGCTCAAGCCCTTCGCCGATCTGCTGCAGGTCGATGAATCCGCCGTGCGCGGCGTCCTCAATAGTTGGGGTCCCGGCCGCTACGACGCCGAACTGAACATGGATGGCCTCACGCAGACTCCCGACGGCAAGCCCGCCGCGACCCTGATCCCCTCCGCCTTCGGCCTCGCGGGTGTGAACTTCCACACCTGGACCGGCGGCTGGGGAACCGCGACATACTGGAACGCCTACGTCGCCAACACGCAGATGCACGGCAAGGGCACCTTCATCGACCCCCGGCTGGACGATTCGGAGAACTTCCCGGTCGCCGCCCGCGCCGGGTGGGGCGACAAGCGCGATGAGACCGATCTCATTACGGCGAAACTACCCGCGCTGCACTTTTATCAGTTGGCGATGCCCGTGCCCGAGCCGCCGCCCGGATCGTTCGATGCGCGCGCCGCCGACCGCGGCAGAGCGCTCTTCAACGGGGCTGCGAAGTGCTCGACATGCCACGTGCCGCCGATCTTCACCGAGCCGGGTTACAACCTGCACACGGCGGGCGAGATCGGCATCGACGACTTCCAGGCCAATCGCGGGCCGGGCAGGAATTATGTCACCACGCCGCTGCGCGCCCTCTTCGACACCGACAAGATTCACAAGCACGGCTTCTACCACGATGGCCGGTTCGCCACGCTCGAAGATGTCGTCGAGCACTACGACGATTTCCTGCGGCTGAACCTCACCGAAGACCAGAAGACGGATTTGATCGAGTATTTGAAGTCGATCTAGCGCCGACGTGACGCCGCGGCGGCCGGCCCACCGCACCCTCCGCAGATGGCATCGTCCCACGACAGGAATGAAAAAAACATGTTCGGCAACCCGCAAGACGAGGCGACGATCATCTTCAAGTGTACTGAGGAGGAGCGCCAGGCCATTGTGGACATCGGTCGGCGCGCGGGCGCCAACACGACCGAGGCGGCTCTTCGTTTCATCATCGCCGATTACCTGAAGCGCCACATGCTGCCTGCCGGCCCCCACCGAGTAGCGCGAAAACGCAGGGCGTGAGTATCCGAAAAGCGCCTCGAGCGGCTGGGAAGATCTTGCATCCGGATGCGTCTGACGGTGACGGACATGCACCGTACCGACAAACTGGGCGCGTGCGACAATCTCACCGCCCATTCGCTGCGCTCGAGGCGCCTGAATAACTCGAGATCGCGCGCCTCCAATCCCTAGCCCGTCCTTCCGAATCCCACCAGTGCAATGTCATCCTGCTGGCTGCGGCCGTTGGCAAATTGCTTCACGACCTGAACGACGCGCTCGCACAACTGACGAGGCGAATGCGCTTCTCCGACAGCGCCCCGTACAGCCGCGCGGACTCCTTTCGTTCGCAACTGGACGTTTTTGGTATCCATGGCTTCCGTTACGCCGTCGGTGAAGGCCAGGATGCTGTCGCCCGGATCGAGCGAAAGCAGGCAGGATGCATACTCGAAGCCCTCGACAACGCCAAGCGGAAATCCAGCCACATCGTTGCTGATCGCCTCGGACACGCTGCGCGTAGTCCGGCGGTAGATGAGAGGAGGCGGATGGCCGGCATTGACCAATGTAACTGTGTGGTTTGCCGGGTCGAGAATTGCCGCCACCAGGGTTACGAAGCGATTCACGATGGCGGACTGCTCCATCACGTGCATCATGGCGTTCAGCTTGGAGACTGCGAGCGCGGGGTCGGGCTCCGTCAGCATGCAGAACCGGGCATCGGCGCCGAGCTTTGCCATCAGCAGGGCCGCCGCCACGCCCTTGCCGGCCACATCACCCAGCAGGACGGCGATCCGTTGGCCGGGCAGTGGAATGAAGTCGTAGTAGTCGCCTCCGATCTCATACGCCGACTCGTAAAATGCAAAAGACTCATAGCCGGGAATCTCCGGAGGTCCTGGCGGCAGGAATCCTCGCTGCACCCGGCGCGCCAACTCGAGGTCGAGCTCGAGACGCCGCCGCGCGATCTCCAGGTCGCGTGTGATGTGCCGCCTTTCGGTGACATCCTCCATGGCCAGCACCAGCAGTTCGCCATGGTGACCCGCCTGAAGTTTGCGTGCGTTGAGCAGCATCACCCTGCGGCCGATGACCGGGAAGGTGTGCTCGAGCTCGAAATCATCGAAGACTGAACTCTTGGGGACGATGTCTTCCAGCAGCATGCGCAGGGCGGGGATGTCCCACTGGCCGTTGCCCAGTTCATAGATGAGCCGCCCCTCGGTCTCGCCCGCCGAGACGTGGAACGTCTGGTAGAAGGCGCGGTTGGCGGATCGGACGCGCAGCGTGGTGTCAAGGATCAGGAGCGGCTCGCGCACGGTATCGACGATGTTCTGCGCGTACGTCTCGATCGCTTTCAGGTTTGCCTCGGAGCGCCGTCTTTCGGTGACATCCTCCATCGCCAGCACCAGCAGCTCGCCGTGGTGGCCGGCCTGAAGTTTGCGCGCGTTGAGGAGCATCACCCGGCGGCCGATGACGGGAAAGGTGTGCTCCAGCTCGAAATCATCGAAGACGGAGCTGGTGGGGACGATGTCTTCCAGCAGTGTGCGCAGATCAGGGATGTCCCACTGGCCGTTGCCGAGCTCGTAGATGAGGCGGCCTTCAGTTACCGTGGGCGAGACGTGAAACGTCTGATAGAACGCGCGATTGGCCGACCGGACGCGCAACGTTGCATCGAGGATCAGCAGCGGCTCGCGCACCGTGTCCACGATGTTCTGGGCGTAGTCCTGAATGTCCTCGACGACTGTCTCGGGTGTCATGCAAAGTATCCCCGGCTGCGTTTCGGCTCGCCGGCGGGATGCAATTCCTGAGCAATGGCCTCCAGCTCAAAATCCGCGCGGCAAATAGCCCAGGAGAAGCAGCACGATCAGGATCACCAGGATCAATCCGAGTCCGCCGCTCGGACCGTACCCCCAACTCCTGCTGTATCCCCAGCGCGGAACGGCCCCGATGAGCAGAAGGATCACGATAATCAACAGAATCAGTCCCATTCTCAGCTTCCTTTCGAAGAGCGCGAGAGTGCAGCGCGGCCGTTTGCGTTGGACGCCGCAAAGTGCACTGCGTGGTCATTGTCGAGCCGCGGCCGATCCAGTCGCCGCAGCAGCAGGATCGAAATCAATCGATACACGATCAGCATCGCGAACAAAGCGCCCAGCAGCAGGCAGGCGCGCCAGAAGAACGCATTCATGACGACCTGACTCTGATCCGCCGCCATCGTGATGCGCCCGTCGGCCGCGACGGTCACCTCTTCGATCCGGCTGCTCCACTCTGATGAGCCCAGCAGATGATCGGATGCGGCGAGCGCCTGGTTCAACTGATCCGCGGCGACCGCCACTTCCCTTGCCGTTTCAGTGAACTCGCGGATGTCGAACGGGCGGATATTGTTCTCCAACCTCCAACGGGCCGCTTCCTGGTAGCGGGCGATCAGGCCATCCACGGTCGCGAGCGTCGCGCCCAGCGATTCGCTTGCCGGCTGCAATGCTGCGATGAACGTGTTCGCCTCATTCATCGCACCCCGGAGGCTGGCGATCGTCGCATCCGCGCGCTCCAGCGAAATATCGATGTCCTCGACGATCGCCTGTCGCTCGGCTGCGAGGTTGGCCGGAAGTTGCTCGATCTGATCGGTCAGCCGCCCCATGTCGGCGAGGGCGGTGGCGATCTGCGGCGTGGCGAAGAGGTCATCCTTCATCGCCGTCGCCTGCCATCGCAAGAGCGTTGGCTCGCGCTTCAGCCGGTAGAACATTCGCTCGCCCAGCAGCCGCGCCTCATCGACGGCCTGGCCCGTTCGCCCGATCTCCGCGAATTGGCCGCGGGCGGCCAGCACCTCGGAGACGGCTGAGCGGCCGCGCCCGATGGCGAAGTTCGAGAATCGGACAAACGACGCCGAGACCATTTCAGGATTCTCGGCGCGCCAGTCGCTCAGCAGCGAGTCGAGGACTTCAAGTTGTTCGGCGGTCAGCACGCGTGCGGCCAGCGCTCGCGACTCCTCGCGGGCGTGGAGCATGGCGCGGGCCAGTCCCTCGCCGCGCTCGCCAAACACCGCCTTCGCCCTGCCATCATCGATCCACACCTGACTGACCAATGAAGTGACGACGACGAGGTCGAGCACGCGGGTGAACGCATCGGCGTTGCTTGCGATGTCGTACACATTGGTGGAGCAGTCCAGCAGAAGCACCTGCGCTTCGCGGCGCTGCACCGGATCTGGGTTATCTTTCTTCAACTCATCGCAGACCGAATAGAGCAGTCCGACATAGCGATCGGCGAAAGCGCGGGTGAGTTCATCAAGCTCAGCCGATGTCACCGGTTGCCCCGCTGCCGCGCCTCCAAGCCGGCGCGGCGTCTCCTGGGCTGGGGCTCTCGCCGGCACGGCGCACCCGCCGCACACTAGGCACGCGGCGCAGCAGCCGAGCAGAGCCGCCTTCCGGATGTTTGTGCGATTGTTCATGCCTGTTCTCCCGTGCCGAGCATGCCGTTCCTCTCGCCGGGCTCAGCGGCGCGAGGCCCGACAGGGTCCGCTTCGGACTCAAGACGATCCAACCGAGTGTGACAATACGGAAACTCCTTGAGGTGTGCCCATGCGATCTTGCCGGTCAACATGCTGTTGATGATTCACTACAATCGGGAGACGACGACTCGGAAGTGGTAGCCGCGGATGGCCAGTTCGACGGCCTCGGCAAACGCGCGGCGATGAGACAACCACGAGCGGCAGAGAAACTTCCAGAACTCCCAGCGCCCCGGCTCCGCCATTCCCATCACCCACAACGACCGGACAAAGGCGCGAAGTTCGGCCAGGCGCGGACGCCTGCGCGCGCCGACAGGCCGGTAGTCGCGGAGAAAGGTGAGGGCGCGCCGGTAATACTCGCGCGGCGCGTACAGTTCCCTGACCAGGCGGCGATAGCCCTCGACGAGCGTGCCCGCATCCATGGCCGGGATGAAGTTCAGGACCGCTTCAACGTTGTTGCCCGTGGTGCGCCCCGTCATGCGGCCCTCATTCGTGAGCCGCGTGAACAGCCGGGTGCCGGGGAGCGCAGTCAGGAGTCCGACCATGGCCGTCGCCACGCCTGCCTCCTGAATGAAGCGCCGCTGTTGCTCGAAGATTCCCGCGTTGTCGCTGTCGAACCCGACGATGAATCCGGCCATGACCTGGATGCCTGCGCCGTGGATTTTCCGAACCGACGCGACCAGGTCGCGCCGCGTGTTCTGCACCTTCCTGCACTCCTTCAGACTCGCCTCCTGCGGGCTCTCAATGCCGATGAACACGTTCTTGAACCCTGCCCGCGCCATCAGGTCGAGCAGTTCCGGGTCGTCGACGAGGTTCATCGAGGCCTCGGTGGTGAAGCGCGTCAGGGCGCGACGTTCACGCCGCCAGTCGATCATCGCCCGGAGCAGCGCCTTGGCCTTGACCTTGTTGCCGATGAAGTTGTCATCGACGATGAAGATCGGCCCTTTCCAGCCAGTCGCGAGCACGGCATCCAGTTCTCCAATCATCTGGTCAGGAGTCTTGACGCGCGGGACGCGCCCATACACCGTCGTGATGTCGCAGAACTCGCAGTCGAACGGACAGCCGCGCGAGAACTGCACCGACATTGTGACATAGTCGCGGATGTCGATCAGATCCCAGCGCGGGAGCGGGGTCGTGGTCACGTCCGGGCGCTCGGCTGCCTGATAGCGCGGCTTGAGACAGCCCGCGGCGAGATCGGCCACGAGCGTCGCGATGATGGCTTCGGCCTCGCCCACGACGCAGCACGCAGCATCGGCGAAGCGCTCGGAGGCGGTCGTGAACAATGGTCCGCCCGCGACGATTGGCTTGCCCCGCGCGTTGCTCCGGGCGATGATCTCCCGCGCCGACTGTTCGTGCACGACCATCGCCGAGATGAAGACGGCGTCGGCCCACTCGATATCCGTATCCACCAGCCGCGTCACGTTCAGATCGACCAGTCGAAGCCGCCACTCCCGGGGCAGCATCGCCGCGACGGTCAGCAATCCCAAGGGCGGGAACGCGGCCCTCCTGCCGACCAGTCTCATGACATGGCTGAAACTCCAGAACGTGTCCGGCGTGCGGGGAGATACGAGCAGGATGTTCATGTTAGCCTCACTCGGCCCGCCGCTCTGATGGTCCGATCGGACCATGCAGAGCGGGCGAGCGCTGCGGCAATCTTCTACACGCCCTTCAGCCGTCTCCCTGTCATCAGGCTGTACACCAGGCCGACGGCAAACAAGACGAGGAAGATGAAGAACAGGATCTTCGCGATGTCCATGGATGTGCCTGCAATGCTGGTGAATCCCAGCACGCCGGCGATCAGCGCGAGAACCAGAAACACGAGTGCCCAGCGAAGCATGGAGAATCTCCTTGTAAAGGGTCTGGTAGAACTGGAGCATGGGATGCGGGCTGCGCGCCCGCTCAGATCGGCTGGTAACTGAACTTCTGTCCGCCAACGGACGCCTCGAACATCAGGCCCGCCTCGTCCATCGTGAACACAGCCACGCCATCGCGGTACTGGGCGTTGGCTCCGGCGCCCGACTTCAGCGCCACGGCGGTGGCCTGTGCGTCAAACTGGAAATTGCCTTCCTTGAAGCGCTCGACCGACTCCCTGGTCTCGAAGCAGATGATCTCGGTATACGACTGCCCGCCCAGTTGCAGGCCGATGCTCGCCTGGCTCAGGTCGCAGTATCCGACCGCCCGGCCATTCTCATAGAGAACTCCCTTGCCGTACGCGCCGCCGACGCCAATGGCCCCCTTGCCGACCGTCGGGAACACTGCGTAGCCGGCAGCGGAATCGAGGACGGGAATCAGCGTCGGGTCTGACTCTCGCGCCTTGGCCAACGCCACATCGGCTTCGCTCTCGATTTCGGCTTTGCCCTCGGCTGTGCTGGGCGCTGTCGCACATCCCGCCAGCGCAAGCAACAACAGAGTGGACGCGACGATGATAAAGGGTGATCTGGTCATACGAGTTCTCCTGTAGCGTTGGGTGATTGGAGCAATCCTAACCCTGCGATTCGCCGCGCCGGACCGGGGAGATAACCCCGAATTCAGATTCCGAGAGTGCAACATCCGCCATCTCAGTCTGATCGATTCGAAGACTGTTCGAGTGCGTCGACGGATCGCGCCGGGGGGGGACAGGTATGAGCAGCGTGGCTGTCGTCCCTTGGCCGACAGCGCTGGTGAGTTGCAGGTTTCCGCCGGTTGCGGCGAGTCGCTCACGGACGCTTCGCAACCCGAAGCCGCCTTCCGTCGTGGCACAGAAGGCGAGGGCCGCGGGGTCAAACCCGGCCCCGTGATCCTCCACCTGAATGCGAATGCAGCAGTCATCGCCGCTGAGGTGGATCCACGCCTCCTGCATGCCGACGTGCTTGACGACGTTCATGAGCAGCTCGCGCACGGCCGCGCAGATCTCCAGCCGCACCTCGGTTTCGGGCTCGTGGGCGCACGCGCCTTCAACCGTCACCTTCAGGCCATATTCTCGCTGCACCCGGCGGCTCACCGCAATGATCCACGCGCGCAGCGTCTGCCGCGCCGCCTTGAGCCCGTTCGAGGGAACGGCCGGCGCCGCCATGCTGGTGATGACCGCCGCCCCGCCTCCCTGAACCGACAGGGGCACGCTGAGGTCGGCCATCATCTCTCGCGTCGCCCGGGTCGAACTTGAGAGGCACTCGCCGATCACGCGCAGCGCATCGGCGATGGCGTCATCCCTGTTTGTCAGCATGATGGTTGACAAGCGCAGCCGGGCCACGAACAGCGATTGCGCCAGCTCATCGTGCAGCGCCCGCGCCAGACGCCGCCGCTCGTTGTGAACGGCGGCTGCGAACACCGCCATCAGAATGTCATCCTGCCGATCGGCTGTTCCCCCCAGTTCCAGCGTCGCGCCGGCGGCCTGCCTCACCACCAGCAGGGGTGGAGGACCGCGCAAGCGCCCCTCGCCCGTCTTGTCACGGGAGGATCGGTCGCCTGCCGCGCCGTTGTCGCTGCTTCGATTGAGCAGCGGGGATTTCCGCAGGACCTTCGCTGCCGTCTGGGCTGCACCGAATCCATTCAGTTTTTCCATCGCTCATCTCCTGGCAATTGCTTCTCTGGGTTCGTTCAATCAGGTTCGAGACACTGAGCATCGTGCTCAGAATCACTTGGGACGAAACGCGAGCGAGCAACCCGGCTGCCCCTCAGCAGCCGGGTTACTCGTACATCCGATGACCGAGGTGATCCGGCGGGCCATCGTCGGACATTTCGAGCGCAGGCCGCTCGACTCGCGTCTCTCTCCCCTGGCTGCTCGGACTGCTGTTCCATGCTTCCTGGGTCATTCGCTCCGCCAAGTGAAACACCTGCACCATGGTGCCGGTGGTGAAAGCGTGAACGATGGCGCCGGTGGCGGGCTCGACCTCCGCGGCCGCCTCGCGCACGGCGATGCCCGTGATGCGCGTGATTTCCAGCCGCAGCGAATCGATAGCGCTGCTGAACAGTTGTCGATGGAAGTTCTGGACCTGGGTTGCGCCTTCGGAAGTCTGGGCAAGCACCTTCTCGGCGGGCGACAGGGCATCCTGCATGGTGACGACCAGCGTGTCGTCGCTCAAGACCACGATGACCGCCGCGGGCGCGTGACCAGTGTTTCGCTCCTGAAAGCGTCGGGCTGCATTGGCCACCTGCTGTGCCACGGTGAGGTTGCTGTTCATTTATGAGACCCTCCTGGTGAGAGTTCCGCAGCCCCGGAATCGATCGCGCGAAAAAAAGCCGGCGTGGCTGAACACCCTTGGGTGTCCGACCACGCCGGCTTACTTTCAAACAGGCCTGCCGCCCTCGCGGCCTGCCCTTCTTTCAGTCATCCGACGAATGAATCAGGTTGTCGTGTCGCTGGAACTTTGGGCCAGACGACCAAGTCACTGTACGGGCTTGTCGAGGGTGCGTCAATGGCGCTTGACCGGATTGTTCTACGTTTCGTATATTTTTGCGTGACCCGGACCCCACCAGCACCGCCTGCACCCGCCCGTGCAATGAATCGTGGCGACGACACAAGGGACAAAAACTGCAAAACCGAGGTTGCGATGAAGACTCAAGGTGAAATCGAGGCTGCAATCGGCGAAGGGATTGCCCGCTTTGAGCAGGAATACATGGGTCGCGGACCCAAGGATGTCCGCACCCACCTGATCGGGGACATGCTGCTGGTTCGGCTGGTAGGCGTGCTTACCGCCGCGGAGCAGCATCTGGTCAAGGCGCTCCCGGGCGAGAAGGGCAGAGACCTGCTCAAACAGGTGCGAACGCAGTTGATCGAGACTGCGCGGCCGGCCCTGGAAGCGATGGTGGCGGCGATCACGGGAATCAAGCCCGTGAGCGTGCACCACGACATCAGCACCGTCACAGGTGAAGAAGTCCTGATCTTCACGCTGGCCAAGGCGCCCGACTTGCGCGAGGTCAGGAAGAGATGAGGATGGGAAAGGGTGAAGTTGTGAGGAGGTGAAGAGGTGAAGCGACCGCTGTTTGCGGCGCTTATTCCTGCGACGACCCGGGAGGCCGCGTGCGCGGGGACCGGGAGGGGAGGTCCGGGCCTTTGCGATGTCGGTCGCGTTGCGTTAGGATGCGCCCCCGGTATGGCCAAGACTCGGTCCACCCGCAAGCCATCGAAGAGATCGACAACGACGGCCGACGCCGTGGGGACGGGGGATACGACAAAGGCAGCGGGCCGCCCATCGTCCCTCCTCGACACCCGCGTCATCTACTGCGGCGACTGCCTGGATCAGTTGAAGCAACTGCCGGCCTGCTGCATCGACCTCATCGACATCGATCCGCCCTTCAACTCCAACCACAACTACGAAGCCTCCGGACTCTGGGGCGAGACCAAGGAAAAGCGCGCCTTCGAGGACCGCCACGCCTCCACGCAGGCGTACATCGACTACATGCGCCCCCGCTGCGTGGAACTGGCGCGCGTGCTCCACGAGCTGCTTCAAGTCCACGACTTGCAGGTCACGGCGAATGCGCCGGCTGACGACGCGCGAGACCTCCAGGAGGTCGCTCAGATTGATTGTGTCAAGCCAAATCCACTTCGGCGGCCGAGAGCAGACGCGCGCGAATCCAATCAGTGAAGGGCATACCAGCCTTCTCGGCCGCGCCCCTCAAGCGGCGATAGGTGTGCTGATCTGTGCGCGCGCAGACGTTCATCGACTTGAGTTGATCCCTGGGAATGAGTGGGCGGCCGCGTGGAGTCATAACACATCATAGGCGCAACGTCGGCATTGTGGAGGCGTTGCACCCGGGCGCGCCCGTG